>Ga0224508_10000356_pt1 | contig 45433 bp, 36 predicted proteins | sample SF_Jan12_sed_USG_4_FD_170157 | JGI IMG/M metagenome (GOLD analysis project Ga0224508, IMG submission 170157) | Sediment microbial communities from San Francisco Bay, California, United States - SF_Jan12_sed_USGS_21 | ecosystem: Environmental > Aquatic > Marine > Sediment | place: USA... | reverse complement strand
ACTCCCTTTCCGGTGCGCTCACGCAGCGCCGGGTGGTCGATGGGAATCAGGCGCACGTCGGCCTCGACCTCCTCATGCCGACCCCGCGGATGCGAACAGGTCGCGGAACGCGCCGGGCTTCGCGCCGAGTTCTTCGGGAGGTCCATCCTGGGCGATCCGGCCGTCGCGGATGACCACCACGCGATCGGCCCGGCGGGCGAGGTCGAGCCGGTGGGTGATCAAGACCGTGGTTCGACCGCGCATCAGCCGCTCGAATCCCGCGAGCAGCTCGCCCTCCGAGGCGGGATCGAGGGCCCCCGTCGCCTCGTCGAGGACGAGCACCGCCGGGTCTGCCAGAAACGCGCGGGCGACGGCAACCCGCTGACGCTCACCGGCCGAGAGCTGCTGGCCGCGCTCGCCGACGGTCGTGTCGAGTCCCTTCGGGAGCCGGTCCACCAGTGAGTCGAGCGCGGCGGCGGAGACGGCCGCGGCGACCGTCGTGTCGTCCGCGTCCGGGCGGGCGTATCGTACGTTTTCGCCGATCGTGGTGTAGAAGACGAACGGCGCCTGATCGACGACCGCGACCAGCCGCCGGAGGTCCGACAGCGAGACGCGGCGAAGGTCGTGACCGTCGAGCGAGACCATCCCCTCGTCGGGGTCGAGCTGGCGGACCAGCAGATCGGCGATCGTCGACTTGCCGCTCCCGCTTGCCCCGACGACGGCGATCACCTGGCCGGCGGGGATCGTCAGCGACACGCCGTCGAGCACCGCGCCGCCGCGTCCGAATCCGAATCGCACGTCCTCGAGCGCGAGTATTCCCTCGGCTCCCCCGAGCCGCAGCGGCTCCGCCGTCTCGACCACCTCCGGTGGTGTGTCGAGTAGCTCGTGGACCCGGACCAGCGACGCCCGGGCGCTCGCCAGGTTCGCGTACAGCCCCATCAGCGCCTGCACGGGTGACATCAGCCGCATCTGATACGCCATGAACGCCACGAACGTCCCGAGCGTCATCTGCCCCTGGATCACCTGGTAGCCGCCGAACAGGAAGACTGCCGCCGTCCCCGCCTGCAAGAGCAGCCCCGGCAGTCCGCCGGCCAGATAGGTGAACCAGCGCATCGAGAGGAGCGCCCGCACGAATCGGTCGTTTCGTTCGCTGAACCTCTCGACCTCCCGCTCCTGCGCGTTCGAGCCCACGACGAGCTTCATGCCCTGGAGGGTCTCGATCAGAAACGTGCCTATGTCGGCACTGCGCTCCCGCAGATCGCGGACGCGGTTCTCGAGCTGCCGACGGTATCTGACCAGCGCCCACAGGCTGGGCGGAAGCGCCAGCAGGCCGACGAGAAAGAGCCGCCAATCGAGGATGACGAGCATCACGACGGTCCCGACCAGGAACAGCACGTTCCCGAACCAGGCAAGCGCGGTCTCGGCCGTCACCCGCTGGATCTCGCCGATGTCGTTGTTGATCCGCGAGACGATGTCTCCGAGCGGCCGGCCGGCGTAAAAGCGCGGAGAGAGCCTCTGCAGGTGTCGGTACAGGGCGAGCCGCATGTCGAACAGGATGTCCGCGGAGACCTTCGTGTAGCGCATCCCGCTCGCCACGTTCGCGCCGAAGCTCAGAGCCGTGATCAGGACGAATAGCCCGATGATTCGAAGCAGCGCCCCGAAGTCCCCGGCCAGGATCGCATCGTCGACGATCGACTTCGACAGATAGGGCAGAATGAGCGAAAGCGCCGTCCCGACCAGCGAGAGCAGGACGACGGGGACGAGCGCGCCCGCGTAGGGTCGGACGTACGCCAGGGCCCGACGAAGGTGCGGGTCTCTCAGGGGATTGGGATTTGCCATCACGGGCGGGGAGCCCGGACTTTCGGGGCCGGGCCCCTCAGGCCCGGTTACTGCCCGCCGGCTCTCGTTCCCTGAGGCACCACGACTACATCGGTCATGTCTTCATCCAGCTCGACCGTCCGTAGATACTCGAACGTCTGCGAGTCGTACACGTCGATCGTGTTTCCGGCGACGAAGATGAACAGCCGCGTACCGTCGGCGCTCGGCATGAGCCCCATCCGAGGACGGCCCTCGAACGGCACGCGCGCCTCGACCCGGTTGCCTTCGACGTCGAACTTCCAGAACTCGTAGCTCCCGATGCGGGACCGGAGGCCGTATCCCGTCTTTCCATCCGGCGACAGCACGAAGCTCACGCCCTCGCTCGGACCGAACGTCTCGAAGTCGACCTCGCGGTTGTTCAGGTCGACCGTCGCGATTCCCATCATGCGCCGGTTCTGTGCGGGGTCCGTCACACGGAAAAGCCCGGTGTAGACGCCGTTGTCCTCCTGATACGGGCTCCGTGAGAACGGGATCGACATGGGGCCGAGGCCGGGCTCGAAGGGCTCGGAGATCTCCCAACGATCGATCTCCTCGAACGTCTCGGTGTCGAGCGCGATGAGCGCCTCGTCGAAGATGTAGAGGGCGTCGCCGTCGGGAGAGAGACGGAACCCCGCCCGGTCGGGCATCTCATCGCCGGGGTAGGGGATCGTGTCCGTGACGGCCTTCCTCGCGAGGTCGTACCTGAGCATGAACGGCCCCTCGACGATCCAGCGGTCCGACTCCTTCGTGTACGACTTCACGAAGAGGATGGCCCACTCCTCGTCGGGATCGAGGGCAAACCCATTCAGACGAACGGTACGGCGAGCCTGCGAGAGACGGATCTCGTCGATTGTCTCTTCGCTCGCCAGATCGACGACCTCGATGCGCTCGAAGAAGGGATCCAAGGCGTACATCCGCTCGCCGTCCTTCGACATCGTGAGCGAGACCGGAATTCGGTTCTGGAGCGAGATGCGGTCGACGACCTGCTCGCTCGCCTCGTCCCACACGAGCACGTCGTTCGTGTAGGTAGCGATGTACCAGTGCGCGTTCGAGTCGGGCGTCTGCGCCGTCGCGGTGGAGGGGAGGAGGACCCCCGCGACGATCAGTGCGGCAGCGAAGACTCCTGCACGGCGGCTTCGGATCACGGGAACACCAGATCGAGCTTCCGCCAGTCCTTCTGGGCCGAGGCGCACTTGCCAGTCCAGTCGACCGAGTGGTTCAGTTGATCCGGCACGTGAGCGGGCCAGAAGCACGCGAGGTGGCAGTCGAACAAGTCGCGCTCGACCGGCTGGCAGAGGCCGGCGGTGCCGCCCTGGCTGTCGGCCTCCCAGCCCGGGAAGAACACGAGCGAGCATCCGAGCGGAATGTGCGGCCCGTCCGGTGGACGACTCTCCAGCCCGACTACGTCGAGCTCATCGGCTGCCAGCTCTCGTTGGATCTGGGCCTCGATCCGTCCCGCCTTCTGATTGATCGGTTTCAAGTGCTTCACGACACTCTCCTCCTGCGTGTCAGTCGCCCGGGCGCGTGTCCTAGGCGTCGAACCTGGCGAGGAACTCCGGATTCCGCTCTGCGAGCTCTCCGTAGATCTCGAGACAGGTATGCGTCCAGCTCCGAACCCACGTACAGAAATGCAGGTTCGGGCCGGTCGTCGAGCCGTTCCGAACCTGCGACTCGTGATAGCAGCCACCCGAGCAGATCGGGCGCGCCCAGCACGTGTGGCAGTCGGTCTTGTTCTTGATGTGATGGTCCTCGAGGAACTCGCGCTGCTGCTCGCGATCGATCCCATCGGTCACCGTGCCGAATCCGTGATCGTCCGATCCCGCGAACCGGTGGCAAAGGCTCACCTCGCCGGCCGTCGACACGCCCAGCAAGCCCAGTCCGGCCCCGCACGGGTATGCCTTGCTTACGCCTTTGTGGATCTCCTCGAGCGTGTCCTTCACGTTCGAGAACCCGTGGTGCTCGTTCTCGACCGCCGCCTCGAGCCACTCGAACGCCAGCTCCTCGAACTGGCCGAGCATGTCGTCGAGCCCTTCGTCCTCGAGCGCATAGTCTCGCGCTGAGTCGGTCGTGACCGGCGCGAACCCGATCTCCCAGAACCCCATGTCTTCCCTCAGGTGTTCGTAGATCCGGCGGATGTCGAGGTTCTCGCGCGTCAGCGTGACCCGTGCGCCAATCGGCCTTGTGCGGTGCTTCCTCAGAAGCTCCTTGATCTTCGGCTGCACCGTCTCGTATGAGCCGCGGCCGCTGTGGAAGACCCGCATGCGGTCCTGCATCTCCTTCGGGCCGTCGATCGAGACGGTGACGCCGATCTCGTTCTCGGCGAGCCACTCGATGATGTCCGGACGGAGAAGCGTGGCGTTCGTGGTGAGGCTGAACTCGATGCGTTTCCCGACCTCGGCGCCGCGCCTCCGCGCGTACGCGACCGTGTCCTGGAGGACAGGGAAGTTGAGCAGCGTTTCGCCGCCGAAGAAGGTCAGGTGCGCGACGGGAAGATCGCCGGATTCCTTCAGGAGGAACTCGACGCTGTCCCGCGCGGTCTCGTCGAGCATGAACTTCGGCTGATCGCCAAACGTCGTATCGACGATCTTGTCCTCGCCGTACTCGTAGCAGTACGTGCAGGCGAGATTGCACTTGTTCGTGACGTTCAGGACCATCGTGGTGAGAGGGAACCCCTCCGGCGGCAGGTCGTTCACGACCTCTTCGCGTGGCGCGTCCGCGGTGCCGACCGCCTTGATCCCGGCCAATTCCTGGAGCGTCTCTCGGAGGCGTTCTTCGGGGAAGCGGCCCGAGAGCTCGCCCACGATGTCGTCCGGCATCCGCGGCCCGGTCGACAAGGCGTCGATCACGGCCGCCGACGGGTCGTCGAGCTTGAAGACGCCTGCGGACGGCACCATGTAGACGTAGCGCTCTCCGGCCGCCTCGAACGGGTGGAACTCGCGGAGGGCGATGGGCGCCATCGCGCCCGGCTCGGCGACCGCAGGGGTCATGGCACGAGCCTCGTCGGCGGCGCTTCCTGCCATGGGTCGAACCGCATGTAGAGCGGAACCGTCACCAGCAGGTGGGCGCGAGCACGAAGCGCACGCTCCGCACCTCGGTCGTAGGACGCCACGACCCACACGTCACCCACGTTGTTGCGATCGCCCTCCCGCGCGGGGTTGGGGCCGTCGTCGTTCGGGGTGAACACGCCGGTCTGGTCGAGCGTCCCCACGAACTGGATATCGGTGTCCTCGAACGTAGCCGAGTACTCCTCCATGCTCCACGTGACCGGGACGCGGCCGAGCCTGATGTCATCGTCAGTCTCGGATTCGCCGTCGGCGCCGTCGCTCCAGCCGATCGCCTCGTACGTCTGATACCCCTTCGGGAAGTTCGCCCCCCCCACGCGGGCCATGCCGGTGGCCGGTGTGACCTCGAGCCGGTCGACGCCTTCGTAGACCGTGAGCGCGCCCTCGCCGTTCGCGCCGTTCGCGAACAGGTCGTGCGCGCCGATCGGCGCGTCGGTCGCGACGCTGACCTCGAGCTGGATGGAGTTGCCGTCACCGGCGGGGCTCGCGGAGACGACCATCACGAGCGGACCGAAGTCGTAATCGGACGCAAGGGCCGGCAGGTTCGAGCCGTAGACCGTGACCGGTGACATGCTCGAGCCCCGCTCCAGGACGGCGGGGTAGACACCCGAAATCAGCGTCGCGCCCATCGCGCGGGTGAGCGTGACGTCGGGGCCGTGCTCGTCGTAGGCACCGGTGAACCAGCGCCCCGTCATCTCGTTCCAGCCGCGCTCGACGGCCATGACCTCGCGGAGTTCGTCGGCCTGGCCCGGGTTCGTGCGGCCGCGCCACTGGTAGCCGGTGTAGACGAGCGCCGATCCGGCGCGGGTGACCCGCTCACCGGTCTCGGCGTAGGTATAATCGGCCGTCGTGTCGAACTCGTCATCCGCCGCGCCGCCAGTGATCGTCACGGTACCGTAGAGCGGACCCTTGCCCGGCTCGTAGCCCCGGAGCGTCCAGGACCCGGCCAGGCGCGGCGGACGCATCGTCGCCCGCCACGCCGACCACTCCGGTGTGTCGAGCGGGAAGACAGCGGACAGGTGGTCGACGGCCCTGTCCATCGGGTGACGAGAATCTGCGGGCGCGCCGTCCTCGCCCGGTTCGGCCGGGCCGCTTCGCCGGAAAGCCTGAAAGTCGACGAGCGGGTAGAGACCGCGGTGAGTCGCAAGCAGAAGCTCCCATTCCTCGCGCGTGCGGCGTTGCGTGATCACCCGGCCCATGCTGTGGCACTGGATACAGGTCCACTCGACCTGCGGATCGGCCTCGTAGGTGTGATCGATCAGTCGCTTCTCGACCTCGAAACGGCCGGGCTCGAGCTCCTCGGGGGCAAGGCCCTGGTTGTTCGCGAGATACCGGACGACCTCGCGGGCTTCCTCGGGCGTGATCTCGAGACCGTTGAGCGCGACCATGCGCCGGAGCGACGTCTGCCACCCCTCCGGCGTCTTCCGCTCGTAGGAGATGCGGGTCAGGCGCCCCTCGTCGTCCTGCTCGTGGCACCGCTCACAGCGGGCGACGATCGTCTCGTTCTCGATTGGATAGCCCTCGTCGGCCTGAGGCAGGTCGGCGAGAGCGATCGGCGTCCCGCCCCGGACGGGATCCGGGCCAGAGGCCGCGGTCATGGCGACCGCGCCTGTAGCGGCGACGGCGGCCAGGCCGAGGAGACGAACACGACGGTGCATCGATCCTCCGATTCGCGAGTCGAAGAACGCCCGTGGGTTGGACCACTTCGGCGCGACCCTATCCGTAAATGGTGCGACTCCACGAGGTCGGACGCCAGTCTGGAAGCTCCAGAAACCCTTTACCGACGGCGACGGCGAGCGCCGCCAGGAAATCCGGCAGCTCGGCGGCCGGACCGCCCCGGTTGTACGCCTCGTAGACGTCCGGAACCTGGTCCTTGCCCTCTGCCGCGTCGATCAGCCTCAAGAGGTCGACGTTTCGGACGAAGCGTGCGCCGTCGCCCGCGGTCGCGCTTCTGAGATGGGTGTCGAGGACGATTCGGTTGTCGCTTATCAGCGGGAGATCCACGCGTTCGAGCGAGTCGCCAGGTGACAGCGAGATGTCGGGCCTGTTGCGGAGCTCCTCGTAGGCCTCCCGGACGTCCCGGTGGGTCGTGAGCGCATCCGCGTCGCCCGAGGGGTCGACCCGATCCGCCGGGTCGACCGGGGCGCCCTCGAACGTGGCGCCCTTGTCGACCCCCGACGCGCGCCGCGCAGCCTCGGCTCGAAGCTCCCAGAACGGCGTCCCGTACTCGCCCGTCGCCTCCTCGAAGAAGGGAATCGAGAGCTCCCGATACCGCCGGTAGACCTCTTTCTCCCGCGCGTCGAAGAACTCGAGCGCGGTCGACTTCATCGATTCGTCGGTGAGGATCGTGTTCAGCGTCACCGCCGCGAGCCATCCCGAGGCCAGCGCCTTCTTCACTCCGTAGGATGACAACGGATCGATGAACGACCCCGCGTCACCGACGAGCAGATACCCATCGCCGGCGAACGCTTCGTTCGTGTAGAGCGAGGCCGGACACGCCTTCGCGTCGTCCTGGGTGACGGCGCCCTCGAGCCGGGCCCCGAGGTTCGGCGCTTTGGCGAGCTCACGCCTGAGCATCGCGTCGAGGTCCCCCCGGTCGAGTTCGGTCTCGCGCGGGTCCACCATCGCCGTGACGCAGCGCACCTCGTCCGAGATCGGCACAGACCAGGCCCATCCATCGGCGTAGCTCTCGATGAGTGTGTGTGTGCGGTCGGCCTCGTCCCAGCCGCCCGCACGCCGCCAGCGGCCCACGAGGGCCAGCGTACCCGTCGGCCGGTCCTCGATTCGCGTTCGTCGGGCAAGCACGCCGGCCCGACCGGATGCGTCGACGAGCCAGGAGCCGCGCGTCTCGCCGTCGGCCCATTCGAGGGTCCACCCCCGTTCATCGCGGGACGCGGCCCGGATCGGGGCGGTGCGTCCGACCGCGGCCCCGTGCGCTTCGGCTTGCGGGATCAGGGCGTTCTCGAGCGCCGATCGTTCCGCGTGAAAGCCGGGGTCATCGAACGACTCGGATCGCTCCGGGCGACCTGCCCACCAGACCGTGTTGCCCCCATTGGGGAAGAGGACGGATCGAGCGAGGGAGTCGTCGGCGCCGACCATCCCGAACAGACGCATCGCGGAGGCCGGAACCGACTCGGCCAGCCATCCGGCGGGCGGGTCCGAGCGACTCCGGAGAGTGACAGCGTGTCCCCAGGATGCGAGAAGAGCGGCGGTCGAGGCGCCGGCGGGACCGCCCCCCACCACCACTACATCGAACAACTAGGAGTCCCCGCTCGCGCGTGTCACGAGCGCGGTTCGACGCCGGAGAATCGCGGTCAGGAGCTCAGGCGGGGTGCGAGGGAACGGGCACTCCAACCACGCGATCGCCTCCTCCAGCTTCGCGCGGCGCTCGTCCCCCTCGAGCCCCTCCGCTTCGTCCGCCAGCTCGAGCGCCCGATCGAGCGGCACCCTCGCCACCAGGTCTCCGCGCGCCGGCGGAGGGGTGATCCCCGCGCCCGCCCAGTCGACCGACAGGACGCCGCTGTCGCCCGTGGCTGTAGCCGCCTGCTGACAGTACGCTTTCCACTCGTCCAGATCGGTGAAGTCCATCGGCCTCTAAACGCCTGTCAGTCGGCGACATAGGTCCGTCGGGGCCCCCGGTCGGCGGGGGGCAGGAATCTTGCACGCCTCCTGCGAGATCACTCAAGCAATCAAACAGGGCAGGGTCAGTGCAAGTATTCCTCGCGGACCTCGGACATAATCTCCTCACGATCAGCTCGGATACGTATCCGCTGGGCGTGGCGAACCTGGCGACGTACGCGAAGGCGCATCTCGCCGACGTGGACGATCTCGACATCCGCATCTTCCGCGAGCCGGACGAGTTCAAGGCGGCGATCGACGCCTCGCCGCCGGACGTGGTCGGGTTCAGCACCTACGCCTGGAACCACAACCTGTCCGTCCACTTCGCCCAGTACGTGAAGGCGCGCTCCACGGAGACGATCACGCTCATGGGCGGACCGAACTTCCCGCTCACGAGGGACGAGCAGGAGAGCTGGATCCGAACGATACCGTCGATTGATCTGCACGTTCGTGGGCCGACGTACGAGGGCGAGCGGGCGTTCCTGAACTTCCTCGAGAGGTTCGCCGAGACGGGGAAGGGCGGCCTGTTCGACGAGCCGCTCTCCGGCAGTGTCTGGATCGATCCGAACGGGGGCGATTTCGTCGACGGCGGGTGGGTCGACCGGATCACCGAGCTCGACGACATCCCGTCGCCGTACGCGGCGGGCCTGATGGACCCGTACTTCGATACGGGCTACTTCCCTCTGATGCAGATCACGCGCGGCTGTCCGTTCACCTGCCAGTTCTGCAATTCGTCCGTTCGAACGAACAGCAAGGCCTACCGGCACTCGGTCGAGAACGTGATCGCCGATCTGCGCTACATCGCCGAGCGCGTGAAGCCGGAGACCCCGCTCTGCTTCGCTGACGACAACTTCGGCATGTACCCCTGGGACGAGGAGATCGCCGACTACGTCGCGCACCTCCAGGACGAGTTCGGCTGGCCGCACTACATCCGCACGACAACGGGCAAGAACCGCAGCGACCGAATCATCAAGGTGATGCGGAAGGCGCGGGGGGTGCTCCCCATGACGTCGGCCGTGCAGTCCCTGAACCCGGTGGTACTCGAGAACATCCAGCGATCGAACATCAGCCTCGACGCGTACGCCGAGATCCAGGACGAGGTCCTCGCCCAGGGTATGCAGGCGTACGGCGAGCTGATCCTCGGGCTGCCCGGCGAGACGAAGGAGTCGTTCCTCACCTCGGTGAAGCAGCTCCTCGCGACGGGCGTGAAGCGGGTCTCGGCTCACCAGCTCATGCTGCTCCACGGCGCGCCGCTGTCGGATCCGGAGACGCGCGAGAAGTTCGGCTTCCAGACGCGTCACCGCGTCGTCGCCCGGAATATCGGCGACTACACGGGCTCCAAGGTGATCGAGACCGAAGAGGTGGTCGTCGAAACGCCGACTCTCCCGTTCGAGGACTACCTCGAGTGCCGCGTCTTCCACCTCCTGCTCACGATCTTCTTCTACGAGGGCAACTTCGAGGAGGCCTTCGCGTTCGCCCGCCGCCGGGGAATCGAGGCGTTCGACCAGATCCTCGCGCTCCAGGCAATGCTCGACGATGCGCCCGAGGCATTTCGCGAGATGATCGCGGACTACGTCCAGGAGACTCAGGACGAGCTGTTCGACACGCGGGAGGAGTGCGTCGCCTGGTCGAAGGAGCACTATGACGAGCTCGTCGAGGGGACCGTCGGTGGCAACCTGCTTAGTAACTACTCGATGATCGGCCGGTTCATGGTGACCGACGAGGCGCTCGACTTCCTGCACCTCGGCATCTCCCGGCAGCTCGCATCGGTCGATGCCGATGACGAGGAGACGCAGAACGCGCTCACCGCCGTGATGGACTACCTGCGCGCGGTGATGCTCTCGTCACCGTTCACCGAGAGCCTGGCCGCGAGTCCGGATTGGACGACGGAGTTCGACGTCGAGGGCTGGAAGGCTCGCGGCTACACGACGGATCTCGTCGAGCACCGGTTCGAGACTGCGCTGACATTCGAGACGACGCTGCTCGAGGACCGGCGGGTCGCGCTCGAGCGCCGGGTCGAGACGTTCGGGGACCACGCGGCCGGGCTCGGCAAGTTCACGCGGACGATGTTCGCGACGGATCTGCGCCGATCCGTCCTCGTCGAGGAGTCGGTCGCCGCCACGGCCTGACCCGGACCCCACCTCCCGCTATACTGGGCGGCCACGACCATGTCGCCCGTGATTCCCGGGCGCTCAGGCGTCCCATATGGCAGGAGAACGAATGTCCACACGTGCTCGAAGGCCCCATCGCGCGCTCCGCGCGACCGGGGGGCTTCTCGCCGCTGCTCTGACCGTGTCGGGGTGCGCAAGCGGGGGTGGTGCCGAGCCAGCAGCGATCCCACCGCTGGCGTCCCCGCCGACCAACGAGATCGAGCCCGGACGATTCGTCTGGTACGACCTCGTGACCGAGGACGTGGACGCCGCCCGGCGCTTCTATGGCGCCCTCTTCGGCTGGGAGTTCACCGAGGTCGACGGCGATCGCCTCCACATCGTGACGGTAAACGGTCGTGACATCGCATCGATCATCGATCTGGAGGATACCGTACAGGAAATCGAGGGCGCGGCATGGTTCAGCTCGGTGTCCGTCCTCGACGTGGACGCTGCGGCGGCCGAGGCGAGCCGGGGCGGAACGCTCAACGTCCAGCCGACGGATGCGCCGAATCGTGGACGATACTCGGTGATCGAGGACCCGCACGGCGCGTTGCTGGTGCTGCTGCGGGCGACCGGCGGCGATCCGGTCGAGCATGACGAAATCGGGTCGGGCGAGTTTCTGTGGACAGAGCTCTGGACCAGCGATGCGCGTGAGGCCGTGTCCTGGTACGAGTCGCTTCTCGACTACGAGTCCGACTTCACCGGGGACGATCGCCGCCAGTACTGGCTCATGAGCCGCGCTGGCGAGCCGCGGGCAGGGATCGGCCAGCTGCCCTTCGAGGCGGACCCGGCCTGGCTGCCGTACGTCGCGGTCGCGGACGCCGAAGGGACGGTCGATCGCGTGGTCGAGCTCGGCGGAGAGGTGCTGATTCGGCCGGAGGCCACCGTGCGTGGCAGTACGGCCGTGATCGTGGATCCAAACGGAGGAATCCTGGCTGTCCAGGAGTGGCCGCTGCCCGACGAGGGCAGCGACGACGAGACGAGAGGAGGCTCGCGATGAGGGTCGCTACGATGCTTCGATCCGGCGTTCACGCCGGCATGTTCCTCCTCGCCTGCGGCGTCTTCGCCGGGTGCTACGGCAGCGGGTCCTCGGTCACCGTCGGAGTCGTCGGTGGCTACGGCTACCCGAGTTACGGCGGCTACGGGTACGGCGGCTGGGGCGGCTGGGGCGGCTCCCCCTACGGCGGTGTCGTCGTGACCGGACGGCCGTACGTCCCACGGACGCACACGCCGATCGACGAGGAGATCGACCGCTAGCGCGGCCGGCGAATCCCGGAGTAGCCGCCGCCGGTCCGTCCGCGTGTAGCCCGACCGCCGTTCCCGCTGAAGGGTGTAGGGCCGTTGGGGATGCTCAGGCCGACAGGCGTCCCCGACCCCGGCGTGATGCAGTCTCCGCCCGGACCGATCACCGTGACCCCACCGGTCGATCCGCCGAAGCCGCGGCCGAACCGACCGTTCCCGGAGAACCCCGAGCCGCCGCTCGCACCGCCCTCGCGAAGCACGACGCCGCGTCCCGGGCGCCGGGCGGAGGGTTCGTCTTCGTCGTCCGCGCCACCGGCCGAGGCCGACGCGAGCACGACCGGCGTCACGTCCACCGCTGGCGCCTTCGGGGCCAGCTCCGCCGACGACCGGCCGGGGGCGTCGAGATGACGCGTCCCCGCAGTCACGAGGTTGGCGACCGCCATCGCGCCGCCTCCATCGTCCGGAGCGCTCCGTCCGGTGGCGCCAGAAGACCCGCCTGACGGCAGGCTCATCCCCGGCGGTCTGATCTCAATCACCTGAATGGCGGGTTCGAGCTCGCTCGCGGGTTCCGCGGGCGCGACCTCGATCCATGTCAGCATGGGCGATGTGACCGGGGTCTCCGGAATGTCGATCGCGACCATCGCGAGGACGGCCAGGTGAGCCGCCAGCGAAACCAGCAGGCCGATCGCGATCGGGGTCCGTGTGCCTGGAGTGCGAGCCATTCCAGATCCGTCTTTCGGGGTCGCGAGGGCTTGCGCGCCAGGATCGATCGACGCGCCTCCTCATTCCTCAGACGAACGGAAGCAGGTCCGCGTCACACCGCTGCAGCATAGGTTCCACTCCGGTCGCCAGAGCCGGTCGAAGCGAAATGGAGAACCGCGATGGGAGTTCGAAAGCGACGCGCCCCTGAACCGCTGAGCCGCGGGCGTCGAGCCGCGGCTCGGGTCGCCGTCCTCGCGCTCCCTGCCCTCGCGATCGTCGCACCGTCCGCGCTGTACGCCCAGGTCACCTCCGAGCAGGCGACCGCGATCGACGAGCTGGTTCGCACCTGGGTCGAGGAGAACGACGTGATCGGTCTCCAGGTGGCGATCGGCATGGGGGACGACGTGGCCTGGACCGGGGCGTACGGCATGGCCGACCTCGAGCACGACCGCCCCGTCACGGACGAGTCGCTCTTCCGCACTGCCTCGATCTCGAAGTGGATGACGGCGACGGCGGCCCTGCGGCTCGTCGAGATCGGGCAGCTCGATCTGGATGCCCCGGTGCAGGACTACTGCCGCGCGTATCCCGAGAAACGCTGGCCACTGACCATGCGTGATTTGCTGAGACACCGCGGCGGAGTCCGGCACTACTGGGGCACGAACGGAGAGGACCCGCAAACGCCGGCCGCCCGCCGGGAGCTCGCGCACAAACAGGCGGAGGCGCAGCGGTGGACCACCGTGCGCTACGACAACACGGTCGCGCCGATCGCGCGGTTCGCGGACGACCCGCTTCTCTTCGAACCGGGGACGGACTTTCAGTACACCTCGTTCGGGTACCGGCTGGTCGGCTGCGTCCTGCGGCGGGCGGCCGGCACCACGTACAACGAGCTGATGCAGACCCACGTCCTCGATCCCGCCGCGATGACGCTCACCCGGAACGACGATACGTACGCGATCATACCGGGGCGGGTCCGGGGGTACGTCAGGTCTCCGGGTGGCGAGCTCCGACGCTCACGGTTTCGCGACGTCAGCGAGAACCTGCCTGCGGGCGGGCACCTGTCCAGCGCGAGCGACCTCGTGCGATTCGCCCTCGCATGGAACCGGGGAGAGCTGATCGGCGAGGCGTCGAAGACGGCTCAGATCGAGGTTCCCGCGGGGGCCGTCCAGGAGAGCTACTACGGGTTTGGGGTGTCGGTCGCGACGGTCGACGACCTCGGCGGGAAGCGAGTGCTCTTCCATTCCGGGAGCCAGAACGAGACGCGAACCTGGCTTGTCCTCCGGCCGGACGCCGGAATCGCGATCAGCACGCTCTCCAACGACGAGGACGTCCCCTTGATGCTCGAGATCATCTGGCCGATCCTCAACCTTCTCGAATCATCCTGACGCCCGACCCCCCGACATCGAGGACTCTCGTGATTTCGCACCGTGCCGAGTTCTGTCGCCCACTGTCCGCAGCCGCAATGACGGGTGTACTGATCGCCCTGACATTGATCGCCGCGGTCGCGTTCGTCGCTCCCGAACGCGCCGCCGCGCAGTCCGTCGACTCCCGATACCTCGACCTCGTGTCGTGGCGCTCGGTCGGACCGTCGCGTGGGGGGCGGGTGCTCGGCGTCGTGGGGCACCCCACGGACAACCTGACCTTCTATCAGGGGTCCGCCGGAGGTGGGGTGTGGAAGACGGTCGACGGTGGTCTGAACTGGAGGAACGTATCGGACGGCTTCTTCGACACCGGCTCGGTCGGCGCGGTCGCCGTCGCGCGAACGGACGGCAACATCGTGTATGTCGGGATGGGAGAGGCCTGCATACGCGGGAACGCTTCCCATGGGGACGGCGTCTACCGAACCGATGACGGCGGTCGTACCTGGACCCATCTCGGCCTGGAAGAGACGCGTCAGATCGGACGCGTTGCCGTTCATCCGACGAACCCGGATGTCGCGTTCGTAGCCGCCCTGGGGGACGCGTGGGGCCCGAGTGAAGACCGTGGCGTCTTTCGCACACGCGACGGCGGTCGGACCTGGGAGAAGGTTCTGTACCGCGACGAGGACACAGGCGCGATCGACCTCGTGCTCGACCCGAGTGACCCGAACACGATCTACGCCTCGCTCCTCGAGCTCCGCCGGTTCCCCTGGGGGTTCAGGAGCGCCGGGCCCGGGACGGGGCTCTTCAAGAGCACCGACGGTGGGGACACATGGACCGAGCTCACGGACAACCCGGGTCTGCCGGAGGGCCTGAAGGGTCGGATCGGGATCGCCGTGTCGCCGGCGAACCCGGATCGCGTATGGGCGATCATCGACGCGACGCTGGGCGAGAAGGGCCTCTTCCGCTCGGATGACGCGGGCGCGACCTGGAATCGCGTGAACGAGAATGCCGACCTGCTCCAGCGACCGTGGTACTACCACCACGTAACGGCCGACCCCGCCGACGAGAACACCGTGTTCGTACTCAACGTTCGGTTGTGGAAGTCGACGGACGGCGGCGAGACGTTCGAGATGGTGCTGACGCCACACCCGGATCATCACGACCTCTGGATCGATCCGAACGATCCGAACCGGATGATCAATGGAAGCGATGGCGGCGGTAGCATCAGCTTCGACGGTGGCAACTCCTGGTCGGGCCTCCTGAACCAGTCGACCGCGCAGCTCTACCACGTCGTAACGGACAACCAGACGCCGTACCGGCTGTATGCCTCCCAGCAGGACAACACGTCGATCTCCGTGCCGAGCCGATCGGACCTGGGACGGATCTCGATCGAGGACTGGTTCACCGTGGGTGGCGGTGAGGATGGCTATGTCGCCGTGAACACGGCCGACCCGAACATCGTCTACGCGGGCGATCACCACTGGGTCTACCGATACGACCACCGCTCGAAGCAGGTGCGTGACATCTCGCCCAACCCGGAGACGCACTACGGCTGGGGTTCGGCGGACATCAACTACAGGTTCTGGTGGACGTACCCCGTGATGACGTCGCCGCACGATCCCGATGTTCTCTACGTCACCTCGCAGCACGTACACCGGAGCCGCGACGAAGGACAGACGTGGGAGATCATCTCGCCCGACCTGAGTCGAGCCGACCCCGCCACCCTGGAGCGGACCCCGTCGTACATCAGCGACGAGCCCGGCGAGTACTGGGGGCCGATCACTCGGGAGGCGTACGGACCGGAGTGGTACGCGACGGTGTTCGCGTTCGCCGAGTCGCCCGTGACCCCCGGCCTGCTGTGGGCAGGGTCGGACGATGGCTACATCCACGTGTCGCGCGACAACGGGGAGACGTGGGACAACGTCACGATCCCGGATCTTCCCGACTTCGCGATGATCTCGATCATCGAGCCGTCGGCGCACGACCCGGCGACCGCGTACGTGGCGGCGACTCGCTACAAGCTCTCGGACCACACGCCTTATCTGTACCGGACGACCGATTACGGCGAGTCGTGGACCCTGATTACGTCCGGGGTTCGGGGGGATGACTTTACGCGGGTCATCCGGGAGAACCCCGATCGCGCGGGCATTCTCTACGCCGGGACCGAACGCGGCGTCTACGTGTCGTTCGATGCGGGCGACAGCTGGCAGTCTCTTCAGCTCGACTTGCCCGTCGTCCCGATCCACGACCTCGCGGTTCGTCAGGGCGACCTCGTCGCCGCCACGCATGGCCGGTCGTTCTGGATCCTCGACAACGTCGACCTTCTCACCCAGGTGGCGGATGGGGTGGGGGAAACCGGTGTTTCGCTCTTCCAGCCCCGGCCGACCGTCCGATACCGGTCGGGTGCGTCCCCGGCGGCGCTCTTCTCCGCGATGGGCCGACCCGGAGCGGGCGATCCGGCCGGTGCGAACCCGCCCTCGGGCGTGGTGATCCCGTACTTCTTCGAGGATGAGCCAGACGAAGTCATCCTTCGCATCCTGCGCGTCGAGAACGACGAAGTGATCCGGACGTTCACGAGCGGCGGCGCGGAGGCCGCGGCCGTGGGCGGGTTCTTCGGCGGCGGAGGAGGGGACCGCAGGGTCTCGAGGCGTCAGGGCGCCAACACCTTCACGTGGGACATGCGGGTCGCCCCCGCCGTCGTGCTCGACGATGCCGTGTTCCAGGGCAGCTCACGCGGGCCAGAGGTGCCTCCCGGGGAGTATCGGGTCGAGCTGGACGTGGACGGCGAGATCTACCGCTGGTCGTTCGACATCCTCCCCGACCCGCGGAGTGACGTGCCAGTGACGGATCTTGCCGAGCAGTTCGATTTCCTGGTCGAAGCGCGAGACCGCCTGAGCGAGACGATGGCGCTCGTGGGCCGCGTCCGGGAGCTGCGCGAGACGGCCGACCGGGCCGTCGAAGGCGCGCGCGGCGGCGACGAGGTGAAAGCGGCGCTCCGTCGGGAGTTCGAAGACGTGAACGCCGAACTGTATACGATCGAAGAACGACTCGTTCAATACCGCGCTCGGGCCGGACAGGATCTGATCGCACAGCCGACGGCGATCGACAGCAAGCTCGCGCGGCTCATGGGGTTCGCGTCGATGGGCGATGGCCGACCCACGCAGGGTCAGCAGGAGCTACTGGGGCGGCTCATCGTCGGGATCGAGGAACGCGCGCAGGCTCTCGCCGAGCTCGAGGCCGGCGCGTATGCGCAGCTGATCCGCCGGGCGACGGCGCTGGTGCCCTGAACGTGGGGCTTCTCGGCATCGTCTCGCGCTGGGCGGTCTTCACCGGCCTGCTCGTGGCAGTGGGCGCGGTCGTCTTTCGAATGTGGGTCCTGCGGACGGGAGATTCGCCGTCGGTCGAGGCCGGTGACGAGAGCCCGGACCCGTCGGCCGCAGCGCCCGCCAGCCTGGCGGGCCGTTTCGCGGCGCTCGGCTCGGTCCTGCTCGTACTGGGGGCTCTCGGCCGGTTGGCCACCGAGCTGGCCGTCTTCCGCGACCCATTCGAACCGTGGGCGGCCGAGCTGAGCCTCCTCGTCACCGGGACGAGCTTCGGGTCCTCCTGGACCGCCCAGCTCGTCCTCGGGCTGGCGGCCTGTTTGGCATTCGCTATCGCGGCTCGATCGAGCCGGCGGGGTAGGGCGACGGCGAGCTGGGGGCTCGCGATCCTCGTGACGGTCGGGCTCGCGTTCACTCCGGCCTTCTCCGGACACGCGGCGGGCTCCCAGCACCTGCGGAGCCTGGCGATCACGTCGGACGTGCTTCACGTGCTGGCCGGCGGCACGTGGCTCGGCACGCTGGCGGTAATCACGTGGGTTGCCGCCCGGTCCCGGGCGACCGGTTTTCCGATCGCGCGCGAGCGACTGGTGGAATGGGTCGCGCGATTCTCGCCCGTTGCGCTCCTGTCGGCGACGGCTCTCGCCGTGACCGGCGCGTTCGCGTCCTGGCTGCACCTCGACGCGGTCGCCTCGCTCTGGCAGTCGGCCTACGGCCAGAGGCTTCTCATCAAGGTCGGGGTGCTGTCCGTGATCGTCGGGTTCGGGGCGTACAACTGGAAGCAGTCGCGAGGCAAGATCGCGGTGAGCGGCGAGCCGGGGCGGCTGCCCTCGTCGGTCGCGTCCGAGCTGGCCGCCGGGCTGGCGATCCTGCTGGTCACGGCGATGCTGGTGACGACCCCGCCTCCGGGCGAATAGGCCGTCCGACTCAGGCTTCCGCGACTCTAGTCCGTGATCTGGAACGCCTTCGAGTTCGCGATTTGGGGGACCCCGGCAAATCCGAACGCGTCGTCGAAAAAGCTCGCTGGCACCTCGTGGTGCAACGCGAGCGCGTAGAGCCCCTCGGCTCCGGCTCCGACCGGGCCAGGCCGGCGTCCCCGGATCCGTCCGCCCGCCGCCAGCTCGATGCTCGGTGCGAATCCACACTGCGCCCCGGCACTGAACCACCTGCCCGACACCCGCCGAAGGAGAACGATCTTCGGGGTCCCGTCCGAGCACACGGGAACCATGACCGCTTCAGGCCAGTGGTTCATGACCTCGAACGAGATGTCCTCGCCGGCGTCGAAGTGCGCCGAGCCGACGATGAGAACGACCTCCTCGTCGGGGCCCGCGAACGGGTTGCACCCGACGAGAACTGAGAGGAGGAGCGGCACCGCCGGCGCGACGGATGACGTCCGCGGACGCCCCCGCCTACCGGCCGCGTTCGCGCGTCCGGATCGAGATGGCGCCCAGCCAGCCATCTCCACCGTACCTGGCCGAGGCCTCACCCGCGCTCAGGATGTCGATCTGAATGACGTCGTGGATCCACATGTCCCGGAGCGCCGAGACCGGATCCGCCTCACGCCGTTCATCGATGAACACCTCGACCGCTCGGAAACGCCCCACCGCGCCCGATAGATTCGTGGTCCCGGTCACTCCCCGACCCGCGAACACGATGGCCTCGCCCTGCTGCACCCGCTCGAAACGGAGCCGCTGGTGCTGCCGCAGCAGCTGATAGAGGGTCATTTTGGGGAGGGCCGCGAGGTCTTCGGTCCGGATCGTTGTGGCGTTGAAGGCCGTGCTCGATCGGACCTCCTCGCTCAACTCGGGCTCGGCGTCCGGCTCGCCCGTCAGAGAGACGCCGAGGTCATGCTGCTGAAGAACCACTGAGGTCGAGAAGTCGACCCACTGCCCCATGCGGTCGCCGAATATGGCGCGGACCTGCATGTCCTGACCTTGCGGGAGGCCGCAGATGGTGTAGACGCCGTCCAGACCCACGGCGACCGTGACGCGCTGTCGGGTCCCGTCCGCCAGCCAGGAAACCACGACCTCGGAGCCGGGCAGGATGATCCCGGATTCGGCGTCGGACACCAGACCGATGACCGCGGCTTCCACGGAGTCGTCCCCACCTGGACAAAAGTCCGTGAGCGACTGCCCCGCGGCCGTCGTCGGGATCCACAGTAAACCAAGGATCGCGAGGAGCGATCCTCGATTGGCGGGGTAGAACATGCTTCCTCCGTATGGTCGACAGGTAGTGAAACGATCTCGTTCACTGGCCCCTGCCGGGGCCGCGACCCACAATGTTCTACCTGTCGCGGGACCTATCCGGCATGGGCTGACATTACAAGACGGGTTGCCCTCCCGAGGAGTCACGACTGATACGCTACGAATCCGACAGAGTGCCGTTGGGGCGCCGGGCGTTCCTGAAGGCCGCTGGGGCCTATGCCGGGCTTGCAGCCCTGGCGCCCTCACTCCCCGGTCTGATCGCGTGGGGAGGTAGCGGCCGCGTGCGTCTGCATCGCGGGTATGGCGACCTGCGCCCCGCGGGCCCCGAGCTGGCTCTCCCGGAGGGGTTCGGGTACATGAAGCTGGGGGTCGAAGGAAGCCCGATGTCGGACGGCGCACCCACCCCGCGGGCACACGACGGCATGGCGGCGTTCGGCATGCCGGACGGCACGATCAGGCTCGTGAGGAACCACGAGGACAAGGATCTCCCGGGTGTCGCGGCAGTCCTGGGCGACCCACGTCTGGCATACGACCGAAGTGCGGGGGGCGGCACCACGACGATCGAGCTCCGAATCGGCGCCGACGGTCGGCCCGAGCTGATTCGGGACTTCGTGAGCCTTGGCGGCACCACGGTGAACTGCGCGGGGGGGCCGACGCCCTGGGGCAGCTGGCTGTCCTGCGAGGAGATCACCTGGGGGAGCGTGAAGGGGTTCTCCCTGCCACATGGCTACATTTTCGAGGTGCCCGCGGCCGCTGACGGACCCGTGCAAGCGGTGCCGCTTCCCGAGATGGGTCGGTTCTGGCACGAAGCGGTCGCCGTCGATCCGTTGACTGGTATCGTCTACGAGACCGAGGACTACAATCGTCGCTGCGGGTTCTATCGCCTCGTGCCGCGCACGCCGGGCCGCCTGGTCGACGGAGGCGCCCTGGAGATGCTCGCCATCTCGGGACAGCCGCAGGCCGACCTGCGCCAGGGCCAGAGGGTCGGAGAGTGGCTGCCGGTCGAATGGGTGCCGATCGACGACCCGGACCCGGCGGACGCCGAACGGAATCCGAGCACGGTGTTTCTGGAAGGGGACGAGAACGGAGGGGCTCGGTTCACCCGCCTCGAGGGGTGCTGGCACGCCGACGGAAGCATCTACTTCCATTCGACGAACGGAGGTGAAGCCCACGCCGGTCAGGTCTGGCGCTACATCCCCGAGCAGGAGGGGCTGGCCCTCGTGTTCGAGTCACCGGGCAGGGAAGTCCTCGACAGCCCGGACAACCTCACGGTCAGCCCGCGTGGCGGACTGCTGATGTGCGAGGACGCGACCGGGACCAGTCACATGCGCGGTCTCACGCCCGCCGGCGAGATCTTCGACTTCGCGCGGAACATCATGAATCGACGAGAGTTCGCGGGCGCCACGTTCAGCCCCGACGGGCGGGTGCTGTTCGCGAACATCCAGGGCGATCTCGACTCGTTCGGCCCCGGGAACCCGGGAATGTCGTTCGCGATCTGGGGCCCATGGGAGGACGGAGCGCTCTAATCCCCGGGTCGGTCGGGCCAGAGCGGAGCGCGCACCCGGAGCGGGATGAGGATGCGGGCGCTGCGTTCGAAGAAGAGATAATCCCAGGCCCAGTTCAGGAGGACCGCGAACCGGTTCCTGAAACCGATCAAATACGCGATGTGGATGCCGAGCCAGAGACACCACGCGAAGAACCCCGTGAACGAGCGCCCCGCCACGCTCGCCGCCGCGGCGTTTCGACCGATTACAGCCATTATGCCCTTGTCCCGATACCGGAAGCGGGCGGGCGCCGAGCCCCGCTCCAGCGAGAGGATGGCCCGGGCCGCGTGCTCGCCTCCCTGCATGGCGGGCTGGCAGAGCTGCGGCAGCTGTCTGTCCGTGTCCGCGAGCCGGACGAGATCGCCGACGACGAACACTTCAGGGTGCCGGTCTACCTGAAGTGTCGGCCCGACGTCGATCCTCCCGTCAGCTGTCAGCGGGAGACCCGAACCCGCGATCTCCGGCGCGCCCCTCACTCCGCCGGTCCACGCGACGGTGTTTCCGACGACGAGCTCCTCCTCTCCACCTGTGGTCTGGACCATCACGCCCTCGGGCGTTACCCGGCGGACGGTCGACCCCACCCGAGTCGCGACGCCCATCCGGTCCAGTCGCCGCAAAGCGTAGGCGGATAGACGCTCCGGCATCGCCCCAAGCAGGCGGTCGGACGCCTCGATCAACGTGATCGACGCATCGTCCACGACGTCGGGGTAGTCCTCGGCCATCGGGCCGCGGATGAGCTCCGCCAGGGCGCCCGCGTACTCCACGCCGGTCGGGCCACCTCCGATCACCAGAAACCCGAGCGTCGCGTGTCTTCGCGCGGCATCGGACTCGCCCGAGGCGCGCTCGAATTTCGCGAGAACGCTGGAGCGAAGCGTGATGCCGTCCTCGAGCGTCTTCAGTGGGAAGGCGTGTTCGCGGACGCCGGGGACGCCGAAGTCGTATGCAACCGTGCCGAGCGCGACGACGAGGTAGTCGTACCCGTGGACACCCCGGTCGCACCGCACGAGTTTGCTGGCGAGGTCGATTCCGAGGACCGTCGCCTGCACGAAACGGGCGTTCTTCTGACCTCGCAGAATCGTTCTGACCGGACGCGCGATGGCGAAGGGCTCCAGCTCGGCGGCGCCGACCTGGTAGAGGAGAGGGAGGAAGGTGTGGAAGTTGTTGCGGTCGATCAGGGTGACGTCCACGGACGCGCGTTTCAGCGCCCGTGCGGTCCACAGCCCCCCGAATCCCGCTCCGAGGATGACCACCCGAGGTCGGTTCTGTTCCACGCCCGTGTCACGCTCCTCTTGGCGCTTACCCTGACGGCCTGTGCGTCGGCTGGTCCGCCGCCCCCGTTCGAGCCCCCGACGACCGAGGCCCGGGAAGTCGGGGACCCGGCGTCGGCGACGGACCCCGGTACGCCGGAAGACCCGGCCGCTGGCTGGACGCAGACGGGGGTCGCATCGTGGTACGGAGACCCGTTTCACGGCCGACGGACCGCTTCCGGCGAAGTCTACGACATGGACGAGCTGACCGCCGCCCATCAGACGCTGCCGTTCGGGACCGTGGTCGATGTGCTCAACCTCGACAACGGCATGCGAGTGGAGCTTCGGGTAACCGACCGGGGTCCCTTCGCCAAGAACCGGATCCTCGATGTCTCGCGCGCCGGAGCGAGGGCGCTCGACATGATCGGTCCGGGCACCGCGAACGTCCGGATCACGATCATGAAGCCGGGGGGCGACGTGGTGTCGCTTCGTGGCGGGTGTGTCGTCGTCCAGATCGCGGCGTATCGCGATCGGGAATCTGCCGAAGCGAAGGCGCGGGAGGCAGGGGCGATGGGCTTTCGGGCGACGATCGAGGAGTCCGACGACTGGTATCGGACGATCGTCGGCCCCTTCGCCCGCGAATCGGACGTGCGCGACGCCATCCGGGCGCTCGACGGCTTCGCTCGAAGGTGCCCCGAGGGCACACCGCCCCCCCCGGGGGGTTAACCGGTGGCGAGCCCATGTGACGTCCGTCCCTCTCGGCTCGTGGTCTCAGGAAGGGCGCGCGGCACGTTCATCCTGAGAAACCGGTCAGGAACCGGGTGGGAAGCACGATCTGTTACAGAGGCGGTTGGTAGCGGCGGCATGGCGCCACGGGTAGCTTTTTTCCCCGCGAACGGCCGTCGTTCGCCCGATGTGCAGCCCACGCCGGCAGGCCCGTTTTGCACGGTGAGGTCTCTTGGAGGACACATGTTTCGTAGAAGGCTGATCTTCGGCGCGCTCCTCGCTTTCGGCGCGCTGTTCGGCCCGGCGGCCCAGACGGCTGACGCGCAGGCCGGTCGCTATTTCGGACAGAACAAGGTCGTGTACCGCTCGTTCGATTTTCAGGTCCTGAATACCGAACACTTCGATATCTACTACTACCCGGAGATGGCCGAGGCGGCCGAAATGGCCGGTCGGATGTCCGAGCGGTGGTACGCTCGTCTGTCACGCGTGCTGAATCATGAGTTCCGCATCCGGCAGCCGATCATCCTCTACGCGGATCACTCGGACTTCGAGCAGACGAACGCGACTCCTCAGCAGATTGACGAGTCGACCGGTGGGTTCACCGAGATCCTCAAACGACGGGTCGTACTTCCGCTCGCGGGTACGCTGGCCGCGTCCGATCACGTCATCGGTCATGAGCTGGTGCATGCCTTCCAGTTCGACATGACGGGGCAGGGTCCCGGGGCCACCGGACTCAATATCCCCGGGGCCATTCGCCTGCCTCTCTGGTTCATCGAGGGGATGGCCGAGTACCTGTCGATCGGGCCGATCGATCCATTCACCACCATGTGGATGAGGGACGCACTCGATCTCGAGGAGGGATTCCCGACGATCCCGGATCTCAGGAACCCCCGGTTCTTCCCGTACCGGTACGGCCACGCGATGTGGTCCTACATCGGCGGGAACTTCGGCGACGACAAGATCGGGCGGATCCTGAATCTCGCCGCTCAGACGGGCAGCGCGTTGGGCGCGATCGAGGCAGTGCTGGAGGTCCCGATCATGGACCTGTCCGCCCGCTGGGCGGGCGACATGGAAGCGTACTTCGCCAGCGCACGGGAGCAGACGCAGCAGCCGGACGAGTTCGGGCGACGGGTGATCTACGAGGCCGAAGAGGGCGAGGGCGCCCTCAACCTCGGTCCCGCGATCAGCCCGGACGGGACGAAGATGATCTACACGTCGGAGCGCAGCCTCTTCGCCATCGAGATGTTCCTGGCGGACGCGAAGACCGGCGAGGTGATCAGGAGGCTCACGAAGAACGCGATCGACCCCCACTTCGAGAGCCTCCAGTGGATCAACTCGACCGGAGACTGGCACCCCGACAGTCGCCATTTCGTGTTGACCGGGGTGAACCGCGGTTCATCGATCATCAGCGTGATGGACACGCAGAGCGGTGACATCGTTCGTGAGGTCCGGCTTCGCAACGTCGGGGACGCCTTCACTCCGACGTGGTCGCCGGACGGCAACCGCGTGGCGTTCACCGCGATCGTGGCGGGGTTCCTCGATCTCTTCATCCTCGACCTCGAATCCGAGACCCAGGTGCGGCTCACCGCGGACGCATATGCGGAAATGCAGCCGTCCTGGTCGCCGGACGGCCGCTACATCGCCTTCACGACCGACCGTTTCGACACGGATCTGACGCAACTGGTCCCGGGCGGGTACCAGCTCGCGCTCTACGACCTCGAAACCGGGGAGATCGAGCAGCTGCCGAGCTTCGAGGACCAGAAACACAACCTCAACCCACAGTGGTCCCCCGACGGTAGCGATCTCTACTTCATCTCCAACCATGACGGGATCTCGAACGTCTACCGGCTCGATATGGAGACGCGGGAGCCCTACCTGGTCACGAACCTGTGGACGGGCGTGAGCGGACTGACGGCGACGAGCCCCGCGCTGAGTGTCGCGACCGAGACGGGGGAAGTCGCCTTCAGCGTCAACAAGGGCGGCCCGTTCAACTTCGAGATCTACGTTGCCGACGATCCGGAGGTGCTCGCCGGGGAGCCCGCCCCCGACATGCTCGTGGATGTCGATGCGTCGATCATTCCGCCGCGGGAGCGCGTGTCGACGGACCACCTCGCGCTTCTCGAGAACTCGCGCCTCGGGCTCGCCGATCCGATCACGTTCGATCGGACTTCGTATAGCCCCAGCCTGACGCTGGACTACGTCTCCCAGCCGACGCTCGCGTTCGGGGCGTCGGACTTCGGCGTGTTCTTCGCGGGGGGGGCCAGCCTCTTCTTCTCGGACATGCTCGGGGACCGCACGCTCAACACGATCCTATCGGTCAACACGGCGTTCGGAGACCTCTTCAAGAGCACGGCACTCGTGGGGGGGTACGAGGACCTTTCGTCGCGCTGGAACTGGGCAATAGTCGCGGGTCAGGTGCCCTTCATCACCCGCCAGTTCCAATTCTTCTCGGGCGACTTCGAGGGCCGTCGGGTCGACGTGTTCCGCGAGCTCACCTACTTCGAGATCAACAGGGAAGTCCAGGGGATCCTCTCTTATCCCCTCAACCGGGCGGCGCGAATCGAGTTCTCGGGGTCGGCGAGGCAGATCGACTTCGCCGCGGAGACACAGGATTTCGGATTCGACTCGTTCACCGGCGAGCTGCTGATCGACGACCAGACAGACCTGCCGCGCTGCGAGTCGAACGAGGTGCTCTTTCTGAACTGCGCGCCGGAGCCCATGTATCTGGCGAGCGGGAGCGCCGCATACGTCTACGACAGTTCGATCTTCGGCGGCACGAGTCCGATTCTCGGGCAGAGGATCCGTCTCGAGGTCGAGCCTACGTTGGGGACGCTCGACTACTGGACCGCGACGGTCGATGCGCGCAGATACCTGCGCTTCGCGCCGTTCACCCTGGCGGGGCGCGGCGTACACTTCGGCCGCTACGGATCGGGCTCCTCGGACGTGAGGCTCGGGAGGCTCTACCTCGGCGTCCCATCGCTCGTGCGCGGATATCAGGATTCTTCGTTCGACATCCGCGAGTGCACCTCGGTCGCGGGGGCGACGGGGTTCTTCACGTGCCCCGAGTTCGAGGAGCTCATCGGCAGCCGGATCGCCGTGGCCAACTTCGAGCTGCGGCTCCCATTGATCGGTGGAATCGGCGTGGTCCCGGCTCCGGGCGTGCCGCCGATCGAGATCGGAGCGTTCTTCGACATCGGAAAGGCGTGGACGACGGACGGCGACCCGAACTGCACCGTCAAGGAGAATTGCTCGTTCTCGACGCGGGGCTGGCAGCGGAGCGCCGGTTTTCTCTCGCGTCTCAACCTCTTCGGGTTCATGATCGTGGAACTCGACTTCGTACGCCCGCTCGATCGCGACGGCAGAGGGTGGATGTGGCAGTTCCACCTGACGCCGGGCTTCTGATCGCCGCAAGGGTGGAATCCCGAAGCGCCGGACTCGCGTACGGAGAAGCGGCTCCCGAGGTCGAGGGGGCCGTTTCTCATCCAGCGAGCAAAGCAGCTATTCCGTCAACACGGGGATTCGCCGCGTGAAATTCGTATTGAACTGGCTGGTCAACGCGGTCGCTCTCTGGGTCGCCGCAAAGATCGTCCCGGGCGTGTTCGTCGAGGACACCGATTCGCTCTTCATCGCGGCGCTGATCATCGGGCTCGTGAACGCGATCATCCGACCAATTCTCGCGTTCGTCACGCTCCCCATCACCGTGATCACGCTCGGGCTGTTCTACTTCGTTCTGAACGGCGCGATGCTCTACCTCGCGGCCTCGCTCGCTCCCGGGTTCGCGCTCGAGAGCATGTGGAGCGCCATCCTCGCCGCGATCGTCATGTCGGTGGTGGCTACCATCCTCCACCTCTTCGTGAAGGGCAGGAAGAAGCGGGACTGACCGGCGGGCCTACTCGTAGTAAGGATTCGACCCGGCCGCGTGGTCGGTGACGTCCTGAACGTCAACGACCTCCGGAGCCGCTTCCTTGATCATCTCCTTGATGCCCTGGGTCAGCGTGACGCCGGCCATTCCGCACCCCTGGCACCCACCGCCCATCTGCACGTACACGATGTTCTCGCGGATATCCACGAGCCGAATCTGCCCGCCGTGCATCGCCACTCCGGGGTTCACCCGCTCATCGATCACTCGCTGAATACGCTCGGCCAGCGGGCCTTCGAGCGGCTCCGCTCCCAGCGGCTTGATGTTCGGGTTCTCGAACTTGAACCCCGAGCCGTGCATCGACTCGACCCAATCGATGCTCGTGCCATCGAGGATTCGCGCGCTCTCCGGGTCGACGACCACGTCGAACCCGCCTCCGTCGAGGGCGACGTCCGAGTCCTCGCGTTCGTCGGGCTCGATGAGAGCCATCTCGTACGCCGGAGCCACCGGGCTCGCATTCTGAACGCTCACGCGGACCGCGAGATCGGTGGTGTCGTCTTCTTCGATATAGGTTCGGATTCGCTCGCCGGCAGTCTCCGAAAACGTGATGCTCACGCCGTCTGACATTTGGTCTTCCTGTTCAATGCGTCGGTCGGCCGACACGTCCTTCGGTGCGCTTCAGCGCCCCAGCACCGCACGGGTAACAAAGAGGAGGTTCGCGGGACGCTCCGCCATCCTTCTCATGAAGTACGGATACCACTCGGTCCCATACGGGACGTAGATCCTGACGTGATACCCCTCATCCAGCAACTGTTTCTGAACGTCCCTGCGCACGCCGTACAGCATCTGGAACTCGAACGAGTCGATCGGCACCGCCCGCGACTCGACGAAACTCCGGGCCGCCTCGATCATCTCATCGTCGTGCGTCGCGATCGCCACCGCCGGAACTCCACCCACGGACGGCCGCTCCCGGCCCGCATCGAGCAGATGACGCGCCAGATGCACGAAGTTGGCGTCGATGTCGGGCCTGCGATGGTACGCGATCGATGACGGTTCCTGATACGCTCCCTTGCAGAGTCGAACGTGTGCGCCCCGCCCGATCATCTCCTCGACGTCCGCCTCGCTGCGATGCAGGTACGACTGAATCACGACGCCGGTGTTCGATTGCGCGGCGCTCACCGCCTTGAAAGCGTCGAGCGTCAGCTGCGTGTGAGACGAGCCCTCCATATCGATCCGCACGAAGGAAGCCCTGTCGGCGGCCGCCGCGAGGATGCCGCTGAGGTTGTCCACGCACAGATCGAAGGAGGTGTCGAGCCCGAGCTGGGTGAGCTTCAGACTGATCGTCGCGCCGCTGCCGGCGTCCGCGATCGGCGCGAAGCACCGTTCGTAGGACTCGGCGACGCGACGAGCCTCGGATTCGTCATGCACACTCTCGCCCAGATAGTCGAGGGTGACGCGAAACCCGTCCGCTTCGAGCCTTCGCGCCACCTCGATCGCGGCCGACAGATCCTCGCCGGCCACGAATCGCTCTGCCGTGCGGCGGGCCGCAGGCACCGAGAGGAGCCTGTCTTTCAGACCTTCCCGTTCGCTGAGAAAGAGAAGTGACTTACGGAGCATCCGCCCCTTCGAGCTCGGGCTTGAGAATCGCCTTCAGCTCAGTCGCCGTGTAGAGGACGATCGTCGGCAGGCCGGCCCCCTCGATGGTCCCGCAGCCGCCTTCCTCGCGATCGACGAGACCGAGGACGCCGATGACCTCGCCCCGCGCCTGGTTGACTGCCTCGCACGCCTTGAGCGCCGAGCCGCCAGTCGTGATCACGTCCTCGACAATGACGACCCGAGCCCCCGGTTCGAAGCAGCCTTCAATCAGCTGTCCACGGCCGTGTCGCTTGGCGCGTTTGCGAACGGAGAACGCGTGGATGGGCATGGATTCCCGCCAGCTCTCGGCCGCAATGGCGTACGCGATGGGGTCCGCCCCCATGGTCAGTCCGCCGACCGCGTCGGGTCTCAGACCCGCGGTTTGAATCGCCTCCAGACCCACGCGCCCGATCAGGACCTGGCCCTGTGCATGCATGGTGGTCGTTCTGCAGTCGATGTAGTAATCGCTGCGTCTTCCGGAAGCTAGCTCAAAATCCCCCAACCTCATCGATCGCTCCGCCAACAGGCGGCCCAACTGTGCCTGAGGAGTCAGGACGTCCTCCACTCTTCGAAGATGAGTACATATCAGATCGCCGGTCGGAGAGCGTCGCCGCTCTCGGAGTCGCATAGCGCGCACAGCCCGTAGAGCTTGAGTTGCCGCGTCAACACGTGGAATCCACGATCGCGCGCAACCTGCTCCTGGAGTGAATCGAGTTCATCGCGGTGGAATTCGACCACCTCGCCACACGAGGTACAGACGAGGTGATCGTTGTGTGCTGGTCCGATGCGTGTTTCGTACCGCTTGAACCCTTCGTCGAAGTCGTGTTCCGCGGCGAGGCCCACCTCGACCAGAAGGCCCAGGGTCCGATAAATGGTGGCTTTGCCCACGTGGCCGTTCCCGCCCCGCAGTCGTTCGGCCACATCATCCGCCGAGAGGTGTCCGCCGGATTCAAACAGGACCTGCGCAACAGCCTCCCGCTGGTGTGTAACGGGCAGATGTCGCTCCTGCAGGGCGGCGCGGAACAATCCCAACATCACCGCGGCACACCCGAGAGGTGGACGGGGGGTGACGACTTCGCTCATTCGACTCTTTGACTCGCAGCTTCGGCGTGATCCTCGAGGCCGCTCGCATCTCGTGGACTCGGAGATCCGTTATCAATCGGTTGAGAACATATCGCCGGTCGTCATGCCTGCAACCAACCGGCTTCGAACCGGTCGCGAACTTCACGGAGCAGGCGGTCGACCGGAGAGGTCGGTCGCGGTGTGAGAAAGCGATCCGAGAACCCGTTCAAGGCTCGGCGCATGGGGACGAACGCGTTTGACGCCGCACGGAAGACCGAGTCGAGCTCCGTCTCGCGGGCCAGAGGCTCGTCGGCGGCGAGGGCGAACCCCGTCTGCCCCATCTCCTCGTAGTAGTCGAGCCCCGGTCCCCCGCGCCGATTCACCCTGTTGTCGATCCAGTCCGGGAACAGACCCGAGAGCCAGAGCGAAAGGTTACCGAGGTGTGCGCGGAGAAGAAGAGATCGTTGTCCCTTCGCACCCGAGATCTCCTCGAGGAGGTCCACGAGGTACCCGTATTCCTGTTCGTCGTGCGGGGCGATCCGATTCGCGCGGCCGCTCTCCCCGAACTGCAGGAACAGCGAGGTGAGGTAGTCGGCCAGGACCCGGTCGTCCACGCCGGCTTCCAGCAGACAGCGCCGCAGCAGCACGTAAGAGACGATCTCGAGCGGGAGCGGCGAGATCGCGCGGCCTTCCAGCACGGCCCGGGCGAGGACCGGATGGTCGAGGAGAGGGTCGATCCCGCGTTCCGCGAGAGCATCACGCATCGCGTCGCCGTCCTCCCCGCGTTCTTCCAGCAGGTGGACCAGCAACGCGCCTTCATCCCTTCCGAACGAGGCTCTGACGTCCGGCAGTATCATCCCCGCCTCCCTTCTGCCCACAAACCACCGGGCAATTGGATAATACCGCCATGTGCACCTCGCGTGCCGTTCGTTCCCCGGCGAAACATGAAGGGCTAGATTGGGGTCCAATCAGTCGGAAAGGCCCGGTTTGACGGTTCAGAAGGAGTTGCAGGGATGATATTCGGTCGTTCGGCCCGGAAGTCCGGGCAGGTCCTGTGTTTCGCGGTGGCGTTCGCCGCATGCGGGGTCGCGGGCGGACAGGACAACGCCGCTCAGGGCGAGCCGGTCCAGCAGGACTATCGACTCGAAGGCGACAAGGTCCCGATTCGAGTCGCCGGCATCGAGATCCAGGTCGAGATCGCCGATGATGAGGCGGAACGCTCGAAGGGGCTGATGTTCCGCGAGTCCCTGCCGGAAGACGAGGGAATGCTCTTCGTCTACGAGTCGGCGCGGCCGCTCGGGTTCTGGATGCGAAACACGCTCATTCCCCTCGACATCGCGTATATCGACGAACAGGGCAGAATCGTCGACATCCAGCAGATGGAGCCCCGTGACGAGACGACCCGCTGGTCCAAGGCCGACGCCATGTACGCCCTCGAGATGAACGTCGGCTGGTTCGCTGCCAATAGCGTGACCGTGGGCGATCTCATCGAGTTCTGACCCGCGACCAGCCTTCACGACCCCGAACCCGAGCAGGAGCGACACCCACGTGACGGGAGCCACCGACATCGACCACGCCCCGGAGGTGCGCGTCGAGCGCGATTCGATGGGCGAGATGCACATACCCGGCGATCGACTGTACGGCGCGCAGACGGAGCGGGCCCGGCAGAATTTCCCGATCTCGAAGCTTCGATTCGGTCGACGGTTCATCGAGGCGCTCGGCGCGATCAAGCGGACGGCTGCCTCGGTCAACGAGGATCTCGGTCTCCTCGACGCGGAGCGGGCCGAGGCTATCCGTGCGGCCGCCACCGAGGTCATGGAAGGAGAGCTCGACGACCACTTCGTCCTCGACATCTTCCAGACAGGGTCGGGCACCTCCACCAACATGAACGCGAACGAGGTGATCGCGAACCGGGCGATCCAGCGGCTCGGCGGCGAGGTCGGGTCCCGCGACCCGGTGCACCCGAACGATCACGTGAATATGGGTCAATCGTCCAACGACGTGATTCCGACCGCGACGCACGTTTCGACACTGGTCGCGATCGACCGCGAGCTGCTGCCGGCCCTCGCGAAGCTCCGGGATTCGCTCGCCGCGAAGGCCGACGAGTTCGACCACATCGCCAAGGCCGGTCGCACGCACTTGCAGGATGCGACGCCCGTGCGCCTCGGGCAGGAGTTCGCAGGGTATGCGGCCCAGGTCGCGAACGGGATCCGGCGGGTCGAGGGCGCACGCGGTGCGCTGGCGGAGCTGGCGATCGGCGGCACCGCGGTCGGTACCGGCATCAACACGCACGAAGAGTTCGGAAGTCGAATGGCCGACGGTCTTTCGTCTCTGCTCGACACCGAATTCCGGGAGGCTTCGAACCACTTCGAGGCGCAGTCCGCACGCGATGCGGTCGTCGAGACGAGTGGAGCGCTACGGACAGTCGCCGTCAGCCTCACGAAGGTAGCCAACGACCTCCGCTGGCTTTCCTCCGGGCCGCGGACGGGGCTCGGAGAGCTCGACTTGCCCGCCGTGCAGCCCGGGTCTTCGATCATGCCGGGGAAGGTGAATCCGGTGATGGCCGAGTCGGTCCTTCAGGTATGTGCGCAGGTGATCGGAAACGACGCCGCCATCGTAGTCGGCGGCCAGTCAGGAGTCTTCGAGCTCAACGTGATGATCCCGGTGATGGCGCATAACGTCCTCGAGAGCATTCAGATTCTCGCGACTGCGTCGGTGGAATTCGCCGAGCGATGTGTCGACGGGATCACCGCGAACGAAGAGCGTTGTCGACGCAACGTGGAGTCGACGGCGGCTCTCGCGACGGCTCTGGTGCCGGTGATCGGATACGACAAGTCTGCCGAAATCGCGAAACGGTCGCTCAAGGAGGATCGGACCCTGCGCGAGCTCATCCTCGAGGAAGGCCTCGTGGAGGCTGACGAGCTCGACAAGATCCTCGATTTTCGTGCGATGACGGAGCCAGGGCTGGTTTGACCTCCGTTCCGGGACCTACTCCGGCAGGAGCTCCGTCCGCTCGGGGATGAGGCGTCTCGCCGTGAACGGGGCGAGACGGTAGACCTCCGAGCCGTCGACGGTGCGGACGAGCCAGTCGCCCGCCGCCGTGTCCTGAACGAATCGGAGACCCAGGACCAGCTCCCGGTCCGTCACGTCCGTCCCGCCTTCCGCGAACACATCGAGCTCCGCGTCCGGCGTGGAGAAGTCGACGGCGGCGGCTTCTTCATCGGTGGGGAAGTCCGAAGCGGATACCGCCGGGAGAAGCGCCAGGATTCCCTGCACGGTGGACGAATCGGCCGCCCGACCGTCGATGCTCCACCCGTCGTCTTCGCGTCGGATCACGATCTCCCCAGCACTCCGACGGATCATGATGTCCCGTACCGCATCGACGTTCACCCGAGCGATCACGCGCTGACGCCAGCCATCCCGGTCGCGACTGAGGAAGCCACCCACGGGGCCATCCAGACGAAAGACCTCGGCCGAGTCCGGGACCCGAACGAAATACCCGCCGGCGCCCAGGTCGCGGTCGCCGAGATGGAACGAGTAGGGGCCGCCGCCTTCCGTGTAGACGTCGATCCTGCGGCCGTTCGAGTCGCCGACACCGAGGGCTTCGTGATTCGTCGGATTCCGAGCGACGATAGCGTCCGAGCTCAGATCCCCGATCGCCGTGAGCATCGTCTCGATCTTCGGCATGTCCGCGCGGTGCCCGTCGACCGTCCACTCAGGAGCGGCGCGCTCGAGCCGGAACGTCCGACCGTTCGCGAGCTCGACCACATCGACCCGCGTAACGGGCTCGGAGACCTGGAACGAAAACCCGTCGGGAATGGACAGCGAGCCGCGTCCTTCGGAATCGCTCAGAAGGCGTGGCAGGTAGAGAAGAACGGCGCCCGCCAGGAGAACGCCGATCAACACGAGCTGGCGCCGCTTCACAGGATGGCTCCTCCCGGCTCGTATGCACGTCGCTGTTGCCCGCGGCGGCGCGCCAGCCGGACAATGCCGAGCAGAACGAAGAGAAGCGGAACGCCCGCGAGATTCCCCCACTTTGCCGCGTCACGCATGAACGCGCTCTGGAACAGCAGCTGTGGAGGCGCCCGGTCCTTCGACCGAATCGAGATGAGAGCCTCATCCTGGGCCAGCCAGTCCACCGCGTTCTGGAAGAAGATGAGACCCGCGAGACCGTTGGCAGTCGACTGGATCACACCATCCTCGACGATGGCCTGGGTACCGACGACCACCAGCCTGCCCCCGACGTCGTCCTGATAGGCGGCCGCGAGGACCTGGGGCTCGAGCACGTCGGGGTCGATGATCGCGTTCCAGTCGAGATCCGGTTCCACGGAGGCCGGAGCCTGGAACCTCCCGCCATACTCCGTCGTGACGAGGAGCGGCGTGACTCGGGTCGAGTCCGCGTTTTCCATGAAGAGCGGGCTCACCCACCTCATGCTGACCGTGTTGTCCCCCTCGAGGATCGGGTGGTCCGACGCCGGCCAGGCCATGGGGAAGAGCGGGTACTGCTGGATCACGTAGCCGCCGGCCGTCTGCATCGGGATCGGATCGTTCGAGCTCACGTCATATGCGACGGCCGGGAGCACACCGAGCCCCCGGCTCGTCAGCAGCGAATCGAGGACTGGGTAAAATGCCGGCGCCGCCATGCGCGAGCGCGGGTCCACTCGAGTCCCCCCGAGCATCAGCAACACGCTGCCGCCCCGGTCGAGGAACTGGCCCACGAGCCGCCCCTCTTCGGAGCTGAACGGCGTGGCCGGTCCAGCGACCACGATGACGTCGATCGAGTCGGGAACCGCGGTCAGCGTGGTGTCCAGCGTGAGCCGCTGGACACTGTACTCCTCCGCCAGCCGACCGACGCCGATGGTCATGTTGTTCGTGCCGCTGAACTCGCCGTGACCCTCCAGGATGGCGACGACGGGGCGGTCCTGTTCCGTCATCGTCCGGATCATCGACGCGAGCCGGTATTCGAGGTCCTGCGTCCGGCGCACGAGCGGGATCACGTCCGTCTGGCCCGCATACTGTATGGCGACGCCGAGGTAGCCCTGCCGGGTCGACCGCTCCTGATCCCCGATCACGTTGAATTCGGCCGCGGGCACTCCGAGCGTCTGCGCTTCGGCGAGGGCGTCGGGATCACCGTCCGGATCGAGTTGGACCAGATTGAGGTTCGTGCCGCCCGCCGAGTCGAAATCCCGCAGCAGGTCATCGATGTCCCGACGGATCGGCGCGATCTCGGGCGGCAACTCGTCAGAACGGAAGAACTTGATCGTCACGAGGTCGTCGAGTCCGGCGACCAGGTCCCGGGTCGGCTGGGAGAGGGTGTAGAGCTTGCCGGGCGTCAGATCGATCCGGCCTCGGATCTGGCCACCGGCCAGCGCCGCGACGATCGAGAACGCGAGCATCCCGGCGACGCCGAGGCGGAGTCGGTTGTACGACGCCCTCTCCTTGCTCAACCGTTCGCGCATCAGCGAGAAGTACGTGAGCGACAGGAACGCGGCGGTGACCGAGGCGAAGTACAGCACGTCCCTCAGGTCGATCACGCCACGCGCGACGTTCTGGAAGTGCCCGAGAATCCCCAGTCTGCCAGCAAGCACGGAGAGTGACGCCGGAAGGCTGAGGACGACCACCTCGAGCCCGACGACGTAGAGCGTGAACGAGACCGTCACGCCGAGAATGAAGGCCGTCACCTGGTTCTTGGTCATCGACGACGCCCAGAGACCGATCGCGACCATCGCGGCGATGAGAAACGACGCTCCGACGTACTGGGCAAAGATGACCCCGGCCTGAAGGTCCGCGCCTCTCGACAGGCCGAGCGGGACGCCTACCGTGGCGAGCAGCGCGATCATCAGAAAGGCGTAGACGCCCAGATATTTTCCGACGAGGAATTCGCCGACGGAAATGGGCTGCGCCAGCACCAACTCGAGCGTGCCGGCGTGTCGCTCCTCCGCCAGGGATCTCATGCATACCGCGGGGACGAAGAACAGGAGGAGCCACGGCAGCAACCCGAGCATCGGGCGAAGCGATGCCTCGCCGATCTCGTAGGCGCTCTGGAAGAAGAAGAAGAAGTTCACGCCGAGGAAGACAACCAACAGGATGTAGGCGGTCGCGTGATCGAAGTAGCCGGTCAGCTCCCGGCGGACGATGGTCCCGATACGCCGGATCATCCTTCCACCTCGCCTTCCATCTCGTCGGTCGCGTTGTCGTCGATCGGCGCCGGGTCGAGTGCGGTCGGATCCGCCGTCGCCGTCTCATCGCGCTCGACCGTCAGCTTGCGGAACAGGTCCTCGAGGCTCGCGCGCTCCATATGGAGCTCCCAGAGCGGCCAATTCCGTCCGACCGCCAGATCGTAGATCTCACGCCGCGGGTCGCCATCACCGATCAGCGAGAACCGGGCTCGGCCCGCCGGGCTTTCTTCTCCGTTCACCCGTCGAACCGATTCGAGCGATTCCAATGCGCCGCGGACGTCCTCTGCCCGGCCCTCGAGCTCGACTGTGACCCGGCTGCCGCCACGGCTCGCGTCGACCAGCTCGTCGACCTCGCCATCGGCGACGATTTCGCCCCGGTTGATGATGACGACCCGTGAACAGGTCCTCCGAACCTCCTGCATGACGTGCGTGCTGAGCAGCACCGTTCGGTCCTCACCCAGCTGGGTGATCAGCGAACGAATCTCCACGCGCTGATTCGGGTCGAGCCCCTCGGTGGGCTCGTCGAGAATCAGAATCTCCGGCTCGGACAGGATCGCCTGGGCGAGTCCGACACGCTGCCGGTACCCCTTCGACAGCTCGTCGATCGGCCGGTAATAGACGTCCTCGATCGCGGTCTGGGCGACGACGTCATCCGTTCGTCGAGTGATCTCGTCCGTCGACATGCCTCGCAGCCGCCCCATGAAGGTGATGTACTCGCCCGCGAGCATGTCCGTGTAGAGGGGATTGGTCTCCGGCAGATAGCCGATGCGACGGCGAAACTCGGCAGGATGATCGCCGAGTGCCTGACCATCGATCACGATCGACCCCGAGTCCGCTTCGAGATACTGCGTTAGCAGCCGCATCGTCGTCGTCTTGCCAGCACCGTTCGGCCCCAGAAACCCGACGACCTCACCGCGGTCGATGTCGAAGGACACTCCGTCGACGGCGCGAACGCCATCGAAGGTCTTGACTACATCTGTAAGTGCGACCAGAGACATGAATCCCGCCTGTTACGAAGTGCGAGCGAAGTTAGGAGGGGGGGCACCTCAGTCAAGTTCTTCACGCGGAACGAAAACCCCCTACATTCGGGACCGTTGGACGTTTCCAGCGCCCGGAGGCGTTGCCCGGCGGTCAACGCGCTAGCGGCGTCCACGCGGACACCCTAACCCGACGAGTCGATGTCGCCGACCCCATCCCCCGATCAGGACCGCGTACCGACGCGCACGGCGCTGGCCGATGCGGGCCGCCGGTCCCTGGGGCTCGTGCTTCTGGCACTAGTGGCGTTCCCAGCGTTTCGGCTGCTCGACCCCTCGGATTTCATGGAGGGGCGGATGGCGCTGACGGGTGCCGCGAACTGGCGCTACGTCTGGGGGCTCGAGCTTGGATGGCGGGCCGGGATCGCGGTCCTCGCCGCAGGGGCTCTCGGGCTCGTCACGAGGGGCCGTCTGGTCGCGGCCGTCGCGCGACTCGGGACGGCGCTCGGAAGAGCACCCGGGTGGGCGGCCGCGCTCGTGGCCGGTGGTCTGGGGGTGAGCCTCACGGCCCTCGTGGTGTTCGCGGTCTTCGAGCAACGGACGATCCTGAACGACGCGAGCGTGCAGCTCATCCAGGCCAGGTACTTCGCCGCCGGTCTTCTGGCGGGTCCGCCGCTCGCCTTCCCCGAGTTCTGGTCGATTCAGTTCATGATCCAGACGGCGGCGGGTTGGGTGTCGCAGTACCCGCCGGGCCACGCGCTTCTTCTGGCCGGCGGCTTCGGTCTCGGGGCGCCCTGGCTGACGATGGTGGCGGCATCGGCGGTCATGGGAGTCATGCTCGTTTTGTCCTTCGACCGCCTGCTGCCGGACCAGCGAGCCGCCGGGCGGCTCGCGGCGGTGCTCGCCGTGTCGAGCCCATTCTTCCTTGGGCTCGCGGGCGCGTACATGAGCCATGTGACGCTCGCCGCCATCGCCACGGCCGCTCTCTATCTGGGACTGCGCGCCGAGGAGGGGGGCAACGGCTGGGCCGTGGCCGCGGGAGCTGCGGTCGGTCTCATGGTCACCATTCGTCCGGTCACCGGCCTCGTGCTGGGGACGCTGCTGACGGCCGTGATCTGGCTCACCGCTCCGGGGACCGACCTCCGCGATCCCGGGCAGCGCAAAGGGCTGCTCGGCAAACTCGGTGGCTGGGTGGCCGGCGGTGTCCCGTTCGCCATCGGGTTCGCCTGGTTCAATGCGCGGTTCTTCGGTGGGCCGCTCACTCTCGGCTACGTGGCGGCCTCCGGCCCGAATCACGGGTTGGGCTTCCATGAAGACCCGTGGGGGCGCATGTACACGCCCACGGCCGCGATCGGCCACTCTTCCTCGGAGCTGGTCTCCCTGAGCCGAGAGCTTCTCGGTACGCCGCTGCCCCTGGTAGCGATCATCGGCATGTTTCTGCTGCTCGCCCCCCGGTTCAGCCGGGGTCAGCGGATCGTCCTGGCGTGGGCGCTTCTCCCGCTGGTGGTGAGCGCCCTCTACTGGCACCACGACCTGGTGTTCGGGCCCCGGATGCTCGGGGAAGCCATCCCGGCGTGGGCTGCTCTGGCGGTCATGGCCGCGGTCTGGCTCACGATGCGCGTACGTGGCCAATCGGCGGAAGCGTCGGAAGACGGGGACGACCGGGTGGCGGCGGTTGGCCCCGGGGCTCCGCACAGCGTGCTGCGCGCCTCGGCCGCCGACGCGATCGCCGTGATCGCACTCGTCGCGCTTTCCTTCGGAGCGGCTTTCGGCGGGCCGGAGCGGCTACAGGCGCGGGGCGCGGCGCTCGGCGGCTACCCCGAGGTCGACGAAGAACAGCCGTCGCTCGTCTTCGTTCACGAGGCATGGGGTGATCGGCTGGGTGGCAGGTTGGCCGGCCGAGGGCTCAGGCTCGACAGCGTGCGGACGTTGCTCACTCAGTATCACCCATGCCAGCTCGAGGCAGGGCTGCGCGGCCTGACGCAGGCGGACGCCAACCCCGTTTGCCAGCGCGAGCAGGCTTCGGATGCCCTCCTCGAGCGCTTCGGTGGCATGGGGCTCACCGGGCTCCTGTGGCTGGACGACCTCCCCGGGCTGCCGGCCGAAGGAGTCCTGTGGGTCAGAGACCTGGGGCCGGAGGCGAACGCCCGCGTCCTAAACGGGCACCCGGACCGGACCCCGCTCTTCCTCCTGCCGAACGGGGCTGGCGGGTGGGACGTGGTCCCATACCAGCAGGGCGTGAATACTGTCTGGCCGCCTCGGCGGCCGGGCGGATAGGTCTCCGGCCCGACCCACGCCGAGGGGTCGACGACTACGAGTCGGAGAACGCCTGGTCGAACGCGCCATCCGCTGGCGGAAACGCGAGGTCGCGGACCCTCTCGCACGCCTCGCGAGCGCCGTGCTCCCGGTCCATGCCGCTGTCCTCCCACTCCACCGATAGTGGGCCACCGTAACCGATCCGGTTGAGGGCTCGAATCACCTCGCCGAAATCGACCCGGCCGTGTCCGATCGACCGGAAGTCCCAGGCCCGGTCCGCATCACCGAACTCCAGGTGGCCGCCGAAGACGCCTGCTCTCATGGGCTGATCCGCCCACCAAACGTCCTTCATGTGCGCGTGGTAGATCCGGTCCGCGAACTCGAGGATGAATCCGACGTAGTCGACCCCCTGATAGGCGAGGTGGCTCGGGTCGTAGTTGAACCCGAACGCCTCGCGATGCGCGACGGCATCCAGCGCGCGGGTAGCGGAGGAGATGTCGAACGCGATCTCGGTGGGGTGGACTTCGAGCGCAAAGCGCACGTCGGCCTCGTCGAAAGCATCCAGGATCGGCCCCCAGCGATCGGCGAACTCACGAAAGCCCGCGTCGACGAAGCCGGCGGGGTGGGGAGGAAACGCGTAGGCGGCACCCCAGATGGGGCTTCCTGTGAACCCGTTCACCACCGTCACGCCGAGCGCCGCGGCGGCCTGAGCGGTCGTCACCATCTCGGAGGCGGCTCGCCGTCGGACCTTCTCCGGCTTCCCGTTGCCCCAGACGCGCGGAGGCAGGATGAGGCTGTGGCGCTCGTCGATCGGGTCGCAGACGGCCTGACCGACGAGGTGATTCGAGATCGCGAAGACAGACAGGCCGTGTCGGGCGAGGATTGCCTTGACCACGTCGCAGTACCCATCCTCGCCCGCGGCGCGCTCCACGTCGAAGTGGTCGCCCCAGCATGCGAGCTCGAGGCCGTCGTAGCCCCAGGCGGCGGCCTTTTCGGCCAGGATCTCGAGCGGGAGATCCGCCCACTGGCCGGTGAACAGCGTGATCGGTCGGTCTGTCACGAATGCCTCGCTCCCGGGACGGGCCGGCGGGCATTCACCGGGTCGGTCCCAGCTTCATGTCGTCGAAGTCGGTCCGTCGTAGCGCGCCGCGACCCACCCGTCTGTCCGGCCGGCCTCGACCGCTCGATGGAGGAAGTGAACGCCACGCGCACCGTCGAACACCGTCGGATAATCCATATCTGCCGCAGAAGGTGCACGACCCTCGAGTCGCGCCCCGATCGCTCCTGCCACGGCACGATAGACGTTCGCGAACCCCTCGATGAAGCCTTCGGGGTGTCCTGGAGGTAGTCGAGACGCACCTGCGGCAGCTGGAGAAAGGTAGGAGTGACCCCGCCGGAGGACCTCGCTCGGTCCGTCTACGGGCGTGAAGACCAGGGTTTCCGGTTCCTCCTGTCGCCACGACAGGGCTCCGTCCGTCCCATAGACGCGGAGAGAGAGACCGTTTTCCTCTCCCACGCACACCTGGGAAGCGGACAGGGTGCCTCGTGCCCCTCCCGTGAACCGAAGGAGCAGGCTCGCGTCGTCCTCGAGCTTCCGGCCTTCGACGAACGTCGTAAGGTCGCCGCAGATCGATTCGACCTCGAGTCCCGTGACGTATTGGACGAGGTTGTGCGCGTGCGATCCGATGTCGCCGAGCGCTCCCGCGACCCCCGCACGCGCCGGGTCGGTCCTCCAGTCCGCCTGTTTCTGCCCGGTGCTCTCGAGCGCGGTCGAAAGCCAGCCCTGCAGGTACTCCACGAGGATCTTGCGGACTGTGCCGATCCGGCCCGACCCAATCTGGCTTCGGGCCTCCTTGACCATCGGATAGCCCGTGTAGTTGTGCGTGACGGCGAACACGGCGTCCCTGTCGCCTACGAGCCGACAGAGCTCATACGCGTCGTCGATCGAAGTCGTCAGCGGCTTGTCGCACACCACGTCGAATCCCGCCTCGAGAAACACACACGCCGGCTCGAAGTGCAGGTGGTTCGGGGTGACGATCGAGACGAACTGGATCCGGCGCTCGGCAGGGAGGTCGGCCTCGGCCGCAGCCATCTCGGCGAAGCTCCCGTAGACGCGGGAGGCGTCGAGTCCCAGCTCGCGTCCGCGCTCCGCCGATCGTCCGGGATCGGACGAGAACGCCCCCGCGACGAGTTCGCACGCGCCGTCCAGCTCGGCCGCCATGCGGTGGACCTCGCCGATGAAGGCGCCCGGGCCTCCGCCCACCATCCCGTAGCGGATCACGCGGCCTCGTCGATCCGGGTCACGCGGTATCCCCCGGCCCGACGATCGCTCCCGTAGAGCAACCCGAACACGATGATGAGGGCGCCGGTAAACGGGAGGATGTACCTGAACGAGGCACGCCCGCCGTAGTTGTCCGCCGGCCCCAGGATCGCCGCCGCCGCGTCCACCAGAGCCGATTCGGCCCCGGAGTCCATGATCGCTCGCAAGGCATTCGCCGTCAGCAACGGGGGCAGCCCTTCGGCGGATACGTCGAGGGCTTCCTGCACGACCGCGGCCGCGGTCTCGAGATCCCCACGGCGTTCCGGGGCCGCCACGTCGGCCATGGCGGGCAGCTCCACCACGGCCGATCGGAACAGCTCGGTCGTCTCGGCGACGGGGATCTGTTCGTGCCCGATCTCGTCCGCGATCCGTCCCATCCACGGAGTGGTGAAGAGCCCTACGACCGCCATGCCCGTAGCGCCCATGAGTCCGAGGCCGAGCGCCCCGGACTTTGGAATCCGTTCAGAGACGAAACCCAGCATCGTCGGCCAGAAGTAGCACACGCCGACCGCGAACACGGTGGCGGAGGCAAAAGCGATCGTGAGCGTCTGCGCGTAGCTGAGCCACAGCAGACCGGCGAACGAGATGACGGCGCTACCCAGAAGGACCCCCGTCGGCGACCAGCGCTCGACCGCGAAGCCGGCCTTGTAGCGAAGGACCGCCATGAGGCCGTTTATCCACGCGAGCACGAGGATGCCCGGGATCCCGCCGGCCTCGAGCACGGCCGGTACCCAGCGGTTCGGACCGAGCTCGGTCGACGCCGTGATCGCCATGCACGCGAGCATCAGGAGCATCAGTGGCGTTGTGAGCGTTACCCTGAACATCTCGCCCATCCCGACGCCCGCCCGAACACCCTCGGTCGGGGGAAACGCCTCCCGCAGCATCATCGCTCCGTAGATCAGGGTCGGGACGATGATCAGGCAGACCTTGAGCTGCCAAGCGGTCAGTCCGACCTGATCGAGCCCGTATGCCAGGACCGACCCGATGACGATCCCCCCTGGGAACCACACGTGGAATCGATTCAGCTTCACCGTCTTGTCGTCCGGATAAAGACTCGCCACGAGCGGGTTGCACGCGGCCTCGACGAGCCCGTTGCCGAACGCGATGGTGAGCGCACCGGTGAAGAGCATCGCGAATCCGTTCGCGAAGATCAGCATCAGGGCTCCGGCCAGGTGGCAAAGAAACGCCAGCCGCAACAGGAGGCGCATGCCGAGCGTATCGCAGAACGGGGCGAAGATCAGCTGCGAGACCGCGAAGCCCCAGAGCGCCGCCCCACCGATCCAGCCGACGTGTTGGTTGGTCAACAGGAACTCGCTCTTCAGATCGAGCATGATCGCGCCGACGACGGCGAAGGCGACGGACGTCGCGATCAGCGCCATGCAACTCGCCAGGAACAGCTTGTCGGGGTTGATGGAGGCGGCCGATCCGTCACCGTGATCGGGTCTGCTCACGCGGCGGCTCCTGGTCTCGTGACGTGCTTCGGGCCGTCCGCGGCGGGGTGCCGGGGCGGCGGCATCACGCTAAGCCGGGGTCGTGACGGTCCGCAACGGCGGTCCGTATGTTCGTCTCGAACCGTTCCAAGGAGACACTCATGACCCGCAGCGCCACGGTAGGCCCAGCGCTCTCGCTCTTCGCCCTGATCTTCACGGGGGTCGGGGTGTCCGACGCGGCTGCTCAAACCGCCGTGCCCTATGCCCCTGCCACCCTCTCTTCGTCGGACTACGCGCGCGCCGAACAGTTCCTGTTCTTCAACGCGCCGCGTCTGACCTCGGGGACCGTCGTGAGTCCGCGCTGGGTTTCCGGAGACCGGTTCTGGTATCGAAACCAGGTGTTCGGCGGGCACGAGTTCGTCATGGTGGACCCCGGGGCGAGGAGGCGGGCCCCGGTCTTCGACCACGATCGCCTGGCTGCGACGCTCTCCGTCGCTGCGGATACCAGCTACGAGGCCGACCGACTCCCCTTCGACGAGTTCGAGTTCGTGGGGACGAGCACCATCCGCTTCCACACAGTGACCCATCGCCGGTGGGACTGCGACATTCAGGCCTACACGTGCTCGGGTCCCGACTCGATCCCGAAGGTTACGAACGAGATCGAGTCCCCCGATGGATCGCTCGCCGCGTTCTCACGTGACGAGAACCTGTGGGTGCGGGACACGTCGACGGACGACGAGCGTCAACTCAGCACCGACGGCGAGGCCCATTTCGGATATGGGGTGCTGCCCGAGGGGTGCTGCAGCGAGGTCACGATGCGTCGACAGGGGCTCGATCCGCCGCCCGTGGTGGAATGGTCTCCCGACGGGTCGCGGATCGCTACGCACCGGTATGACGAACGTGAGGTGAAGGACTTCCACCTGCTCGAGGCCGCGACCGGGCGGGCGATCCTGCACTCCTACAAATATGCCCTGCCGGGTGACAGCGTCGTCCCCACCTGGACGATGCACGTGTTCGACGCGACCGGCGCCGGGGGGCTCGCCGCGGACATGGATCCGGAGGTCGGATACTTTGCGGGGGCAGATACGGCCTGGGCCAACGCCCAGTGGGGCGCGGCCGGCGATCGCGTCTACTTCAGCAATCACTCGCGTGATTTCAAGACGCAGACGCTCTACGAGATGGACGCGGGCACGGGCGCCATTCGAGAGGTGATCGTCGAGACCGGGCCGACCTACGTCGAGACGAACCAGCTCACCGGGCTCCCGCCCAACTGGCGCGTGCTGGACAACGGGAACGAAGCGATCTGGTTCTCCGAGCGCGACGGCTGGGGGCACCTCTACCTCCATGACCTCGCGACGGGCCAGTTGAAGAACCGGATCACGAGCGGGTCGTGGCTCGTGCTTCAGCTGCTGGAAGTGGATGAGGCGGCGAGGCTGGTCTACTTCACGGGCCTGGGTCGCGAGCCCGGCACCGACCCGTATTTCCGACACCTGTACCGCGCGTCACTCGACGGTGGTGGCGTCACACGCCTGACACCCGAGGATGCCAATCACGACGTCTCCGTGTCCCCGGATGGGCGGTACTTCGTGGACACCTACGGCACACGGTCGACCGCACCCGTGACCGTCGTCAGGAGCACCGGCGGGCAGCCCCTGATGACGGTGGAGGAGGGCGACATCTCGCCCCTGCTCGAGGCAGGCTGGCAGCCACCGGTGCGCTTCAAGGCCAAGGGTCGTGACGGAATCACCGACGTCTACGGATACCTCTTCCTCCCGCCCGACAGGCAGGAGGGAGTCATCTACCCCGTGGTCGACTACGTGTATCCGGGCCCGCAGATCGGCCCGATCCGTACGCCCGGCTTCACGGCCGGTCCGCGCGGGCAGGGGCACTCCTACGCCGAACTCGGGTTCATCGGCTTCGTCGTCGACGCGATCGGGACGCCGTTCCGGTCAAAGGCGTTCCACGACGGCTATTACGCGAACATGGGCGACAACGGGATTCCCGATCACATCTCCGCCCTGAAAGAGCTGGCACTCAGCTACCCGATCGACATCGATCGCGTGGGGATCTTCGGCCACTCGGGAGGCGGGTTCGCGTCGACGGACGCGATCCTCCGGCACCCGGATTTCTTCAAGGTCGCGGTCTCCGGAGCCGGGAATCACGACAACCGCGGCTACCACTTCCCATGGGGAGAGAAATACCAGGGGCTCCTGACCGAAAACCCGGACGGCACCGACAGTTTCGATTCGCAGGCGAACCAGAACCTGGCCGCGAACCTGAAGGGCAAGCTGCTTCTCCACTACGGGACGCTCGACGACAACGTACACCCGAACATGACCATCCTCGTCGCGCAGGAGCTCATCAAACACAACCGGGACTTCGACATGCTCGTGTTCCCAAACCGAAATCACGGCTATGCGCGCGAGCCGTATCTGATCCGCCGGACCATGGACTACTTCGTGGAGCACCTCATGGGTGCGAAGCCGCCGGAGGGGTACGAGATCGAGCCGCCGAACTGAGCGCTTGTCGTGTTATCCGTCCGTTCGCACGTTCAGCACCCGCGACTACCGACCCGGAGGTCTACATGCGTCACTCCCTGATCCGCCGCGGCACGCTGCCGACTCTCGTTCTTCTGCCGTTCCTCGGCTGTGCCGGGAACGGGGAAGAAGCCTCGACCGCCGAAATGAGCGCCCCCGACCAGGAGCTCTCGCC
>Ga0224508_10000355_pt1 | contig 45464 bp, 46 predicted proteins | sample SF_Jan12_sed_USG_4_FD_170157 | JGI IMG/M metagenome (GOLD analysis project Ga0224508, IMG submission 170157) | Sediment microbial communities from San Francisco Bay, California, United States - SF_Jan12_sed_USGS_21 | ecosystem: Environmental > Aquatic > Marine > Sediment | place: USA... | reverse complement strand
GCCTTGACGCGCCTGGGACAGTATGACGCCGCCGAGCCCATACTGCTGGAGAGCTACGAGGTACTTCGGGATACACCGGGTCGCCGCCAGCGACGCGCGACCAAGGCGCTGGCACGGTTCTATGAACTAAGCGGATCGTCTGGCGCGGAATAGGGCGAACATGAACCGGTCGCTCGCGACTATTGTCCTTCGACCTGCACGATGCGCGGCAGCCGCTTGTCCAGACGCACGGCCGTCAGTTGCCGGCCCCAGACGCACCCGGTATCGAGACTGATCAGGTCGGGCAGCACGATAAGCCCGAGGGCGGACCAGTGCCCGAAAACGATGCGCGACCCGAACCACGCAGGATCATCGGCCTTGAACCATGGTCGCAGTCCCTTGCGCGCCCGCCACGGCGAGCCACTGAACTTCAGGTCGAGGCGGTCGTCCGTGGTGACCATTCGCATGCGCGTCAGGCAATTGATGATGAAGCGCAGGCGTTTGTAGCCTGTCAATTTGCCGTTCCATTTGTTGGGCGCGTTGCCGTACATCTTGCCGAGAACATTGACGTAGTCGTCGCCCTGCAGCGCGGCCTCGACTTCCGCAGCGCGCGCGAGCGTCTTCTTCACGCTCCAGCGCGGATGGGTGCCCGCGTGTACGAGCAGCGTGTTGAGCTTCGCATCGAAGTGGGCGAGGGGTCGATGGCGCAGCCAGTCACATAACTCGTCGGCATCGCTGGCCGCCAGTAGTTTCTCGAGTGAGCCAAAACGGTTACCGAAACGTACTGCGCCCGCCTGCAGTGCGAGCAAGTGCAGGTCGTGATTGCCGAGCACGGTGACTACGGAATCGCCAAGGTCTCGTACGAAGCGCAGGGTCTTGAGTGACTTGGGGCCCCGGTTGACGAGGTCGCCGACCAGCCAGAGCGTATCGTCGGCCGGGTCGAAGTCGATTTCGTCAAGCAGTTGGCGGAACGGATCGTAACAACCCTGCAGATCGCCGATTGCGTAGACGGTCACGTGAATGCCTTAGTGAAGCAGGCCCGGAACGGCGAGTGTAAACGCCTCGATTGGCGCATCGAAACTCGCACCCGTGTCGGACTTCATGCGATACAGGCCCTGCATTGCACCGACCGGTGTCTCAAGTACCGCGCCGCTCGAATAGCGAAAGCGTTCGCCCGGGTTCAGGTGAGGTTGTTCGCCGACGACGCCGTCTCCGTTCACTTCCTGCACCTTGCCGTTGGCATCGGTGATGATCCAGTGGCGGCTCAGCAGCTTCGCTGGAACATTGCCGTCATTGGAAATGGTGATGGTGTAGGCAAACACGTAGCGGTCGGCATCGGGTTCGGACTGGTCATCGACGTAGCTCGTCGCCACCTTGATGCGAATGTCGTGTTGCTCTTCGTCCATGCCGCATTCTAGCGTGATTTTTGCCGCAAGTGATTGCTTAGCGCAATGAAGCTGGCGATGGAAACCTGCTCGGGTCGCACACCGGCGTCAATGCCGACGACCTCGAAGTCCCTGGCATCGGCTACTTTCCTGAGCGCATTGCGCAGCGTCTTGCGGCGCTGCATGAACGCCGTAGCGACGAGTGTGGACAGGCCCGCCTCGTCATCGATTTCGTAGGTGCCGGGAGGCAGCGGGTCGAGCCGGGCCACGCTAGACGTGACGTCTGGGGGCGGGGCAAAGGCCTCGCGATCGACGTCGAACAGCGATTCCACCTGCAAATGACAGCCCAGCATGATGCCGAGGCGGCCGTAGGCCTTGCTGCCGGGCCCCGCCGCCATGCGTGCCACGACTTCCTTCTGCAGCATGAAATGCATGTCGAGAATGTTGTCGCGGAACTTGAGCAGGTGGAACAGCAACGGCGTTGAAATGTTGTAGGGCAGGTTGCCTACGACCCGAATCTCGTCACCGAGCGTCGAAAAATCAAAGTCGAGCGCGTCGGCTTCGTGCACGGTCACGTTGGGGTTGTCGTCATACTGGTGACGCAGGCGCGCGACCAGGTCGCGGTCGAGTTCGATCGCGTGCAGGTGCCCTGCATTGCGGGCGAGCGCATCGGTGATCGCACCCTGGCCCGGGCCGATTTCGACGATGGTGTCGTCGCTGGTCGGGTGCACCGCCCTGATGATTGCGTCGATCACGCCGGGGTCCGTCAGGAAGTGCTGCCCGAAGCGTTTGCGTGCGCGATGCCTGGCCATCAGTGCTGCACCATGGTGGCGGCGAGTTCGACAGCGGCCATCAGGCTGCCGGGATCTGCCTTGCCGGTTCCAGCGATGTCGAAGGCGGTGCCATGATCCACCGATGTGCGAATGATCGGCAGGCCGAGCGTCACGTTAACGGCGTGACCGAAGCCGGCGTACTTGAGAACCGGGAGCCCCTGGTCGTGGTACATCGCGAGCACCGCATCCTTGTTACCGGCGGCCGGTGTGAAAGCCGTATCGGCAGGCATCGGTCCACGCAGGTTCAGGCCTTCGGCCCGGAGCGCATCGAGCGTTGGTGTGATGAATTCAATCTCTTCGCTACCCAGGTGGCCACCTTCGCCGGCATGTGGGTTCAGGCCGCAGACAACGATCTCGGGCGCGACGATCCCGAATTTTTCCCGGAGATCAGTATCCAGGATACGCAAGACCCTCTGGATGATTGAGGGTGAAAGATAGTCTGCAACATCGCGCAGCGGCAGGTGAATACTCGCCAGCGCAACCCGGAGGTCGCCGGCGACGAGCATCATGACCGGGTGAGCCGCATTGGTCACGTCGGCCAGAAACTCCGTATGTCCCGTGAACGTCACGCCGCTGTCGGCAATGACGCTCTTCGCGAGAGGTGCCGTCACCATGCCCGCATAGTCGCCCGCGAGACAGCCATTGGCAGCCGCACGCAATCCATCGAGCAGGACGGTGGCATTGGCTGGATCGGGTTTGCCGGGAACGACTTCGGCAGGGAAGGGTGTGTCGATGACCCGCAAGCGCCTGTCAAGCTGCCGCTGGTCGCCAATAACGACCAGGTTGTCGGCATGCGGGCTTCCGACCAGCGCGTTACACAGTTCCGGGCCGACGCCGGCGGGTTCGCCGGCCGTGACTACGAGTGGTTGTGCCAGGGACACTAAATCCGCGTTTCAACGAACGCTTCGTCACGCAGGCGCTGGATCCACAGCATCGATTCTTCCTCGATCTTGCCACTCTTGATTTTCTGGGTGCAGTTGGCCTGCTTCAGGTCTTCCGTGTTGTCGTAAACGCGGCGTTCCAGGACCTCGAGAATGTGCCAGCCGAACTGGGTACGAAACGGCTCGGAGATTACGCCGATCTCGCTGTCCTTGACGGTCTGTGCAAATTCGGGCGCGTAGTTGTCGGGGCTTGCCCAACCGAGGTCACCACCGAGATTCGCCGAACCCGGATCGTCCGACAGTAACTTGGCGTGCTCACCGAAGTCCTCGCCTTCCCGGATTTTTCCGAGCGCTTCATCGAGACGCTGCTTCGCCGTGGCGTCGTCGATGAGTTCGTTGGGCATGATCAGGATGTGGCGGACCTTCGCCTGGTCGATCTCGCTGCGTTCGACAGCGCTGCGCAGGTCATCGACCTTTACGATATGAAAACTGCTGGCGGCACGAATCGGCGCAGAGACGTCGCCTCTGCCCATGTCCTGCAGGACATCCGAGAACAGCGTCGGAACCTGCTGGCCATCCATCCAGCCGAGCGATCCGCCCTGGAGGGCTGTTGGACCTGCGGAGTGGCGTGCGGCCAACTCACGAAAATCTGCGCCGTTACTTGCCTGCGCATAAATCTGGTTCGCCAGTTCTTCGACTTCGCTCACCTGGGCAGCACTGGCTCCTTCGGGCAGCGTCAGCAGAATGTGCGACAACGCGTAGTCTGAATTGGCGACGACATTGCCCTCGAGGTCAGCAACGCACTGTTCGATCTCGCGCTCCGAAACGATGATGCTGTCACCGACTTCAATGTTGCGCAGGTTGCTGATCGTGATTTCTTCACGCAACGACCGGCGGAACTCACCGAAGTCCATGCCGTCTTCGGCGATGAGCCGCGGCATGTCTTCAAACGGGACACCGTTCTGCTGGGCGATCCCGGCGATTGCCCGGTTGAGCATTTCATCGGATGTCCTCAGGTCGATACGAGCCGCACGCTGGAGCTGGATCTCCGCGATGATCAGCCGCTCGAGGATCTGTTCCTGGAGGACTTCGGCCGGCGGCAGCTGCATGCCCTGCTCCGCGGCTCGCGCCGTGATCGTGTCCACCTGCTCGCGCAACTGGCTCTTGAGGACTACGCCCTCGTTGACGACGGCGGCGACGCCGTCCAGGAACTCACCCGTCTCGGAGAGCTCGTCGGCGATGGCGACAGGCGCGGCGAATAATACGGCGACCGCGCATAAACTATTGAATTTTAACAATTTTTACTACCGGAGATCTGCAGAATAGCCAAGAATACCACGTTCGAGGAGTTTGTCAGCTGCTGTGCCAACGCTCGTCATTCCTTTCAGTACCAGTTGCAGACCAAATGAGGAATCACGAGTTCCATCGCGGGTCGAGATATGGCGGCGGGAAACCAGGCGCAGGCCCCAGCAGCAGCTCTCGTATTCAAGGCCGAAGAACTGCTCGAGGACTTCCTGGTCGCGGAAGGAGAAGTTATAGCGGCCGACGAAATTCCAGCGCGTCGCCATGGGCCATGACCACGACAGGTCACCCTGTTCGAGCGAGTCGCGGCGGAACCGATAGGCGAGATTCAATACCTTGTTTCTCGAAGGGCTGTACTGGAGGCGGGCCTCTGACTTGGTGGTGCCGTTCTCCCCCGTACCCCACTGGTGGCCGAGGTCGAAGTTCACATTCCTGAACAGCCCGAATCGAACCTGCGCAATGTAATCCGACGTCTCGAGTGTCGACCCGGGCATGCCGGGCAAGGCGACATCGCGATCGCCGAAGTAGCGTGTCTGGCCGATCGTCGCCGTCATCATTTCGCGGCCCGTGTCGAGGTCAAGCACGCGCGTTGTGACGCCGAGGCTGACCTGTTCCGTGTCACCGACACGGTCGCCACCAAGAAAACGATTCTTGCGGTACAGCTGCACGAGATTGATGTCCGGTGTGATCGTGTCGAAGACAGGCAGCCCGTCCTGGTCACGGTACGGAATGTTGACGTACAGCAGCCGCGGCTCGAGGGTCTGTATGCGGCCGGCGCTGGACATCGTGCGCTCGAGTATGAGGCCAGTGTCCACACTGGTGATTGGCACGCTGCGCGTCGGGTCTGTTTCGTCGCCGGGCAGGGTGTCCGCCAGGTCATAACGCGTGTAGTCGAGCGCGACGGCGGGCGTGAAGAACCAGCCCGGACGCGTGATCGGAATCTCGACGGACGGCGTCGCATTGAAACGCCAGCCTGTTACGCCGGTGTCGCGATCGAAATTGACCAGCTCGCTGTCAATGCCGAACCTGAAGAAGCTCATTGGCCAGTGCGCATTGACGAGAACCTGCGGCAAGCGGCGATAGGGTTCATCGGAGGGGACGATCGCGTCGTCGATGGTCTGGTAATCCTGCGCCTGCGCGAAGAACGACACGTGCTTCGAGTGATAGTCGAAACTCACATGACGATTCAGGTGCGTGATGCTCGAAATGCTGAGGCTGCCGCCAAGGTCTTCGAAATACTGGCTGTCAGAAACTTCCCGGAAGTTGATGCGGTTGCGCCAACCGGTGTCCCACAGGGTCTGGTGGCCGACGTTCAGCTGGTGGCGCGTTTCGTCAATCACACTGTCGTCGGACAGATAGTCCGCGGTGATTGAGCCTTCGTTGCGCTCTGTCAGGTAGCGAAACTGGGTCGCGAGCTGCAGGCCGCGACTCGTCAGCAGGCGCGGCGTGATCGTCGCGTCGTAGTTCGGTGCGATGTTCCAGTAGTAGGGCACACGGATCTCATTGCCACTGCGCCCGGAGCTGCCTATCTCCGGCGTGAGGACTCCGGACTTGCGTGCATCGCCAATCGGGAACGATATATAAGGCAGGTAAAGAATAGGCACGTTCTTGAAGCGCAACTTCATGCCCTTTGCTGTGCCAACACCCTCGCGGGTGTCAAGGACAATGGACTTGCCCTGCAGAAGCCAGTCCTCGGAGCCGGGCGGACAGGTCGTGTACTCGACTCCGCCGAGCGACAAGGTCCCGTTTTCGTTGATCTCGAGAACGCCGGCGGCGCCACGAGCGCTGCTGCTGCCGAGGGAAAACTCGGCACCCTCGAAGCGGATGCGTCCTGTGCCATAGCCGAACTCGGCGAGCTGGCTCAGGATCTGTGTGCCGGGGTCTTCGTAGCGAACGCCGCCTTCGAGGAACAGCGCGCGTTGCTCCGGGTCGAAGCGCGCGGAATCGGCGCCGGCCAGCTTGTCGTCACGACGCAGGAGCACGCCACCTGTCATGCTGGCCGTTGGGTTCTCACCGAGCTGTGCTTCGAATGCGCCGGTTTCCAGCTGAATCGTCAGCGGATTCGGCAGTACGCCCTCGCGCCACGTCGAATCGACATCGAGTGGACGGCCAATCGACGTTTGGCACGACAGCTCATCGGCGCCGTATGCTTGGGTCGCGGCCAGCAGCGTGCAGGCAAGAATCAGTGGTTTCGCAGACAAGGCGGTGTTTGGGTCAGCTGTGGGCCAGAGGTTCACGTAACGGGATGTTATCAAGCATTGGGATTTGTTACCTTCAATATTAATGAGATCGCCTCTTTTTCCCGAGGTGCTTCAACGCGTTACGGAGAACCGAAATCGAAAGTTCCACAGCCCCGGCCGATGCCCGCCTGGTTGCCCTGAAAGCCTGGACCGATGGCATCGAGGCCGTCTCGGGCAGCGAGCCGGTCCCTGCATCCGCCGATGCGAGTTTCCGCCGCTATTTTCGATTGGCCTCGGGTGACAAAAGTTTCATCGTAATGGACGCGCCGCCTGCACAGGAGGACAGCCTGCCGTTCCTGCGTATTGCAGGTTATCTCGAAGCCATGCGGCTCAACGCGCCGCGTATCGTCGAAGCCAACCTCGAGGAGGGATTCCTGTTGCTGAGCGATCTCGGCACGCACCAGTACCTCGAGGTGTTGCTTGAAGACGAAGCGGCAGCGCCGGCGTTGTACTCGGATGCCTTGCGGGCACTGCAGCATATGCAACAAAGAGGGGCGGCGTACCAATCGCAACTTCCTCCCTACGATGAAAAGCTCTTACGTTTCGAGCTGTCTCTGTTCCACGATTGGCTATGCGGCACGCACCTGGGGATCGGGCTTGACGATGAACAGGGCAAGGCATGGCGTGATTGTTGCGACTTGCTTGTTACCAACGCACTCGATCAACCACAGGTGTTTGTGCATCGTGACTATCACTCACGCAACCTGATGCAGACGCCGTCGAATAACCCGGGGATACTCGACTTTCAGGACGCCGTCGAAGGACCGCTGACCTATGACCTGGTGTCCCTGCTCAAGGATTGCTACGTACGTTGGCCGGCCGACCTGGTTTGGCAGTGGGCGCTCGATTTCTACAATGGCCTTGATGCCAAAATGCGCGAGCGGGTCAGCGAAGAACAGTTTCGTCGTTACTTCGAACTCATGGGTGTGCAGCGGCATTTGAAAGCAGCGGGTATTTTCGCGCGTCTCAATCATCGCGATGGCAAGTCCGGTTACCTCGCCGATGTTCCGAGGACGCTGTCTTACGTTGTTGAGCTTGCCCCGCGCTACCCTGAACTCGCATTTCTCGTCGGACTGATCGAAACGCACGTCCTCCCCGGCATGGAGGCCAAGGTATGAAAGCGATGATTCTTGCGGCGGGGCGCGGCGAACGCCTGCGACCACTCACCGACGAGAATCCCAAGTCGTTGGTTGAGGTTCGTGGCGAAACCCTGCTCGAGCGCCATCTCCACAATGTGCATGCGGCGGGCATCCGGACCGTGGTCATCAATCTCGGTTGGCTCGGTGACAGGATTGTCGAGCGCGTCGGTTCGGGCAGTCGTTACGGACTCGAGATTGTCTACAGCCAGGAAGGGGACGATGTACTTGAAACGGGTGGCGGTATTCACAAGGCGCTGCCGTATCTCGGCAGCGATCCATTTCTCGTTGTGAATGCCGACATCTACACGGATATGCCCGTGCCGAACGTGGAGTTAAGCGCGGATCATCTTGGTCACCTGGTCATGGTGCCGACACCGGAGTACCGGGATCACGGCGACTTTGATATCGAAGACGGGCTGGTTCGCAACCGCGAGCGCGCGGCGCACACGTTTAGCGGCGTCGCAATCTATCGTCCGGAGTTCTTCGACGGTTGTGAAGCTGGTCGCTTCCCACTCGCGCCGATGCTGCGCGAAGCGGCGGACCTGGGTCAGTTGTCAGGATCGCTGTACGAGGGACTCTGGGCCGACGTTGGAACGCCCGAGCGACTTGCAACGCTACAGGATAGATAGCAGTCGCTGGTCTAGGCGGTGCTGGATTCGGGGAGTCCGCACTTGCTGATAAACCCGTCGAATAGCGCCGGATCTCCCGCCGGTATATCAATCGATACCGGATCTCCCTTGCGCCTTGTAAACTTAAGCGTTGCGCCCCGCCTTGCCGCCTCGAACAGATCCTTGACGGAGTCACCGGGCGGCGACACAAAGACTTTGCCGCGGTAGGCCCACACCCAGGTCTCGGCTCGCAGTGGCTCGCCATCGATCCTGTACTCGACCTTCCACTCGGCCGGGTTCCTGAACCACTCTGTAAGCAGCGAATTGAAGTCAACCGGCTTGACCGAGACCACTGCGTAGAGCTTGTCGCGCTGGCAACGAAACGCGACACCCGGTGACTGCTCGTTCGTCATGTAGAGCGCGATGCCACGATCGTACTTGCGGCCCCGCTTGACCAGGATCATGCGCGCCCAGCTCCATTCGGATGCACCGTCAGCTGTATCCGGAGTGTCCGCTGACTGCAATTCCGGGGTCGCGAGCAGCAGAGTCAGGGCAATAAAGATTCTGGTGTTCATAGCGTTCTCGTCAATTGTCCCGCGCCAGAATGCCAGGAGGCCAAGTGCAGCGCTTTGTCAGGCGTACAGCTGAAAGAATATGAAAAGCTATTGCTCAACAATAGTGACAAACCCACCGAATATCATTCGCTTTCCATCGAACGGCATTTTGCTTACATCCCAATCCTTGAATCGGGGGTCCGCCATCGCGGCTTTGTTGCCTGCATCCCGAGCTTCCCGAGATGGCCACGTAATCCACGAAAAAACGACGTCCTCTCCGTCCTCACATTTCACAGCCTTCGGCAAAGAAGTAAGTTCACCTGTAGGGACATCGTCTGCCCAATTCTCTACAACAGACAATGCGCCATGGTCTTTGAACACAACTGCCGACTCCTCAGCTAGCCGAATGTACTCCGACTTGTTCTTTCTCGGGACGGCAATCACGTACCCATCTACATAAGGCATAGATCTAGCTCCTCGATTTCAGTTGACGCGCGTACTACAACCACAAATCTAGCATCGCCTAACGTTAAGCGAACATGTCATCAGTCTCTGGCACGAGCGTAGCGAATGCAAGAAGGATGATGCGGTTTCAACCGGTCGTCGGGTCGGAATGACGGACCTAAGGATCAGGACAAGATGAGATCGACGCCTCGTTCGACAAAAGCGCCCCCCAACCATGAGCCCAACGGAATGAGCAGGTACAGTGAGAATCTGAACAGGATCGAATTGTCGAAGGGCCAGTTCCTTAGGTTCTCGATCATCGATTGATAAGCCAGCGTGTCGGCGATGGACGGCCCATCGCTGGAGCCAGACTTAAGCGCATCTCTGGAGACCTTCAGGCTCTTCTTGCACCATTCGAGCTCCTGAATCTTGGCGGCTCTGAACTCCCTGCGAATTCCGCGTAATGGCAGCATCAAGCCTATCCAAGCCAACACGGTGAACGAAATCCAGAAGCCTATAAGGGCCGGCCAGTAACGGGACTCGACGCCCAACAAAGAAAGGACCGATACCATCCCAAACATCAGAAGCGCATTGGTCAGTCCTTGACGAAGCAGCGGCTGATACGGCTGCATGTTAAGAAGATCGAGCGACTTTATACTGTTCGAGACTCGAGACAGTCGAGCGGACTCCACCACGATCACGTAGTTGAAACACCCGATCCAATACACGAATGCGACGGTTGTCGCCCGGTGCCAGAACACGTCGTAGCCCCAGCCCTGCCAGTGCCACGGACTCGTTGGTCCCGGCGTGGTTGCATTGGTGACGCCGATGCCGATGATCAGGTAGCTCGCGACACCTACGAGGGGCAATATCCACTTTGAGTGTTTACCGGCCCTATCGACGATCCCTCGTTGATCCGGCAGCTTCGGAATGGCCAGCGTCAATTCTCGTGTGTTTCGACGCGCCATCATTAGCACATAGGCATAAGCTGTCGCGCAGTATGCAGTGATCAAGATCTGTGTGACTGCGATGCGAAGCTCGCCGGGTGCGGAGTTATCGGCACCGCCAAACATAGCTCTACCGATGAAGAATGCTACGAGAAATCCGATCGTGAAAACGGCACCAATCCAAATCGGATTTCCCGGGATCGCATCGTATGCTCTTAAAGTCCAGGGTGTTGTGTGCGACTTGGCCAAGCTGTCCATCCTACGACCTAATTCGAATACACCGAGATGTTCTGCTGGTGAGCGACCGCTATGCAAGTGGAGAACAGCTACTCGTACGGTTGCGGCCTAACGTTAAGCTAAATGCGACCAGTATCTGGCGGCTTTCTTGCGAATGCAAGAAAGGTGACAGATAGCCAGGAGGCGCAGTGCAGCGCCTCGTTAGGCTGCGCCGCGCGCCATTCGAGTGGCTGCTTTCATCTGCCAAATACACACGCTGCGAGTGTCTCTTTCGGGGACACCCACCACTCAGGTCTCTCAGTATATCCAAGGAATCAACCGATAGCGGATGCGTCGCGCATAGTCTCGATAGCCCGACAACTCTTTCTGCAAAGTCTGGTCTTCAAGTACCGTTCTAGTCACCGCGATGATTGATGCCACCGCCGCAGGAATTAGTGTCCATAACGAGCCCAGAGCAAGAACAATACCGAACAGTGCAAGAATATTTCCGGCATAGCCCGGATGCCGCACATACCGGTACGGGCCACTGTCACATACAACATGCCCTCGATCAGTCTGAATGCGCACCACGCTGGAAAAAAAGCGGTTCTCTGCCAATGCCCATGCAGCGAAAGCGTATCCGAGCGAGATCAAAATGAAGCCAATTACGATGAGCCATATTGGAAATGCGGAGGACCAGTCATAGCGGTGGTCCAGCCCTGCTACAAAGACCATAGGATAAGCGACACTCACCGCCATCAGTGGAGCAAGCACCTTGTCCCAGGCTTTCGCGTTTTTGATATTTTCAATATTTTGTCGTTCGGCCAACAATCCAGGATGTCGCTGTTCCGCCCAAACGCGCCCCCCTATACCAGCGGCAAGGATCAACACGGAATAGAGCCACGCCTGCCACCAACCGAGGTCCCCACCGCATATCAATAAAATCAACGGGATAAGGAGATACGCCACAACTAGTCTGATCCACTGGCGAGGGGATGCTGTTTGAGCTGCCTCTTCACTAACTATCTTCGCTGACATGTCATTCCTCAAAATAAAACGGATGTGAGTGCGTGCCTACCATCCTGATGAGTTGTAAATGAGGGTCGGGATAGTAGCCGCAATAGCGGGTTGATTAAGACGGTCTCTATGGCCACTTTGGGTCAGTAGCAGTCGCTCAGTAGTTTAACGTGCGAGCGGCTGCTTTCGCCAAGACCGGATGCCCAGGAGCAAGGAATGACGCCAAACCTACAGTCTGCTTACGGCCAAAAGCGGCTGTTCGTGCCACCTCAAAAATGGTCGCCCAGGCTTTAATTTGCATCTGGGCCCGATTGTAAACGTAACGGCTCGTTTCTTTTATCCTGGGTTAGTCAGACCGATGAAGAACAGCGTTGAGGCGCACATAGCTGCGCCGGCTCGCTGTGAGTTCAACTTGGTCCAGCGCTCAAGATAGTGAGCCCAAACTTCCAGCGATTCCGGATTTTCTCGCTCTACTCCAGCCAGTTTGTTGTTCAATGGGACATTGCCCAGGGCCGTTACCAACCATGTTCCTCCGATGTACGCAACCGCTCCGCCGAGCAAGTAGGGCGAACGTGACATTTCCCATTCAGCGATGGAGATGACCGCGAGGATCAGACAGATCAATGCGGTGCCCATGAATACTCCGAGGAACCCGCGATTTAACACGGTGATATTGATGGTCTGCATCGCCAACACCCCTTCACGAGATGGAACGCGTTGCAGCGCCTTCATGATGAAATTGGAAAAGGCGAAAAATATGCCGCTGATCAGCGCGCTGCCGACAATGGCGGCGAAAATCGCGATAGTCATAGGGGTGCTCATGCGACTGCCTCCGCATTTTCGGACTGCCACACGCACGGAATCCGCTCGAACTGCACGCCCCGGCCTGCGGCCTCAGTTATTTCCTCGGCCAGTTCCGAGAATGTGAGTAGACGCGGCACGGTGACTTCATAGATCTGGCAAGCCTGTGCTTCCTCTTCTCCGCGCCCAGACAACAACACCAGTCGCGTAACACCTTTTGCGACGGCTTTGTCGACGAAATGTTGAATCGAGTCGGTGGCACCAGGGACAGCAAGGTCGGGTGCGTAAGAAATATAGACCGAACGAAGGCCATCCAATACCAGGGTTAAACCGCTCGGATTTTCGTGGGTGTCAGTAGAATTGCTCATGATTGCCTTCAGTTGGGTTTGTGTTGTGAGTAGACGATTGCGTATGGACATGATCAGTTCGAGCGTGGGCTGTTCTCGCCTCGACTCGTAGCCGAAGATTTTCTACTGGGCTGCTCGCACAACCAGCTGGCCGCGAGGTACGTCAGTACAGGCATGATTACGTACGTCATTAGTACGACAATCGCTGCCACCGCCGCGCTGACGGTTAATAGGCGTGGGCCAATTAACACCGACGACAGCGCGGGTGGTACAAAGTAGACGGGAGCGAGCAGGCCGGCAAAGGTCAAAAGAGCCAGTTTGTATCGTCTCGGTTGACGGCATTGTTGGGTAGATTCTCCGTTACCAATGCGCATTGGATTCTCCATAAATTTCAGCTCGGTAACGCGTGCCACGAATCGAAATTCCAGTCCGAGTGACCTAAGCGGCTGCACTCTCGCGGACTTGACTGACTAGAATTGACCAGTCCATTCCAAGCGCCGTGTATACCTCCTGTGCCTTAGGCGAGGCGTTGTCTCCGAGAATTTCAATCATCAGGCTGGATGCATCCGCTGTAACGACACCGCTTTGTATCAACCTGACAATTCCAGTTTCCCGTTTAGTGATGTCGAATGTTCCGCAGGCATCTACTGCCACGTAAGCGTCAAAGCCTTCTCTTACCGCGCGCATTGCGGGAAATGCCGCGCAGACTTCTAGGGAGAGTCCGGCAAAGATCAGTTTGTTTCGGCCGGTCGCTCGGATTGCGGCCTCGACGCGCGGATCATCCCAGGCATTTACCGTTGTTCGATCGATGAAGCTCTGTCCCGGAAGTGCTGCTTGTAATTCCGGAATAGCCGGGCCCCAAAGCGTTTCCGAGGACGTGGTCGTCGTCACGATAGGGAGGTCGAGTGCGCGCGCTGCTTTAGCCAAGCCCACGATGTTGTGCTTAAGCTCAGCGATCGAGTAGTCGCGGATGCCCGTCATCAGGCCGACCTGATTATCCACAAAAACTACAGCTGCATTGCTCGCGGTGAGTGGCTCGGGATTGTGTGAGTTGGTAGCCATTCTTTTCTCCTTAGTTGAAATTGGAAAGCTATTCGTAGGGGTGGCCAACCGGGTCAATCGATAGACCCGAATCGACCCTCGTCGAAGGCTTTGTTGATCGCTTCGATTTCGTCTGTCGAACTCATTACAAAGGGCCCTCGCTGGACGAATGGTTCCTTTATTGCCTGGCCGTCGAGCAAGGCGAATTGAGCTCGAGGGTGATTGCTAGCGGAAACACGCACGGTGATCGATTCGCCACTCTCGGAGTTGTCTATTGCGATCGACTGACCCTTGCGGAGTCTTGCGTCGTTCGCCAATACGGCAACGTCGATATCTCCATTTGTCGCGTGTACCCAGACATTTCGACCGCTGGTGAGTTCGTGCTCGAAGCTGCCGTTGTGAACCAACTGACCGTAGAGAATTGTCATAGGCAATCCGGGAGACTTGGCACCCGCAACACCATTGGACTCACCCATAGCCACACGAACGCTGTGTTGGCTGTTACTAAGCACTGGCATGTCCTGTTGCCGAACTAGCAGCGACGAAGGTTCTTCGTAACGGAACTTTTGCGGGACGTTGACGAATACTTGGAGTCCGTGAATTCTTGAGCCCTCTCGCGGTAGTTCGTTGTGTAATGCACCACGTCCGGCCTTCAACCAATAAAGATCACCTGGCAGAAGATCGAAGTCGTTGCCGAGTGAATCACGGTTATGGAAGCGTCCTTCGCTATCCGGCAAGATCAGCGAGACCGCCGATAGTCCGGCATGAGGGTGTGTGCCAAACGTGTCCTCGGTCATGACGTAGTGATCGACCATCACCAAAGGATCCATCGCCGGGCCTATGTCCCGCGCTCGAAAACTCCGGGCAGAAAAACCGGTCCCGATGGAAATCGGCTCACCATCCGCCGGCCCCTTTACCCTCTGGTTATGGCCTGCCTCTTTGGTTGTCGCTGGATCTGTTGCCTTGCTCACGCTGTACCTCGTAGTTTTTTCGAAATTGCTGCATAGAGTGTAATAACGGAACAATAACGAGCAGAAGGCCCAAAACTTGAATTCTATGTTGCAAGAATGGAACAATAAGAGGGCCTGCCTCTTGAATCGGACAAGTCAGATGCCAAAACCGGATCTAAATGACTACTTCTACTTCGTGCACGTGATCGAGAAGCGGGGGTTCTCGGCGGCATCCGAGGCGCTGGGCCTACCTAAGTCCCGGTTAAGTCGGCATATCCGACAACTTGAGGAGAGAATGGGTGCGCGACTGATTCAGCGAACGACAAGACAATTCAACGTCACAGAGCTCGGAGAAACTTTCTACGCTCACGCTCGTACGGTCGTCGATGAAATGGAAAAGGCAGAGAATGCCGTGAGGCGAAAGAAAAACCGCCTTTCGGGGAATGTCACGATCAGTTGTTCGGTTGGCGTGGCACAGTTTGCAATGAAGGAACTCATTGCGCGATTCCTTGCGGAGAATCCACTGGTCACCGTCTCTCAACAGGTAACGAATCAGAATATCGATTTGGTCGCCTCAGGTGTTGATCTGGCAATTCGTGGTCATCCAGTCGCGTTACCAGATTCATCACTCATTCAACGACCCCTCGCGCAAGTCGAGTGGCAGCTATTCGCCGCGAGCGACTACGAGGATCAGCACGGAGCCTTGGGGGACCCGTCCGACGTCGACAACCATCAAACGCTCGCGCTCGGCTGGCAATCACCACATGGAGAATGGGCCCTAGAGAATCTATCCGGCAAAAAGCTCACCGTAAAGATCACGCCCAGACTGAAGAGCGACGACATGTCCACGCTCAAGTGTGCAGCAGCAAGCGGGGCCGGACTTGTTGCACTGCCCGCCTATACTTGCCGAGAAGAACTAAAGAGCGGGCAATTAGGGCGGGTCTTATCGAATTGGCATGCCGGTGCTCCTCAACTCAGTCTGGTTGCTCCGACCCGAAAAGGTCAGCCCCGGGCCGTCGTTGCGTTTCGAGATTTCTTGCTTGCCGAGATTGCGGATGTCGTAGCCACGCCAGAAGTGTCGCAAGCACCGGTCTAGGTCAGGGCTACTACCAAAAAGCCAGTCGTGCGCTCTGACGCAGCTTGACCGGGTGTCGTACAAAAGGTCGTGGCCACCGAGCCATCGGCGTTCATCACCAAAAGTACGTGCTTGACCTCTTCCCCATGATTGTCAACTCTGCATGTTCAATGCACGCGCTCTTTTTGACGCCGTAACACACGTGTAAGGGCAGCAAATGCTCTTCGCGTGGATGACAGTATCGTGCAGCTGGAGCGCGTTCCCAATCAATCAGACGCCGGGTCCTTGTCGATTCGTCGATGTCCGACGATGTGCAGGTATTTATCAACCAGGTTTCGAACTTGTCGTTCCCCAAATCAGATCCAATTGAATCACCGCCCATGAGCGCCTTCAAATTATGAAAAGAGAACCCCGAGCCAAGCACCAGGACGTTGTCTCGAGAAAGGTCGGAAAGCGCAGCTCCTATTCGAATATGCTTCTCAGGGTCCAGACTCGACAGCAGAGAAAGTTGCACGCAAGGTATATCCGCTTCGGGATACATCAGAAGAAGCGGAATATACAACCCGTGATCAAATCCCCTTTCGTGATCCAATCGGGCTGCGACGTCCTTTTCTGCTAACGAGCGGACCAGCCTCGCAGCAAGCTCAGGGTCCCCTGGCGCCGGATACTCAAGCGAGTAAGACTCGGCAGGAAAGCCATAGTAGTCATATATGATAGGTGGATTCGGGTGAGCCGTGATTGTCGCCTCGGACGCCTCCCAGTGCGCACTTATCACAACGATTCCCGACGGCTTCTGGATATCTAATGCAATGTTACCGAGGTGTTCAACCATCTCGCGATGACCCGGATCACCAAGCACAGGCAGCGGACCTCCACCATGAGAAACAAACATTGCAGCAGGATGCCGAGGGACTGTTGAGTACGTCATGAGCAATAGGTCGATTGCAGTGTCAGGTTCAACGGCCGCTTAGGGTCAGCAGCAGTCGCTCAGTAGTTTAACACTCGAACGGCTGCTTTCGGATACACAGCGGTCGTTGGGGTTCCGCAACGATTCTGCTGCTGCCTAACGTTAAGCTAACTTGCGAATGCAAGAAAGGTGACAGATAGCCAGGAGACACGGTGCAGCGCCTTGTTAGATGTCACTGCGCCTCGGCCTCTGAATCAGCCTTGGGACTTGACCTAGTACGCCAAACTCGAAAATAGCACCACACGCACATTACTAAGGAAGGTATCCCCAACGCGTAGAGACCCCAAGTGCCGAAGAAGAACATGGTCCCAAGAGCGACGACAAAGATCGCAACAGATGAAACGGCAGGAGCAAGCGACCGCGTTGAATACGCACGAGCTATGTAAAGAAATAGGCCAACGCCGGCGCCGATTAGGAATAAGACCCAGTTCTCAACAACAGTGTCGTGGTAGGAGACTACAACTAGGCCCGAGCCAACCTCCGCTCTTCCGAGCATTATCCCTCCGTAGATACCTACGACCGGCACGAGGAATAGAAGTGGATACGCGATCCAACGCGGGAGATGCCGAATGGGTCTGGCTTGCGACATTCGCTGTTACATCTAACGTTAAGCTAACTTGCGACCAGTATCTGGCGGCCTTCTTGCGAATGCAAGAAGGGTGACAGATAGCCAGGAGGCACAATGCAGCGCCTTGTTAGGGGGCACCTGTGCCGACCCGTCGGACTCGGTTCAGCAGTTCGACGACCCTCTCTTTTCCGAGAAAAAGTACGGCGCCGAAAACTACCTCGAGAACGTATGCAACTCGCCAACCTAGGATGCGAGCGGCGTAGTCCATGCTAGATCGCATCGTCGACTCGTCAGTTTCCGGTCGCGCAAGATATGCGATTTCGATACTGGCTGCGGAAATCAAACCGGTCACCATTAGATATAGGCCTAGCAGGGCCGTTCCGATCTGGATGAGCTCGTCACTTCCCTGGGACAGATGATCCGAGGCGCCGCCCTCTAGTGAGGGAACTTGGCAGATTCTCTCCGCATATACCCACAATAATATCGCCGATAGACCGGGAATTACGGTCACCACCATGAAGCCGATAGTGACTGCACTGAGCTTCGAGGGACTATCAAAAAAAAGAGCCGGTATGATATTGCCAAGGCCGCTGATCGCCTTAACGGTCAAGACGGCTGCGCCTACCCGACAAGCTATGATTCCGATTCGGGTGGCATCCAACTTAAGTGCCTCCTAACGTTAATGCGTTACCCGAAAACGGGATGTAAGTGTTGCACGGACGCAAATGTAGCATTCGCGTTGCCCTTGCAGGCCCCTAACTCTACCGCATGACTGTTGTTTATGTTGCGTAGCGAAAAAGGGGGAAATTGCGGTGACGACTGGTCTACTGCGGCCGGTCATTCTACGCCTCCAACCCAAGGTGCCGCAGGAAATGCGGTAACAGCTTCTCGGCCGTTTCTTCCAGATTTAGGTCAATGTCGAGGCGATGCAGGTCGGTCATTTCGAGCTCGGCGTAGCCGCATGGGTTGATCCGTGTGAAGGGCTCGAGATCGACATCCACGTTCAGCGCCATGCCATGAAAGCTCGAGCCACGGCGAATTCGTAGTCCCACGCTGGCGAGTTTGTCGCCGCCAACGTAAACGCCAGGCGCATCAGCGCGCGCAGCGGCATCGACGTCATACTCGGCCGCAAGGTCGACAACGCTTTGTTCCAGCGCCGTAACCAGCTTGCGCACACCAATGTTGGCGCGGCGGATGTCTATCAGCGGGTAAACCATGAGCTGGCCGGGGCCGTGAAAGGTCACCTGGCCGCCACGGTCTATCTGGACGACCGGGATGTCGCCGGGAGCCAGCAGGTGTTCCTTGCTGGCATTGAGCCCCAGCGTGAACACGGGTGGATGTTCGCAGAACCAGATCTCGTCAGGCGTCGACGCGTCACGCTCGTCGGTGAACTTCTGCATCTCCCGCCACAGCGGCACGTAGTCCTGGCGGCCGAGAAAACTCGTCTTCACAGCGCCATGAGGACATCGTCGTGGGAGGAAACGTCCCGGTAGATGTCGTCGAGTTGCTGCTGGCTGGTTGCGGTGACCGTCACGGTAACTGACACGAAGCGCTCGTTTCGGCTGAGCGATTCCTGCACGGCTGAATCCGCAACAGCGCCGGCATGTTTCTCGACGAGTGCACGTGCTGTTACACGAAATTCAGGCTGGTTGCGTCCCATCATTTTGATGGGAAACTCGCAGGGAAACTCGATGACGGATTCTTCGGTCATGCTTACTCGAACCAGAGGCTGACGCTGTCCTTGGTACGCTGCCAAAGTGAACCTGTCGGATTGTCGTCGAGCGCACGCAACGGTGTGCTCAGTACCTGTTCTTCGCCGAGGCTGATTTTCAGCTCCGCGACAGGCTGTCCCGATGCTATCGGTGCCTCGACGATTGCGGGTATGTCGATTGTCGACTCGAGTTGATCGTAGGAGCCGCGTCGAACCGTGATGTAAAGGTCCTCGAGAACGCCAAGTCGCGACGTGAGATTCGCTGACTTCCACACACGTGCCGTCGTGACTTCTTCGCCGGCCTTGTACAGCAGACGCGTTTCGAAAAAGCGGAAGCCGTAGTTGAGCAGCGCCTGGCTCCCATCGGCCCGTGCCTTCTCGCTGGAAGTGCCGAGCACGACGGACACGATACGCATGCCGTCGCGCTGTGCGGATGCCACGAGGCAATAGCCCGCATCGTCGGTGTGGCCGGTTTTCAGGCCATCGACTGACGAATCCCGCCACAACAACTTGTTGCGATTACTCTGCTTGATGTCGTTGAACGTAAATTCCTTCACAGCGTGCCAGGCGTAATAGTCAGGGAACTCCTCGATCATTGCGCGGGCCAGCGTGGCCAGGTCGCGGGCCGTCGTGACGTGACCTTCGGCGGGCAGTCCCGTGGCGTTCAGGAAATTGCTCGAGAGCATACCCAGCTGTTGTGCGAACTGGTTCATCATCTGCGCGAACACGCTCTCGGTTCCGGCGATATGCTCAGCCAGCGCGACGCCTGCGTCATTGCCCGACTGCACGATCAGTCCGAGGAGCAGGTCCTCGATCGACACGCGCTTGCCTACCTCCACGAACATGCGGCTCCCGGGCGTGCGCCAGGCTTTCTCCGAGATCGTTACCTCGTCTGCCAGCGCAATCTGCCCCTGTTTCAGCGCCGCGAACACGACGTAGGTCGTCATGAGCTTGGTCAGGCTTGCCGGCGCCAGCGGCGAATCCGGGTCCAGGGATGCCAATTCACGGCCGGTCTCGGCATCGATGATGAGATAGCTCTTCGCGCCAATGATCGGCGGTGCCGGCGCGGGCATCGCCGTTTGAGCGTAAGCGCTTGATGTAATAACGAAAACCAGGAGGACGGCGCAGGACAAACGAATAGACATGAGGCCTCTTGCGAGAAGGTGTTTAGATTGGGCGCGTATTGTACGCGGCTATTCGGTAATAAGGTACGGGTCGGTGATCCCGATGCCCTCGAGTTCCTCGACGAGCACGTCGTATTGCACGACATCAGCCACCGGCCCGATGCGCACCCGGTAAAGCGTGCGGTCCGGCGTGCTTTCCTCGTGAATGAACGCGTCCTTTATTCCAGCCAGGGATAAGGCACCGAGTCGGCGTTCGGCATTGGCGCGATCGCCGAATGCGCCAACCTGCACATAGATCCGGTTGTTCGCCGCGACTTGCGGTCCGGGCGTTGCTGCCGGCGGCGCCGATGGAGTACTGCGGCGCACCGGCCGGTCGCCTGGCGGCTCATCAAAGCTGATCGCGGTGACTTCGACGAGGCTCGTGCCATCCCTGATCATGTCGAGTTTCATCGCGGCCGAGTACGACAGATCGATAATACGGTTGTGGACGAATGGCCCCCGATCGTTGACGCGGACGACAATGGACTTGTTGTTGCGCAGGTTGCGGACGCGTACGTAGGTGGGCAGCGGCAGCGTCTTGTGCGCAGCCGTCATCCCGTACATGTTGTACACCTCGCGATTCGACGTCAGGTTGCCGTGAAACTTCTTGCCATACCAGGACGCGACGCCGCGCTCCTGGTAGCCGGAACTGGTCGGCATGACGGTGTAGCGCTGTCCAAGGACCTCGTAGACCGGGCCATTGCCATAGCGGCTGCGCGGTTCGGGGCGCGGCACGGCATCGCCAGGCATATCGGGAATGCGTGAGCTGCCCGCCGGCGGACCGTCGCCCCGGACCTTGTTGCCGCCGCAAGCGGCGAGCGCCAGTAGGCTGATGGCCAGCAGCGGCAGCCTAAGCTGCATCGGCGGCCACCTCGCGAGCGATTTCCTGGCCGAGCTGGTGTGCGGCCAGCGCATACATGACACTGCGGTTGTACTTGGTGATCACAAAGAAGTTGTGAAAGCCGACCCAGTGTTCGGTGCCGTCATCGCCTTCGTAGGTCAACAGCTCACCCTTGCTATCCGCACACAATTCGGTTCCAAACACGACACCTCGTTTGCTCAGCGACTCCACCGTGCTGCCGGCTTTGAGCGTGTTCTTCGGTTCCGGCACGGGACCGTCCCAGCGACTGCTCAGCGTGGCCTGGCTCACGACTTCTTCCCCGGGGCGCCAGCGATGTGCAATGAAATAGTTGGCGACGCTGCCGGCGACATCGGCCCAGTTGTCCCAGATGTCGCGTTTGCCATCGCCCGTCGCATCCACGGCGTAGGCACGAAAACTCGAGGGCATAAACTGCGGTCTGCCCATTGCGCCCGCGTAGGAGCCGACCGGCACCGTGGCATCGATTTCCTCCTCGCGCGCGAGGATCAGGAATTGCACGAGTTCATTCCGAAAAAACGTCTGGCGCGGTGGATAGTCAAATGCGAGCGTCGCCAGTGCATCGATGACACGGTCCTTGCCCGTGATCCGGCCGTAATAGGTCTCGACGCCAATAATGCCGACAATCATCTCGACGGAGACGCCGGTTTCCTTGTGGATGCGGTCCAGCATCTCACGGTTCTCGAGCCAGAAGGTCGTGCCCGCAGCGATACGTTCCTTGGTAATAAAGATCTTGCGGTACTCGCCCCAGGACAGTTTTTTCTCCGCGGGCGTAGAAATCTTCTCGATGATCGACTGCTTGATCTGCGCTTTACCGAGCACGGTGGCGAGCGCCTCCCTGTCGAATTCGTGCTCCGCAACCATCTCGTCGATAAACGCAACGACGTCCGGGCGCGTGACGTCGACATAGGTATTCTCAGCGGCTTGGGAGCAGGGAACGGAAAAGACGAAGATTGCAGCGACTGCAAGTAAGCGGTTTTTCATCAGTGCGGCAACAATTTCCGGTGCGAGTGAATGGACATCAGAATACCGAAACCCGCCATCAGCGTCACCATCGAGGTTCCGCCAAACGATACAAGTGGTAAAGGCACGCCGACGACGGGCACGAGTCCCGTCACCATGGCCGTGTTGACGAACACGTAGACCATGAACGTCAGGCTGATGGAACCGGCAAGCAGCCGCGAGAACGTGTCGCGTGCCTGCACCGCGATAAACAGGCCGCGACCGATAATGAACATGTACAGCGCGAGCAGCGTCAGTACGCCCAGCAGCCCGAATTCCTCGCCAAGCACGGCAAAGATGAAGTCTGTATCGCGCTCGGGCAGGAACTCGAGCTGGGCCTGCGAGCCGTTGGTCCAGCCCTTGCCGAACATCCCGCCCGAACCGATTGCGATCTTCGACTGGATGATGTTATAGCCGGCGCCGAGCGGGTCGCTGTCGGGATTCAGCAGCGTCAGGACTCGCTGCTTTTGGTAGTCCTGCATGAAGGACCAGAGAACCAGCGCGCCGGGAATTGCCGCAATGCCGAGACCAAGCATTAGCCGGACGGACATGCCCGCCAGGACGATGACGATGACACCGGACGCGGCGATGAGCAGCGAGGTGCCGAGGTCCGGCTGCCTGGCGATCAGCACCGTGGGTACCACGATCATGACGGCGACAATCGCGATTTGCCCGATACGGGGCGGAATCTGCCGGTCGTGCAAGAACCACGCTGCCATCATCGGCACGCCGAGTTTCATGGCTTCGGACGGTTGAAACCGTACGCCGAAGTCGAGCCACCGCCGAGCGCCCTGGCTGACTTCACCGATCATGAGTACGAGTACGAGGAGTACCAGCCCGGCAAGGTAGCCCAACGGCGTCCAGCGGCGCAGAAAATCGGGCGGCAGCTGCGCGACGATGAGCATTGCAACGAACGCAACGCCGAGGCGTATGGCCTGGTTCACTAGCAGGCGATTGTTCTCACCCACGGCGCTGTAAAGAATGAACAGGCCGAAGCCGCAAACCAGGAGCAGTCCACCGAGCAGCGGCCCGTCAATGTGCAGGCGCCGCAGGATACTGCCGAAGTCCGACAATGGCGCCGCCTTGTCCGTAAACATGCGCTGTGTTTCGCTAAGACGCATCGTCACCGTACCCAAGGTAGGCATCCATCACGGCTCTGGCGATCGGCGCTGCCACGCCACTGCCGCTCTCGCCATTTTCGACGATGAGCGCGACCGCGATGCGTGGGTTATCAAAGGGCGCGAAGGAAATGAACAGCGCATGGTCGCGTTGCCGATCCTCGAGCTCCGCATCATCGTATTCTTCGTCCTGCGCAATCGACACGACCTGGGCTGTGCCGCTCTTGCCCGCCATTTCGTAGGGTGCCCCGAAGCCGACGGCACGCGCCGTGCCACGCGGTCCCTGCATCACGTCGTGCATCGCACCAAGGACGGTTTGCCAGTAGAAATCATTGCTGATTTCCACGTCGGGAAGGCGCTCGGGCTGGATCATGCGGCGCTCACCAGTGAGCGCGTCTTCGACCGCAGCCACCATGTGAGGCCGGTAACGCTTGCCGCGCGTCGCCAGTGCGGCAGCCGCCGAGGCCAGTTGCAGCGGTGTCGCGAGCATGTAGCTTTGCCCAATTGAGGCCGTTACTGTCTCGCCGTCGTACCAACGCCGATCGTCGCCGCGAAAATTACTTCGTTTCCATTCGACAGACGGAACCAGCCCCGGCCGCTCTCCGCTAATATCAATGCCGGTTGCCGAGCCGAGCCCAAATCGTGTCAGGTAGTCATGCATATTGGTGATGCCGATGTCGGTACTGATCTCATAGAAGTAGACATCACAGGATTGGGCGATCGCATCATGCAGATCGACGGGGCCGTGGCCCTCAGGCTTCCAGTCACGATAGCGGTGCTCGATATTGGGTAGCTGGAAGTAACCGTGGCACACGGTCTTGCGCGTCAGGTTGGTCGCGCCGGTTTCCAGTGCCGCTAACGCGAGCATGGGCTTGATGGTCGAACCCGGCGGATAGGTTCCCCGCACGGCGCGGTTGAACAATGGCCGGTCAGGGTTCTCGCTCAGTTCGCGGTACTGGGACGTCGACATGCCGACGGCGAACAGGTTGGGGTCGAACGCCGGAGCGCTGATGAGGGCCAGGATTTCGCCGTTTTGCGGGTCCAGTGCTACCAACGCGCCGCGCCGGCCTTCGAATGCCTGCGCGGCGATCCTCTGCAGATCAAGGTCGATGGTCAGGTAGACATTGGCACCGGGCATCGGCGTCTCGTCGAAGGGCAATGAGTCGAGCAGCTCACTGGTATCGCTCGGTACCTGCCGCCCGCGTGCGTTGGCAATCAAGTGACGGTAGCCGGCATCGCCATGCAGGTCCGCCTCGAAGCTGCTCTCAATGCCGGTCTTGCCAGTGTGCGAGGTGCCGGCGTAGGCCGCGGAGTCGAGTCGCTGGAGGTCGTCAGTGCTCAATGCGCCGACGTAGCCCACGGCATGCGAGATCAACTCGCCGTCGGGATAGTGGCGCACCAGTCGAGGTTTGAAGTCGACGCCCGGGAAGCGCGGGCGCTGGATGGCGAAGCTCGCGATTTCCTCATCCGTCAGCCGGAACCTGAGCGTGACCGGCTTGAAGCGCGGGCCACTGCGACTGAGGTCCTTGATGCGTGGAATGTCTTCAAATTCGACCAGATTGATGGCCGCGAGCCGGTTGAGCGTGTCGTCAATGTCATCGACTTGCTCGGGGATCAGTTCGAGCTGGTAGGCCGGCAGGTTCTCGGCAAGCACGCGGTCCCTGCGATCAAACACGAGCCCACGGATCGGGGCTACCGGTTCGATACGAACCCGGTTGCCCTGGGACTTCTCCGCAAACAGCTCATGGTCGACAACCTGCAGCTGAATGAGTCGCCCGACTACAGCACCGAGGAGCAGGATCGAAACGACGGCGGCGAGAATGACGCGGGAGAGAAACAGCCGGCGTTCGGAGTGGACATCCTTGATGGGTGAGAGGAGGGCGCTCATTTAACGTCCCGACTGCGAGCGGTAGCGAACTCCCGACATGAACATATAGAAGAACGGCCAGATCAGTGCGCCGGTGATGACCGGGCCCCAGTACACGACCGACGGTGCGGACACGCCCGCAACGCCATTCACCCAGAACAGGATGAACTGGTACAGGGCAAGTAGCGCGAAGATGGTAGCGGAGAGCTGCGACAGCGGAAAAACGCGCATGAGTAGATGGAAGCGCACCGTCGCAAACGTAATCAGACACAGTGCGAGCGCATGCTGGCCCAGCAGTGTGCCATAGGAAACATCGAGCACGATGCCGACGACCCACGCCGACCCGACGCTCCAGGTTCGCGGGAGCTGCATTGCCCAGAAGATCAAGAGCAGCGCGAGCCAGTCCGGTCGAAACGCCTCGATGACATCCGGCAACGGCATGATCGTCAGCATCAGGCCGACGACGAGCGTGATGACGACCGGCAATCTGCGGGAAGCGCTGTCCCTGCTCATTCGACGGCCTCCTCGGTAACGGCAGGGGCCGACCAGATCAGCATCACTTCCCGAACCTGGTCCAGCGCTGCTGACGGCGTGGCGGTGACATCCGCGAACGGTTCCTGCGGGATGCGAGTCACCGAATCGACCACGGCAACCGGGTAGCCGGCCGGAAATGCACCGCCAAGGCCTGACGTTACCAGCAGGTCGCCGGCGCGGATGTCGGCATTGTTCGGCAGGAACGGCAGGTCGAGGCGGTCGATCTCACCGGTTCCGACGGCGATGGTTCGCAGGCCGTTGCGGTTCACCTCAACGGGAAGTGCGTGGTCGGAGTCACTGATCAGAACGGCCTGTGCCGTCATGACGCCGGTCTCGATTACCTGGCCGACTACACCGTCAGCGTCGACGATTGCCTGGCCGTCGTAGACGCCGTCGCGGCTGCCTATATCGATAATGAGATTGTGCTCATAGGGATTCGCGTCGACGGCCATGATTTCCGCAACGCGCACCTCGTCTCTCACGGTCTTGCGAGCTTCGAGCAGCGCCCGCAGGCGAGCGTTCTCGGCTTCGAGCGCGGTCAGGCGCTGGAGGCGGGCGTTGGTGAGCAGCCGTTCAGCCTTCAGGCGTCCCAGTTCGAGTTCGAGTTCATTGCGCGAGGTCGTGGAATCGCCGAGCCACTCCCAGAGGCGTACCGGCGCATCAACAACAACCTGGAGTGGATAGACGGCCGCACCGATGCCCTTGCGAATGCCGTCGAGGTGATTCTGGCGGTGATCGAGGTACATCAGCACGATGCTGATGATAATGAGCACGAGGACCCGGAGACCCAGCGCCGGGATGCGGGCTGGATTCGTGTTATTTCCCCGGGACGCGGCCATGGTTACGCGCTGGGGTTATCACTCCAGTCCGAATACAGCTGGGCCGTGCTCATCAATGAGCTCAATAACCCGGCCGCCGCCACGGGCAACGCAGGTCAACGGGTCGTCAGCGATGACGACGGGCAATCCGGTTTCCTCCATCAGGAGTTTGTCGAGGTCGCGCAGCATGGCGCCACCGCCAGTCAGCACAATGCCGCGTTCGGCGACGTCGGCGCCGAGCTCAGGCGGCGTTTGCTCGAGCGCCTCCTTGACGGCCCCGACGATGCCTTGCAGCGGTTCCTGCAGCGCTTCCAGAATCTCGTTCGAGTTCAGAGTAAAGCTGCGCGGCACGCCTTCGGAGAGGTTACGGCCCTTGACCGAAATCTCGAGGACTTCCTGCCCCGGGAACGCCGAACCGATCTCGTGCTTGATGCGCTCGGCTGTCGCCTCACCGATCAGGATGCCGTAGTTGCGGCGTACGTAGTTGGTGATCGCTTCGTCGAAGCGGTCGCCGCCGATGCGCACGGAAGCGGCATAGACGATGCCGTTCAGTGAGATCACAGCGACCTCCGAGGTGCCGCCACCTATATCGAGGACCATCGAGCCGCGCGCTTCGTGCACGGGCATGCCCGCACCGATCGCCGCAGCCATCGGCTCATCTATAAGGTGTACTTTGCGCGCGCCAGCGCCCTCGGCCGACTCGCGAATCGCGCGTCGTTCGACCTGGGTAGACCCGTAGGGCACGCAAATCAGGACTCGCGGGCTCGGTCGGAAGTACCGGGATGAGTGCGCTTTGCGGATAAAGTGCTGCAGCATCTTCTCTGTGACCGTGAAATCGGCGATAACGCCGTCTTTCAGGGGGCGAATCGCCGTAATATTGCCGGGCGTACGTCCCAGCATGTTCTTGGCCTCCATGCCGACCGCTTCCACGATACGGCCACCACGGCCGGAGTCCTCGCGGATGGCGACGACGGACGGTTCATCGAGCACGATGCCGGCCCCCCGGGAGTAAATCAGGGTGTTGGCGGTGCCTAAGTCGATGGACAGGTCATTTGAAAAATAACCCAGGATATTCTTGAACATGCGGGGTGCGGTCCCAAAAACGAATTAACGGCGTAATCTAGCAATGCGCACGACATTCCACAAGGCGCCGTGTATTATTGCGTGCCCGCCGCGGCGGGTCCCGGTAACCCTGTTGAATTTAGCGAAAAAATACCGTGTCACTCGATAAAGACCAGGTCCAGCAAATAGCAACGCTGGCGCGACTCAAATTAAGCGAAGACGAGTACGCCGAGAGCGTCAAAAAGCTCTCCAAAATCGTCGATTTCGTCGATCATCTGTCGGCAGCCGATACGGCCGGCGTCATCCCGATGGCGCATCCGCTCGATGTCGCTCAGCGGCTGCGTCCGGATGAGGTTACTGAGCCCAATGATCGTGATCGCTACCAGGAGAATGCCGCCTCCGTGACAGATGGCCTGTATCTCGTCCCCAAGGTGATCGAGTGATGGGGCTGCATACCAAGACAATGAGCGAACTGGCGGCCGGACTCGGCAGTGGCGATTTCACGTCTGTCGAGGTGACGCAGGCGCTGCTGGATCGTATTGCCGGGCATGATGCCAAGCTCAACGCGCTGATCACGGTGACAGCCGAAGCTGCGCTCACCGCGGCGGCGCAGGCCGATGCGGATCGAGCCGCGGGCAACATCGGCGCACTGAACGGCTTGCCGATCATCCACAAAGACATCTTTTGCACGCGTGGTGTAAAGACGAGTTGCGGCTCGAAAATGCTCGACAATTTTGTGTCACCTTATGATGCAACCGTCGTTGAACGCATGGCGGCAGCCGGTGCTGTCGTACTCGGTAAAGCCAACATGGACGAGTTCGCGATGGGCTCGTCAAACGAGACAAGTTTCTACGGGCCCGTCCACAATCCCTGGGACCTCGAATGTTCACCCGGCGGTTCGTCTGGCGGATCTGCGGCAGCGGTTGCGGCACGCTTTGCACCGGCCGCAACGGCCACCGACACTGGCGGCTCGATTCGCCAGCCGGCCGCGCTGACCGGCACGCTGGGAATCAAACCGACTTACGGCCGCGTTTCGCGTTACGGCATGATCGCATTTGCCTCGAGTCTCGATCAGGCCGGCGTTATCACACGGTCGGCCGAGGATGCCGCGCGCCTGCTGGGCGTGATGGCTGGTTTCGATGAGCGCGACTCGACCTGCCTGGATGAACCGGTTCCGGACTACGTCGGCGAACTCGGCAATTCGATCAAGGGTCTGAAGGTCGGCATCGTCCGCCAGCATTTCGACGAAGGTCTGGACGCCGACTGCGGCATGAAAGTTAAGGAAGCGATTGCCGTCATCGAGTCGCTTGGAGCGACCGCGGTTGAGGTCGACATGCCCAATATCGACTATTCGGTACCGACCTACTACGTCGTGGCGCCGGCAGAGTGTTCTTCAAACCTGTCGCGTTTCGACGGCGTGCGATTCGGACATCGCGCCGAAAACGTCGAGGACCTGTTCGACCTCTACTGCCGCAGCCGTGGTGAGGGATTTGGCGACGAAGTGAAACGCCGCATCATGACCGGCACGTACGTGCTGTCTGCCGGCTATTACGATGCCTACTATCTGAAAGCACAGCAGGTGCGCCACCTGATCGCGGACGATTTCAAGCGCGCGTTTGAAGAAGTCGACGTCATTGCCGGACCGACGACGCCGACACCGGCGTTCAGGTTGGGCGATAAAGTCGACGACCCGATCACGATGTACCTCAACGACATCTACACGATCGGCGCAAACCTTGGCGGGTTCCCGGCACTGTCTGTGCCGTGTGGATTTGTTAACGACATGCCGGTCGGCCTGCACCTTGTGGGACACCATTTCGATGAGAGTGCCCTGTTGCGTTGCGCACACGCGTACGAGCAGGCGACGGACTGGCACACGGCGTGCCCGGAGGACTTCAAATGAGTTGGGAAGTCGTCATCGGGTTGGAGATCCACGCGCAGCTTGCCACCAGGTCGAAGATATTCTCCGGCGCCTCCACGGCCTACGGAGCGGAGCCCAACACGCAGGCGTGCCTGGTCGACCTCGGCTACCCCGGCATGTTGCCGGTGCTGAACAAGGAGGTCGTGCACATGGCGGCCATGTTCGGGCTCGCGGTCAACGCCACCGTCGCGCCGCGTTCGGTCTTCGCCCGCAAGAACTACTTTTACCCGGACCTGCCGAAGGGCTACCAGATCAGCCAGTACGAATTACCGATCGTGGAGCACGGCGAACTGTTCATCACGGATGCTGACGGCAATGAGAAACGCATCGGCATCACGCGCGCGCATCTTGAGGAAGATGCGGGCAAGTCGATTCATGAAGGACTCGACAAATCGTCAGGTATCGACCTGAATCGCGCGGGCACGCCCTTGCTGGAAATCGTGTCCGAGCCTGATATCCGTTCGGCGAAAGAAGCCATTGCGTACATGCGCAAGATTCACACGATCGTGCGTTACCTCGGTATCTCGGACGGCAACATGCAGGAAGGTTCGTTCCGATGTGACGCGAACGTGTCGGTGCGGCCGACGGGTCAGGAAGAATTCGGCACGCGTGCCGAGATCAAGAACCTGAACTCGTTCCGCTTTGTTGAGAAAGCCATCAACTTCGAAATCGAGCGCCAGATCGACCTGATAGAAGATGGCGGCGAGGTGGTGCAGGAGACCCGGCTGTACGATTCAGACAAGGATGAGACGCGGTCGATGCGCTCGAAAGAAGAGGCAAACGACTACCGCTACTTCCCGGATCCGGACCTGCTGCCCGTCGAGATCGCCGCGGACTACATCGAGTCGATTCGCGCCGAACTGCCTGAGCTACCTGACGCGAAGCAACAACGCTTTGTGGACGAATACGACGTCAAGAAAGACGATGCGGCGATTCTGACGACCTCGCGCCCGGTCGCCGACTACTTCGAGGCCGCGGCGAAATCGACAGAGGCGAACGCACAGACCGTCGCCAACTGGGTCGTAGGCGATCTTTCCGGCGCGTTGAACAAGGATGGCCTCGATATTGGTGACAGCAAAGTATCGGCAGAAGAACTGGCCGGGTTGCTGACGCGCATTCACGACAACACGATCTCGGGCAAGATTGCCAAGCAGGTCTTCGAAGCCATGTGGGCGGGAGAAGGTTCCGCCGATGAGGTCATCGAAGCGAAGGGTCTCAAGCAGATTACCGACAGTTCGGCGATCGAGGCTGTCGTCGACAAGGTCATCGAGGCCAACCCGGGCCAGGTTGCCGAGTACAAGGCGGGCAAGGACAAGCTGATTGGCTTCTTCGTCGGCCAGGTCATGAAAGAAACAAAGGGCCAGGCGAACCCGGGACAGGTCAACCAGATCCTGAAGTCCAAGCTCTCGAGCTGACATGCCGGCCGACAGCATCACACCGTTCGGGTTCGAAGCGCTTCCCGTCAAGGGCGCGCTGATTCACCTGTCGCGCACCTGGCGGCGCATGTTGCGCGACCATGATTACGACGCACTCGTTACTGAGACTCTGGGTCATGCAACAGCGGCGACCGGGCTCATCGCGCAAAGTCTCAAGTTCGATGGCGCAATAACTCTGCAGATCCAGGGAGGCAGTGCCCTGCAAATGCTCGTGGTGCAGTGCACGAGCGACCTCGATGTGCGCGGCATGGCGTCGGTAGACGCGGGACAAGCCGTACAGAGTTTCTCGGAACTCACCGCCGGCGCTCATTGCGCCGTTACCGTCGACGCGGGCGAGCGGCCGTACCAGGGCATCGTCGAGATCGACGATACGTCACTGGCTGCCAGTCTCGAGCACTACTTCGCGCGCTCGGTGCAGGTGCCCAGCCATGTGATACTCCTGGCCAACGACGAGTTTGCCGCCGGCATCCTGCTGCAGCAGGTCCCGGGCCAGTCGATCGATGAAGACGACTGGAAGCGGCTACATTTCCTGATCGAAACGCTGTCGCCCGGAGACTTCGAAGGTGACGCCGGACTGGAACTGATCGGCAAGCTGTTCGCCGAGGACGATGTCCGCGTGTACCAGCCTCGTCCTGTGAACTTCCGCTGCCGCTGTTCAGCGCGCAAGGTGGAAGATGTCCTCAAGATGCTCGGTGAGGAAGAGTCCCGCGCCGCACTGGCGGAGCAGGGCGGCATCGAGGTCATTTGCGAATATTGCGGGCATCGCCGCCATTTCGACGCCGTCGATGTTGAGCGATTGTTCGCCGAGAACGTCGTCCCGGCCCCGGACTCCGTCCAGTAGCAACCATCAGTTTGGCCCTCAAATAAGCGCTTGACTCCCTCCTGACCCATATGTACCATGCTGTCACATGGTACATATGGGTCAGGAGGATCCATGCAGATCACAATAGATATTGAGAGCTCTGTGCCGCTATTTGCGCAGCTGATCGCACAGATCAAACAGGCGGTGCAAAAGGGTAGTAAGAAGCCGGGCGATGCCTTGCCGTCGATTCGGCAACTCGCGAACGATCTGAACCTGAACAGCAAGACGGTCGCGAAAGCCTATCGGTTGCTGGAGCGCGACAGCGTGATCCAGACCCGCGGCTACCGCGGTACCTACGTACACCCAGACGCCAGGGAAAACAGCCTGGTCGATCTCAACGAACTGGTAACGGAAAAACTGAAGAGCGCGATTTCGGCACTTAAGGACAACGGTGCGACGGATTCGGAAATCCGGGTGGCTTTCGCCGCCATCATGAGCAGCGGCGACGCGTGAGGACAAATCAATGTTAGAGCAGAATCTTTTTTCGATAGCGTTTCTCAGCCAGATTGTGCTGGCATCAATCTACATACCATCGAAGATCGTGCGACGTATGTCGTTCGTATTCGAAACGTATCCGCCGACAACGCATCCACTTCTTTATCCAAAACCTTTCGACGACTACGTCGCGAAGCAGCGGCGTTACAGAATGGCAAATCAAATCATCGCCGGAATCGGGTTCCTGGTACTCGCGGGCTCGATGTTTGTTCCGCGCGGTCGGGAACTGATGAACGGCATGGCGTTCCTGTTTTTCCTGATACAGGTACTGCCGCTCGTCTGGATTGAGGCAACCGTCCGTAAGGAGCTGAAGCTCATGCGCAGCCTCAATCCCCGGACGACTCGTACGGCAGAGCTCAATCCACGCAAGTTGTTCGACGTTCTCACGCCGGCCTTGTTCTGGACGACTGTGTTCGTGTACGTCGCCTTCTGGGTATTCATTGCCTGGTTCCGCCAGTTCGACTACCCGTGGTTCGGTGGCTTCATCAACAACTTCATCATTACAGGCCTCAACGTGTTCTTTGCGTCGATCCTGTTGTGGTTCATGTACGGGAAGAAACTGAACCCGCATCAGAGCACCGACGACCGGATGCTCATTACGCGCAGGCTCGCTACGGTAATGTGCCTTGTCAGCATCGCGGTTACGCTGTACGCGGTTATCACCATCTACCTGAGCGCCGAGGATGCTCGTGCATTTCAACCTTTTGCCAGAAGTGTGTATTTTCAGGTAGTTATCCTGTTGTCAGTTCAGACTTATCGGGTCGACCTGCTGGACTTTGATGTCTACCGGGGCGAGGCGCAGGCTACCCTGCGAAACGGTGAGACCCCTTAGGAACAAAGCACTTTTGAGGTGATCTGCGAATGTCCGATGTTCTCCAGGTTCTGGTCGACAAACTCGGGGCGCCGAATGTCGTCGATGCAGAGCGTTTGCGCGAGCGTGCGACGTCCTACTGGGATTCGGCGCCAACGGAGGCTAAGTGCCTCGTTCGGCCCGAGTCGACGGAAGAGTTGGCCACGATCATGCGGATTTGCCATGAGCACGATCAAACTGTCGTGGTGCAGGGGGGTAAGACAGGCATCGTCCAGGGCGCGGTCTCGACCGCTGCCGATGTGATCATATCGCTGGAGCGCATGAGTCGAATTGAGTCAGTCGATGCGTCGGATGGTGTCGCGGTAATCCAGGCCGGCGCTGTGCTGCAGTCGGTACAGGATCATGTTGCCGATCGCGGGTTCTTGTTCCCGGTCGATTTCGGCGCGCGGGGAAGTTGTACGATCGGCGGCGCTGTAGCGACCAATGCAGGCGGCATCAACGTCCTGCGCTACGGCATGATGCGCAACGTCGTTCTCGGGCTGGAAGCGGTGCTGGCCGATGGCACCGTCATCTCGTCGATGAACCAGATGTTGAAGAACAACACAGGCTACGATCTCAAGCAGCTCTTCATCGGGTCGTCGTGCGTCTGTTTCCGATGCCCGTCAGCCGCGACACCGCGATGTTCGCCTGCGAATCATTCGGGGCTGTCACGCGACAACTGCAGTCACTCAAGACAAGCCTCGCAGGAACACTCACGGCATTCGAGGTCATGTGGAGCTCCTTCTATACCTCGGTCACCGGCGATGGTGGTCCATCGGCGCCGCTTGAGCGTGGCTATCCTTACTACGTCATCGCTGAAGCCGAGGGCGCGGACCCCGACGCGGACGCGGAGCGATTCCAGGGCCTGCTCGAGCAAGGCATGGAAAGTGGCGATATCGTCGACGCGGTATTGCCGAAATCCGAATCCGAGCGCCGGTCATTGTGGAATGTCCGGGAAGAATTCGACACTGCGTTGCCCGCGTACCTGTACGACGTGAGTTTGCCGATTCGGAATATGGAAACCTACGTCTCGCGTCTTGAAAAGCGACTGCTGGAGTGGCGAGAGGATGCTGAGTGGGAAGTCTTTGGACATATCGCCGACGGCAACCTGCACATCTTCGTCAAACCATATGACGATGGAGTAAATCACGAGACCAGCGACAGCATTGTCTACGGTTGCCTCGAAGGTCTCGACGGATCCATTTCCGCCGAACATGGTATCGGGATCGAGAAGAAGCCCTGGCTGGGGCTGTCCCGAACTGCCGATGAACTCGACCTCATGCGCCGGCTCAAGCACCTTCTGGATCCCACGGGTCTGCTGAATCCCGGAAAAGTCGTCAGCTAGCTTCCGACCGCAATGCCGGTTGCGCTATACTGTCTGCCTTTAAATATAAATAAATCTTTATATATTTATATGGAAGCATCCACCAACAGACTGCTAAGTCAGCTCAAGGCACTGGCCGACCCGGTCCGCATGCGCCTGGTCGCGCTGTGTGGCGTGGCCGAATGCAGTGTGTCCGAGCTGACCCACGTCACCGGGCTCAGCCAGCCGCGCGTGTCGCAACACCTGAAGCAGCTGATCGCCGAGGACCTCCTCGAGCGTTTTCGCGACGGGCATTTCGTGTTCTACCGGGTGCCATCCGATGGCGGATTCCCGGCAGCGCGCCGCCGCTTGCTGGCGCTGTTGCCCGACGATGAGCCCGAGTTTGCACGGGACGTAGAGAAACTCCGGATGCTTCGTGCGGAAGATGAGCCGGCCCCCCTCGTTGAAACAGGCGACGAACGCCAGTTGCACAAGGCGCTCGTCGAGCTGACCGTTGCCGCCCCACTCGGCGATCTCCTCGACGTGGGCTGCGGCCAGGGCCGCATTCTCAAACTGCTGGCTTCGCGCGCGCATCGTGCCGTTGGCGTGGACATCGACTCGGATGCACGCCGCCTCGCGCGCGCCGAGCTATTGCTCGCCGGATCCGTGAACTGTTCCTTGCGTCACGGCGACATGTACTCGCTGCCGTTCGCCGACCAGGAATTCGACACGATCATTCTCGACGGTGTACTCGGCGAGGCCGAGCGTCCTACCGATGTGATCACTGAAGCACTGCGTTTGTTGAAGGCTGGCGGTCGTGTACTGCTGTTGTCCGCGACCGGGCAACGGTCGGCCGAACAGATCAGGTCCGACTTCGCCGAGTGGGCAGGGCTGACCGGCCTGCGCCTCGCGTCACCGCGCTCAATTCCCGACAAGAACCCGGGCTGGTTGCTCGGGGTGGCTACCTCATGAACATTCGATTTGATCACAAACCCAAAGTCTCATTCGAGTTCTTCCCACCGCATTCCGAGAAGATGGAGGCCATGATGTGGCAGTCGATCGATCGGCTGGCCGTACTCGAGCCGAGCTTCGTCTCAGTAACCTATGGTGCCGATGGCTCCACGCGTGAACGTACGCACAATGCTGTCGAACGCATCATCAAGGACACGAACCTGCGTGCGGCGCCACATCTGACCTGTGTCGACGCGAGCCGGGGCGAAATTGACGACATCGCGCGCGAGTACTGGGACATGGGCATCCGACACCTGGTCGCATTGCGAGGCGATGCGCCGCAAGGCGTGGATCATTACGAGCCGCACCCGGATGGTTACGCCTACGCATCCGACCTGGTCGAAGGGCTCAAAAAGATCGGAGACTTCGAAATTTCCGTCGCCGCCTATCCCGAGGTTCATCCCGAGGCACCGGATGCAGACTTCGACCTGGACAACCTGAAACGCAAGCTCGATGCGGGAGCGTCGCGAGCCATCACCCAGTTCTTTTTCGATACGGATGTGTTCCTGGGCTTCCGCGATCGCTGCGCGGCCGCAGGGATTGACGCTCCTATCGTTCCGGGCATCCTGCCGATTACGCGCTTCCCGCAGCTCGAAAAGTTTGCTGCGGCATGTGGCGCGTCGGTTCCCGATTGGTTGCGTGAGTGGTTTGCGGGGCTCGAGGACGACGCACAGACTCGTCAGCTAATCGCGGCCAGCGTTGCGATCAACCAGGTGCGCCGTTTGCAGGCTGAAGGAATTACAGAATTTCACTTTTATACGCTCAATCGCTCGGAGCTCGCGTTCGCCATTTGCCATGCGCTTGGTGTTCGTCCGCCCCTGGCTGCGGCGTGAGAACAGTCCATGGATCGTAAAGACAGAATCGAAACCCTCCTGAAATCGCTCGACGAGCGCATCCTGCTGCTCGACGGGGCAATGGGAACGATGATCCAGGGGTATGGCCTCGGCGAAGACGACTATCGCGGCGAACGATTCGCCAGTTGGGAGCAGGATCTCAAGGGCAACAACGACTTGTTGTCGATTACGCGCCCGGACGTCATTCGTGCGATTCACAATGCATTTCTCGATGCCGGCGCCGACGTCATCGAGACGAACACGTTCAACTCGAACGCGCCGTCGATGGCCGACTACGGAATGGAGTCCCTGGTCGTGGAGCTGAATACAGTGTCTGCGAGGCTGGCCCGCGAGTGCGCCGATGCTGCGGCCGCCGCAACAGGCGAAGCCCGATATGTTGCAGGCGCGCTCGGCCCGACCAACAGGACCGCATCTATTTCGCCGGACGTGAACGATCCCGGCTATCGGAACATCACGTTTGATGAACTGGCCGACACTTACGAGGTATCGGCAATCGCGCTGATAGAAGGGGGAGTCGATTTCCTGCTCATCGAGACGATCTTCGATACGCTCAACGCAAAGGCGGCCATTGTCGGAGTAAAGCGCGCATTCCGTGCCGCAGGCGTTGAACTGCCCGTCATGATCTCTGGCACGATCACCGATGCGTCAGGACGCACCTTGTCCGGCCAGACCACCGAGGCCTTCTGGAACTCGGTGCGCCATATCAAGCCGTTCATGATTGGTCTCAACTGTGCCCTCGGCGCGAGCGAGTTGCGACCGTACGTCGCCGAACTGGCACGCGTAGCGGATACTCGGGTCAGCGCTTATCCGAACGCCGGGCTGCCCAACGAGTTCGGCGAGTACGACGAGACGGCCGAGGAGATGGCTGAAGTTGTGGGTGAGTTTGCCGAGAGCGGCCTCGTCAATATGATTGGTGGTTGTTGCGGTACGCGGCCCGAACATATTCGCGCCTTGGGCGAAGCCGTAATGAACTGCGCACCTCGCAAGGTCGTGGAGTTGCCGATCCGCTGCCGCCTGTCAGGTCTCGAACCCTTCAACATCGGGCCCGATGACCTGTTCGCCAACGTCGGCGAGCGATGCAACGTCACCGGCTCCGCGGTCTTCCGTCGCCTGATCGAAGCGGACGATTACTCAGCCGCTGTTGCAGTGGCGCGTCAGCAGGTCGACAACGGCGCCCAGATCATCGACGTCAACATGGACGAGGGTATGCTCGATTCCGAGAAGGCGATGGTGACCTTCCTGAACCTCATTGCATCGGAGCCCGATGTTGCGCGCCTGCCGATCATGATCGATTCGTCCAAGTGGTCGGTCATCGAAGCCGGTCTCAAGTGTGTGCAGGGCAAAGCTGTCGTAAATTCGATCAGCATGAAGGAAGGCGAAGACCCCTTCATCGAGCAAGCGCGGCTGTGTCTTGATTATGGTGCTGCCGTCATCATCATGGCGTTCGATGAGCAGGGCCAGGCCGACACGATCGAGCGCAAGGTCAACATCTGCAAACGCTCCTACGAAGTGCTGACCGAGAAAGTCGGCTTTGATCCTGCAGACATTATTTTTGATCCGAACATCTTTGCCGTGGCGACGGGTATCGAGGAACACGCGAACTATGGCCTCGATTTCATCGAGGCGACCCGGCAGATCAAGCAATCCTTGCCGCACGCACTGGTCAGTGGTGGCGTCAGCAACGTGTCATTTTCGTTCCGCGGCAATAACGTGGTGCGTGAGGCGATTCACTCGGTATTCCTGTACCACGCGATTCGCGCGGGCATGGACATGGGCATCGTCAATGCCGGCCAGCTTGCGATGTTCGAAGACCTGCCGACGGCATTGCGCGATGCCGTCGAAGACGTCGTCCTGAATCGCACGCCCGACGCGACCGAAAACCTGCTCACTGTCGCCGAGCAATACAAGGACCAGAAGAGCGGTGTGGCAGCCAAGGGCGCCGATCTGTCGTGGCGTGAAGAGGATGTGTCGAAGCGCTTGCAGTATGCGCTCGTCAACGGTGTCGACGAATTCGTGATCGAGGACACCGAGGAGGCCCGCCTGGCGACGACGCGTCCGCTCGATGTTATTGAGGGCCCGCTCATGGCCGGTATGAATGTCGTGGGCGACCTGTTCGGTGACGGCAAGATGTTCCTGCCGCAGGTTGTGAAGTCCGCGCGCGTCATGAAAAAAGCCGTCAGCCATCTCGTGCCGTTCATCGAGGAAGAGAAGGACGGCAAGATGAGTTCCAACGGCAAGATCGTGTTGGCAACCGTGAAGGGCGATGTGCATGACATTGGCAAGAACATCGTCGGGGTCGTGCTGCAGTGCAATAACTTCGAAGTTGTCGACCTCGGCGTCATGGTGTCCTGCGACAAGATCCTCGAGGCCGCGAAACGCGAAGGTGCAAATATCATCGGTCTGTCCGGTCTGATTACGCCGTCCCTTGATGAAATGGTGCACGTCGCGAGCGAAATGCAGCGACTGGATTACGAACTGCCACTGCTGATTGGCGGTGCCACGACGTCGCCGGCGCACACGGCTGTGAAGATCGAACCGCGTTACGAAGGCCCCGTCATCTACGTGAAGGACGCATCGCGTTCGGTGGGTGTCGCGCAGGCGCTGGTCGAACCTGGCACTCGCGACGAGATCGTCCTGAAGACGCGCAAGGACAACGCACGGCGGCGTGAGCAACACGCCAACAAGAAGCGACTGAAGCCGCAACTTTCCCTGGCGCAGGCGCGCGACCGTAAACACGAGATCGACTGGACTGCATACACGGCGCCGGCGCCGGCATTTTCGGGCAACCGCGTATTTGACGATATCGATCTCGCAGAACTGCGCGACTATATCGACTGGATGCCGTTCTTCAATGCCTGGGAGTTCCACGGGAAGTTCCCGCAGATTCTCGAAGACGCGACCGTGGGCGAGGCGGCTTCGTCGCTGTTCGATGACGCGACTACGATGCTCGACAGGATCATCGATGAGAAATGGCTCACCGCGCGTGCAGTGCTCGGTTTCCATCCTGCGAACACCGACGACCATGACGATGTACTCGTCTTTACGGATGAGGACCGTACCGAGGTTCGTCACCGTTTCGTGCATCTGAGACAACAACGCGCGAAGGCACCAGGACATGCGCAGGGCTGTCTCGCGGACTTTGTAGCGCCCGCGGGGAAGGGCTACGCCGACTACATTGGTGCGTTTGCCGTGACTGCCGGTATCGGTATCGACGAACACGTCGCGCGCTTTGAGAAGGACCATGATGACTACAGTGCGATTGTGCTCAAAGCGCTCGCGGACCGGCTGGCCGAAGCGCTGGCCGAGTATATGCACGAGCGCACGCGCCGTGAATTGTGGGGCTATGCGGCAGATGAAGAGCTCAGCAACAAGGATCTCATTGCGGAAGCCTATCGGGGTATTCGTCCCGCACCCGGTTACCCGGCGTGTCCCGATCACACGGAGAAGGCGAAGCTTTGGGAGCTGTTGGATGTCGAGTCGAGTATAGGTCTGCGATTAACGGACTCGTATGCGATGTACCCGACAGCGGCTGTCAGCGGCTTCTACTTCTCGCACCCTGACGCGAAGTACTTCGCCGTTGGCAAGATCGATCGCGACCAGCTCGAGTCCTATGCCCGGCGCAAGGGCATGAGTATCGACGAAGCCGAGCGCTGGCTCGCGCCGAACCTGGGCTACGATCCGAACGCAGCAAGCGCGGCCTGATAGCAATGTGACCTCCTGTATGATGACCGGAAACCAGAAGAAGAGGGTCCGGTATGAATTGGGATGCACTCGGAGCGATTGGCGAGATCATCGGCGCAGTCGCAGTTGTCGTTACTCTGCTGTACGTCGCGCGCCAGATTCGCCAGGCTGGTGCGCAGACCCAGGCGCAGGCGCGTTACTCATTCGTCGAAGCCTACGGTCATATGAACAATTCCATCACGGGCAGCAAGGCTGTTGCTTCAGTCTTCCGTCGCGGCATAAGGGGTGAGGATCTTGACGAAGATGAGTACATCCAGTTCTTCGCGTTGCTTGGCCAATTCCTGAATACCTGGAGCGTACTCTTTGACCTGCACGAAGATGGCCTGCTTCCCGAGAACCAGTGGAGCATGGTCCGCAAGGACATCATTACGATGATGTCACGACCCGGTGGCCGGAAGTTCTGGGAACAGGTAGGCCACCTGGGTGTCCATGAAGACTTCAGGGACGCCGTAAGCAAGGCGCTGGCCAGTGGCGAAGCATCTTACGAAATTGTTTAGGTACGTGCTGGCGGCTGCGCTTGCCGCCGGGACGGTGACAGGTGCCTTCGCCGACGACTACGCGGACGCGCGCGCGGAGCTGGTCGTGGCCTACCAGGCGCAAGACTACGACGCGATGGTAGCCGCCGCCGGCAAGTCACTCGAGGCTCGTCCTGGTTTCCCCGGTGCCCTGTTCAATCTCGCGCTCGCGCACTCACTCAACGACAATCCTGCGGCCTCGCTGCGGCTACTCGAGTCGTTGTTGGCACAGGGCGTCGACTTCGGTGCGGATGAAATGGAGGAATTCGCCACCCTGCGCGAACTGCCCGAATGGGCGGCCTACACGCAGGGAATCGAAGCGCTCTACGAACCTGTCGGGCGCGCAAGCGTAGCCCTGCAGCTGGACGACGACCGGTTCGTGCCCGAGGGCATTGCCATCGATGCGGGCGGCAACATCTACCTCGGCAGCATTCACCGGGGCGAACTGCGCCGCAACGCCGAATTACTGAGTGCTCGCGAGAAGCACTGGAGTGTGTTCGGCATGCGCTTCGATGAGCACGGCAATCTGTGGTTCGCGAGCGCGGCCGTTGCGCAGCTGTCGAATGTCGGAGACGACCTGGGCAAGACGGGCATCTTTCGCATGGACGTCAAGTCCGGTGAGATAGACGTCGCGGCCTTGCTACCCGAGGCCGACGGCGAACAGTTGCTCGGTGACCTCGTGATTGATGGCAATACCATTCTCTCGACGGACAGCCTGGGTGGCGCCGTCTACCGATACGATATCGACAGCGGTGAGTTCGACGCGATCATTGAACGTGGCGGGCTGGGCTCACCCCAGGGCCTGGTGCTCGATAGTTCCGGCACGCACCTGTACGTGGCCGATTACATCGGCGGCCTCTACCGGGTGTCGCTCGGGGATGGAAAGAGGGCCCGCATTCGGCTCCCGGATGGCGTAACCGACTATGGTATCGACGGGCTGTATCGCCATGGGAGCGAGCTGATTGCCATCCAGAATGGCATCCGTCCACATCGTGTTGTGGCCTACCGGCTCGGCGACGACGGCCTGTCAGTGACCTCCGCTCGCACGCTTGCGTCAAACCTGGAGACGTTTGACGAGCCCACGCTGGGTGTCGTGCGGGGCGATGATTTTTATTTCGTCGCCAACAGCCACTGGAACCGTTTTGATGCCGAGAATCGGCTGCCAGAAGGGCTTTCCGGACCAATCATTCTGAAATTGGGGTTGACGTCACAATAAGGCTTGACATTCCATATCAGAATGACTATTCTGCTTCACCATGAACAGAGCCCGCACATTTGATCCAACGACCGCCCTCGGGCAGGTCGTGGACCTGTTTGCCTCCAAGGGGTACTCGGAGACCTCTATGGAGGACATCGTGCGGACGACGGGAGTCAGCCGCTACGGGCTCTACAGTACGTTTGGTAACAAGCGTGAGTTGTTCGATCAGGCGCTTGAGCAGTTCGCCGAAGGTATGGGCAAGCAGTCCTTCCTGCGTTTGCTGGAGCCCGGCGCCTCGCTGGACCACATTCGTACGATTTTCGACGAACGGGTCGCAGACATGTGCTGCGTCGAGGAAAACAAGGGCTGCTTGTTAATCCATACCGCGATGGAACTGGCTCCGCAGGACGATGAACTGCGGGATGTCTTGCAGCGCTTCATGAAGCGTATGTCGAAAGCCTTCGCTATTGGCCTCGATTCGGCGAAAGGCCGGGGTGAGATAGCAGAGGGTGTTGATGTTAGTGCAGCCGGCGATCTGCTGACCAGTACGATGTTTGGCCTGGCTGTGCTCGGCCGGACAGGATTCCCGAAGTCGACGCTCGATGGGATCGTCGATAGCACGCTGGATGCGCTGCGCTTTGGCGCCAAAGGCTGAACTTTTTTTGTTGTAATCAGAACGATGGTTCTGGTATTTGGGGCATCGAGAGATGCATTTTTTTGAAGTTAAACAGAATAGATATTCTGATTCGTAGATATGAGGACAAGACCATGATGTATCGTAAAACCGCAGTATCCCTGACACTGGTTGGCCTGTTTGCAGCCAACGTCGCCTTCGCCATTCCCGGGTTCACGACGGATGCGCCGCAGAGCAGCATCGATACCTGTGTTGCCGAGGTCGCAAGCTATGCCGACTTCACAAACGGCGCCAGCGTCGTTCACAACGTCAAGACCGAAGACCGCCGGGTTTCCGGGCACAAGCTCAGAATCCAGACGCTCGTTCTCGATGCGGATGGCGATACGGTCATTCGCGAGTACGCAGCCGCGTGCGCCATCAATGACCAGTCACAAATCAAGCGTTTCCAGATCCGCCAGAAAGGCGAGTAATGGAGGTTGGGCCTTCCGCTGGTCGTTATAGCGAGAGCGTGACGACCAGCGGAAGATGATCGGAGCCGATTCCCGGCCCGGTGCGCACGTCCTGCACAGCGATATCACTCGATACCAGGACGTGATCGATCGGAATCATCGCGATAGGCATGAACGTAGGCCAGGTCGGCACGATGCCAAATCCCTTCCGGACGTTGCGTAGATCGGCCCTGGCTTCGAACGCACGATAGTTCACATCCCACATGGCCGTGTTCAGGTCGCCCATCAAGATCGTACTGCCGTCCAGGTCCGCCAGGATGTCGTGCACACTGTTCAACTGCAGGTTGCGGGCCTCGTAGAGGGGAGCTCTTACCGGAATAGTCGGATGAGTCGCGACCAGGTTGACCAGTTCTTCGCCAACGCGAAGCTTCGCGATAATTGTAGGGAAAGCATAGGGTGGGCTGTCGACATGCGTCACTGACGCAAAGGGCACCCGCGAGAATACCGCGATACCGAAGTTACCTTCGCGCGCCTCCGCATAGGAGTATGGATACTCTGTTTGCAGTGCCGCCAGCGCCACCAGCCATTGCGGCGACACTTCCTGGAAGACGACGAGGTCCGGCTGTTCGGACTCCAGCATCCGCAGTACTTTCTCGTGCTCCGTATTTGTGGACAGGACGTTTGCCTGCACGACACGCATGGTTGTTTCGCCCTGAACGGATTCAGTGCCCACGTACCAGGGCAATACGAAAGCGGCATTTACCGCGATCGCGACGAGCAACACTGCTGTATACGCGTGTTGCCGAAACCCGACCATCAGTAGAAGCAACAGGATAGACACAAGCAGGTATTGCAGCCGGAAGTGCGTGAAAAGCTGCAGCACAAAGTCATTGATCGGAAGCGCAGTGACGAGCGAGAAGAGGACCGCGAGGACGGCCGTTGACTGCAGTATTCCAACCAGCGTCACGCGCATACCGGGCAGTCAGGGCGCTTGCTCACGCCAAGTTGACGAAATTCGCTGGCAGTGCCGTCGTAAAGCCGGAGCAGTGGCGCCGGCGACGCTATGCCCGCAAGTGACTTGAGCGTCTCCACGGCCATGAGGGTGCCAATAACCCCGGGGACCGGCGCGAGCACGCCATTGCCGGCGCAATCGCCAAGCGACTCATCGGCTTCGGCGTAGAGACACTGGTAGCAAGGTGACGCGGTGAAGTCGGGACCGAACACGGCCAGTTGTCCCTCGAACCGGATAGCGGATCCGGACACGAGGCGACGGGACTCCGCCACGCAAGCGCTGTTGACTTCGAAGCGTGTGGGGAAGTTGTCGCTGCCATCGAGTACGACGTCGACGCCGGCAACCGCAGTCGCCAGCGCGTCGCCTGTGAGACGCTCGCAGATTGCCGTCACTTCGATGTCGGGATTGATCTTCCGCAAGCGCGCCGCTGCAACGTCTGCCTTGCGCTCGCCGATATGGCCCTGCGCGTACAGAACCTGCCGGCCAAGATTGGTTTCGTCGACGGTATCGAAGTCGCAGACCGAAATGTGGCCGACGCCGCTCGACGCCAGGTAGGCGGCAGCGGCACAACCGATACCACCGACGCCGATCAGCAAGACCCTGCCATCGGCGATGCGCTGTTGCCCGTCCGCACCGACCTGTGGCAAAGCCAGGTGACGTGCATCGCGGGTCAGGGTCATGGGCTTAGTTGTCGATCGTGACTTCGGTGATGTGAACTGCTTCGACCGGAACGTCCTGGTGCCCGCCGCTGTTGCCGGTCTGCACGCCGGCGATGGCGTCAACGACGTCCATGCCGCTGCTGACCTTGCCGAACACGGCATAGCCGAAGTCCCGCGTGCCGTGGTTCAGGAAGTCGTTGTCGCGCAGGTTGATGAAGAACTGCGACGTAGCGCTGTCAACAACACCCGTGCGAGCCATAGCGAGCGTGCCACGTGCGTTCGATTCGCCGTTGTCGGCCTCGTTCTTGATCGGGTCACGAGTGGGCTTCGAGGACATGTTCTCGTCCATACCGCCGCCCTGGATCATGAAGTTCGGGATGACGCGGTGGAAGATCGTGCCGGCAAAGTGGCCGTCGGTGATGTACTGGCGGAAGTTTTCGCAGGAGATAGGCGCTTTCTCGTCGAACAGTTCGACGCCAATGTCGCCGTGATTGGTCTTGATGGTAATCATGATGTCTCGCTTGATGAGGTGAGGGCGACTATTTACCACTCCGGCGCGCAACTGTCACGCGTGGCAGGCCCGCGAAGTCATTATGGCAGCAAATATCGGCCCAGCCGTGACTCTCGAGCAGCTTAGCTACCGCCTGCGGTTGCTCGGCGCCGTGCTCGATGAGCAAAGCGCCGTCGGCGTCGAGAATGGCTCCACAGTCCCTGGCCAGCACGCGGATCGCGTCGAGGCCGTCTTCGCCGGCGGCCAATGCAGATTGAGGTTCGTGCTGGAGCTTGAGTAGTGCTTCGTCGTCACCGCGTACATAGGGTGGGTTGGAGACGACAAGCTTGAAGCGTCGGTCTCTCACAGGGTCGGTCCAGTTGCCGAGCTCGAGCTCCACATTGCCAAGTGCGAGGGCGCGTACATTCTCGCGCGCGACGGCAAGCGCTTGCTCGCTGATGTCGACGGCCGTCACCTGGCACATTCGCCGTTCACCCGCGATGGCGATCGCGATGGCGCCGCTGCCCGTGCCGAGGTCGAGCACCTGCCATTCAGCCTCACGCGGGATCTCGCGAAGTGCCAGGTCCA
>Ga0224508_10000354_pt1 | contig 45526 bp, 43 predicted proteins | sample SF_Jan12_sed_USG_4_FD_170157 | JGI IMG/M metagenome (GOLD analysis project Ga0224508, IMG submission 170157) | Sediment microbial communities from San Francisco Bay, California, United States - SF_Jan12_sed_USGS_21 | ecosystem: Environmental > Aquatic > Marine > Sediment | place: USA... | reverse complement strand
TCCGGGGTATATGAAAATACGGTCACGCGGTGGCAGCAGGATAATGGCTAAGCCCTTCGAAGGCATGGGATTACGCTCCCTGTTCCAGAGTTCCGCTTTCACTTTCGGTCGTCAGTTTCTTGCGGGCCTGCTGCAGTTGGCCACGGTCATCGTAATCGCCCGGGTTTACGGCCCTGCGGTAAACGGTGCGTACTTTGTTGCCTTGCTGTTGCCAGGCATGCTCGCCGCCTTCTTGAACCTTGGAGTCGGATCGGCCAATGTTTACTACCTGGGGTCGGGTAAGTATTCGGCTGCGGCCGTGTTTCGCACTTGTCTCGTGTTCACGCTTTGCCTGTCCGCGCTGGGTATCGGGTTGGGCGCCGTGTTGATTCAGAATGCGGGCCAGGAGTTCTTTCCAGGCGTACCGACCGCCATGCTGTGGCTCGCGCTTCTCAGCTTTCCGATTAGTTTAGCGCAGCGATTCGTAACCAGTATTCTTCAAGGTTTGCAGCAGTTCAGGGCATACAACATCAGTCTGTTCGCGCAGCCGCTGATTACATTTTGTATCGTTCTCGGACTGGCTATCGCTGGCACCGATCAATTTAGTTTATTGATTGTTGCGTATGTGGTGGGTTCAGCCTTAGGCCTGGTAATCGCATTAATATTGCTGGGTCGTTACCTGGAACCTGATGCGTCCGGCGAACATTATGCGTTAGGAACGGCCCTCAGCTACGGTTACAAGGCTCATCTGAGCAGCATCCTGGCATTCGTCAATTATAAGGTCGATATCTTTCTCGTAAACCTGTTGATTAATCCGGCAGCAGCAGGCATCTATGTTATCGCCGTGCAGATCAGCGAACGGTTGTGGCTATTGTCGCAGGCGGTAAGCACCGTCGCGTTACCGCGTATTTCGCAATTGTCAGACGACGAGCCGACCCGGCGGAAGCTGACACCGCTCCTGGCGCGAATGGTTTTGTTTGTGACAGCCCTGGGCGCGATGGTATTGGCGCTCCTGGCGTTTCCGTTGATTCGAATCCTGTTTGGCGACCGGTTCGAACCCAGCGTCTGGCCGCTTATCGTTTTGCTGCCCGGAATAATTGCGCTTTCCGCATCCCGTGTATTGGCAAACGACATTGCCGGTCGTGGGCGGCCGGAGCTCAATATGTACATGGCGATTATCACAGTAACAGTGAATATACTTGGTAACCTTGTGCTGATTCCTGTCTATGGGTTACTTGGCGCGTCACTGGCAACCACGGTGTCTTATGTGTTGAATCTCTGTATAAGGCTGTTTGTGTATTGGCGACTTACGACGACATCACCGTTGGAGGTGTTGTTGGTCAAACGTCAGGATATTGCCGCACTAAATCGTTTCGTGGGAGGGGGGGCGCAATGAAAAAGATCGTCACCGTCGTCGGTGCGCGACCGCAGTTCATCAAAGCTGCCGCTGTGTCACGCGCGATCGCAACTCATGACGAGATCCATGAACTTATCGTCCATACGGGCCAGCATTTCGACGCGAATATGTCGGCCATTTTCTTCCAGCAGCTGGAAATCCAGGAACCGGATTACAACCTGGGTATCGGCGGTGGGTCGCACGGTGCAATGACAGGCCGCCAGCTTGAGAAAATCGAGGAGGTGCTGATCGCAGAAAGACCAGGTTGGGTGCTCGTGTATGGCGACACAAATTCCACTTTGGCAGGCGCCCTGGCCGCCGCGAAACTGCATATTCCGGTAGTGCACGTAGAGGCAGGATTGCGTTCATTCAATCGTCGCATGCCTGAGGAAATTAACCGCGTGCTTGCCGATCATATCGCGACGTTATTATTCGCGCCGACGGATAACGCGAAAACGAATCTGATTGCAGAAGGCATCGATGCAGGAAGCATCCACGTGGTTGGCGACGTGATGTACGACGCGGCATTGTTCTATAAAGAACGCGCAGCCAGGCCCGAGTGGTTTGATGGACTCGGCGTGCCTGAGGAAGAGTATGTACTTTGCACCATCCATCGGGCGGAAAACACTGACGATACTGTTCGGCTCCGAGAGATTTTTCAGGGATTGGCGGATTCCGGACGTCCTGTCATTTTGCCGTTGCATCCTCGTACGCGCCAGAAAATTGAAGACACGGGGCTAAGCGCCACAAGCAATATTCACATCGTTGAGCCGGTCGGCTATCTGGAAATGGTATGGCTGGAGATGCACTGCTGCGGTGTCGCCACGGATTCCGGTGGGGTGCAGAAGGAAGCTTACTTTCACGGCAAGCCGTGCGCGACATTGCGCGATGAGACGGAATGGGTTGAGTTGGTCGAGGGTGGTTACAATGTACTCTGCGGTGCTGACAGCGACGCCATTCGAGCGGCACTCCGCGACATGTCATTAATTGCGGATCGATCCGATCTGTATGGCGACGGTGCGGCCAGTAAAAAGATCGTCGATATACTGCTCCACAGCTGAAAGCAGCAACGCTAAACATCCCGATTTCAAACACGATTAAGAAATAACATGCCGGAAAATTGCTATTTTATGGTAGATTATCTCGCCTGACTGTGGGATGGAGAAACAGGTGCTCGAACGCAAGGACCGCCAGATACTGGCCGCGCTGCAGCGCGACAGCCGCCTTACCATGCAGGAACTCGCCGACAAGGTCGGGATGTCGAGTTCGGCGGCATGGCGCAGGGTAAAGAGCCTCGAAGAGTCCGGGATCATCGATCGCTACGCCGTGATCGTGAACCCGATGAAGGCAGGCTTTGGGCTGTCTTCAATGGTGCACGTTTCGCTGGCACGTCACGAACAGACGCATGTTGAACATTTCATTCGCGAAGTCCTGCAGCACCCCGAGGTGCTCGAATGTTTTGCAACCAGCGGCGAAGCCGACTTTCACCTGCGCGTCGTCGTCGAGGACATCGATGCCTACAATACTTTCCTCGACGATTTTATTTTCAAGCTGCCAGGAGTTTCCCAGGTGCGATCCAATATTGTGCTCAAAGAAATCAAGGCGGATACGGCGCTGCCGTTTCATGACAGATGAGAACAAGCCCCACGACGATGTTGCGAAACAGCAGGGTTGGCATTGTGCCACTGCTGCTGTTGTGCCTCGATAGCGGCTTCGCTGCAGAGGTTGGTACGAATGCAGACACGATTGACACGATAATTGTAACCGCGCAAAAGCGCAGCCAGACCCTGCAGGATACTCCGGCCGCGATTACCGCAATTGATCGCGACACGTTGATCGAACGTGGCGTTACGACACTGGCAGATATACAGAACCTGGTGCCCTCCGTGCGCTTGCAGAAGGAGTCGGCCTCGACCGAGATCTACATACGCGGCGTTGGTTCGACGCTCGACTTGCCGATGATCGAACCGCCCAACGCCTATCTGATCAACGGCATCTATATACCTCGCGAAGTAACCTCGGCGTCGCTCGTCGACGTGCAACGGATGGAGGTGCTGCCCGGGCCGCAGGGGACGTTATATGGTCGCGGGGCCATCGGCGGTGTCGTCAACGCGGTCACAACGCGCCCGACCGATCGGACGGAAACCATCGCAAGCATTGAGGCCGGCAATTACGGGCACGCCCGGGCAACGCTCACACGCAACCTGCCCCTGTCCGACGGGCTTCGTCTGCGTGGGTCGCTGAGTTATTACGAGCGAAATGGCTACCTGGAATCCGGCGCTGATTCGGCAGACGACCTGGCCGGGTTCGTGGCATTGGACACGGCGCCCGCGGAGGCAGTAAGCGTCCACCTCTGGGGCCACTTCGAAGAACGGGGCGGTTATGCAGCGAACCTGCTGAGCAAGGGCAGCGGGACTGCACCGCGGAGCCAGGCGTTTCCGAACAGCGACCCCTGGGACGACCGGCTCGAAGGCGACCTGGCGTCTTTCGCAACCCTTGGACCGATCACGGCGCAGAACAGGGACTGGGAGACGCTGCTGGTCGGCGCCGATATAGACTGGCAAATCAGCGACCGGCTGACACTGACCTATCTGCCATCGTATCTCGACTTCGACTGGCGCCAGGAGTACTGGCTGACGCACAAGGACGGCGACTTCAACGAGTCGATTGACCAGCAGACGCACGAAATCCGGCTTGCATTCGACGACGGCGACGCCATCAGCTGGCTCGGCGGCATATATGCGTATCGGATCGAGACCGCGGGCCAGTTGTTCATTCAATTCGGTCCGGACGAGTTGTTCCCGGGTTCGCCAGCAGGTTTGTGGCTGGGCGCAAGTGACGTCCGCGAGCACGAACTCGACGGGACCGCTCTGTTCGGCGAGGTAACGTACGCGACGTCGGAGCAGATGCGCTGGGTCGCTGGCGGACGAATCTCCCGCGACCGGAGAACTGCGAACGGTTTTCAACCGGACATCGTCGTGGAACCTGCGGTGGACACCGACACCGTTGCATTGTTCACGGGACTGGCGCCCCCGGCCTGGTCGAACAGGGACAGCTGGAACCATGTCGACTGGAAGCTGGGCGTGGAGTTCGATGCAAGCGATGCGTCAATGCTTTACGGGACGGTTCAGACGGGCTTTCAGCCCGGGACGTTTGACGTCTTCCCCGACGCCACGACCGAGGAATCGGAATTGCTCGCATTCACGCTCGGTGCGAAGAATCGATTCCTTGACGGCCAACTCATGCTTAATAATGAGTTGTTCTATTACAGTTACGACAATCTCCTGACGCAGGCCTTCGATGCCGCGACGGGTACCAACCGGCTGACGAACGCGGACGTAACAATTTATGGCGATCAGCTCGACCTGGTGCTGACGCCGACACAGATGCCCGATACTCGCTTCTCGCTGTCGCTGGGTTACCTGCATGCGCGCTACGACGATTTTCTCACCGACTCGCTGGACGTCTTCAATGACAACCAGTTGCAAAATGCGCCGGATTGGACGGCGACATTCGGCATCGTGCACGAATGGCGCCTTCCCGCCGACGGCTCTGTTCGGGCCGACCTGATTTCGCGCTACGAGAGCGGTTTCTGGGGCGACTTCTCGCATTCACCGGGCCTTTACCAGGCAGGCTACACCAAGACCGACCTTGCCGTGACCTATCACCCGTCCGGCCAGGGCTGGTCGATAGGGCTTTGGGCGAAGAATCTCGAAAACCAGGATGTGCAGTCAGCGGCAGCAACGGGCAACCCGTTGACGGATCCCGGGCCTGGCGCGCCCTTCCTCGAAGCACCACGGACATACGGCATCAGGATTACTGTCAGGCATGGCGGTGACTAGTGCCTGAGATTGCGCTCCTGGTGCTCGCCATGCTGCTTGCGGGCGTCGCCGGCGGCGTGCTCGCGGGTTTGCTCGGGGTTGGTGGTGGCATTGTTGTCGTGCCAGCTCTGGAATACGTGCTCGAGTGGTATGGCGTGCCCTCTGAATTTCGCATGCATATCGCAGTCGCGACATCGCTCGCGGTCATCGTGCCGACGTCGATTTCGTCGGCTCGCGCACATCACAAGCGCGGAGCAGTCGACGTCGCGCTGGCCAGGCGTTGGGCACCGTTGATCGCTATCGGCGCCGTTATCGGTGCACTGATCGCGAGCCAGGTGAGCGGGCCGACGCTGACCGCCATTTTCGGCGTATTCGTGTTACTTGTTGCTGTGAAGATGACCCTGCCACTGGATAGCAAGACGCTCGCCGATACGGTCCCGTCAAATCCGCTGATGGGTTTTGTGCCGACCGCAATTGGAACGATCTCATCGATGATGGGTATTGGCGGCGGCACGCTGACCGTGCCGATTCTGACATTATTCGGGGAACCCATTCACCGCGCCGTGGGAAGCTCGGCGTTGTTCGGCCTCCTGATCAGCGTGCCCGGCGCAATCGCGTTCGTGATTGCAGGCTGGGGACATACCCAATTGCCGCCGGGTAGCCTCGGTTTCGTCAGCCTGGCAGGATTTATCTTGATAGCGCCAACCACGGTATTGTGTGCGCCGCTTGGTGCGCGGCTTGCGCACGCGCTGAGCCGGCGCATGCTGAGCCTGCTGTTCGGCGCATTCCTGCTCCTGGTCGCGATCCGAATGCTCGTGCAGGCTTTGCAGGGCTAGACTTTCAGTACTTCGCTGATCAATACGATCGCAAGCAGCGGCGGTGCGATGAAGCGAACAGCGAAGTGCCAGGTTTTGTAGGCGAGCGCGTTGCTGTCGCCGAACAACTCCTCACGGCTGAACTGTTGCTTGACTATCCATCCCGCGAATACTGCGACGAGAATACCGCCTAACGGCATCAGGACCTGGGTAACCATGTAGATGAACAGATCGAAAAAGCCTTTGCCTTCGAAGGCTGCGAACATGCCGAGCGGATCGACCCCGGCCAATGCATTAAACGACAGTGCGGCAAGCGTGCAAAGCAGGAACGCGATCGATCCGGCGGCCAAGGCTGCGTTGCGTCGCGACAGCCCAAACGCGTCGCGGAAGAAGGCAACCGGTGGTTCGAGCATCCCGATCGATGACGTAAGCGCGGCAAAAAACAGCAGCACGAAAAACAAGGCACCAAAGATGGATCCGCCGGGCACCTGGCCGAACGCGAATGGCAGGGTCTGGAAGATGAGCCCGGGGCCGCCATCCGGCTGCAGACCGTACATGAATACGAGCGGGAAAATCATGAGGCCTGCAAGGAGCGCAACCAGGGTATCCGCAGTGACCACAACTGCGGCAGCACCGGGCAGGTTTGTCTTACGATTCATGTACGAGCCGTACGCCATCATGTTGGTAATGCCGACACTGACCGAGAAGAACGCCTGGCCGAAAGCCGCGAGCACGACCTTGCTGTCGACCTTGCCGAAGTCCGGGTTGAACAGGAAATCGGCCGCTCGGGCAAAGTCTCCGACGACGCCGGAGTAGACGACCATAGCCAGGAGCATGAAAAACAACGCCGGCATCATCAGTTTGACCGCCTTCTCGATACCGTCGACAACGCCCCTGGCGGAAATGAAAATGGTCGCCGCCATGAACACCGTAACCCAGGGCAACAACGATACTGCGTCGCCGTTCAATGCGTCATATGCGGTCTTAGCCTCCAATGCATTGATTTGCTGAAACTGGCCAACAGCCAGCTTGAACGAATACGCCATCGTCCAGCCGCCAACAACACCATAAAACCCGAGTGCCATGAGCGCGCCGACAACCCCGAGAACGACGCCCATCAGGCGCCAGCGCGGGGTTCGTCCGGACTCGCGCGCCACGTTTTCGATCGACTCGGGCGGGCTCGCGCCGCCACGTCGTCCAATCATCAGCTCAGCCATTAGTACGGGCAGCGCCAGGGAGACCACGGCAGCGAGGTAGATCAGTACAAAGGCACCACCGCCGCTGCTCCCGGCAATGTACGGGAACATCCAGATATTGCCGAGGCCGACCGCGCAGCCAACGGCCGCCATGATGAAGGCCGTTCGCGATGACCATTGTGTTGCATCTGATGACGCCATCTCTTCCCCCTATGTGACGGCAGCGCGCGCCTGGTAGCGTGATTCTTTCCAGGCATTGCTCGACAATACGTCGTGCAAGCGATCGACGGCATCCCAGACGTCGACATAACGAATGTACAGTGGCGCAAATCCGAAGCGCATGTTGCCCGGTGCGCGGTAGTCGCAAATAACGCCGCGATCATGCAGCGCGCGAATGATCGGGTAACCACCTTCTTTATAAAAGGAAACCTGGCTGCCCCGATGTCGTGCGTCGCGCGGGCTGACCAGTTCAAATCTGTAATCGGCGCAACGCGCTTCGACGAGTTCGACAAACAGGTCGGTCATCTGCATCGACTTGCGGCGGATCTCGTTGATGTCCGCGCGCAACATGATATCGATACCACACTCGGCCATCGACAGGCTGGCCGTCGGCTGTGTACCGGACAGCATCTGCCGCACGCCATCAGCGGGTCGGTAATCGCGCTCGAATTCGAACGGTGCGGCGTGGCTATACCAGCCCGTCAGGGGTTGCGTGTATTTGCCGTGGTGGCGCTGTGCCATGAACAGCAGCGCAGGGGCACCGGGGCCGCCATTGATGTACTTGTACGTGCAACCTACGGCGAAATCGACGTCGCAGCCGTTAAGGTCGACAGGCATAGCGCCCGCGCTGTGGCAGACGTCCCAGACCGCCGCCGCGCCAACCGCATGTGCCTTCGCTGTGATTTCGGCCATGTCGAGTATGTGCCCGGTCTTGTAGTGAACGTGGGTGATGCAAATCGCTGCCACGTCCTCGTCGATCGCATCGAGCATGTCGTCAGCTTCAACGAAGCGAATCGTATGACCCTTGTCCAGTTCTGCGAGCAGGCCCTGCACCGTGTAATTGTTGGTTGGAAAATTGCTGCCTTCCATCACGACGACTCGGCGCTCGGGCTGCACCTTGAGTGCAGCGGCCATAATCTTGTACAGGTTGATGCCCGTGGCGTCGCTTAGCACGACTTCGTTCGGTTTGGCGCCGACGATCGGGGCGATTTTGCGGCCCAGCGTCGATGGCAGTTCATACCAGCCGGCAGTATTCATGCTGCCGATCAGACCTTCTGCCCACTCGTGTTCGACAACCCGCCTGGCGCGATCCGCGGCGGCCAGCGGCATCGCTCCGAGCGAGTTACCGTTCAGGTAAATAACGTCCTCGGGAAGAAAGAACTCGTCGCGAAATGCCGCGAGCGGGTCTGACCGGTCCAGTGCTTCGAGGTCGGATCGTGTTTTTGCAGCCATATTTGTTTTGCCGACGCCGCCAACAGGCGGGCTTTACCTTACAATAGGATGACCCATGCCGCACGATATTAAAAACTACGTTGCTGGCCAGTTCGTGGCAGCGGATAAGCAATTCGACGATATCAATCCCGTGGATGGGACCCTGGTGGGCAGGGTGCACGAGGCGGACCGGGCAACGGTCGACAGAGCCGTGGCAGCAGCGAGAGATGCGCTGCATGGGCCGTGGGCATCGATGGGTGCGGCCGGACGCGCCGCCATTCTCAACAAGGTCGCCGATGGCATCGAAGCGCGCTTTGACGAGTTCGTCGATATCGAGATTGCGGACACTGGCAAACCGCTGACCCAGGCGCGAACGCTCGATATTCCGCGCGGCGCTGCCAACCTGCGGTTTTTTGCGGGCCTGGTCCTCTCGGCCAACGGCGAATATTTCGAAACCCCGACCCCCGATGGTGGCAGCGCGCTCAATTACGCGGTGCAGAAGCCGCTGGGGGTCGTCGCAGTGATTTCACCGTGGAACCTGCCGTTCCTGCTGATGACCTGGAAGCTCGGGCCGGCCCTCGCCGCGGGCAATACGGTCATCGCCAAGCCGTCGGAAGAGACTCCGGGTAGCGCAGCCCTGCTCGCGGAGGTGATGCATGAGGCGGGCGTCCCGGTGGGCGTTTTTAATCTCGTCAACGGCTTTGGCCCTGATTCGGTTGGCGAATTCCTGACGACGCACAGCGGCGTCGATGCAATCACGTTCACCGGTGAGTCGGCGACCGGTAGCGCGATCATGCGCGCTGCTGCCGAGAACGTGAAGGCGCTGTCGTTCGAGCTTGGCGGCAAAAACGCAGCGCTTGTATTCGACGATGCCGATCTGGATGCGGCGATCGACGGTACGGTGCGATCCGTGTTCTCGAATTGCGGCCAGGTTTGCCTGTGCTCCGAGCGCGTCTACGTGCACGAATCCCTGTTCGATACGTTTGTCGCGCGATTGAGTGAACGCGCGGCAGCGCTGCGCATGAGCTGGCCAAGTGACGAGCAGACCGAGATCGGGCCGCTGGTTTCGACGGCGCACCGCGACAAGGTGCTCGCCTATTACGCCCTGGCGCGCGAAGAGGGTGCCAATGTCATTACGGGCGGCGGCATTCCGGAGTTCGGCGACGCTCGTGACAACGGCGCGTGGGTGCAGCCAACTATTCTTACTGGCTTACCCGAGACCGCGCGCTGTGTGCGTGAGGAAATCTTCGGGCCCGTGTGCCATATCGCACCGTTTGCGACCGAGGATGAAGCGATCGCGATGGCCAATGCCAGCGACTACGGTCTCGCCGCCGCCATCTGGACCCGCGATTTGTCGCGTGCGCACCGTGTTGCGCGACAGATCGAGGCCGGCATTGTATGGGTCAATACCTGGTACCTGCGCGACCTGCGCACGCCGTTCGGCGGCGTGAAACTTTCCGGAATCGGGCGCGAAGGGGGCATTCACTCGCTAAACTTCTACTCGGAGCCCACCAACATCTGCATCAGGTTATGAGTTCATCATCCGGAAAAGTCGTCGCGGGAAAAGCAAAGCCACGCGGCCGGTTTCCGCATATAAAGCGTGCAGGCGACTTGCTCTACGTTTCCGGGACCAGTTCGCGGCGGCCGGACGACACGTTTGAAGGCGTCGAGGTCGATGAGGACGGCAACGTAACACTGGACATTCGCGCCCAGACGCAAGCTGTCATCGAGAACATCCGCGATATCCTTAACAGCGTTGGCGCCGATCTCGCTGACATTGTCGAAGTCTCTTCGTTCCTTGTGGATATGAAAGATTTCAATGGCTACAACGAGGTGTATGCCGAGTATTTCGATTACGATGGCCCGGCACGCACGACGGTCGCCGTGCACCAGCTGCCGCACCCGCATTTGCTGATCGAGATCAAGGTCGTGGCCTACAAACCGCCAGGCAAGGAATCGTAAAATGGCGTTTCGGCAACATCCGACTCACAGTGCATTCAACTTCCACGCATGGATCGAGGAGCACCGGCATCTGCTCAAGCCGCCGGTGGCCAACCGGCTATTGCACGATGGCGAGGGTGGCATGATTGTCATGGTCGTCGGCGGGCCGAACACGCGCATGGACTTTCATGATGACCCGGTCGAGGAGTGGTTCTACCAGGTCGAAGGCGACATGGTGCTTAAAATCGCCGACGACGGCGACATCTACGACATCCCGATTCGCGAAGGCGAGGTGTTCCTGCTGCCACCGCACCTGCGGCATGCGCCGCAACGGCCGCAGGAGGGCTCGATCGGCCTTGTGGTTGAAGCGCCACGCGAAGCTCGCATGGTCGATGGCTTCGAATGGTACTGCTTCGATTGCAAGCGGCGCGTGCATCGCGCGGAAATATCGCTCGCAGATCCGAGCGGCATCGTCACCGAGCTGCCAAAGATTTTCGATGCATTCGACGCAGATACGGACGCTCGCACCTGCCCGAACTGTGGCACCGTGCATCCCGGCAAGGGCAAGCCCCCGGCGGGCTGGGTCGAGTTGTGAGCGCCACACCGGTCGTCGATATTCACTCGCACTTCCTGCCAGAGACCTGGCCGGACCTCGCCGAGCGTTTCGGCACGCCCGACTGGCCGTGGATGCGTCGCTCGGAGGCTGGCAAGGCGATGCTGATGATCGGCGACAGGGAGTTCCGGCCGGTCTACGACGCCTGCTGGAATGCAAACCGGCGCGTCGAGGAAATGGACCGCGACGGCATCGACCTGCAGGTGATCAGCGCGACGCCGATCCTGTTTGCCTACGACCGGCCGACGCAGCAGGCGGCGGACTGTGCACAACTGTTCAATGACCTGTCGCTGGAGATCTGCAACAAGGGTCGGGGACGCTTGCTGTCGCTTTCCCAGGTGCCACTGCAGGATACCGATGCTGCCTGCAAAACGCTGACCCGGGCCATGCAGGATGGGCACGCTGGGGTGCAGATCGGCAATCATGTCGACGACCGCAATCTCGATGACGAAGGCCTGATCACATTTCTGCAGCACTGTGCCACGGAAGGCGCCGCCGTGCTGGTCCATCCCTGGGACATGATGGCCAGGGAACGCACCGGTAAGTACATGATGGCGTGGACCGTAGCGATGCCCGCCGAGACCCAGCTCGGTATCGTATCGATGATCCTCGGCGGCGCATTCGATCGCCTTCCCGCAACACTCCGGCTGTGTTTCGCGCATGGTGGCGGCAGCTTCGCTTTCCTGCTTGGCCGGCTCGACAATGCCTGGCGCCGGCGTGACATCGTGCGCGGTGAATCCAGGGATGTGCCCTCGAGTTACCTGGATCGATTTTACGTGGACTCGGCGGTATTCGACGGCGCGGCACTGCGGTTCCTTGCCGATGTCATGGGCGAGGATCGCGTGATGCTCGGATCGGACTACCCGTTCCCGCTCGGCGAGAAGTTTGTCGGTGATCTGATCCGTAACGCACCCGGATTCAGCGTTGCAGCGCGTCGCAAGCTCCTCGGCGGCAATGCCGAGAAGTTTCTAAACCTGGCTAAGAACTGAAAAGCGCATCGACAGGTCGATGGAGCTGACGTTCTTGGTCAGCGCACCGACTGAGACGTAGTCGACGCCGGCCTCGGCGATTTCGCGAATCGCTTCGATAGTCACGCCGCCCGATGCTTCGAGCTCAGCCGGGGGTTCGCCCTCGGTGCGATTGATAGCTACCGCATCGCCCAGCATGTCGAGGGAGAAGTTGTCGAGCAGCAGGCGCTCCACATTCGCCGCAAGTGCTTCCCGAAGCTCAATAAGCGATTCGACCTCGACTTCCACCGGCATGCCCGGTTGCAGCTCACGTGCAGTAATGATGGCAGCGGTAATGCCGCCCGCGCTCATAATGTGATTTTCCTTGATCAGGATCGCGTCAAACAGTCCGACGCGGTGATTAACGCCACCGCCGCACGCGACGGCGTACTTCTGCGCAAGCCGCAATCCGGGGACTGTCTTGCGTGTGTCCAGGATGCGGCAGTCGGTGCCGGCGACGGCAGCGACGTATTTTGCAGTGGTCGTGGCGGCGGCTGAAAGCAGCTGCAGGAAATTGAGCGCAGTGCGTTCAGCGGTCAGGATTGAGCGAGCCGGACCGCGCAGTTTACAGATCGTCGTGTCCGCATCGAGTACGTCACCGTCGTCGTAATCCCATTCGATGCCGATTTCGGAATCGACTTGCTGCAATACTTCGTCTACCCATGGCCGTCCGGCCAGCGTCATTAATTCGCGCGTGATCACCGTGGCCGTGATCGTCGCCGACGTGGGTATCAGCTCCGCAGTAATGTCGCCGGCGCCGATGTCTTCGGCAAGCGCACGCGAGACAGAATCACGAATATCCTTGCGCAGTAGATTGTCGAGATTCATTGCGCTGCCTCTCTACGGTAACAGGATCGTCGAACCGGTTGTCTTGCGGGCCTCGAGGTCCCGATGCGCCTGCGCCGCATCCTTGAGCGCGTAGCGCTGCCCGATTCGCACGTTCGGAGTGCCGCTCTTTATGAAGTCGAATAACTCGGTGGCGGCACCCAGTAATTCTTCCCGCGTTGCAATGAAGTGCTCGAGTATCGGGCGCGTGACATAGAGAGAGCCGCGCTTGGCGAGTTCCGCCGGCGCGAAGGGCTCGACCGCACCCGACGAATTGCCGAACGTGACCATTGTGCCGTGCGGGCGCAGGCAGTCCAGCGACGCCATGAACGTGTCCTTGCCAACCGAATCGTAAACGGCGGCGACCCCGTGACCGGCGGTGAGCTCCCTGACCATGCCCGGCATGTCGGAATCATCGGACATCAGGATGTGATCGCAGCCCTGTTGTGCGGCGATATCAGCCTTGTCGGGAGTACTGACAATGCCGATAACTGTTGCACCGAGTTGTTTCGCCCATTGGCTTGCGATCGAGCCGACACCACCGGCGGCCGCATACAGAAGAATCGGGTCGCCCGGCCGGACCGGGTAACTTCTGTGCAGCAGGTACCATGCCGTGAGCCCTTTGAGAAAAACCGCAGCCGCAAGGTCGTCGTCAATGCCATCGGGAAGGGGGACCAGCGCGCTTGCCTGCACCAGCCGTTGTTCGGCATATGCGCCCAATCGTCCGCCCGTGTAGACAACCCGGTCGCCGACAGCAACGTCAGTGACACCGGGACCGACAGCTTCGACAACGGCGGCGGCCTCACGCCCCAGCCCGGTCGGCAAGTCCATCGGGTATAGCCCCGAGCGGTGATAGACGTCGATGAAATTCAGGCCGATCGCTGTGTGCCGGACCAGTGCCTCGCCATCGCCGGGTGGCGGAATTTCGTCTTCCTCCCAGGTCAGGACCTCCGGTCCGCCGTACTCATAGATGCGTATTGCGTTCGTTGTCATGGCGGGCGCTATCGTAACGTGATCAGGCTTACATGAGACCAGATATCCGGCGTTATGACAAAAACTGAGACGTCGCTCCCAGAATCCGACGCCTAACTCTGTGACGATCGCCGGGCAGACACAATTTGGAGTCGCCCCAATGAAATCATCGGATTACACAAGATTATCGCTGCTGGTGGCAGCCCTTGCCATTGGCGCGTGTGACGCGCGGGGTACGTTTTCAGGCACCGGCGGCGCGGCCGCAGGTGGCGGACTGGCCGGCGGCGGTGGTGGCGGTGGCGGCGGCGGTGGTGGCCCAATAATCGGTATCGAGCCCATCATGCAGTATGGTCCGGAAGAGCCGCCCGGATTTGGCAAGGTCCAGATTTCGGGCGATGCCGGCGAAATCGTGTTTGTCGATGATGCCGATCCATTGGGTAGCAATCCGGCTCAGACCTGGCAATTGTTCTCGTTCGATATCGGGTCGAAAGCGGTACTGCAGATCACCGATGGTTCGCCAACGGCAATTTCTGATCCGGATGACTTTGACCTGACCGACAGTGGCGATGCCGTTGTCTGGATTTCAAGCGATGATATTGCCGGCACCAACCCCAATCTCCAGCCCAACGTGTTTATCGGTTCAACGTCGACAGGTGGCATCACGCAGGTGACGAGTATTGATGCCGGGGCCGCCGCCAATCCGCAGATTGCCGGTAATGATGTTGTCGTTTTTCTGTCGACTTACGACCCGCTGGGCAGCAATGCTGCCGGCGACGTCCAGATCTTCTCGATCAACGCTGACGGCACGGGCCTTGCTCAGGTCACGAATCAAGCCCTGCTGCCGCAGAGTCTTGCATTCGCGGACAATGGCAGCAAAGTGGCGTTCGAAGGCGGTGGCGATCCCTTCGGCACCAACGCAGACGGTAGCACGGAGATTTTTGTCATTGATATTGACGGCAACAACCTGACCCAGATCACAGCCAGCAGCGGTGATTCGAGGGTGCCGAAAATAAGCGATAACGGTTCGCGGGTCGCGTTTGTGTCACGCGAGGATATCGTCGCAGGTGGCAATGCGGATGGTAGCTTCGAGTTGTATTCCGCATTGACCGATGGCAGCACGACAGTCCAGATTTCTGCTGACGACGCCCGCAATTCGGGCGCATTCTTCGACATCGGCGAAAGCCCTGGCTCGTTCGACATCTCAGGCAATGGCAATTGGGTCATATTTGCTTCGTCGGCGAACCACGCAGCCGAAAACGAGTTTAATACCCACACGCTGTTCTGGGCACCGGCGGACGGCGGTACCATCGTTCAGTTATTGCGCGACGGCACGATTGCGCCGGTCCAGGGTGTTCCCAATCTCGATGCCGATAAACCTTCGATGCCCAATGATGCTATCGGCGTAGCCTTCGTGAGCACGGTGAACTTCACCTCCAACAGCGTGCCCACGTTCGGCAAGCTCTATACGACGGTTCGTCAGTAACGACCTCTAGTTCACCGACGCCCAATGGGCGTCGGTGGCAACCATCGTCAACACATCGTACTGGGCTACGATTTCGTCGTCCTGGTTCGTTACCTCTGCATCCCAGCGTACCTCGCCGTAGCCACTGTCGCCGCGTAACGTTTTCTGCTTGCACGTCAGGCGTACTGCCATTGTGTCGTCGTGGTTCAACGGCGTCAGGAAGCGCAGGTTATCGACGCCGTAGTTCGCCAGTACGGGACCGAAGTCCGGATCGACGAACATGCCCGCCGCGAATGACACAATCAGGTAGCCGTGTGCGACGCGCCCCTCGAAGAACGGGTTCTTCTGCGCGGCCTCCTCATCCATGTGCGCGTAGAACGTGTCGCCCGTGAATTCCGCGAAGTGGTTAATATCCTCGAGCGTGACTTTTTTCGGTTCACTTTTGAAAGTATCGCCAAGCTCAAGCTGCTCGAAGGTCTTGCGAAACGGGTGCAGTCCCGGGTCTTTCTCGTCGGCGCCGCGGATCCAGCGGTGGCCGATGACCGTCAGCGATTCCGGGGAACCCTGGATCGCCGTTCGCTGCATGTAATGCAATACACCGCGAACGCCGCCCATTTCCTCGCCGCCGCCGGCGCGCCCGGGACCGCCGTGCACGAGGTGGGCGAGCGGGGAGCCGTGGCCCGTCGACTCCGCCGCGCAGTGGCGATTAATCACGACCATGCGGCCATGGTACGCAGCCGTGCCAAGGACGAGTTGCCGAACGGCATCGTCGTCATTCGACACGATGGAACCGGCAAGGCTGCCTGCGCCGAGTCGTGCGAGTTCGATTGCTTCGTCGAGGTTGGCATAGGGCAATACGGTGCTGACCGGACCAAACGCTTCGACCGAGTGCACAGCCTTCGACGACAGCGGATTCGCGCAGTGCAGCAGCGTCGGCATGAAGAACGCGCCTTTTTGGCTGTCGGCGTCGATGACCTCGAAGTTGTCGTCACCCCCGAACACGACGTCGGCTTCGGCTGCCAGGTCCGCGACTCGTTCACGCACCTCGTCGCGTTGCGCATGGCTTGCCAGTGGACCCATATCGACGTCCTTGATGCCCGGGTTGCCTATCCGCACCTCGCCCAGCGCCGTCGACAGCGCCTGGACGAGCTCACCTGCGATGCTCGCAGGCGCAATAATGCGTCGGATCGCGGTGCACTTCTGCCCGGCCTTCGCGACCATCTCATTGCGCACCTCTTTGATATAGAGATCGAACTCAGGCGTTCCCGGCATGGCATCCGGGCCGAGTATCGACATGTTCAGCGAGTCGGTTTCCGCAGTGAACGCGACTGACTCGCTGATGACGCGCGGATGTTGCTGCAGTTTCTCGGCCGTATTCTTCGAGCCCGTGAAAGCGATCGTGTCCTGGCAGTCGAGATGATCAAACAAGTCCCCGACGCCACCGCAAATCAGTTGCACGCTGCCTTGCGGCAGGATTCCCGACTCGATCATGCGCCGCACCATCAACTCGGTCAGGTAAGCCGTACTCGAGGCCGGTTTGACGATCGCCGGAACACCGGCCAGCAGCGTTGGAGCGAGCTTTTCGAGCATGCCCCAACACGGGAAATTGAACGCATTGATATGAATAGCGGCGCCGAGCTTGGGCGTGTAAACGTGCTGGCCGACAAACGTGCCATTGCGCGAGAGCTGTTCGACCCCGCCGTCAAGATAGACATGGTCGTTCGGCATTTCCCGTCGGCCTTTGCTCGAGAAGACGAACACCGTCGAGATACCGCCGTCGATATCGGGCCAGCTGTCACGTTTCGTTGCACCCGTTTGCGTCGACAGTGCGTAAAATTCCTGCTTGATCTCGTTAAGGTGCTGCGCGAGTGCTTTGAGCATGTCACCGCGCTCATGGAAGGTCAGCTTCCTGAGGTTGGGACCGCCGACCGTTTTGGCATGCTCAAGAATCGCTTTGAAGTCGAGGCCGTCGCTCGTGATCGACGCGACGGGTTCAGCGCTGACTGCGGATGTCAGGACGCGACCGTCGCCGTCGCCCTCGATCCACTGGTCCTGTACAAGATTCGCTAGCTTCATGATAGATACAAAAATGAGGATTATTTGAAATATTCGGTATCACAATATACGGTCGAATACTTCAAGCGCAAGCGTAGGCCTGCATGACGATCGAATCCGCCAGCCGCAAACTCGTCGCCGAATTCAGTTCCCGTCGTACATTGCGCACGGGTTCCCTGATTACCACGGTCTTTGGCGATTCGATCGCGCCGCGCGGTGGCACCGTCTGGCTCGGCAGCCTGATCACTGCCATGAGCGAGTTCGGCGTCAGCGAGCGCCTGGTGCGCACATCGGTATTTCGGCTCGTGCAGGATGGCTGGCTGCAGTCAACGCAGGTCGGTCGCCGCAGTTATTACAGCCTGACCGACGAAGGTCGCGAGCGCTTCGCACAGGCGACGCACCGGATCTACGGCGAGCCATCGACGAGTTGGGATGGTCAATGGACAGTGATCCTGCTTGCCGATGTCGATGCGGAGGAGAAGGAAACCGTGCGCAAGGAACTCGGCTGGCTGGGCTTTGGCGCGCTGTCGACGAGCACGCTCGCTCATCCGGCGCCGGACAAGGCAGACCTCGACGTTGCGCTGCGGCGACTCGATATTACGGACGGCCTCGTCGTGATGTCGGCACGCACGGAGATCAACGCAGCGGCGATGCGCAGGCTGGCGCAGGCGAGCTGGGCGCTCGATGACATTGATGAGCGCTACGCCAGTTTCGTGCAGCGCTTTCGGCCATTGATCGCTGCCTACGGCAAGAGCGCCGACGTCAGCAATAAAACGGCATTTCTCGTTCGCACCCTGCTGATCCAGGAATACCGCAAGGTGCTGCTGCGCGATCCACAGCTGCCGGCCGAGCTGCTGCCCTCGGGCTGGCACGGGACGGCGGCTTACCAGCTCTGTCGCAACCTGTACCGTGCAATCTGCGAGCAGGCCGACGACTACCTGACCGAGGTCATGGAAACCGCGGAAGGCCCATTGCCGCCGCCCGCCAAGGCCTATTTCAAACGTTTCGGCGGGATTGACAACGACTGAGGAAGGCAAAATGAACGACCTTGAACGGGCGCAGCGCTGCGCGGACAGAATGTACTCGCAGGACAGGGCCTCGCAGGCACTGGGTATCGAAATTGACATACCCGGGCCGGGCACTGCGGTCGCGACGATGTGCGTGCGTGCGGACATGGTGAACGGCTTCGACATCTGCCATGGCGGCCTTGTTTTTACCCTCGCCGATACTGCCTTCGCTTTTGCCTGCAATGCTTATGACGACCTGACCGTCGCGGGATCTGCCAGCATCGACTTCCTGCGCCCGTCGATGCTCGGCGATCGGCTGCGCGCAATAGCGCGTGAGGACCGCCGCGGAAAGCGCACCAGCTTCTACACCGTCGACGTCTGCAACCAGGATGACGCGCTCGTTGCCCTGTTTCGGGGTCGATCGGTGAGCAAGGGTGAGGCGGTGCTGGATGCTCGCTAAAGCGATACAGAATATCTTGAAATAATTAAAAAAATGTGACACATTGGCGCGGCACGCGTTACTTCCGCGTGGGAGCCCGTCAATGTATACGCAAGGCCTTGATCAGAAAGGACAACCCGATTCAATGCGCGATACGCTGGAGTCGCCCGAGCGGCTCGAGGCGTTCCAGGCACGCGTGGATGCGGAAGAAAAGATTGAAGCCAAGGACTGGATGCCCGAGGCTTATCGCCGCACGCTGATCCGGCAGATCTCGCAGCATGCACACTCCGAGATCATCGGCATGCAGCCGGAAGGCAACTGGCTGACGCGGGCGCCGACTCTGAAGCGCAAGGCGATTTTGCTGGCCAAGATCCAGGACGAGGCTGGCCACGGTCTGTACCTCTACAGCGCGGCCGAAACGCTGGGTGTGTCCCGCGACCAGATGGTCGCTGATCTACTCAGTGGCAAGGCCAAGTATTCGAGCATCTTTAATTACCCGTCACTGACGTGGGCCGATATTGGTGCGATCGGCTGGCTCGTCGATGGTGCGGCCATCATGAACCAGATCCCGTTATGCCGATGCTCGTACGGTCCGTACTCGCGTGCGATGGTCCGCATCTGCAAGGAAGAGAGTTTTCACCAGCGCCAGGGCTACGACATCATGGTCGAACTCTGCAAAGGCACGACAGCGCAAAAAGCGATGGCGCAGGACGCGCTTGACCGCTGGTGGTGGCCATCGCTGATGATGTTCGGCCCAAGCGACAAGGACTCCAGGCATTCGGCGCAGTCCATGGCCTGGAAGATCAAACGCTTTACGAACGACGAACTGCGGCAGAAGTTTATCGATGTCACGGTACCGCAGGCCGAGTTCCTGGGACTCAAGGTGCCCGATGACGAGTGCCACCTCGACGAAGAGACCGGGCACTTCACCCACGGCGAGATCGACTGGCAGGAATTCATCGACGTTATCAAGGGCAATGGTCCCTGCAACAAGCAACGCCTCGCAAAACGCCGCAAAGCACACGACGACGGCGAGTGGGTTCGCGAAGCCGCGCACGCTTATGCGAAAAAGCGTTCCTCGCAGCGAGCCGCGTAAGGAAATCATCATGTCTGATAAAGAATGGCCACTCTATGAGGTATTTATTCGCTCGAAATCGGGCCTGAGCCATCGTCATGCAGGCAGCATTCATGCTGCAGATGACCAGATGGCACTCGATGCCGCGCGCGATACCTACACGCGGCGGCAGGAGGGAGTGAGCATCTGGGTTGTGCGCTCGAGTGAGATCGTGGCATCGGATCCTGCGGATACCGCCGCGTTCTTCGAGCCGGCCGAAGACAAGATCTACCGGCACCCGACGTTCTACGAGATGCCCGAAGGCGTGGAGAACCTGTGAATAAAGACCAGGCACTGCTCGCGTACGTCGCGCGTCTTGGCGACAACGCGCTGATTCTCGGCCAGCGCATGGTCGAGGTCGTTGCAGCCTACCCGGAGCTCGAGGAAGAGCTCGCCAACGCGAATTTCGCCCTCGACTACATCGGCCAGGCACGCATGTTCTACACGTATGCCGGCGAGCTCGAAGGCAAAGGCCGGGGCGAAGATGACTTCGCGTTCCTGCGCGAGGAAAACGAGTTTCAGAACTACCTGCTGATCGAGCAGCCGAACGGACACTTCGGGGATTCAATCACAAAACTCGTGCTGTTCGACGCCTTCTACCTACTGCTCCTTGAAGCCCTGACGAACTGCAGCGACCAGCGAGTCGCGGAGATCGCCGCGCGTGCCGAAAAGGAAATTCGCTACCACCTGCGCCATAACACGCAATGGCTGGTTCGACTGGGCGATGGCACCGAAGAAAGCCACGCACGTGTGCGGGCATCGGTCGACAATCTCTGGCAATACACGGGCGAGCTGTTCGTCGCCGACGCGATCGATCAAATTTTCGCGGACGCATTTGCCGGACCCGATCTCGATGCGATCCACGCGGCATGGCGGTCACAGCTAAAGTCTATTTTCGACGCGGCGAACTTGGCGATGCCCGCTGATGACTGGATGGCCTCGGGTGGCAAGCAGGGCCGCCACACCGAGCATCTCGGCTACCTGATTGCTGAAATGCAGTACCTGCAGCGCGCGTATCCGGGTGCGAGTTGGTAACCACTACCTTCAGTCGTGAAGAAATCCTGGGCTGGCTCAGCGATGTTCCGGACCCGGAGATTCCGGTCTTATCGATTACCGATCTCGGCATCGTGCGCGATGTCACTGTCACCGACGAAGTCGTGGTCGACCTGACGCCAACCTACTCCGGCTGCCCGGCAACAGAAGTCATCGAAAAAAGTGTCGTCGATACATTGCACGATCATGGCATCGAGGACGTCAGCATCAACCGGGTCCTTTCGCCGCCATGGACGACTGACTGGATCTCACCCCAGGGCCGCGACAAGCTCCGCGAGTATGGCATCGCGCCGCCGGCAGAAGGTGGCAGCAAGCGGGAACTGCTGTACGGCAAAAGGACGATCGCCTGCCCGCGGTGTACTTCAATCGATACCGAGATCGTCAGCGAGTTCGGATCGACGGCTTGCAAGGCATCGTACAAATGCAAAAACTGCCTCGAACCGTTCGAGTATTTCAAGTGCATCTAGACGATGAGAGATTTTCATCCGCTAACCGTCGAGAGCATCAACCGTGAAACCAGGGACTCGGTGCGCATCGCACTCGGAGTGCCCGAAGGGCTCGCGGATGAGTATCGCTTCATTCCCGGGCAGCACATTCCGTTCGAGATAACCGTCGACGGCAAGAAGTTGCGCCGCACGTACAGCATCTGTTCTGTGCAGGATGAGTTGCCGCTCGAAATCGGGGTACGCGTGCAGCCTGGCGGCGTGTTTTCCGAATTTGCGGCGAATAAATTGAAAGTCGGCGACACCCTCGCGGCGATGCCACCTACCGGCCGCTTCCATGTCGAGCTCGATCCGGAGCAAAAAAAAGATTACGTGGGATTTGCGGCAGGCAGCGGGATAACGCCGATACTGTCGATGATCAAGTCGATACTGACGATTGAACCGAACAGCCGTTTCATCCTTTTCTACGGCAACCGCAAGCAGTCAACGACGATGTTCATCGAGGACCTGTATGCGCTGAAAAACCTGTATCCCGAGCGTTTACAGCTGAACTTCGTCTTCAGCCAGGAAGAACAGGAATTCGAGCCGATGGCAGGGCGCCTCGATACCGCGAAGGTCATCGAGCTCTATCGCCACTTCGGCAAGGGCTTGCGGGTGACCGATGCATTCGTGTGCGGTCCCGATTCGATGATCAAGGATGTCACGAATGCGCTGCTCGAACTCGGCATGAAGGATTCGCATATTCACGCCGAACGCTTTGGCGTGCCGCGCAAGAGTGGCAAACCTGCAGCACAGACGGCGAAGGCCGCGGATCAGTCAACCATTACCGTCATCATGGACGGTCACAAGCAGGACTTCGAGATGCATCGTGCGGACAACAACATCGTCGATGCGGCGGCCGCTAACGGCATTGATCTGCCGTATTCGTGCAAGGGTGGGGTCTGCGCAACCTGCCGTTGCCACGTGCGCGACGGTGAAGTGACGATGGCGACCAACTATGGCCTCGAGCCCTGGGAAGTCAAGAAGGGTTACGTGCTGGCCTGCCAGTCACGGCCGGTCAGCGATTCGGTCACGCTTGACTACGACAAGACCTGAAGCAGGAAAGCCCAAAAATGGAGACGCCGATGAAGCGCTTTTTGCTGCTGCTGATGTCACTGGTTTTTATTGCGCCGTCGCTTCGCGCCGAAGGTCAGGGACCCTGCAACGTCAGCCTGGTCGTGCTCGGTATCGCGCAGGATGCGGGCCGGCCGCAGCTCGGCCATCCCGAAGATCCAGCCTGGCAGGATCCTTCACTCGTACGCCTGGCAGCTTCGATCGCCGTCGTCGACAGCCGCAATGCACCGGCCAGGCGCTGGCTGATTGAAGCAACCCCCGACATCAAAACGCAGCTGCAACGGCTCGACGAACAATTCCCTACCGCCGAATACATCGGTCTCGATGGCATCTTCCTGACGCATGCGCATATGGGGCACTACACGGGATTGATGCACATCGGGTTCGAGGCTGCACGGACCGAACTGGTGCCGGTGTATGCGATGCCCGACATGAAGCGTTTTCTCGAGACCAATGGCCCGTGGAACCAGCTCGTTAACTACAAGAACATCTCGCTCATTGAACTACAGGATCAACGCAGCACGGCGCTATCGGACGGGCTCAGCGTCACACCTTTCCTCGTGCCGCATCGGCGGGAATACTCGGAGACGGTCGGCTTCATCATCGACGGCCCGGAGCGCAGCGCGATTTTCCTGCCTGATATCAATGGCTGGGACGTGTTCGACGCATCCGGCACGCGCATCGAGTCGCTCATCGAACGTGTTGACTATGCCTATCTCGACGCGACCTTTTATGGTGACGAGCTACCCAACATCAGCTCGTTTCCGCATCCGAAGATTCTCGAGTCGATGCGGCGCTTCGACGGCTTGCCGGCGAGCGAGAAGACCAAAGTTCGCTTCATACACCTGAATCACAGTAACCCGGCGCTAGTACCGGGTTCGAAGGAAGCGCGAACGATTCGTGAGCGCGGGTACGCGGTTGCGGGCGAGCTGGAGACGTTCTGCCTTTAAGCTCGAGCCTGTCCCGAGTGTTGCTCGTTTCCCGAGACTCTTGTTTTCACTGGATAATCGCTATGGCTTCCGCGATGGTTTCGACGGGGTGCACGAAGGCAATATCGGCCTCGCTGATGACGCCTGTTTCAAGCATTGTTTCGCGTGCGAACTTCCGTAGTTGCGTCCAGAAATCACCGCCCATACCGACGATCGGGAAGCGATCGAGCTTGCCGGTTTGCATCAGCGTCGCGACTTCGAATGCCTCGTCGAGAGTGCCGAAGCCGCCGGGCATGACGACGAACGCCGACGAGTATTTCACGAGCATGACCTTGCGAACAAAAAAGTGCTCAAACAGGATGAACTTGTCGAGGTACGGATTCGGCTTTTGCTCGCGCGGTAACCGGATGTTGCAGCCCAGGCTCAGGCCGCCTGCTTCCATTGCGCCACGATTGGCGGCTTCCATGATGCCCGGTCCGCCTCCCGTCATGACCGCATACCCGGCTCCGGCAAGCGCCGCACCCATGTCGTAAGCGAGTTCGTAATAGGGGTGACTTGCAGAGAATCGCGACGAACCGAATACGGTCACGCAGGGCTCAGTGAAGTCGAAACTCTCGAAGCCCCGCAGGAATTCGAGGAAGAATTTGACCGCACTCTCGAGATCGGCCTCGCGGCTGCGCCGGCCGGCCAGGAACAATTTCTCGGCACCCTCGACCTGGTCGAGTATTGACCGGCCCCGTTCGAACTCGGCGTCCCTGGCCATGGCAGTCCCCGCGCCTTGTCTGCAGTGAGTTCCAGTCATTCTGCACGCGAGCGGGCCGCAGGCACATCGGGAGTTACCGCAGCCGAATGGACGATTGGCGCATATTCGAAAGTCCGGGTCCTTCCCACCCGGTAAAATCATATGAGCAATAGTGTGCACAGGTGCATGCAGAGACCACCGAAACGCCGGAGGGCGTGATGACGAATACCAGCAATAGCGCGATCCTCGAGCCAGTGGGGCAACAAGGCTCCTACAGCTTCGAGGAACTCATTGAGTGCGCGCACGGCAAGCTGTTCGGACCGACGAACGGGCGCCTGCCGCTGCCCCCAATGCTCATGACCGACCGCATCCCGTTGATCACGGCCGATGGCGGCAAGTACAGCAAGGGTGAGATCAAGGCAGAGCTCGATATCAAGCCGGACCTGTGGTTTTTCGACTGCCATTTCGAGGATGATCCGGTCATGCCGGGTTGCCTGGGCCTTGACGCGATGTGGCAGTTGGTCGGTTTTTACCTTGTCTGGCTGGGTCTGCAGGGTCGCGGCCGGGCGCTCGGCGTTGGCAAGGTCAAGTTCACTGGCCAGGTTCTGAGGACGGCCAAGCTGGTCACGTTTCAGCTCGATATCAAGCGCGTTATTTCGCGCAAGCTGAATATGGCCATCGCAGATGGCACAATGTCGGTCGACGGTCGCGAAATCTACACGGCTGAAGATCTGCGCGTCGGTCTGTTTACATCCACCGAAGATTTCTAGGACATAGCCATGCGACGAGTAGTCGTCACGGGCCTGGGTGCCGTTTCCTGTCTCGGCAATACCCAGGACGAGATTGTCGATTCATTAAAAAACGGCAAGTCGGGCATCACGTTCAACGAGTCGTTTGCGGAAATGGGTCTTCGGAGCCAGGTCGCCGGCGCCGTCGACATCGATATCAAGGAATATATCGATCGTAAGGTGTTGCGGTTCATGGGGGATTCGGCCGCCTACACCTATATCTCGATGCAGCAGGCAATCGACGATGCGGGCCTCGACGATGCGGACGTGTCCAACATTCGCTCGGGACTGATCGCTTCGTCGGGAGGGGCTTCGAGTCGCGAAATTGTTCGCGCAGCGGACGTATTGCGCGAGCGTGGCGTTCGTAAAATCGGACCGTACTCGGTTACCAAGACGATGAGCAGCTCGGTTTCCGCGTGCCTTGCAACGCCGTTCAAGATCAAAGGCCTCAATTACTCGCTGACGTCGGCGTGTGCGACCAGTGCGCACTGCATCGGCGTTGGCGCGGAACAGATCGCCTGGGGCAAACAGGATATCGTCTTCGCGGGTGGCGGCGAAGAGCTCGACTGGACGCTCGCCTGCCTGTTCGACGCAATGGGCGCATTGTCGTCCAAATACAATGACACGGCGGCCACGGCATCGCGACCGTACGATTCGACACGCGATGGATTTGTCATCGCAGGCGGCGGCGGCATGGTGGTGCTCGAAGAATACGAGCGCGCGCAAGCCCGTGGTGCAAAAATCTATGCCGAGGTTGTCGGCTTTGGTTCGACCTCTGATGGGTACGACATGGTGGCGCCGTCCGGTGAGGGCGCAGAGCGCTGCATGCAAATGGCCAAAGCAACAGTCGACGCACCGATTGACTACATCAACACGCATGGCACGAGTACTCCGGTGGGTGACGTGCAGGAATTGGCCGGTATGAGGGCAGTGTTTGGCGATGACGTGCCGCGTTTTGGCTCATCAAAGTCCATGTGTGGCCATTCTCTGGGCGCGACAGGGGTGCAGGAAGCTATTCATTGCCTGTTGATGCTCGATCGTGATTTCATCGCGCCATCGATCAATGTCAACGAGCCTGATCCCGACGTCGAGGGCATGCCGCTCGTCACCGAGCTTGTTGAAGGTGCCGGTATCCAGACGGCCATGTCGAACAGCTTCGGATTTGGCGGGACGAACGGTACGCTGGTCTTCCAGAAAATCTGATCACGGGGCGGTGCTATGCCCATGACGCTCGAAACCATTTCCGAGACCGGCTGTTTTGGCGGCCGCATCGGGTTTTACAGGCACCACTCCAGTGCCAACGACTGTGACATGCAATTCTCGGTATTCGTGCCGCCGCAGGCAGCACATGCTGAGGTACCGGTCGTAACCTTCCTGTCCGGATTGACCTGCACCGAAGAAAATTTCATGATCAAGAGCGGGGCGCAGCGCTATGCAGCCGAGCTTGGCATCATGCTGGTGTCGCCCGACACCAGCCCGCGCGGCAACGATGTGCCTGACGACCCCGATGGCGACTACGATTTCGGACTTGCTGCCGGCTTCTATCTGAACGCAACACAGGAGCCCTGGTCGCGGCACTACCACATGTACGACTATGTCACGACGGAACTGCAGGTCGCCGTTTTCAGGAACTTCCCTGGCGACTCGGAACGCCACGGCCTGTGCGGCCATTCGATGGGTGGGCACGGTGCGCTGACGATCGGCTTGCGCAACCCGGACCTGTTCAGGTCCATCTCCGCGTTCGCGCCAATTTGCACAACGTTGCATAGTCCCTGGGGCCAGAAGGCATTGGGTTATTACCTGGGCGACGATACATCGAACTGGCTCGATTACGATGCCGCCGAGGTTGCGCGCCACGTGCGCGGCGGTTCGGCGCACAGCAAGATCCTTGTCGACCAGGGGCTGGCGGATGTCTTCCTCGAAGAACAGCTGAAGCCGGAATTGCTGGAGGCCGCCTGTCACGAGAGTGGCTTGCCGCTCGAGGTTCGTCGCCATGAAGGCTACGACCACGGCTACTACTTCATTTCGACCTTTATCGAAGATCATCTGAGGCATCACGCCAAATTGCTGCGGGTCTGATCGGCAACCTCGAGCGCCGCCCGAAGTCGCGCAACGACCGTAAGTACTAGCCCGAATTGCCATTTTTCCCTTCCTCTGCCGCAATTGTGGTGTTCCTCAGCTAATCTGTTTCATAGGGGGCATGCCAAGGAGGTCGCATATGCGTGATCGATTCCCGGTAATTCTGTTGCTGGCGGCCGCTGTCGCGCCCGGAGTCGGCGTTGCGGCGGATGTACAGAAAGGCCTCGAAGCCTTCAATATTGGTGATTACGCGACTTCACTGGCCGAGTGCCAGCCAGCAGCCGAGGCGGGTGACGCGTTGGCGCAATTCTGCGTCGGGCGTCTCTATGCCAACGGTTTCGGTGTACCTATGGACGATGCCCTGGCACTCAAGTGGTACGGGCTTGCTGCGGAGCAAGGTAATGCAGAAGCACAGTTCAACCTGGGCGTAATGACCGCCAACGGCTGGGGCGTGCCGATGGATGATGTCGAAGCCGCGAAGTGGTATCGACTGGCAGCCGAGCAGGGGTTCCTGCAGGCGCAGACGTCCCTCGCCGGTGCCTGTCACAGTGGCCGTGGTGTTGAGCAGAATGTTGTTGAGGCTTACATGTGGTACGCCATCGCTGCAGGACTGGGCGACATGAACGCCGAGTTCAAACTCGACGAGATCGCACCGGACCTGTCACCGGAAGAAGTTGCCGAGGCACAGCAGCGCGCAAAATCATGGCTCGATGCACACCCCGCCGAAACACTGCAGGCGGGCCACATTGAATGACGGTCAGGCGCCAGGCAGTGCCTCGATAAAGCCAATCATTTTCTGCTGCATCGCCGTGTCAGGGAGCTGACCATAGGCCGCACCGATGTTGTCGAGCATGTGTGCGGCCTTGCTCGTTGCAGGGGTCACGCAGGTCGAGGCCGGATGTGCCGCTGCAAACTTGATAAAAAATTTGCCCCAGGAGTTGGCACCGAACTCCTGTGCCCATGCGGGTACTTCCCTGCCGCGTACACGCGAGAATAATCGTGTGCGGCCAAAGGGCACGTAAATCAAAACGGCAATGCCGAGATCCTCGGCCAGTGGCAGGATCCTGTCAGCCGATACTCGATTGTCGACGGCATAATCGACCCCGATAAAGTCGAGCGGGTAGTCGCGCATGGCTTGCTCCAGGTCACCATAGCGACTGGCTCGGGTTGACGTCGTCCCGACATAACGAATCTTGCCATCCTGCTTAAGTTCCTGGATGACGGGCATCTGCGTTGGCAGGTCCGCGAGGTTATGCACCTGGATAAGGTCCATGGGCATTTTGCCGAGGCGCTCAAAGGAACGCTGTATCTGGGCGCGGGCCGCTTCGGCGTCCGCAGCGCCGCCACGACGAGCCACATTGACCTTCGTTGCCCAGAAGATCTTCTCCGTCAGGCCGGTATTGCGAGCGATCTGGCCGCACATTTCCTCCGACGCACCGTAGGACGGTGCAGTGTCGAGGACGGTTCCGCGATTATTGACGAGGGTCTCGATGACTTCCTGCAGTGCCGTGGTATTGCCGCTCTGGGCCGTCGAGCGAAACGTTGCGGCACTACCGAGACCGACGATGGATACCTCTTCGCCACTCTTGGGAATGGCGCGTGTGATCAGTTCACCCGACTCGAAAGCCCGCAGCACGCCGGCCGGCAATGTTGCAGCGGCGCCAATCAGTGCCGAATTTTTGATGATTTCGCGTCGCGTCAGCATGGTGAGTATTCTCCGTAACTAGTGGTTGTGCGCCTGGCTGGAGAGCAGGCCGAACATTGGCATCGCTAACGTTATCAGACCGAGAACGACGATCAAAAGTCCCAGCCCCAGCCGTGCGCCGCGCTGCCGCATCAATTGCGCCAGTCTGGCGGCGCCCATGCCGGTCAGGAGCATGGCCGGCATTGTGCCAAACCCGAATGCGAGCATCACGAATGCGCCGTCCGTCATGCGCTGGCTGGTCGCTGCGAGCAGCAGTACGCTGTAGACCAGCCCGCAGGGCAGCCATCCCCAGAGCAACCCAAGCCCGAGCGCGCGGGGCAGGTTGGTTACGGGCAACAGCCGTTGGGCGGCGGGCGCAAGCCGGGCCCAAAGCACCGAACCCATGCGCTCGATCGGCTGCAGAAAGCGCCAGCCGAACGCAACCTGCAGTCCGATAATCACGATAATGAGGCCGCCAATGAGCCGCACGGGACCGGCGAGGGCGGGCGTTGTAGCAATGACACTGCTGCCGAGCATGGCGACGATCATGCCGAGGACTGCGTAACTGGTGATGCGCCCGAGGTTATACGTAAGCGCCATCGCGAGACGCGAGCGCAGCGATGCGATTTCCGCTTGCACGGCAAACAGGCCGGAGATCCCGGAACACATACCGACACAGTGGGCGCTGCCAAGGAATCCTGTCAGCAAGGCCGCGCCAAGCGTCGGCAGCCACTCCGTCACTCTGAGGACTCGTCGTCGGGTTTGGTGTCATCGTCCATTACGATCCGCATCGCCGGCGTATCGAGATCATCGAACTGGCCGCTGCCGACGGCCCAGAAGAATATCCATACCGCGACGCCCAGCAACAACAGGGCGAGCGGAATCAGCAGGTAGAGAATATTCATGGTTGCAGTCAGGCGTATCGGCTCAGTCGCAGCGCATTGAGTACGACGATCAGGGAACTCGCACTCATGCCGATGGCGGCGGCCCAGGGAGGCACATGGCCCATCGCGGCCAGCGGCAGTGCCGTCGCATTGTAAACGATTGCCCAGGCCAGGTTCTGGCGCACGATCCGCATCGTCTGCCGCGCCGCGCGGACGCCGGTCGCAAGGGGTTCGAGCGACTCACCTGGCATGACGATGTCGGCACTGGTTTGCGCGAGCATCGCGCCGTGGCTCGGCGCGACAGAAGTGTCGGCACCCGCCAATACCGGGGCGTCGTTGATGCCATCGCCTACCATGACGACGACATCACCGGCGCCTTGCATCCGGTGAATGATGTCGAGCTTGTCGCCGGGACTACAGGCTGCGTGGTAGTTCTCGATCGCGAGCGCGCCTGCCGTGGTCCGGACGGCGTCGTCGCTATCGCCGCTGACGAGACCCAGTCTGAGCCCGAGGGCTTCGAGCTTTTGTAGCGTCTCTGCCGTTCCGGGCCGCAATTCGTCGGCGAGCGTAAACACGGCGATGAGTTGGCCGTCGGCACCGAGGAATACCCGGGTGCCGTTACGGGCGTCCGCGGCAGGGATCATAGCGTCGGGCGCTGCATAGTCGTGCCGTCCCAGTCGCCAGCGTTGGCCGTCAATCGTGCCCTCGACGCCGTCACCCACGGCGACGCGCTGATCTGTTGCAACGATGGCAGTATCACGCGCCACAAATGCGTTGGCGATGGGATGAGTCGAGATTGTTTCAAGTGCCGCAGCATATCGCAGGCATTGCGATTCGTTAAAAACTCGCTCGACAACCTGCGTCGCTGTGATAACCGGCGTGCCACGGGTGAGTGTGCCGGTCTTGTCGAAGAGTACGGTCGTCGCGCGCGACAGCACTTCGATCGCGTTACCGTTGGTTACCAGCAGCTGTAGCTCGGCGAGTCGCGTACCTGCGGCGGCGAAAGCGGCAGGCGTCGCCAGCGCCAGCGCGCACGGGCACGTCACGACCAGCACCGACAGCGTCACAACAAACGCGCGCTCGGGCGAATACAGGTACCAGGAGATAGCGACAACCGCAGCGATGAATAGAATTGCGACGACAATGTAACTCGCGATGCGATCGGCCAATTGCACAAATGCCGGGCGCGCGTAGCGCGCACGCTCACTGAGCCGGCTGATCATTCCCAGCGCCGTATTGCCGCCGGTCGCTCGAACCTCGACCTCGATGGCGCCGTCGATATTGATGCTGCCAGCGACCACCGCATCGCCGCCGGTCCGTGATTGCGGTCTTGCCTCCCCGCTGAGCAGGGCTTCATCGACTGTTGTCTTTCCTGTCGTGATGATGCCGTCCGCCGCAATCGCATCGCCCGGGCGAAACAACAATCGATCGCCAGGTACGATTTGCGCGGCGGGCACCACGCGGTTCGCGCCGTTTTCGATCCGGGTCACGGTGTTCGGCAGCATTGTCGACAGCGCGGTGCTGCGATCGATGGACCGGTGGCGTGCGCGCATCTCGAGGAATCGACCCAGTGTCAGGAAGAAGACAAACATGACAACCGAGTCGAACCAGACCGCTTCGCCATTGGTGAATGTCGCGTAGATGGAGGCGGCGTAGGCAGCGCCGATCGCAATCGCAACGGGCAGGTCCATGCCGGGTGAGCGCGCCGCAACGCCACGCCACGCAGATTCGAAAAATGGCCTCGCGGAGTAGAAAACGACAGGTGTCGTGACAATAAGGCTGATGACTCGCAGGAAGGTCTGCATCTCTCCGCTCATTCCCTGGAAATCACCGGCGTACAGGCCGATGGCAAACATCATGACCTGCATCATGCCGAGCGAAGCGACCAGCAGTCGCTTCAACGCGGTACGTTGTTCGGCCACCTCCGGGCGGGCCGCAGACTCGGGAGCGAGTGGCTGCGGCTCGTAGCCGAGATTCGCAAGCGTTGCGAGGACTCCGCCGAGGCCAAGGACATGGCTGTCCCAGCTTACGCTGAGACGGTGAGTGATCGGGTTGACGTTGGCGGAGGATATGCCACTCGTTTTCGCCAGCGTAGTTTCGATCAGCCAGCTACAGGCAGTGCAGTACATCTTGCCGACGTAGATCGTCGCGGTAGCGGTATCGCCGGCAACCGTGGCAAAGGTCGCCAGCATTTCCGCGCTGTCGAATACCTGCCACTCGGCCTGGTCATCGGCCGGGCGGCCGACGCCCGGCGTGGGGGCATCGCGCATCGTGTAATAGTTGCTCATTCCCGAGTCGCGGATCAGCTCGGCGACGGCCTTGCACCCCGGGCAACAGACGGCCTTCAGTTTGCCGTCGATCTCAACCTGGAATTCTTCGTTGGGCGGGACCGGTAACGCGCAATGAAAGCAATCGCTATGACTCATCACTGCCGGATTGCGTCAGCACAGGCTCGGCCGTGCTAACCGCCAGGTACACCGTGTACAGGCTTGCTGTTACCGCCGAACCGAGGAGGACGATGATGAACCACGGCCAGAAGTACCGGTACCAGGGCTGGATCTCGTCGTTGCTCATCAGGGCGTGGGTCCGAGGAAGCGACTGTCTTCGGTGACGCTGACCGACTCATCATCGCTGGCAGTGGCAGAAAACGTGATCTCCATGATGCCATAGGCATTGTCGCGATGCGTGCGGGCACGCAATGGCAACGACAGCAGCCCGCCGCCATCGACCGTGACCTCCTCGCCGACACCGTCGAGCGTCAGGCCGGTTACGCCCGCGACGCTCAGCCTGAAGTTACGCTGGTCATTGCTCTGGTTGATGACCTTTACGGTGTACGTATTTTCGATCAGGTCTCCGGGCAGCTCACGATACAAGGTGTTCCGATCCCGCATTACGTCGAGAATGAGCGGTGTTCGCGTCACCATTGAGGTGATGAGGCCGGTGGTCAATACCAGCAACAACGCGGCGTATACAAACATGCGTGGGCGCAGGACATGCGTCGCATCGCCATGTAGCGCGTGCTCGGTTGTATACCGAACCAGGCCGCGCGAATAGTTCATGCGATCCATGACAGAGTCGCAGGCGTCGATGCAGGCCGCACACGCTATGCAGTCGTATTGCAGGCCGTCGCGTATGTCGATGCCAGTAGGGCAAACCTGCACGCAAAGTGTGCAGTCGATGCAATCGCCGAGCCCCGCCGCCGCTTGATCCACCGAACGTTTGCGGCCGCCGCGCGGCTCGCCACGTTTGGCATCGTAGGAAATGATTAACGTGTCATTATCGAACATCGCGCTCTGGAAGCGCGCGTATGGGCACATGTACTTGCAGACCTGCTCGCGCATGAAGCCGGCATTTCCGTAAGTAGCGAAGCCATAGAACAGCCCCCAGAACAGCGTCCAGCCCGCGACGTTCAGCGCGACGATGTCGATGCCAAGCTGGCGAATCGGGATGAAGTAACCCACAAACGTAAAGCCGGTCCACATCGAAAACGTGATCCAGAGAAACTGCTTCGAACCTTTTCGCCTGAGCTTGTTCCAGCTCCAGGGCGCCTTGTCGAGCTTCATGCGTTGCGATCGCATGCCCTCGGTGAGCTGTTCCATCCAGATGAAGGCTTCGGTCCATACCGTTTGTGGGCAGGCGAAGCCGCACCAGAGACGGCCTGCGAGTGCCGTAAAGAAGAACAGCGACAATGCCGCGATGATCAGCAGCAAGGCGAGATAGATGAAGTCCTGTGGCCAGAGCGTCAGGCCCAGCAGGTAAAACTTGCGCGCCGGGAGATCGAACAGGAACGCCTGCCGGCCATCCCACATTAACCATGGAACTGCATAAAACAAGCCGAGCAGGGTGACCGTCGCGAGTTTTGACAGGTTGGCAAACCTGCCTTGCATCTCGCGCGGATATATTTTGGCCGCGCTCTCGTACATCGACGCCGCCTGCGCCCCCGTGTTGTCAGGCGTGCCGGCCATCAGCGATGCTGTGCGTCGCGTTTCCGGGCGGTGCGCACCAGCCAGGCGGTGACGCCCGAGCAGCCAGCTGCTATGACCCAGAAAAAGAAAAAGCCAATCGCGTAGCCGGCCTGGCGACCGATCTCCAGTTCCGGATCGAGTGTGTGGGCAAGATCAGACGGGTCAAAAACGGCGAAAAACAGCATGGTTGCGACAGCGGCCGCAAGAAACGATATCCAGATGACGGTCGCGACGGCCTGCTTGTCACGACTCCACTGCTTTGCGCCTCGGTACTCTTCGCTGATCACACCGGTAATTATTCAGCATTCGACAGGCTGGCAACATAGGCAGCCAGGATTTTCGTGCGTTTCTCGCCGAGAAATTCACCATGAGCGGGCATTACGCCATTGCGGCCGCTCACAATTGTTGTGCGGACGTCCACGTCGGACGATCCATACAGCCACACGTCATCGGTGAGATTCGGACCGCCGAGTAGCGGATTGCCACCACCATCTGCGTTATGACAGGCGCCGCAAAGAGCGACGAACAGCGGCTGCGCGGTCAGCGTGGCCGCATCGGCTTCGATCATGCCCGACAGACTGCGCACATACCGCACCATGTTATCGACGCCGGCGTCGCCGCCCAGGGCGGGTGCCAGTTGCGGCATGATCGCGGTTCGCCCATTCGCGATGGATGCGGTTATCTGTGCTTCGCTGTTGCCCCATATCCAGTCGCCATCGGTCAGGTTCGGATAGCCTGTGGCGCCGCGAGCATCGGACCCGTGACAGGTCGTGCAATAGCCTGCATAAAGGCTCGCGCCGAGTTTCCGTGCATCGGCATCCGCGGCCAGCGTCTCGAAGTCCATCTCGTAAAAACGAGTGTAAATCGGCTCGTAGCGATCCGTAGCAGCCTGCATTTCTTCGTCGTACTGGCCCTCCTGTGACCAGCCGAGCAGACCTTCGAAGGCACCAATTCCCGGGTAGGCAATCATGTAGCCGATGGCCCAAATGATTGTGATGAAGTACAGGTACAGCCACCACTTCGGCGCCGGGTTGTTCCACTCCTCGAGGTCGCCGTCCCATTTGTGGCCGACGAGCTCCTCATCTTTCTTGTGCTGTGGTCCCTGCTTGGCTGACCATGAAACCAGCCAGATACACCAGATCACGAAGGCGATCGTGCCTGCGGCAACGAACCAGGCCCAGAAAGCAGTCATCAGGCGTTCTCCTGTTCGCTGTTCTGCATGTCATAGTCCTCTTCGAGTGGCAACGCAGCCTGGGCGTCAAAGTCGACTTTGCGGCGGCTGCTCCAAGCCCAGACCCAGAGTGCAATAAATGCAATCAACAGAATCGCCGTGAGTAGTCCGCGCAGATCATTGATTTCCATCGTCAATTACCTCCGCGCACTACGATTGGTACCGAGGCCCTGCAGATAGGCAATCATCGCGTCCATCTCGGTTTTCCCGGCGACCTCACCCGCCGCTGCCGCAATCTGCTCATCGGTGTAAGGGTCACCGAGCATTTTCAGAACCTCGAGTTTAGCCGTGATCAGTTCAGGATCCAGCTCGCGCTCGGCAAGCCACGGGTAGCCCGGCATATTCGATTCGGGAACCAGTGCACGCGGATCGATCAGGTGCAGCCGCTGCCAATCATCGCTGTAACGGCCGCCAACGCGTGCCAGGTCCGGCCCGGTGCGCTTCGAACCGAACTGGAACGGGCGGTCATAGACAAATTCACCAGCGGTCGAATACGGACCATATCGTTCGGTCTCACTACGGAACGGGCGTATTTGTTGCGAGTGACAGCCGTAGCAGCCTTCGCTGACATACACGTCGCGCCCGGCCAGCCGCAGTGCCGAGTAGGGCGTAATGCCTTCGTCCGGTTCAGTGGCATCCGAGCTGAGCATAAGAGGAATCAGCTCGACCAGCCCGCCGATACTGATCGCAAGGACGATCAGCACCATCATGAGGTTGACGCTTTTTTCGATTGTTTCGTGACGCATTTGTGTGCTCCTCTACGCCGGTTCCATCACGGCGACGGGCTGCGCCTTCTGTTCCGCGATCGTTTTCCAAACGTTGTAGAGCATGACCAGCATGCCGACGAAGAAAATCAGTCCGCCGACCAGGCGCATACCGTAGTACGGGTACTTGGATGCCATGATCTCGATGAACGCATAGGTCAACGTGCCATCGGCATTGACCGCGCGGGACATCAGGCCCTCGCCAATGCCCGCTACCCACAGCGCGACCGCGTACAGTACGACACCGATCGTCGAGGTCCAGAAATGAACATCGATCAGGCGAGTCGAGTACATGCCGTCCCGATTGTAGAGCCGGGGCAATAGACAATAAATCGAGCCGATCGTCATCATGCCTACCCAGCCCAGGGCACCGGAATGCACGTGACCGATCGTCCACTCGGTGTAATGTGACAGGGCATTGACCGTCTTGATCGACATCATCGGCCCTTCGAATGTCGACATGCCGTAGAACGACAGCGCAACGATCATGAACTTCAGAATCGGATCCGAGCGCAATTTATGCCAGGCCCCGGACATGGTCATGATGCCGTTGATCATGCCACCCCAGGACGGCGCGAGCAGGATCACCGAAAAGACCATGCCAAGCGTCTGCGCCCAATCGGCCAGGGACGTGTAATGCAGGTGGTGCGGTCCGGCCCACATGTATATGGCGATCAGCGACCAGAAGTGCACAACGGAGAGGCGGTATGAATATACCGGCCTGCCAGCCTGCTTGGGCACGAAGTAATACATCATGCCGAGAAATCCGGCGGTCAGGAAAAAGCCGACGGCGTTGTGGCCGTACCACCATTGCATCATCGCGTCGACCACGCCGGTGTAAATGACGTAGGACTTGGTGAGCGTGACCGGGATCGCCAGGTTATTGAAGATGTGCAATACGGCGACCGTGATGATGAATGCGCCATAAAACCAGTTTGCAACATATATGTGCTTGATGCGTCGCTTGCCAACGGTCCCAAAGAATACGATGGCGTAGGCTACCCAGACGACGGCGATCAGCAGGTCGATCGGCCATTCAAGTTCGGCATATTCCTTAGACTGCGTGATGCCGAGTGGCAGCGTGATCGCAGCAAGCACGATAACCGCTTGCCAGCCCCAGAACGTGAACGCGGCCAGCTTGCCGAACGCAAGTCGTACGTGGCAGGTTCGCTGCACGACGTAGTACGACGTTGCGAATAACGCAGATCCGCCAAACGCAAAAATAACCGCGTTTGTATGCAGCGGTCGCAGCCGACTGTAGGTCAGGAATGGCACGTCGAAATTCAGCGCCGGCCACATGAGCTGGGCGGCGATAATGACACCGACGAGCATGCCGACGATGCCCCAGATCACGGTCATGATCGTGAACTGGCGGACAACGGTATCGTTATACGAAGCTGTTGTGTCCAATGGTGCGACCCCTTTTGTTATTGGACTTATCACCGTGCGCCGGCAGGCTAGCAGCCGGTTTCAGCGGGACCCATACGTGAGGATACGTATAGCATACCAAGTACGCATCGACGAAGAAGTATAGCCGGTTGCAGCCACGTTATACTGACCTGCCTAGACTCAATCCAGATGCCACATTCGATGCCCACAAAGCCGCTCCCGAAACGGGCTGCCACCAAGATGTTACATGCTTCGTCAGAGGCCACCGTGGTCACGGATGCCGACGGCAAGATCATATTCGTCAATCATGAGGCAGAAAGGCTGTTCGGCTACGAGGCCGCGGAGCTGCTCGGCAAGCCGGTCGAGATCCTGATGCCCGAAGCGCAGCGGCATCGGCACAAGGCACATGTGAGCCGATTTAGCGAAGCGCCGCGAGCGCGCCCGATGGTTGCGGGACTGCAGCTAGTGGGCCGACGCAAGGACGGTGAGCAATTTCACGCAGAGATTTCGCTAACGCCGGTAAAAACCAAGGATGGCATGCTGGTCGCGAGCGCGATCCGGGAATTGCTGGTCGGGGACGATTCGGAAACCTATTTCCGAACACTGCTCGAATCTGCGCCGGATGCGATGATCATCATTGACGAGGATGGCCGGATCACGATCGTTAATGCGCAGGCCGAAACCATGTTTGGTTACCGGCGCGAAGAGTTACTCGGGCAAAAAATCGAGGCTCTGCTGCCGAAGCGACTGCGAAAGCGGCATGTCGGACATCGGCAGGGATTTTCTAACGGTCCCAGCCTGCGGCCGATGGGGCCCGATCTCGATCTCATCGCGCTGCGCAAGGACGGCACTGAGTTTCCGGTTGAAATCAGCCTGAGCCCGGTTTCCACCGGCCACGGCTCTTTTGTTTCGAGCGTCATCCGCGACGTCACCGATCGCCGGCAGATGGAGCAAGAGATCATCGCATCTCGCCAGGAAGCTGAGCGGGCCAACAAGGCAAACAATGCGTTTCTTGCAGCGGCGAGTCACGACCTGCGGCAGCCAGTGCAGGCACTCAGCCTATTGAACGGTGCGCTGCGTCGAACCGTGAAGGACAAGCGTGCGCTGGAAATGATCGAGAGCCAGGAGCACTCCCTGACGGCGATGACGAACCTGTTGAATTCGCTGCTCGACATCAGTCGGCTCGACGCGGGTGCCGTCACCCCCGAGTTCGAAGAATTCCCGATGCAACGACTTGTCGATCGATTGTCTGCCGAATTTGCGCGCCAGGCGAGCCAGAAGGGGCTCGACTTCTCGGCCACGTCGTGCAAAGCGATGGTTCGCAGTGACCCGAACCTGCTGAGCGAGATCATTCAGAATTTTGTGTCCAATGCGATTCGTTACACGGACAAGGGCATGGTTCGCCTGGGTTGTATCGAGCGCGACGACCATTGTTGTGTCGAAGTCACGGACACCGGCATCGGCATCGATGCGGATCAGCAAGAAGTGATTTTTCAGGAGTTCCACCAGGGGAATGCGCCGGGATCCAGCAAGGAGGGCTTTGGTCTCGGCCTTGCGATTGTGCGTCGGCTTGCGGATCTACTCGAGCATGATGTTGCGGTTGAGTCGGCTCCAGGCAAAGGTTCGAGTTTCTCAGTCACACTGCCGGTCGTAGTGGGACCCGAATCGATTACCGACGAGGTTGAACAGGGCGATGCCGTGGTCGGCGACACGGCATCCGGCGTCATCATCCTGATTGAAGACGACGTCAACGTAGCGAATGCGTGGGGACTGCTGCTGGAAGCCGAAGGCTATCGCGTAGCGTCTGCGGCGTCGGCAACCGAAGCACAGGCCGTGATCCGGCATCTTGCGGACGCTCCCGCCCTGGTTATTTCAGACTTCCATCTGCTTGATGGATCCACAGGGGTCGAGGCCGTGAGCGACATTCGCGACTACTACAAGCAGATGATTCCCGCCTTCATCGTTAGCGGTGACACATCGAAAGTCGTCAAGGATGCACGGCCGCTCGAGAATTGCACGCTGATGAGCAAGCCTGTGAATACCCGGCGCCTACTGATCGCGGCCAGGACTGCGACCAAGACTGGTGACGTGCCGCAGGACTAGGCCAGATAAGACAGCCAGCTGGCCGGCGATTTCGAGAATGCCACGCCGACGATGTAGGCGAACGTTGCCACCGCACCGACGAATGCCAGCATTCGTGCCTGCAGCGTGCGGCCGAATCTCATGGCGACCATGCCCAACCCGATATAAACGACCAGGCCGACCAGCTTCGCCAGCAACCACGGGCTCTGCATGACTGAGAGGTTTATCGCAACGATAAGCGCGATTCCGGACGCCAGGAACAGCGTGTCTATGACATGCGGCGCGATGCGTGCGATTTTATGGCGCAAAAGCGGCGAATTGCGCAGCAGCCAGTAGCCACGCAGCAGGAAGCCGGAGAGCGTCAGGAACGCGAACAGCGTATGTAACGTCTTGAGGGCTAAGTACATGATTTGACTGTCTCCTATCGCTACGCAGATACCGGCTGTCGATACGGGTAGCTACCTATAGTTTTGATTGTGGCGTTTGGCAAGCTTGGGGCCAAAGAATTTGCCACAACCCGGTCTGCAATCAAATGCGACGACAACACGGATTACCCCCCCTGCCCGCTGTGGCCATAACAGCGGGCTTTTTTGCGCTGGTGCCGGGCTTCTCAGTGGCCGATCAGCCCGATGATGAGTCTCCGCAGCAGCGCATCGAGCAGATCGTTGTCGTCGCACATAAGGACGAACGATCGATCCGTGAGATCGCGGCAAACGTAACGGTGCTGTCGCGCGCCGATCTCACGGCCGAACTGGCGACGTCAATTAACGACGTGTTTCGGTACGTACCGGGTGTCGATTATGAGGCGGCCGGAACGCGATTTGGCACTGAAGGAATCAATATTCGTGGTATTGGCGGCAATCGTGTCGCCATCGTCGTCGATGGCGTGCCACTTTCCGATCACTTTGACGTCGGCAGTTTCTCGAACGCGACACGCGATTTCGTCGATGCAGGACTCGTGCAGGACATCGAGGTCTTGCATGGTCCGGCGTCTGCACTTTACGGCAGCTCCGCGATCGGAGGAGTGGTAGGCGTTAATACGCCCGATCCGTCTGACCTCGCGGGAAGCAGGGCGAATGGCGGCGACCTGTTAGTCACCTGGAGGGACACTGACGACAGCCTGCAGGGGCAGGCGATGATCGGACTCGGTGATCCGTCGCTCGGCTTCATGGCAGGCGCCAGCTGGCGCAGCAGTCACGAAATCGACTCCGCAGCGGCACCATCGGACGTCGATACGCGTGACACGGAACGGCGTACGGCGATTGTCAAAATCGTCGGCGACAATCGCCTTGGCCATACCTGGCGCGCCGAAGTCATACATCAGGACTCCGACACGCAGTCCGATCTCAATTCGATGCTGGGTGCAGGCCGATTTCGATCGACGACGGCGCTTGAGGGCGACGACCAATACCAGATGGACGTAGTCATCGCGGCCTATGAATTCGGCGCGGCGGATGGCTGGATCGACGACGGCGTCATACGGGTCTATTACGAGGTCGCGGATATCGAACAGTCGACCCTCGACGAACGCGGCAATGCGCGTACGCCAGTATCGATAGACCGGTACTTCGGGTTTGAACAGCGCATCCATGGTGCCGAATTGAACCTCTGGAAAGAGCTGCACGGCGACGTCGTTGCGCATCGTCTTGGCTTCGGCCTCGAGTATCGGGAACGACGGACCGAAGAGGTTCGTGATGGTCTCTCGACCAACATGGCGACCGGTGAGCAGACCAACGTATTACTCGGCGAGGTTTTTCCGCTGCGGGACTTCCCGATTTCAACGACGCGTGAACTGGGCGCGTATCTCGAAGACACACTCTCATTCGGCGACTGGATGGTCATCGCGGCACTGCGAGCCGACAGTTTTGATCTCTCCCCCCGTAAGGATCCCATGTACCTCGAGGACTATCCTTTCGCCGACCCTGTCTCGCTCGACGAATCGGATCTATCACCCAAGGTTGGTGTTATTTTCAATCCATCGCCTGACATTGACATCTACGCGCAGTACTCGCATGGTTTTCGCGCACCGCCTTACGCTGATGCGAACATCGGTCTCGAGATACCGTTCTTCAATTACCGGGCCATTCCGAATCCTGAGCTGAAGTCAGAATCATCGGATGGACTCGATCTTGGCATTCGCTGGACCGGCACTCGTTCGTCGGCCCGCCTGTCCGTTTTCCATACGCGCTACGAGGACTTCATCGAATCAAAAGTGCGCCTTGGCGAAGATCCTGTCAGCGGCCGGATTCTATTTCAGTCACAGAATATTCGCGAGACGCGAATCGAGGGCGTCGAGGCCGGGTGGTCCATGCGGCCGTCCGGCGCGCTCGCCGCATTCAGGTTCGATGGCTCTGCGTATTACGCGACCGGCGTCAACAAGGAGACCGACGAGGCGCTGAACTCGGTCGGTCCCGGCCAGGCCGTGCTCGGCATCACCTGGAACGCGCAAGACGACCGGCAGCAAGTTCGACTGAAGGCTACCCTGACCGATGCCTGGTCCGACCGCGACGAATCAGCGGGTGAATTGTTCAAGCCGCCAGGCCACGCCGTGTTCGATCTATATCTGACCCAGCGATATGGTGAACGCACTACTATGCGCGTCGGGTTGCATAATCTTACGGACCGCACCTACTGGAACTGGTCCGACGTTCGTGGCCTGTCTCCGGACGATCCCTTAATTCCCTATCTCTCTCAGGCCGGCCGTGGTGCATCGATCAGCCTGAATATGAACTGGTAAATACCGCAATGACAGGAGAACACGTCATGCAACTCAAAAAACTAGGCCTGCTCACCGCTATACTCGCCGGACTGGCACTTGCAGGCTGCTCAAAACCGGCTGACGAGCAAGCAAGCCCCGCTGCGGACGACATGGCGGTCCACACTGCAGAGGTTGCGGCGGCTGGCGCCGACGAGCTGATGGCCAAGGGCGAGGCCGTGTACCTCGCGAACTGCTCAGCCTGTCATCAACCCAGTGGTGTCGGCCTGCCGGGTGCGTTTCCACCGCTTGCAGACTCTGACTATTTGCAGGGCGATCGCAACACGGTCATGAGTGCCGCGCTGTTTGGGCTCTCCGGCCCGATCACCGTGAATGGCGTCGAATACAACGGCGTGATGCCGAGCCTTGGTCACTTGTCCGACGCGGACCTTGCCGCAGCATTGACCTACGTTTTCGGCTCGTGGGGTAACGACCTCGCGGCCGTCAGCGTGGAAGAAGTTGCCGCGCTGCGTGTCGAACTCGGCCAGGAAGACCGGGCTGCAGGGCAACGACATCAGGGAGCGACCGAGGGCGAACTCAAGTACCGGGGCACGCCGTCGGCCATTCGACCTGAGGATACGCGCCAGATCATGACGGCCGGCGGACCAGTATTGTCCGAAGTCGAGTTCTCGACGGCCACGCAGCTGTATTTCGAGCGCTGCGCGGGCTGCCACGGCGTGTTGCGCAAGGGCGCAACCGGTAAGGCGCTGACTCCCGATATCACTTCCGAGAAAGGTACGGACTACCTCAAGGCGCTGATTACCTACGGTTCGCCAGCAGGCATGCCGAACTGGGGCACATCCGGTGAAATGACGCCGGAACAGATCGACGTCATGGCGCGCTTCCTGCAGCAGGAACCGCCGGCACCGCCCGAATTCGGCATGCCCGAGATGAAGGCAAGCTGGAAGCTGCTGGTCGAGCCCGATGACCGGCCGGAGCGCCCGCAACACGATCGCAACATTGACAACTTCTTTTCGGTGACGCTGCGCGACGCCGGCCAGGTCGCGATCATTGACGGCGACACCAAGGAGGTCGTCAATATCCTGCCGACCGGCTATGCCGTGCATATCTCTCGACCGTCAGCTTCGGGTCGTTACATGTTCACGATCGGTCGTGACGCGAAAGTCGACATGATTGACATGTGGATGGATCCGCCCGCCATCGTGGCAGAGATCAAGGTGGGTCTCGAAGCGCGCTCGGTTGAGACGTCGAAGTACAAGGGCTACGAAGACAAGTACGCCATTGCAGGTGCCTACTGGCCGCCGCAATACGTGATTATGGATGGCGACACGCTCGAACCGCTGAAGATCGTTTCGACGCGCGGCATGACCGTCGACACTCAGGAGTATCATCCGGAGCCCCGCGTGGCGGCGATCGTCGCATCGCACGAGCACCCTGACTTCATCGTCAACGTTAAGGAGACCGGGCACATCCTGCTCGTGGACTACAGCAATATCGACGACCTTGCGGTCACCGATATCGGCGCTGCCAAATTCCTTCACGACGGCGGCTGGGATCGCAGCAAGCGCTACTTCCTGACAGCAGCGAACCAGTCCGACAAGATTGCGGTTGTTGATTCCAGGGAACGCAAACTGGTTGCGTTATCCGATGTTACAAAAACGCCGCACCCGGGTCGCGGTGCCAACATCGACGATCCCGAATACGGGCCTGTCTGGATCACGAGCGCGCTGGGCAACGCGAATGTTTCGTTCCTTGGCACAGATCCTGAAGGTCATCCGGAGAACGCCTGGAAAACGGTGCGTATTCTCGATGGCATGGGCGGTGGCTCGCTGTTCGTGAAGTCACACCCGAACTCGTCCAACCTCTGGGTCGACGCGCCGCTTAACCCCGATGAGTCTCTAAGCCAGAGCATTGCGGTATTCGATATCAACAACCTGGATGCCGGCTTCGAGAAACTACCGATCGGCGAATGGGCCGACCTGGGCGAGGGACCCAAGCGTATCGTGCAGCCCGAGTACAACAAGGCGGGCGACGAAGTGTGGCTTTCGGTATGGAGCGGCAAGGAGCAGGAGTCTGCGATCGTGGTGGTCGATGACAAGACGCGCGAACTCAAAGCCGTAATCAAGGGCCCCGAGATCGTCACACCGACTGGAAAATTTAATGTTTACAACACGTTAAACGATATCTATTGATCGTAATTCGAACCTGCCAATGACAAGGACTAGCATCATGAAACGCAATCCGGTCCTTTTGCCTGGCCTGCTGCTCGCAATGGCGATGCCGCTGGCGGTAATCGCAGAGGAGGAAGGCGACGCCGGTATGGCGACGGCGCTGACGTCAGGAACAGCGACGATTGGCGTTCGTGCCCGTTACGAGACTGTCGACGATGAGGCTATCGATGACGACGCGCAGGCGACGACGGCGCGGTTGCGCTTCAACTACCGGACCGGCCACTGGGGTGGCTGGTCCGCGTTCGGTGAGTTCGATCACGTCTTCAACGTGTTTCTGAACGATTACAACTCGGGCGGTGGCACAAGTCCGGGTAAAGCCGGGCAGTACCCGGTCGTTGCAGATCCGAATGGATCCGATCTGAACCAGCTCTATCTCGATTTCAGTTCAAGTCCCGACTGGAAATGGCGCTTCGGACGGCAACGGATTCTGCTCGATAACCAGCGTTACGTAGGCGGTGTTGGATGGCGTCAAAATGAGCAGACCTATGACGGCTTCAGCCTGACAACGACAGCGGCCAGGAAGTCGACGGTTTTTTACAGCTATATCGCCAACGTGCGACGGATATTTGGCCAGTCCGTTTCGGCGGGTAGCAATGACGTCGATATTCACCTGCTCAATGCGCAAGTGAAGCTGAACGACCAGTGGTCTATAACTCCTTATGTCTATTACATCGATAATGAAGACGTCACAGCATTCTCCACCTCCACGTTCGGCGCAAGAGTTACGGGTGGGATCGCTGTCGGCGACGGCAAGATTGCCTTCCTGGGCGAGTTCGCGACGCAGTCTGATGCCGCTGACGCCCCGGTGAATTTTGATGCTGACTACACGCACCTCAATGCGCTGTGGTCGGCCGAGGGCGGACTGTCACTGGGCATTGGTTTCGAATCGCTGGGCGGCAGTACCGATCCGGGTGAAGCGTTTCGCACACCGCTCGCTACGCTGCACGCATTCAATGGCTGGGCTGACAAGTTCCTGGCGACGCCCGATGCAGGGCTGGATGACACTTACTTTACGGTCAAGTACAAGGCCGGCAAGTGGAACCTGACCGGCGTTTACCATGATTTTACCGCGGAAACGGGAAGCAGCGACTTCGGCAAGGAACTCGATATCTCGGCCGGGCGAAAACTGAGCGATCACTATGGCCTGTTGTTGAAGGGTGCATTCTTTTCAGCCGACTCCGGTGTCGCGCTCACCGATACCGACAAGTTCTGGATAATGCTGACTGCGAGTTATTGATCAGGCAGCTTCGTGGGCCGTTAATTCGACGGGCGTCTGGAACCAGTCAGGCTTGACGATCACGAGATCGCACGGCAAATGCTCCAGCGTGCGCTCTGCAGTGGCGCCGATAAACAGCCGTTT
>Ga0224508_10000353_pt1 | contig 45646 bp, 27 predicted proteins | sample SF_Jan12_sed_USG_4_FD_170157 | JGI IMG/M metagenome (GOLD analysis project Ga0224508, IMG submission 170157) | Sediment microbial communities from San Francisco Bay, California, United States - SF_Jan12_sed_USGS_21 | ecosystem: Environmental > Aquatic > Marine > Sediment | place: USA... | reverse complement strand
GCCACCCACATCGATGGTCGTCGCCGCACAGCTCGCGTCGTCGTTGTCGTTGTCATCAGACAGCGAGACACCCGTCAACGTCACGTTGCCGTCGTTGCTGATCGTGTAGTTGTAGGTCACCGTGCCCGGCGCATCCAGACTCGTCGTCGCCGAGGTCTTCTCCACCGACATCGCCGGATTCTGCACGATCGGCTGCTCATGATCGTCAATATCTGTGGCACAAGCCAAGTCGTCTAAGGCACAGTCGCCTGATACCGCCGCATCGTTATCAATCAAGCCATCACCACCGCCGTTCGTATCAATGTCGGACTGAGTGATGATATACGCTGCCGTGCACTGAAGCGTTTCGCCGACGTAGGGCTCTTCGCCGTCCGGATCTGCAAATAACGTAGTCTGGGTAGGGCACGAAATAGTGTTAGGCGGAGACGCTTGACCCGTAATAAGCGGATCGGTCACGGTGAAGTTAATGAAATCGACGTTTCCGACATTCGTTACGTCAAACGTGTAGTTGATAGTCTCACCGGCATCGGGGATTCCGTCATTGTCACCGTCGTCCGCGAAGGTACCTGTCTTAACAATCTGAATTGCCGGGGCAGCTACGAAAGTTTGCTGGTTGGTAAATGTGCAAGTCAGCGATTCTCCGGCATGCACGATCACGGTGCCCGAAGAAATATCCTGATCGGGTCTGAGCGTTGAACCATCGCCACCTTCATCGTCAGGTAAGACCTGGTCGCTCGTACAAATGGCGCTGACCAAGTTCCAGCCATCTTCCGCAGCTTCCGACAAGTTATACGTGCCAGCGTCGAGCCCTGCAGTTGCATGAGGAGCTTGTGCGTCGGTAAGCATGAAATTATCGGGCAGGTCGGGATCCGGCCCCGTGAGGCTGAAATCGAAGACCGTCGGGTCGCCGGGCAGCGGATCGCCGTTGGCATCCAAAGTAATCTTGTCGACGCCGCTGATCTGACCGGGAACGGGTACCGGTATATTGTTAGTGCTGCAAAAGCACTTCGATTTATTGCCAGGATAAACGTCCTCGGCTCCATCACAGAAATCATTGCCACCAGATATGCGCCAGCTGAAGCATGTATTCAGATCAAGGTTGCCATCGGAATCTGAGTCGATGCATTGGAGTGTCAAAGTCTGAAATGCAAACCCAGGCACTTCATTGCCAATTACCGAGACATCCGCGTCGCCGCAAGTGTCACCGCCACCGTCCAAATCAGAAAATGGAGGACCCGCCGGCAAAATATCTGCGAAGCAAGAACCGGTCAAAGCATCGCCACCATCGGCCGCCGTGAAAACACCTACGTCGAAGCGATCTGCGTTGAAGTGCAACGTCGCTGTGACTCCCACTTCTACCGTGTCATTAGGGAACGCACAACCGTCGTCGAGTATTTCTACATTGACAAGGGGCAACCCATCGGCGTCTTCCGCGATGTAAACTTCTTTCGCGCTGCAGTTTAGTGGCGTTCCGCCAGGCGCGCCTGCGGCGTTGTAGACATCCTCCATACAAGTTCCGGTCGGCGGAGCCGTTTGTGCCAGCGCTGTCTGCATACCCGGCAGGCCCGTCATCATCACGCCTCCGGCAAGTAATAGTGCAAATCCTTGCAGGAATCGCGGAGCGTTCGAATTGCGATTCGTAGAGTTATTCATGGCCTGTCCCCGTAAAGTAATGACGCTTTCTGCAGCGACACAATTTGCTAAAAAATTCTTTTGCGCCTGTTTCCAACGCGTATTGCCATCAGTTCTGACAGTGGAATGAATCAGGTGGACCATTCTTTGAATAATGTTGTTCATAATCTGTACCGCTCGTTTACACATTCCACTCAGTCATTCGACAATGGCTGATCCGTATCACGTCGAACTCTTTTCAAGCTCGACCACTAATTCTTTTTGATTCCCAACTACCGGTTTTGCACGCACGCCCTCATAACCGGGCGCGTTAACCGTGACCGTGTGTTGTCCTGCGCCTAACTCGGTAAACAGGAAGCGGCCATCAAAGTCTGCACTGGTGCTGCTGCTCAATTGGCTACGCAGGCCGTCTATGATGTTCGACGCAGAGATTCTTATTCGGGGTGACGCTATCGGCCGGCCGTTGCTATCGACCACTTTGCCGAGCAGCTTGTGCTTGCCCCTATTTACCACCAGGTCGAGATCACGGTCGGTGTCGCTGCCTGCCAACTGCAAGCCCGAGACGGTGTAATACGGCCTCGTGCGGGACTCGAAAACTAGTGCACCTTCGGGCACATTCTCGACTTCATAACGGCCGTGGCGGTCGCTGGTTACCTCGAGCTTCTGGCCGCTGGCAGATTTGCTGCGTCCGGTCAGCGTAAAGTTCGGTACGGGCTCGCCGCCTTGATCGAGGATGCGACCACTCAAGCGGTAGTTGCGATTCAAGTGTTCGAGCTCGATGTCGCGCCACAAGTGGCCCGCGGTGAGTTCGACGTTCTGTTCGGTGTAGTCACGATACGGTCCGGTCGGACGTATCCAGAGCTGGTAGTCATCGGCTACATCGATTTTGGAAAACAGGAACTCGCCACCGTAGTCAACCACGGCACGGTAATTGCGTTTCAAGCTGGGGGAGTACAGTCGTACCGTGTCGCCGGCGACTGGCACACCGTCGGCATCCTTGACACTGCCGGAGACCGTTGTGTATTCGTAGACCGGCTCCATCGTCACCGCGAGCATGATGCTACCGTCCTCCGCGGTGTCAGTTTCTGTTATCTGATAGCGTTGTTCCCGGTAGCCAGGTAACTGGAAGCGCACCGGGAAACTGCGGGCCTTGCCTTCAAGGGCGACGGCAAATTTGAACTCGCCGTCCGAATCGCTGACGGCACCTGCCGGGATGCCCTTGACCAGCGGCATGACGTGCACCCGTTCCAACCTGTTGCCCACGGTGTCGGTAACGACGCCCGTGACCTGCGCATAGCTCTGCAGCGTCAGCACCAGGTCGGCATACTTCACGCCGGTGCGCACCTCGATGCGTACCGGGGCGTAGCCACCGGAGTCCCCTGTGCCGATCAGGTAAATGCCCGCGGGCAAGTTGCGAAATGCGTAGAAGCCGTTGCTGTTTGTCGTGGTCTGTTGGGAGTTTGTCGCACGATTGGGCGTGTCGTCGCCTGAGGCTTTGAAGTAATTGCGAAACTGTGCCGTGATTTTGACGCCCTCTACGGGCCAGCCGGCCTGGGTCAGTACGCGCCCGGAGATCACCGGCGCTGTGTCCTCTGCACCAACCGGCGAGGGTTGCGGAGAGTTCAGCTGGGCATAGAAGTTATCTACCCACTCGGCGTGCTGTGCAACAGCAGCAGACTTCGTCGGCTCGGTGCCCGCGTATAACGGTTTGTGTGTGTCGCCGACAAACCCTGTGGCAGTAGCGCCCGAGCCTTGCGCTGCCCCGTCCGCACTGATGGGCCGGGCGTCCGCCTGAACGGTCGTGGCCATCGCGACCGGTGCAGACACTATGGCAACACTGTCGCGATTTGCTGCCACATACTGCAAGACCATAAAGAACGTAAAGCCGGCCACAAGAACGGCTGCGAGAAACTGGAAACCCGTGAAACCGTATGCCGTATCCTTGGAAACGACGGGCACGCCATGGCGCCGACGGGCTGACCACGTCTTTTCGGTGTTACGCTGCGGGAGCAGTCGCTCCTGACTTATTTGCCACACGTGCCAGTCCCCCTCGTATTGACCGGGTAGGTGTTCTTGCAACGGGCAATTATTTCTTATTGCGTGTTGCTGCTTTGTTTTATTTATAATTAAGACCGAGCTCGGCAGTGATCAAGCTGGCCTTTATATTTTCCCCATATATGTTAACACGCTGTTGCGTCTAATCGATGGATTGCGGTGCGATTTTGAAGCGAAAAGCAATCAATAACTTTTTGACATAATGTAGTGATGTGAAAAAAATCTGCCTTTATCAGACAAGATGAAGAAATTAAAAATGGAGCTGGCGATAGTAGTCGAACCTACGACTTGCTGAATCAGCTTCCTGGTCAGTCGTTACGCGATGATTCCGCGGTGCTTCTTGGTCTGAATTTGTCCACAAAGAACGCTCCAACGCATAATTACGGTGTCGATTCTATGGTGACAAGTTGTTTTTTTTGGACACGTTTCCGGCGGCATGGGCGGCGGTAACTCTCATCATTTTCGATCCCTATTTCTTTGTTACAAATAATCCGGTACGACCCTGATACGGTCGAAAACCTACATGGCGCGCAGCAACGGTTAGTTGGCAATCGGAAGAAAAAAGCCCGGTGGCGAACGCCACCGGGCCACATGATGCACCGATAAGAGGATTAGTTCAGAACTCGCAGCTCCACGCGACGATTCTCCTGACGACCGGTTCGTGTTGAGTTGTCAGCAATGGGATTTGCTTCGCCGTAACCCCTCGCAGTGATGTTCTCCGAATTGGCACCCCTGGAAATCAGGTATTGGCGAACCGACTCAGCACGTCTCTGCGACAGATCCAGGTTAGTAGCCGCCGACCCGCTCGAGTCGGTATGACCAGCCGCTTCGACTTTCAGACCAGGATTGGCACGCAATGTCGCCGCCGCATGATCGAGCTTCAGAGTCGATGTACTAATCAGCTGCGCCGAATTCAGTGCAAAACGAATGCCAGGCAGGCTGATTGTGACGTCGATCTCGCAACCGCGTATATCGATTCGAGCGCCCGCGGCGGTATTCCTGCAGCTGTCGAGATTATTGACGACACCGTCGCCGTCGTCGTCGCGTTGTTCCGCGGCCAAAGAGCAACCACGCCGACCGACCCGCGTACCAGACGGAGTAGTCGGACAATCGTCGATGAGATTCGCGACACCGTCGCCATCGCTGTCCAACTCACAACCAAACGGATCGACCACGATGCCCTTCGGGGTGGCCGGGCACATATCCGTGTCGTTGTCGACACCATCGCCGTCCGCATCCGGTTTCGAAAATGGCGCGGTTCTTACTGCTGGCGGCGTCGGATGTCCAAGCGGTACATAAAGACCGACCATCACGAGCAGATCGTTAAATCCGGGGCTCTTGAAATCCGCTCGATAACGAACTTCGGTGCGAAAGCGGGTCGCAGCATTGCCCAATGGCGCGATCACACCGAATCCCGCAGTGCCTATAACACTGTCGTAGTTCAGTTCTACCGGAACGATCGGGTGCTCGACAATATCGGCACGCACGAAACCGGTTCCAAAAACCAGATAAGGTGAGAAAATACCTGATCGATTGACGTCCAGCAGAAAGTCCACCCCGACACCGACGGGACGAAATTCGTTGAACCCGCGGTTTCTGCCACCGAACAACGACAGTTCCACCGCCCAGGATTCTGCAAACTGCCTGCCCAATCCCAGGCTCGCCGCCGGGCCGGGGTCAGCATGACGGGACTTGTCTTCGAAATTCATGCCGGCCATCGGTGAGAAGTACCACTGACCTTTGGAAACTATCCAGTCCCCCGCCAGAGCGGACTGCATCATCCCAAGACCGACCACCACTGCTACGACAACTGTCCTTTTGTTCACAATAGTGTTCCCTAAATAGTCTACAGATATAAAAGAGAGTGCGGCAACAGAGTATGCGAGGCATTCCGTCAGCGCCCGGGACCCATTATAAGAGCCGGTGGCTGCCCTCGAAGTGTGACGCAGTCTACATTTTTGAATAGAAGGGATTTCAGGGTACCGGGCATGGGCAGACTTGTTCCCCTGGCCCTTAGCGGCACACATTGGAGCTCGCCCACTGCAAGACTGTAAATGGCGTTTGACTCCGATCTCTCGTTGCAAACGCGTTGCCCCGGAAAAGGCAATGATTTCCCAGTGCCCTTATCGCTGCATTCGATCGCTCGCGGGTGCGTTCAGCGCCCAAAAATCGAGGTTTATTGTTCATTACGTTGGGCCACTCCACATAAGTTATTGAAAAAATGGAGCTGGCGATAAGAATCGGCCTAAGACCGAGTCTAACACTGACACTTCGCGGTTCGACTTCTTGCGAATTTTGGCATCTCGGTAGGTTCTAGCAAATGTTTCCGCGGAAACGCACTAAGAGCCACGCTCAAATGTATACTGAAAAATCGGCTCTCTAAGAGTGGGGGCCGGGAAATTCCAACTACTAAAACGGGGGTAGAAAAATGCAATCCGTACAAACAAACCGTATTTTTATCGTGAGTCTGTTGCTTAGCTGTTCCATGCTGATGGGCGCTGGTGGCCCCAGAGGTCTCAACAGCGCGGCGAGAGCCGAACTGAGCGACGCCGGCGTCGACAAGTACCTTGGTGACTTTGCACCGGCTACGTCGCAGGATGTTGGCGATGGTTGGACCAAGCACACCTTCGACCCTGACGGAGGCAACGGACCGATCTGTATAGCGGGTACACCGTTTTCTGCGTTTACGCGGCAGGGCCACCCAGACCGGCTGCTCATTTTTGAACAAGGCGGCGGTGCTTGCTGGCAGGGCTTCTACAACTGCAATGTCCTGGCCGAGGCGCAGGAGCCGCCCGTGGCTCGAGTGGGCGTCTGGGACTTCGACTCAAGAGACAATCCCTTCGCCGACTATTCCATCGTCTATATGCCTTACTGCGACGGCTCGGTATTCAGTGGCGATAACGACGTTTTCGATCCGGCCTTCGGCGAGGCGATCGGCGTGCCCGAAGCCGTAGTGCGCTTTCACCGCGGATTTCGCAACCAGTCCGCCGGCATAGACCTGGCCAGAGAGATGTTCCCGCACGCGCGCCGGATTACGGTCGCAGGCTCGAGTGCGGGCGGTGTGGGTGCCGCCGGCTTCGCCCCATTTCTCGTCCGGTTACTTTATGGCAATGAGATCAAGCTCACCGTTTTTAATGACGCCGGACCGGTGGCGGTCAACCTGGCCGCCACAGACGACATTGCGGCACGAGATGCCGATTGGCAGTTTGGTCAGTTCTATCCGACAAGCTGCACGAATTGCGATGCCCTGGGAGACAGCACTGCCATCATCCAATGGAGGCTGGACAACGATTCCACCATTCGCGAGGCGTTTTACGAGACCGATAGTGATCTGACCAACCGTTTCTTCATGAGACTGGTGTTCGATCAGCCCGGGTTTCGTAATCTGGTTGTTACCAGTCACGGCTTGCTCAACGCTGCCCACCCGGACCGCTACAAACGGTTTATCGTGTCAGGAGACACCTCGCACACCGCATTGCAGACGCCACTGTTCTATGCTCAAGACGCAAACGGTGTTTTTCTGAATCAATGGACCACTAACTTTCTCGTGCCAACACCCTTCTGGATAGATATTGTGGAGGACCCCGTACCTTAATACGTCGTTTCACCGCGGAGGCAGGTGCCAACCAGGCGACCTGACACCTGCCTCCGTCTCGCATCCAGCCTGCCTTATCCATCTCAGTTCTTACAAGGCCGATGCCGCGATAACGAAATACAAGGGTCAACGCCGCTATCGATCCCAGGGTCGGTCGGCATCTCCCCGGCTTTTTGTTGACAAAAACACGTTTTGTGAACAATGCCGCAGGACAACAAGAAAACGGGCCATTGTAACTCAACGAATTTAAAGGAAAAATGGAGCTGGCGATAGGAGTCGAACCTACGACCTGCTGATTACAAATCAGCTGCTCTACCAACTGAGCTACGCCAGCATTCCTTTGAGGTCGGGTATTTTAGGCGCGGATAAGTGCCGGATCAATGACCGGGTTCAAGAACACGCGTCAGAAATTACCTATCAGGCGGAAAATAGCGGCGGCTGGCAGCGCTCGCAGAGCCGGACCAGTGACCTTTTCAGGCAGTGTCGAATCTAGGCTATTGTAGAACCCTCCAATTGCCGAGGCACCTCTAATGACCGGTGACCGTCGAATAAATGCGATTGAGCAAGCAGCCACTCTGATCGCAACATTGCTGCTGACTTCATGTGCCGTTGCCAACGATCCCGCGAATGACTCGCACCTGATACGCGAAGCGGTAAACGCACACAACGATCGCGCCGGCACACAGATGTTGCGGGAATTTGGGCAATTCCTCTCGCTGCCTAATATATCGGCCAATCAAGAAGACATGCTTGCCAACGCGAACTGGATCGAAAACTACATTGCAACACGAGGTTTTCGCAGTGAGATCGTCACAGCAGGACGGGCGCCTTATGTACTGGCGGAGCGAATAATCGATACCGCTGCGCCCACGGTGCTGGTCTATGCCCATTTCGATGGCCAGCCGGTCGACGCCGCAAACTGGGCCAGCCCACCGTTTTCACCAACGTTAAAGTCGGGCGATAAGCAACTGGACTGGGACAAGGCGCTCGCTGGTGCGATCTCTCCCGACTGGCGCATCTATGCAAGATCCGCTGGCGATGACAAGGCGCCGGTCATTGCGTTAATGCATGCAATCGACGCGCTGGATCGTGCCGGCATTCCCGTCGCAACAAATATCAAACTGATTCTCGATGGCGAGGAAGAAGCCGGTAGCCCGACACTCGAAAACATTCTTGCGCAGCATGCGGACAAACTGGATGCCGATCTCATGCTGTTTTGCGACGGGCCGATGCACCAGAGCCGCAAACGCCAACTGGTATTCGGTGTGCGTGGCAGTGTCACGGTCGATCTCACAACCTTTGGCGCAACCCGGCCATTGCATTCCGGTCACTACGGAAACTGGGCGCCCCACCCTACCGACACGCTAATGCGTTTGTTGACAACATTAAAAGACGAGTCGGGCGCGATACAGGTTCCGGGTTACCTGGAAGATGTGCGCCCGATCAGTGCGGCGGAGAAAGCGGCGATCGCTGATATGCCAAAGATTGACGACATGCTACGCGACGAACTCGCGTTGGGCCGTCTCGAAGGTAGTGGCCAGCGTCTCGAAGAGTTAATCATGCAACCGGCTATTGTAGTGAAGGGCTTTCAGGGTGGCGGCGTTGGTGGCCAGTCCAGAAACATCATTATCCCCAGCAGCACGGCATCACTGAACCTACGGTTGGTTCCCGACCAAACCCCTCAGAGCATACGCAGCCCGCTGGAACGGCATTTCCGCGAACAGGGCTTTCACGTTACCTACAATGATCCGTCCGACGAGTTACGGCGCAAACATCCAAAGTTGCTCAAAGTGAACTGGCGCGGCGGTTATCGGGCTTTTCGTTCTTCGCTGGACAGTACCGCAGCACAGGAACTGACCCGTATCCTCACCGCACTTAATGACGAAGCGCCACTGCTGACCCCGACGATGGGTGGGAGCTTGCCGATCTATCTGTTCGATGAGGCACTGGACATGCCCATCGTCATCCTGCCGATAGCCAACCACGACAACAACCAACACGGGCGCGATGAAAACCTGCGTCTGAAGAACCTGTTCGACGCGGTTGCAATCTATGCCGCCGTCATTTCCCAATTCGGCAAATAGCACACATTTCTCAAACACTGCGAGATGCGCATGATTAGAATTACTATCCTGGCCTGCGTGGTGGGCTTGTGCGCCTGTCAGGCCGCGGCCCGACCCGATACCGTAACCGTCGACGAGATAGTCGCGCGACACATCGAGGCAATCGGTGGCGAAGAAGCAATCAGGAATCTGCAAAACCTGGTTTTTGGCGGCGGTCTCTACGAAGAAGAGGGTTATTCGAGTGATGGCAACGCGACGATGTCGCTGGGTCGGCCTTTTTTCAAGCTCGTTGGCGATAAGACCAGTGGGTACGCCGAAGGTTATGACGGTGCGGCATGGGAGTGGTTCGAAAACCCCGGCATCGTCGTTCGAACGGTGGGGAAAGCATCCGAGGCGATCCGCCACTATGCAGGTGTCGAGAGCCCGTTGCTCGATTATCGCGAAAAAGGTTCGTCGGCCAGGCTGATAGGCGAGACTGAACTGGACGCCAGAGCGGTGTTCGTCATCCAACTAGAGCGCCGGGATGGTTTTATCGAACAATTCTACATCGACAAAAATAACTACCTGATCAACGCTTCAGGCCGCGAAGCCCCGATTCATGCGTTTGGCGATTCGGTTACCAGGCTGAACCGGATTTCCGATTATCGTACGGTCGGCGGAGTGCAAATCGCTCATCATTTCGAATCGGTGGAGATGCCTTCGGGCAAGCCACTCAGTTCGATGCAGTGGGGTAGCATAAAAGCCAATCAGGAACTCCCCGCTGACTGGTTTTCCCCACCGGAATTTGAACGAACGCCATTACAGACTTTCATAGAACAGCTCTACGGCCAACGCAGTGACATTGCAGCAGTAATGTGGACCTATCACGAGTTTCGCCGTGCCAATCCGGAAATCGACATCAGCGATCCGGTCAATATGGCGGCTTTTCAAATACTGAAGATGGGTGACGTCGACAACGCGATTGCCCTGTTGGAACAAAACGCCAAAGACTATCCGGATTCGGCCAATACTCGGTTTGGGCTCGGCCGTGCTTACCAGACAGCAAAGCGGCTGGAAGATGCCAAAACAGAGTTTCTTGCGGCACTGAACGCCGATCCGGATCACGCCCGTTCAAAAGCCGCTCTCGAGGCATTGCTCAAGAAGAATTAAAGGCCCCCTGACCCCTTTAGTTGTTACCAGCGTGTTGTTCTCCTGGTGCACACATCGAGATCGCAAACATCGCCTACGCCGTCGCCATCCAGGTCTGACTGGTTGGCATTGGCATCTTCAGGGCAGTTGTCGAGACTATTCGCAACACCGTCCCCGTCAATGTCCGGGTCACAGACATCGCCCATTCCGTCCGCGTCCAGATCAAACTGGTTGGCATTGGGATCAGTCGGGCAGTTGTCCACACTGTCCGGCACACCATCGTTGTCACTGTCACCATTAGTGGGATCCAGTGGGTCCGTGCCATTTATTATTTCATCCCCGTCATTGACACCGTCATTGTCCGAGTCCGCAACCAGCGGATCGGTGCCGTGGGTGCCCGTCTCCTCATCGTCCGTCAGGCCATCATTGTCGTCATCCGGATCACAAGCATTACCCGCACCATCCATGTCGGTGTCAGTCTGGTCGGTATTGGCATCGACGGGACAGTTATCAACGTCGTCGGGAATTGTGTCGTTATCAGCGTCCAGCGAAGCACACGCGCTGACGACAATATCATCGTACCCGGGAACCGGTATGCCGAAGCCCGCGTCCTGGTAAAAGAACGTGATTTTGGTCACGCCGTCCCAGACGGATGTCTCGCCCACAACTGCGGCGCTATTGAAGTCGATCACAAACGGGCCAGACTCAACATCGGCTTGGTCAGGTTGACCCGTAAAGTTTTCCACTCTGACGAGATAATCCCCACCCTGGTCGGAGAGAATTCTGGCGTCGGAAGTCGTATCGAACGATCCTTGAAAACCCAGCATCACGACCTTGAGCGACTGCAGGTCAAAAGAACCCCCGTCGATCCGTGTCAGCTCGACCGCGTCACCGCAAACATCGGGACCGAATGGCGAGGATCCCGGCGCACAGGTACCGCTGACGCTGCCCGAATACTGCACCAATAAGGAACCGGTGTGTGTGAGCGGTGGGATGCTACCTATCGAGCTGCCATCGCTTGATATCCTGTCGGAACTGCCAAAACTGTCGAACCGGCAACCATCCTCCGTGTAACCTGTAGCTGGGTTTGAGGCTGCCGTTCCGAAGTCGATTGTTGTGTCGCCGTCGGAATCTCCCAGTAACGTGGCCGCGGCGACACCGCCACTAGTGGCGGCGTAAATGTTGCCGCTCTCGTCAATGTCGATGTCCTGGCTGACCGCGTTTCCGTTTGCCAGCACTTCCAAGTTGATTGTGCCGTCATTTTTGACGCTAAACACGTCGCCGCCACTGATGAAAAAGACCGTGCCTGATGTGTCCAGCGCCACGCCATTGCCGGTAACGGCAACATTTGTCGCCAATTCACCTGATATCGCGGCAGCCGTTCCACCGCCAGCGACGGTCGTGATTACACCCGTCACGGCATCGATCCTGCGGATCGAACGGGGCGCACCGACCTGGGCGATATAGATGTTGTTGTCGGCATCGACTTCGATATCAAAAACCGCACCGATTTGAGCGGCTGTCGCCAGCCCACCATCACCCGTGCTACCACAATTATTGAACGCATCGTCAGCGGTGCCCTGGCCGGCAACCGTTTCGATAAAGTCACCGGTTGTAATATTCACCTTCGCCACGATGCAATATTCCCCGGCGATAATGAGATTACCGTCAGGCGTGAAGTTGAACGAGTAAATGAAGTTGAACAAGGGGTTGTTCTGATAGACACTGGTGATGATGCCGGTTGTAGCATCTACGCGGCGAATTCCGCCGCGCCCCTGGGCAAAATAGATGTTGCCCGCAGCATCCACGCGGCTCGATTGAACATTATTCACCATGGCGTCCGTTGCCAGCCCGCCGTCACCGTTCGCTGCGCCACCAGTGGCGGCGGTGCCATTGCCCGCAACCGTGAACATCAGGCCACTGGCGTCCACTCTCTTGAGGTACCGGAGATCACTACTCCCGTCGTGACCCATACCGAAATAAACCGTTCCCGCAGTGCCGGTGCCGATGCCAAATATCTGGCCTGTGCTAACTGAAAGCGCAGGAACGCCCTCTTGCGAGGCATCGCCCGCTCCAAAACCGGCGAACGGTTCCAGTGTGGCCGGTTCGGGGACGCTAACTGACGAAATGGTGAAATTCCATTCGTAATCGTATGCTTCACCGAAATCCGAGAGGAAGTTAGAGAATCCCCAGGTTTGACCGCCAGGAAGAACGTCAGGAAACGCAAAGAAACCAGCAATAGGGGGCGGATCAGGAAATGGAGGCCCGCCAAATGGATCATATTCCCTTAACCTGGCTATCCCGGTAGTTCCTGACAAGTGTGTCAGCGTCACCGAAATGTTAGACAGCTCGAAACCTACAGCGACGGCGGTCTTATACGCGTCACCCGGATCAATCGGATCAAATGCACCATCAAGACTGACGTTACCCAGGATGCTGTACGTACCTGCATCCAGTGTGCCAAGGTCAACAGGTGTCGCTTCGTCGCCAGCGTCGCCATTGACGCCTTCGTCGTAAATAACTATCGCATGTGCGGCTGACGTGCTAAACAAGAACGTGAGCACCACTGATGCCATGACTGATGGAAACCTAGTGCTAATCATAGGCAAACCCGGGTGTTTGCGTGAAAGCGGATGCTGAAACAAACAAGATAACCGCCATGCATCGCATCAAGGCCGGTGTTAGCAGCCAGCGTCTGCGAGTGTCAAGTCGAAGCGAGCGAAGGATCTCAATGTGTGGTTGACGGTATTTCATGGTGCAACTGCTATTAACACGGCCCCCGACAACTGAGTGTTGTTCTGTGTGTGAGAAAACACTCCTGGGTCTTGGTGCAAAATAGACTCGATGATCGGCGCATTTGCAAATGCCCATCCACCGGATGGAGGCGTCGTCGCCGTATTGAATGAAACGTTGTTTTGACCTGCGGCATTGAAATCAATGACGAGCCCGGCAGCGGTTGCAGTAAAAAACTCAGGGCTGCCGAATGGGTCTATGGCGATGAAACCTCCAGCCGATGACGACACAGTAAACACATCAGTGCCATCGTTGAGCGTCAATTCGAAGGCTATGATATCGGCTGCGGTCAGCGGTCCCATCGTTCCATTGGTCGTGATGGTGCCCTGTACGCTTCCCGCGCTGCCAACTGCCCGGTCAACGAAGTACGTGGTTGCGGTGCCCTGCCCACCGTCACCAACGAAAAGCGTCACTGTGGTGTTCGGAATGGCATATTCGTACACACCCGGGATAATTCCAAGAGATGCGAAAGACTGTCCGGCTATTAGTGTGGAGCCGGACAAAGTCTGGCCGCTGGTGTAGCCTGTCGGCACTGTAATGAAACCGGTAACCGAATCGAACCCGAAGACGTCACCAATATCCGTGGTCCCGCCAGCAAAGCCGCCGGTACCAAAGGCCCCGGCGTTCACTGTCATCGAGTAAGCCTCAACGTTAGCAGTGAAAGACGGCCCACCAACTGCCAGGCCGGCAGATGGATTAATAAATCCGGATTGAGTGGCCAAGCCCAAGAGAGTCGCCCCGGTCAGGTCGTAGATGGCAGCCCCCTGGATCAGAACATCGGTACCTACTTCGGACACCGTGAACACGACGCCCGTGCCGACCGCGATCCCCGCGATGGGTACGATGCCGGTCTGATTGAAGTCAGCCTGGTTATGCACGTCGCCGCCGATGTTATGAACGATTTGTTCACCGCCCTGAGTCGAAAGAGTCCACGCGGACGGACCGGGCGAGCCGAGCTGAAAATCAACGATTCCGCCGCCTGGGAAATCAAAATTAAAAAACAGCTCGGTGGTGGTCGCCGTTAGGATGCTCGGGGTTGGGTCTGTGAATTGCAATATTGTCAGCCGGGCACCGGCGCTTGACGATAACGCGAATTCATCCGTTCCATCGTCGACGACCAGGTCAAAACTTAAAACGTCGGACTCTACCAGCGGTCCGATCGTACCGTTCGTTGTGATCGTCCCCTGAATGCTTCCCCCAGAAACCGTCCGGTCAACAATATAGGTGTTGGCTGCCAGTTCGACCGTAATCGAAACCGTTGCGCTGACCGGTGCCGGGCCGTTACAGAGCTGGTCCGAAATCTGATATGTGAAGGTGTCCGTGCCGACGAAACCCGGTGGTGGTGTATAGCTCAAGCCGACAACCGTGAATGTGGCGTCAACGATTTGTGTGATGGTGGCGCCATTGGCGCTGACTGAGTCGTTAGCCACCAGGAAAATCTCATCACCTTCAGGGTCTGTATCGTTTGCGAACAATTCATTACGCAAGATATTGACCGTCGAGCCGGCATCCATAAAGATCTGATCGCCATTAGCGGTCGGTCCGACATTGCCGTCCAGCGTTTGCTGTAACCTATAGATAGCCTCGCGACCTGGCGTCACGCTGGCATCAGCTGGGGTCAGAATTATTCCAGCTTCGAGAGTTTCAATAACCCAGTAACGGTTACCGTCAACCAGTCGTAGCGGTTGCCAGGTTCGGTAGAATTTGAAATCGGGATTATTACTAAAGTTCCGCGTGAGCTCCATGCGACCGTTAACCGTAATCCAGGACCAGTCTGACGAACCTCCAAAACCCGGTTGGCGACAAGCGATACCACCAGGAAAAAACTCAAAGTCAAACGGAAAGATGCCAGGCCCGTCAAGCGTACCGCCGGTTGCCCCGAGCGATCTGAAACGCCGGTTTTCCAGGGATGGCTCGTCAAAAGCCTGTGTTTCATCGCGGGTTACGGCATATGAGCGTTGCGCGAATGGCGCATCAATCGCGGGGCTTCCGAGCAAGATCGCATTTACCACGCCTTCCTCTTCGGGGAGCACACCGACAAAGGTATTTTCGTCCCCATTGGAAAACACGACGTTTAGGAATCCCGATGCATTGATCGACCAGGTGAACGCGAACCCCCGGCGTCGGGACGTGCCGGTGCCGTTGGTATTGAAATCGAGTGTGTCAAAGCCCTGTTCCGGCACGGTTCCACCGACGGCAGCATTGTCCTGATGATAGAAAGTGGCCGTCAGGCCCTGACCGAGCAACCCCACTTCGGTAAATGGAATCGTCTGGTCAACAGTGAGACGGGCTGACGCTGTCCCGGGCAAATCTTCATTGATCTCGGTCGGAATTAACGGATTCTGCGGATAGGTGACAGTTTCGTGGAAAAGGACGAAAACATGATCCGCCCGGGCGCCGTCAATCAAACGCTGGATCGTGACGCGGTCGAAAGCCGTAATCTGCTGTTCCTGCACACCGCCGATGTCCACAAAATTCTCAAATTCAAATGGCGTCGTAAAGTCCACGCTGATGTCGCCATTTTGATCGATTGTCCACGTCGTATCGGTCGTGCCACTGCCACCAGCATATGAGCCCGATCCGGCGGGATTGAATCGGATTTCGCCGCCGACGAAGCCAGACCCTAAATTGCCATGCGCCGTGAAATACAGCGTGCCCGGAATCTCACCCGCACCGTAGGGCGCGTGAACATCGGCTGCTGTCTGCGCTGTTGCCGCAGCCAGGTCATCCGGAAATACGGTCTCCAGCATCGTTGCAATGTCATTACGCAAGGCAGTGTTGGTCAGCGCCGAGATAGTGTCGGTATCGAGGCCTATCTGAATTTGTTCGGTCTCAACGATGGTCTTGAGACTTGCCGCTAGCCGTATCAATGTGGACGAATCGACCGCTGCGGAAGCCTCGGCTAGTGCCTCATCACTGACTATTGGACCAACACTGTTTTCCTCTGCCAGAACGGCCAACGTTGTTGACAGGAAACTGAGGTCGACTGCGGCAAGCTCCGTGTTGTCGACGATATTGTCGATGCCGCCTGCATTCAGCAAAGTCTGGGTAGATCCCACAATACTTCTTAAGATAATGTCGTCATCGTCACCGGCACCGGTCGCCCTTAGCGACACAAAATCTTCAGAGCTGACTGAATCGATTGTGACGCTGTAGCTGCCATCGGCCGCCGCGGTAGTCCCAAACTCGGTCACGCCACCGCCATATGCGCTACCGTCGACGGTCGCCACAACCTCGGCAAACACCAGGGAGTCCCGCACAGTTCCGTTCAAAGTCAGGCTAATTGGATTTATTGTTAGCGTTACCAACGCCGGGTTTGAAACAATCGTTCCATCGTCTACCAGGTAAGCAAAATTGTCGGTGCCGGGACCGCTACCATCATGGGTGTACGTAAACGAACCGTCAGGAAACAACTCAAACGCTGCCGCGTTAGTCGGTGTCGGGGCTATAAGCTGAGCGGTGAGTGTATCGCCGTCGGCATCGGTGTCGTTTTCAAGCACACCGGGTGCTGGTACCGTGATTGTGCCGCCGACGGTGAGCGCATAGTTATCGGCGAAAGCAACCGGCGGTGTGTTGGTTGTGCCGGTCGTAAATGTCGACACGTCGCGGTGAATACGAATAAAGTCGACTGATCCCACGAAAGCTTCGCTCTGGCCAGTTGGGAAATCGTCCACAAAGAAATTCAGAATATTATTAGACGGGATCCCCTGACCGAGTGGATCTGCAACGGTGAACAACAACACACCATCCTGATAGATTGAAGCCTGGCCTGCCTCATGCGTCATACCGATCGTTGTGTCGGTATTCAGTGTAACAACACCAAAGCCAGTCGGTCCGGCAGAAAAGAAGTCAATCTCGCCATTCAGAACGTAGAGGCCGCTATCATTTTGCAGATCCTGGAAGTCAATAAGCTTGTTGAAACCTCCAACGTTATCGTTTGCCTGAAAACGTATCTCGATAGCGTAATCGGTTGTGCATGGCAAGGCAGTCGTCAGCCGCAAACCCTGATTAAGATCGAAGAAATAGCGACCGGCATCGACCGTGCCGCCACTCGCAACCAAGTCCGCGCCATTGCCCAAGGTGTCGGACAAATCGCCGTCGAAATCGTAGCTCTTCAGTACTTCCGGACCCGCCCCAGGATCACAAACTACATCGATGGTCAGCGTCACGGTGGCAACGCTGGAGTTGTCTGCGCCATCGGTGGCCAGGTAAGTGAAACTGTCCGTGCCTAAGGCACTGCCGTCATGGGTGTAGCTAAATGACCCGTCAGCCGCGAGGTTAAACGCAGACGCGTTTGCCGGTCCGGCCACCAGCACCGCACTAAGTACATCACCATCGGGATCGGAGTCGTTGCTCAACACACCATTACTGACGCCGACAGTTAACGTTGTCCCGACATCGACAAGATAAGCATCGTTAACAGCCGTCGGTGCGAGGTTCGCCACGGCAGCCTGCGAAAGGATGTTTTCATCAACCGTGATCAGCGGCGTGTTTTGGTAGGCGTCAAAATTGTTGAAGAAGAAACGCGCAATCTCATCGTTTAGCGAGAACGCCTCGATGCCAAAGCAGGCGACCAGAACCGGTGCACCGTCCATCAGCCCGTCGACGCGGCCATCGGACAAATCATCTGATGCGGCCAGAATCGACTCGATAGTTGGCGCGGCGAAGCCTGCTTCGACTGAAATGCGGTTAATAAGATTAGCCAGACCACCCAGTACCAGGGCGTACTGGCGTTGCGCTACGGTGGCATTTGGGTCGGGAGATACCGGGTTGGCGGGTGCTGTCGTGACAACATCGAAACCAAAGGCGTTAGTGGCCAGTGCGCGGAAAGCCCCGAACTGCTCTACGAAAAGACCAGCCGGTGCTTCGCGGCGCGTCGCATCCACCAATGCCTGCGTTACGACTGAAACGGTTATCGATGTGACGCCGACCGGCAGCAAGCCTTCCAGCCCTTCATCGTCTGCGAGGAATATGCGCCGTTTTAGTGCCGGATCGGGTTCGCGGTCGGCTTCGTCGACATAGGAACCGCCACCGGCACGGATTAACAATGCACCGCTGCCGGGCGGAATGGTTGCGCTAAAACTACCGTTGGCATCGGTGGTTGTCGTGACGACCGCAGGACCGGTGATGTTTCCAGAATCATCAATCGGAAAAAGATTGACGGTCGATAGCTCCATCGGTCCCTTGCTAGCCGTGCCGGTGACTAACACACCGCCGTTCGTGGGTGGTGGGAAACTGACGCCGCCGGGTGCGTTGTCGCTGCCGCCACCACCACCACAAGCCGAAACCGTCACCGCCACCAACATGGCAATGAGTACACGGCAATTTTTTGTGTAAGTGGCCATGACTTAAGGTGTGGGCGCCCCAAAAACCACAGCGCCTGAGACCGATATGCCCGCGGGGTTGGTCAGTCCGTAAGTGAGGCCGGCCCCGTTCGGCAGGCTGTTCGTGCCGGGCGAGCCAAAGAAACCGCTGAAATTGCCGCTGCCACCAGTCTGTCCATCGATAAGCAGTGAGTTGTAAAGACCGTTGAATAGCTCGCTGGAAATCGTGCCGCTACCACTGGCTTCCCACACATTGCCGGCGATACCCAGCGATATTTCGCTTTGTACTGTCGCAGAAGTGAAGTTAGCCAACAGACTGGCGTTACCTAACACGCCACTATTACCGATCGTATCGGTTGGGTCGGTGTTGCCAACGACCAACGTGTAATTCGCGCTGCCCGTCACTGGAATAACCGGGGGCGCCTCGGGCCCATAGACCCAATGCAGGCTTTGCTCGCTTAAATCCACATTAACCACTGAGCTGTCGACTTCGGTTATCGTGCCCGATCCACCCGTCCAGCGTCCCCAGCCGATTCCCGTTGCCGGATTGAAGCCGTCATCGCGAATGCCGGCCGTACCAATCGCATACGACGAATCAGCGGTTGTGGGTGTCGATTGAAATTCGGTGAGGTCGTTGCCAGAAAAAGTCCGCGAGCCAACGCTTGAAGAGCCCGTAAACACGCTTGTGCTAAAGCCGGAGATCGTTCCGCTACCCACTGCAACGGACCGGCCGCTGGGTAACTCTCCGGCTTCCAGAGTCGCGCCGGTTTCGGTCATTATCGGAATCGGCGGCTCGGATGAAACGGTGGTCTCGGTGTCACCGCCCACCGATCCGCCGCCGAAACTCGATCCACTGCTGAATGAATCGCCGAAACTCGTTGTACTACTGGTCGAGCTAGTCGCGCTGCTTGTACTGGTTGAACTGGTCGAACTGGTCGAACTGGTCGAACTGGTCGAACTGGTCGAACTGGTCGTTGATGCCACGGTACCGTCTGATGATCCTTCAGCGGATCCGTCAGTTGATCCATCAGTCGATCCATCACCGTCCGATGAACTGTCCGCTTGTGCCGATTCATCAGCAGATTCTTCCGATGACTCCTCCGACGACGTTTCGCCCGACGATTCTTCTGACGACGCCTCCGACGACTCATCGGACGATTCGTCTGACGATTCCGGCCCAGTAGCCGCACTGGCGGTAAAGTCGCCTGAACCAGAATCCAACCCAGAATCGGGCGAACCGAGACCGATACTCTCCGACGCAGAAGGCCCGATTGCGACAATCGTTTCGGCGACTTCTGCCGCAGCTGTCTCAGTTTGGGTCGCTGTCTGTGATTGCGCCGTCGTCTGTGATTGCGCCGTCGTCTCTGTTGTGGTCTCTGTCGCCGTCTCTGTTTGGGCTGTCTGTGATTCTGCCGTCGTCTCCGCCGAACCCTCCTCAGATGCCGCCGCTGTTTCTTCAGACGATTCCGAAGAGTCTTCCGACGACTCCTCTGGTTCCTCTGAAGATTCCTCGGAAGATTCCTCGGAAGATTCTTCTGATTCTTCCTCTGATTCTTCCTCTGCTGCTTCCTCGGATTCGCCTGTATCGCCTAGTATGCTCGGCGGTTCCGGCAAGCGGACTGGTGCTGCTTCGAAATCCTGCACGTAGTAATACTCGCCGGCACCCATCGTGTATTCGCCACTGAGATTGGCGACGGCCACGATGCCTTCTGTCACTCCAATATAAAGGCCGTCGGGGACTGCCTCGGGATCGGCTTCTGGCGGCAGGCAATCACCGGCGCACCACACGGCGCTGTAATGTGTGCCGCGTATGCCCATCGTCGCCGCGGGGGTATTTACGACATACTCTTCGGGATCGTCTTTGCCGATTGCACCCGAAATAGTGCGGAAACCACCTTTAATCAAACTGGTGACCGCACCGTTGTTGGCAGCGACAACTACCGGGCCTGCGGGCTGTTCCCGCTCATCTCCAGCCAAAAAGTACTCTTCGACAGCGAACTCGGTGGCCGGACGCAGCGAGAACTTGGCCCCGTCTTTCATAAGAAGTTGGCCACGCGATTTCGCAGCGGTCACAACCACGTCGCCCTCGTAGATCGGATCGGTTTTTTTCAGCGTAACGGTTTCGGCGCGTTCAACCGTAACTGTCCCGGCCACAAAAATAACCTGGCCGGCTTGCTGCGCCGCCCACACGGGCGTGACGAAACCGAGCAGTATCAGACCGATGAAGACGCGGCGCATCATCTTACCGCCCGGAACTGTATGCCGATCTGCACACGATCGTTTTCATAAATCTCGACGTTGGAATCGTTTTTTACAAAGCTCAGATTCGGGACAAAGGTCCACCCCTTTAACGGCTTGTCTACAATCTCAATAGCGAGGTTGGCTGTGTACTGCTTATCCTTGCGATCGGTGCCAAAAAAATCGAGGCCGTTGTAGGGAACTCTTAGCGCGCCCAATCCCCAGAAAAGATCTTTGCCGCCGACTTGCAATCTCCCGCCGACGCGGCCACCCGCGCGCGAGTTGCTGTAAGGGGTATTGCGATCCTTGGCCAGGTCGCGACCGCCGATCAGCGTCACATCAAAATCACCCGCACCGTCTTGTACCGGCCGACGCATTGTGATTGAGTAATTCAGCCGGTCGAGATCACGCGCTTTCAAAGCGTCGGTATATCGCACCGGGCCGGCCCGCATCGTGACTCGCAGCGCTTTGTCATTTTGCAGCGGGCTGGTCCAGCCCAGATCCAATGCCAGACCGCGTTCGTTGAAGCTGCCATCTATTGCGGACCAGGTTGCGCCCAGACCCAGATTGAATCCGTGGTCACCTTTCGTGATCGCCAAACCAACAGTGCTGCTGGCGTAGGTGTTATCGACATATTCGGCATCGCGATTGTGACGATGCTTCGCATCAGCCCCGAATAACAAATCCAGTCCGGGCTTAAGCGGCCTCTTCATAATTCCGCCGAGGGCGGCTTCGGCGAACGGGCTATCCTGCTCGGTGCTACGAGAATCTAGCGCAAACCCCAAGAACTCATTGATGTCGGCCGCGCCATTGGCGTTACTGTCATAGCCACCCGATGCCATTGCATAGAACAGCTTTTTCGGTGGCTCTGCCGTGACCGGCGGATTACGAATAATGTCCAGAAAGGCCATAATGATGTTGCGCACTTCTTCTGGCGGCTCTTTGTCGAGCAATTTCACGAATTCCTTCTCTGCCAGATCGTGGTCGCCAATATCAAAAAGTGCGCGGGCCAACTCCATTCGCGCGCCGGTAAATTTTGGCAGGAGTTTGACAACACGTTCGAGCGCGAATATCGCCTCACCAGGGTGACCACTGTCCAAAGCCGCAACACCGAGCAAATAATCGAATCCGGTATCGCCGGCCCACTCGACTTCCAGTTTTGATAACAACGCGTAGGCGTCTTCACCACGACCTTCTTTGAGAAGCCTCGCCGGTTCAATCAACGGAGTGCGATCGCGTTTTGGCGGCTCATCTTCGGCGTCGGGTGCATCGGCTGCCAGAAGCTGCGTGTCACCCTGGCGTGCAACGGCACTCACTTTCTCGGTCCAGTAGCTGTGGACGAAACCTGAAACGCCATCGGACGTTTCGATTTCATACCAACGCCCATGCGCGCTGATGAAATTCGCATGTGCGCCGGCAGCCAGCGCCCCGATCACTTCACTATCGGCTGTTGGCCCAGCGCGTACATTGACGTAGTTCGTTACGCTGTCGGCAGTGATGACCTGCGTCGTGTATGCCGATTCCGGTTCGGACTCAGGTTGCACGACAGGCGCCTGGGCTGCGTGCACCGGTGCATCGCCAAGCCGATCAGTCCAGTAACTGTGCACAAAACCGGTGCCACCATCTGGCATTTCGATTTCATACCAACGCCCACGCTCACTGACGAAAGTCGCTGGTACTCCGGCAGCCAGCTCCCCTATCACCTCACTGTCGGCTGTTGGTCCGGCACGCACATTGACGTAGGTCGTAACTCTGTCGCCAGTTACGACCTGTGCAGGTTCAGCTGCCCCTGCCACCATAGGAAGTGAAAACACGGCCACCAACGACAGCAAGGATTTTCTAATTATCATTCCTTCGTCCCGACGCACAAGCGTCAGGCCCACCTACTAGTGAGTCTAGTACAGGTCAGGCTCAATGCAAGAGATAAACTGCGCCCAAGTATTTGTTTCATGTAGCTAATGTCTCCAATTATGGAGTTTTGGCACTAGAAATCATTTGCTGCGGGCGAATACTCTCTTTAGTGATTATCAACACACATAACATCGATAAACTTGATCAGGACATTCTGATTTTCTGCACCACATAAGATCATAAGGTTAGGCCAACCCAGTATAGTTAGTCAGCGCCGCCAGTGCTCGGGTCAGTTTGCGATGCCGTTGCAGCATTAACGCAAAACGTCTTTCTTGAGGACCGCCTTTTGCGCGCATCAACGCGATCAGAGCGTTTTTCTGCCGATCCGACCAACTGGCCAAGTCCGGAACAAGTGCAATGAGTGGGCACAATTGCAAGAACGACTGACGCTCATTGCGTGGCCATGATCGAATATCAGAAACTTTTAGCAATCGCCTGACCCGCCTCTCGGCCCACTCTGCCTGCGCCATTCTGTCACCGTTATAATGCATCGCGGCGTGACGTGTCACCGCGAGACTGATGTCAGCCATATCCGGAACCGGCTCGGACAGTTTGTCATCCAGGTTCAATACCAGATTCGATGCAGTAAATCGGCGCAACGTCGCCGATGGCGACCGGTAGCCAGGTTCTGCCGCGATCTTGCTCCACTCCTCCTCGGCCAACTGTACCAGCCCCGAATCGGCGGGCCTAAAACCCATTTTGTAATAGAACCAGAAAGCGCCGGACTGAATTCCACCGACGCGGCCATAACCAAATTGGGCAGAATCAATAATGATCTGTGTTGAGGCGTAATGCTGAACGAATGTGCGCAGAATCTGGGTGAACAAATAAGCCGACTCACCGCCCCGGTATTCGTGAAAAATGTTCAGGCCGATGTCCAGGCGATGGAGATACACAAAACTGCCGCCATAGGCGACCGGAACACCGTTCTTGGCAGCAATAAAACCAAAGAAACTATCAATAGACAGACGACGCTCAGGTTGCATGCCAAAAATTGCCACGTCGATTCCGTCTTGCAACTGAAATAGATCAACTTCGTGCGCGTTGGGATATGTGACCGCTTCAGTTTCCCGATGCCGCACGGACAAAGTCGACCGGGCCACATCAATGAGATGATTGGCCTCCTTGGCCGTTAATTTCTTGGGCCGGGCCACACGGGCTTCCAACAGCTCGCGAAAGTTCATCGCTCTATTCGCACGGCTCTCGCCAAAAGAGAGTTTTCTTCGCGGGAAACGATTGAGAGTGCGCGACGCCAGTTTCGAACTTAGCCGCCACTGCAAGCGTAAATCCATCAAGTCGAAGAACTCTTCGCGTGATCCGCTGTTGATCTCGTATCTGTCGAGAATCCACGCCAATACCGTTTGCTCTTCCGCCCCTTTGCTGAGTTCAAAGAGCTCGCGAGTCGACATGCTATTGGTCAACAAACTGCTTTGTTCAACCTGCGGGAGAAAAATATGTCCCAGTTCCTCGAGGGTGTTCTCGACGGATTCGTCGTCCCATGTCAATTCGACATCGGCGCCAAAGGTTTTGCTCAACCAGCGGGCAATGGGCAAAGTATAAACGTAGGCCACATCCGTCTCGGCGATTCCGGTATCGGCCAGGCTGCCGACCAGCCGCCGCCCGGCCGATCTGGCCTGGCGTATCGTCGCGGCAATACGTTTGAGTTCGGACTTGGCCAGCCGGTGGAGTGTTGCATCGTCGGGAAAAGCAACAAGAAACATCAGAAGATCATGGTAGCTACGAACGACTTTAGCTGACGTCAGCGGAGTTGCGCTGATCTTATTCAACAATGCTAACTTGCGGGTGATCCAGCGGCGGCCGCGTTTCCCGCGCATGGCTACGAGAGACTCAATCCAGTCAGGCAGATCGCTGCTGTTGTCTTTCATCTTGCCATTGTGAGGCGGTTCCGCGGGAAGCGCTAATATTATTTGTGCCCGTTAGCAGGAAGTTCAAGCAGCTACCCCCGATAACAGCGACGATTTATTCGTCGCGGACGAAGGGAACAAAGATCACGGGCGCGACATTGTGCGTGTCGATAGAGCCGTCTTCATTTTTGGTCAGAACTTTCAGAATTTGTGTTCTGAATTCGGGCCCCACTGGAATAACAAGGCGGCCACCGGGTTTGAGTTGCTCGATGAGGGGTTTGGGCACGGTTTCCGGTGCCGCGGTTACCAGGATGGCATCGAACGGTGCGTGCTCGGGCCAGCCGGCGTAACCGTCGCCGGCTTTCACGCTTACGTTGTCGTAACCGAGTCGTTGTAAAGTTTGTGCCGCACGATCGGCGAGCATGTCGACAATCTCGATTGTATAAACGTGCTTCACCATCTCCGCGAGTACCGCGGCTTGGTAACCCGACCCGGTTCCTACTTCGAATACAACTGAGTCCTTGTTGACGTCAGCCAGATCAGTCATCAGTGCCACAATGTAGGGTTGGGAAATCGTCTGACCCGCGCCGATCGGCAATGGGCGGTTTTCATACGCCGCCGCGCGGTGACTGGCCGGCACAAATTCATGACGAGCAACCCGTTCCATCGCCGTCAATACGCGTTCGCTAACTGTCGGTGGGCCGCTGCGGCGTATTTCTTCCAGCATCGCCTGGGGTGCCGGCATGTCCCGTTCTTGCGCGGTGCAACTAATTGCCGTCAGGATCGCTACTGCGGTGAGGGCCACCTTGCTCATCGGGCCTGCCTCCTGGACCCCACTATAACGCCGATGTGGGATGCGGCGACAGTGTCTGCAAGACAGACAACACAAATAAAAAGGGGATAGAGTTTCCCCTATCCCCTTCGTTTAGCTTTCAGGCTGGGCGGCTGTGGCGCATTTAAGCACCGGCGCCGTCTGCGTTCCAGCTCGGCCTTCCCTCAAGTCGCCTCTGCACGAGGACATTGACGACCCGACTTCTCGCCGGCTTGAAAGCGTGCTTTTTCACGCTTTCTGTTCTTTTAAGACGCTTTCGCTGCGTCCCCCGCCGGGATACTCGCGTGTGTATCCTCACGGGCTCCGGCAGCTTTCACCTGCTGTACCGATAAATTGATTCATTTTTCGGCTTCGGCTGCGCACTCTTTCGAGCGGCACATCCTTGCAGGCTTCCCTCTGCCTTTGGTCACTTTCCTGGCGTGACCCTTCTCCCCCTGCCAGTTTGGGGGTCGGCTGCCTGGGATTACGTCCCCGACACCATTGAGGGAAAGTATATAGAACCCGTCTCAGGGGTCTATAAAACAAGCTGTGCACAGCCTGTGGAAATTTTGTTGGCCGGATGTGCCAATCTTGACGAACTGTGCGCCATTATAAAAATCAAAGACTTACGTGGTCCGGGATCGAGCGTCAGGTATCTGTTGGGCAGTTACGTCCCTCGATACGCAGAACACGGCGAGGTGACGCCTGATAGTCGCTGGGATCAACGACCTGACCCTGGGGCAAGGCAAAGTCAACCCAGTAGACAGAGCTGTCGCGATAACGATCGCGAATCTGCGGGCTAATGCCAAGCCTGCGAATCCTGCCGGCACGTGTCTCCGCGTGTTTGCGCTCACTGAATACGCCGAGAGAGATAGAGTTTTCCAGCGCCCCGCTGGGTTCAATGTAGATATCAGTAACGCCCTTACCGCGAAGATCTGCAACCACGGCAACCGCCGCTTCGCGTGATGCCTGTGGTGGCAGATGCACCCAGTGACCAAACCACACCTGTGATTCGGACAAGCGCTGGCTCGGTTGCAAACCGGTGTCTATTAATTTTGCGGTTGCTTCGGTTGCTTCGCGCAAGTTCAGAAAAGGACCAAGACTCACACACTGCATCGATACTGCCGCCACCGCGACTTCGGTCGGTTGCGGTGACTTGGGATCTATTGTTGCGTCTGCGTCGGCTGTCTGTGTTTTCTCCGAGGATGTGTCTGCTGCCTGGGACGGTGCTTCATCGTCGGTGGAAGTCGGTAGTGTAGGTGCTTTATAGGGGACTGCAAATGCAGGGTCGTTCGGGTCTTCGCCAACAAGGACCAAACGTGGCACACCCTCAGCCTCTACCAGGGCCGGCGGGGCCTGTGCCGGCACAATCCACGCCCGCCAGGCCATATACGCAAAATTTAGCAGGACTAGAAACAAAAACAGTGCTTTCATTCTAGATCACCCTCCGCGTCCACCACTAACGCCAGCCCGCGCAACACCAGCTCACGCAACACGTGCACTTCCAGACCCATGAGTGGTGCAAGGGCCGTCGCTCCACCTCCGGTCAGAAACACTTCTGGCAACTCGCCGCTAATGCGCTCAAGTTCTTCGGCAGCGTACTCTATGAGTGCAACCGCAGCGAATACCGAGCCTGAAATGACAGCTGCGGACGTATCGTCAGCAAAAAGCTCGATGTGATCTGAAACATCCACGGCATGTTCGGCCACTTTTGCAGTATCTTCGAGGACAGCATCCTGCATCAAGTGCATGCCCGGACAGATCATGCCGCCGACATGCGTGCCGTCATCAAGCAAGCCATCAAGGGTAAGTGTGGTGCCTGCGTCGGCCACGATAATGGGGCCGCCCACACCCGCTCTTGCGCCGATCATCGCCAGCCAGCGATCCACGCCCAATCTTTCTGGATGCGAATAAGCCACGCGGATATCGAAGGCGTCTTCCTCAACTTCCACAAAAACAGCTTCGATATCGAACTCATCGGCCAATGACTCGCCCAACTCCTCCGTGAATTCATCATCGGCAACGCTTGCGATCCAGATTCCGGTCACGTCTTGATCGGCTTCGGCAATCGTGTCGACGATATCATCGATCTCTGCGTCTTCATGCGCATAGTCTCCAAAGCCATGCAATGAGCCATCGTGCCAGGCCCATTTCACGTTGGTGTTGCCAACATCAAGCAGTAGGTTCATACACTTCGGACCCTGACGTCACCGGCATACAATCGATGTGTCGTCTCACCCGCTCGCACCAGCAAGGCACCCGACTCATCGACACCCACCGCCTCGCCCGCGAGTGGTGGCGTCAATCCGGATACCTGAATTGCACATCCATTTAGCACATCGGCATGATTCCATTCTTGCCGGAACGGATCAAAGCCTTTTTGCTGAAACTCGCTGAACATTTCCACCAGCGCGTCCATAACTGCTGCAGCGAGCGCATTACGTCCTCTCGCGACTGTCGTATTGATCTCGCCCAACGCCGCTGCCTGCAGGCCACCGCTAGCATTAATTTCGGCGATATTGCGCGTGCTGAGATGCAGATTTAGCCCGACACCGGCGACCACATGCATCGCCTCACCCGTTTGACTGGCATCGACCAACACACCGCCGAGCTTGCGACCACCGTAAAGCAAATCGTTTGGCCACTTCAGTTTCACGCCGGTGACCCCGAGCCGTGCGAGTGCCCGCAAGACTGCAACACCGGCGGCCAGACTGAGCGTGCCGGGTTTCTTTGGTGCCGGCCTGAACTGCCACGCAACCGACAAACATATGCCGCCGCCAAAAGAAGATTGCCAGGATCGGTTCTGGCGACCGCGTCCTGAATTCTGGAATTCCGCCACCAGAGCCGTACCGCGGCCAAAATCAGGCATGGGTCGATTCAGAAGTTGTGTGTTTGTTGAATCGACTGTGCCGGCAACATCTACAGTAATGCGTTGCGTTTGCGTCATGGCCGTGCGAATTAGGTCAGCATCGAACAACTCAATGGCCTGTGACAGGCGACAGCGGCCGTCGGCGGTTGTTTCCACGTCCAAACCAACCGCCGCCAGCTGCGCCTGGCACTGCACGGCGTCATCGATCTGATGCCATTGACCGTCGGACAGACGCTGCACAAACTGAGCGGAACTCATTTCAGGACGAGCTCTTTTGGCTCCTGCGCCAAAACATTGCGGCCTCCATGCGATGCTCCGTTCCGTTACGCATTCCGAGTAAATTGGAACGATGTGCATAAATGATTAACGCCGCGACAAACAGACCAAAAAACAACATCGGCAAGTCCAGGCCGTTCGGGCGGTACAGCAGTGCAACCAAGGGTACTGTGACCCCAGCACACATGGTTGCCAAACCCACAAAACCTGTGCCGATTAGAAAAACGACCCACACGCCAACCACCGGTAGTACGGCAGCAGGCCACAGGCCCAGCAGCGCACCGACACCGGTCGCACCGCCTTTGCCGCCGCGGAAATCAAACCAGAATGGAAAAATATGGCCCACTACAGCGGTCAGACCACAGAACGCAGCGGTCCAGGCGGCCGGCAACAAAGGCGTAGCGGACCCGGGTGCGTCGGCAAGCAGCGTAACGGCGAGTACACCTTTGCCAAGATCGATCAACACAACCAGCAAGGCAAACGCAAGGCCATGGGTACGCAATGCGTTTGTCGCGCCTGCATTACCACTACCTTCCTCGCGTATGTCGATGCCACGAAATCGCCCGAGAACCAGCGAGCCGTTGACTGAGCCGAGCAAATAGCTCAGCAAAAGTTTTATCCCCAGTTCCAGCATTACGTTATTCTATCAGAGCGTACGGCCACGGCGTCTGTCCGTTGTGAGCCAAGCCAGATAGCGAACAGCGCAATGACGGCGCCGGCGCCCTCGTGAATCGCGACAGGTCGATCAAAAAACAAAATGTCCCAAATGAAGGACAATGTCGGCTGTAGCAGTAACAACAAGCCGGCTCGGGATGCGGGAACGTAGGGCAGGCTGCTTGAAATCAATACCCATGCAATCACCTGTGATGCCACCGCATAGGTGGTCAGCCAGGTTCCGTCCCAGACGGTCGTCACCTTGAGTGTCTCGCCCATTGGCAGGGACACCGCTGCCAGCAATACTGCCGTGCCCAGCGAAACCATGGCCAGGTCGCCTGCCGCCGAACTGTCCTTTGCTCGCGCTCGTGCCTCGCGCAGTGAAAGCAGATAGCCGGCGTAAAAAACACCTGTTGCAAGCCCTAACCAGACACCTGCGCGTTTTTCCGGTGCCAGGATGGACCAATCCACGCCGACCAGCAGCATCAGACCCAGGAAGGCCAACGGAACGGCGATCAGCAGTCGCCAACTTGCGGTTTCTTTGAAAAACAACACGCCAACAAACGTGAGAATGAATACCTGGAACGCCGCGAGCAGTGTGGCCAGGCCCGGGCCAATCCATTGGATAGATTGATGCCAGACCCACAAGTCGCCGGCATAGAACAAAGCAGCAGCGAGCAACAAAATCAAAGCGCGACCCTTTAGTAACGAATCGCCACGCACGCGCACGTACACGGCCAGGATCACGCCTGCGAGGAAGACGCGATAAAAACCGATTGCAGTCGGTCCCATGTTGATCAGCTTTACGAACACGGCCGAGAAACTAATCATCACAGCACCGATCAGAACCCTCATTGTTGCTTTACGCTCAGTCAGTTCTTGCTCCGGGAGAGGGGTCAGACCCCATTTATCTTTCCCCCTCCCCTCCGGGGAGGGGGCCAGGGGGAGGGGCGATCCACGCGCGATGGTATTGCCGCAAAATCATGGTCGAAATTGCAACACATCGGATGAAACGCGCTGCTGGTCGCGCATACCACCAATGATGACAAATTCATCGTTGTATTGAATAAGTCCACGATGATCCATCGTCCCGACCGGTAGATTCTCAAGCCGGCGCCAGCGCTGATCGGCAACAAACCAGGCGAAGAGCGCGGACGACGCCGCAGAAGGCTTTCCGTCATAACCAATGCCGTTGTAGTTGTACGGATTGACGCTGCCGCCAGCAAAAAATATGACTGGCTCATTGTCAATAGCAGCACCTGTTGCCGCCATACGGTAGAGCGCCTGGCCTGGATGATGCGGGACAGCGGACCAGTCAATACGCCGGTAATCATCAGCTCGTATCTTGCCCTGCAAACAACGCTTTGCTGCTTTGAATTTCCGCTGGCTCCGTGTTGTCTGCACTTTCACGCCGTCGCAAACGATCATGACGTCGCCCACGATACCGCCAGCATGCCCGAACACTGCGGCAGCCGGCCACGGTGTTGCCTGTTGCCACGTGTCGGTCTCGGTGTCGTACAGCTGCACGAGATTGACGTTGCCGCTGTCATGCCAGCCGCTGACCAGATAAATGTAGCGATCCGCGTATGCCAGGGCCACAGTGTCGTCGACCGGAACAGGCATTGCAGCGCGCTGGGTGTAGAAACCACTAACTGGATCCAGTGCATGTACCAGCGGTACAGACACTTCTGTATGGTCCTCGGCCACGGTGTAGCCACCGAACAAGTAGATGAATTTGCCGACCGCCACAGCAGTACTGGCCAGTCGACCCTCGCCACCAGGCACGGCGGCTAAAGACCGCCACTGGGTTGCGCCCGGCGCAAGATGCCACGCCGCACTGCTGGTATCACGCCAGGTCTTACCTGCGCGCAAACCCATGGCACTGATCAGGTGTACCCCGTCTCCGAGCGCGATTGCAGCCACGGCATTGTTGGTCACGGCATCTGGTAGGTCGGGTAACTCTGCCGCCCGCAGCGTTGCACAGACGGTCAACGCCGCAACCAAAACAATGTGGTAGTACATCAGGATGTTGCGCCAGACAACCAGAGACGCTGAGCCTCTACAGCCGCATCTGTGGCCTCGCTATTGGGTCTAACACGCACGGCAGTTTGCGGCGGCGGATCGAGCTGGACCGAAAACTGATGCAACTCATCACGCCGAAACGCTTCGACTGAAACTGTATCCCCCGGGCGGTAACGGGCAAGGACAGAGTAGTAGTTTACGGCTGTTAGCCGCACACCATCGAGTGCCACAAGTTCGTCGCCACTGGACAGACCTGCACGGTGTGCTGGCCCGTGCGTGTACACCGTAGACAGGCACACACGGTTATTCACATTGCGCGTACCGACATGCAGCGCAGGCGGAATATCCTTTTCGACCGGCGCTTCTTTCGGCGGTCGTGCCTCGCCATCACGCAGCGGCAAGGTCTCAAATACCAATCCGACCTCATTGAGCAATTCGGCCAGCGGCGGATCTTCAAAGCCACGAATGACTTCGTCGAAGTAACTCTGTATCGGTACGCCGGAGACTTCGACCGCAATCTCTTCAAACTGACCCTCCGCTAAAGGCACATTTGTCTTGCCGTGCTGTTCCCAAACGAAACGCATGACGTGGTCCAGACTCTTTTTGCCACCACTGCGTGTACGAATCGTCAGATCCAGACCCAACGCCGCAAGCGCGCCTTTTGTGTAGTAACTAACTTGGGTGTTGGACGCATTGTCGTCACGCTTGTAAAACTTGATCCACGCGTCAAAACTCGCGTCAGACAGGCTTTGTGTAAATCTGCCGCCACCTGACCAAACTCGCGTGGCCGTGTTGCTGATAAGCTGTAAATAGGCGTCCACACTAATGGCACCGCTGCGCAGCAAAAACATATCGTCATAATAAGAAGTGATGCCCTCAAATACCCAAAGCTGGCGTGTGTAGGCTTCTCGAGACAGATCCGATTCGGCCACCGCAGCAGGCCTGATTCGTTTGACGTTCCACAAATGAAAATACTCGTGACTGGCCAGCCCAAGAAAGCTGCGATAGTTGTCGGTGACCTTCTCCTGCCCACAGCACGGCAGGTCTTCACGGCGCGCCATCAGACTGGATGACCATCGATGTTCCAATCCACCGTAACCGCTGCCCAGCACGGTCAGAAGGAAAACGTAACGATCAATCGGCGCGGGTAGCCCGAAAAATTCCATCTGCTGCTCGCAGATCGATTTCAAATCGCGTGCAACACGTCCCAGGTCGCCATGATGCTTGCCGGTGACGACCAACTGGTGCGGTATTCCGTGAGCCTCGAAGTATTGCGTTTGGAAAGTTCCCATCTCAAAGGGATGATCGATGAGTTCTTCATAGTCCGCGGCTTCGTAAACACCGAAACCCTGTGGCTCTGCATCCGCACGCCGCATGGACGTGGCAAGATGCCATTCGCCAAATCGCTCATTTGGATTACGCTCCACTCTGACAGTGCAGCGGGCATCTTCCTGACCGTCTACCCGCAGGAAAACACGGGGGCCGTTGAAATAACCATGAGTAATATCCAGATGCGCGCCACGTACAGAAAGATCATTTGCGTAAATATGGTAATGAACCGTTAGCGCTCCGTCACAGGGCGCGCATTGCCAGGCAGACTTGTCAATTTTTTGTGCCTCAACCGGTTGACCGTTGCAATGCGCCTCCAGATCAACAAGGCTGCCGGCAAAATCGCGCACCAGATAACTACCCGGAATCCACGATGGCAACGACAGGCGTTGACCATCCGGATCTGGCGTGGCAATCACGCAGTTGACGTCAAATATATGTCCGCCCGGATCGACCGGGACAATCTTGTAATGAACTCTCGCAGGCTGACTGGCCATGGCGCTCCTTCCCAATATCGGCCCTGCATAGCATAGCTGTTCTCACCTGGGATGAGGGAGTAGAGCGATGGCACACGCTTAACGGATCTACCAGCGGTGATAGGCCGGGTGACCCGCCTTCACTGCGACAAAAGTGCCGTGACAGGTGGCGCAAAGCCGGTCGCCAGCAAGCAGTTTCGCCTGAATCGTTGCGCGGCTTGCCGTCGACTCCGCTACGGTTGCCCGCAGCAATACCGGCTCGTCTGTCGGCGTTGGCCGTTTAAGTGCAATCGCGTAATCCGCTGTTACCGTGCATGGTGGATGATCCGTTCCGGCGCGTTGCATCAGGTGCCAGGCTGCAGTCCAGTTGCTGTGACAATCCATCAATGTGCCGATGATGCCGCCGCACAGAACGCCGGGAAACGCTTCGTGATGTGCTTGCGGTCGCCATTCCGCCGTGACCACATCGCCGTCAACAAAACTGCGAACGCGCAGGCCCTGCTCGTTTGCTGGTCCGCAACCAAAACACGCGTTGTGTGGCGCATAGATTTCCTGCAGACATTTTTCACTCATCTCTTTCTACTTGTGGCAGATAGATTTCGGCAAGCATGCAACGAACGCTGCCACCGCCGTAGTATTCCAACGTATGAATGGGGCACGACACAATCTCTGCGTGTCGCGTTAGCGCATCGACCTGTTTGTCGTTGAGCGAATCGCGCGCACTTTGTGACATTGCTACTATGAGATGATCGCGCCCCTGCAATTCCAGCATGTTGCCGGCGAAAGACTCCATTTGTTGATAGCTGATCTCAACCATTTCATGGCCGGTTGATAACAGGCTATCACGAAGCTCTGCTTGCTCAGTCCTGTCGCGAACACTCTCTAAGCACACAACAGCGAATGCCGTTCCGAGAGTCATCATGACGTTGGTGTGATATATGGCCATGCCCTGCCGATCGACTGAATCGAACAGAATGGCCCGGTAACCAAACCGTTCGCAAAACTCTTCGAGCACAGCCGGGTGTGTCCGCGGCGACCGGCAAGCGTAAACAATTTCGTTTACACGGTCTAGGATCATGCTGCCGGTGCCCTCCAGAATCTTGTCCTGCGTCTCAAACGGCGAAAAATCGATAATAGTGCTAACGCTGAACCCGAAGTCTTCGCCTAGAAGTTTGATCAGTTCGGGTCGTCGCTCGGTTCGCCGGTTCACGGCCATCATCGGATACATTACAACCGTGCCGTCGGCATGAGTGGTGATCCAGTTATTCGGAAATACCGCGTCGGGCTTGGCAGGATCGAGCGTGTCCTCGAAAACGCATACCTGCACACCGGCCTGTCCCAGTCTTCGCGCCAGATCATCAAACTCCCGCCGCGCGGCTTCGAATATCCCGTTTCCAGTTTCCGAATCCGGAATATCATTTTTTTGAAAAGCATTTGTAGCCGCCGTCAACGGGTTGACGCTGAACCGCTGGGGGCGGATCATCATCACGGCAGGCGCGCTCTGAGACACGGTCAAGGCAATATCCGGTTGCAAAACAGTCTGTCTATGCTGCTACAGCCGCGCCTGTGTCGCAACAAACACTAACTATTGCCACCGGCATCGCAACGTCACTAAACTGAAAACTACGGCAGCTGGAGCCCGGGATGACTGAAAAGAGCCTTTTTACACGAATCATCGATCGCGAGATCCCCTCGGAGATCGTATTTGAAGACGAGCTGTGCATCGCCATACGCGACATTAGCCCGCAAGCACCGTTGCATGTACTGGTCGTTCCGAAAAAACCCATCGCCAAACTCAGCGATGGTACGGCCGACGACGCTGAGCTTATCGGGCACTTGATGCTAAAAGCCGCAGCTATCGCCAGCGACGAAGGCTTTGAGGATTTTCGAGTCGTCGTTAATAACGGTGCCGCGGCAGGACAATCTGTTTTTCACCTGCATGTTCATGTGTTGGCCGGCCGCGGATTGAACTGGCCGCCAGGTTAAATCGGCTAGCACTCCTTTCGCCGGTATTTCTCTTTGATGCGCCTGCCCTTACGAGACAATGCCGGTCTAAGTATTCTGGCAAGACCTGGTATCAGATAACCCGCAGTAGCCAGTATTCCGGTCGAGACCGGTATCGTTCGTTCCGTTTTCCCATCAGCGGCACATTCAACGATTAGTCTTGCGACTTCAGTGGCACTGCTGATCGGCTGGGAAAAAAAGTAATCCGGAACTTTGTCGATGTCTCCCATAATGAAGCCAGTATCGATCGGCCCGGGAGACACACAGGACACTGTTATGCCACTACCAGCAAGCTCCTCGGCCAGAGCGCGAGTGAAGGCACGCAAACCAAACTTGGTTGCTGAATAAGTTGCTTCTTCGGGTACCGGAATCTTGCCGGCGATCGAGGCTACATTTACGATGCTGCCGCCGCCGGCCCGTCTGAGCAAGGGTATTGCGAGTCGCGATAACACTATCGGTGCCCGCAGATTTACATCGACGATCTGGGCCAGTTGCTCGGCGTCAAAGTCTTCGGCCGGCCCACGATAATTGCAACCGGCGTTGTTAACCAGCACATGAACCGCCCCGAATTTTTTTTCAGCCCCGGACAGCAATTCCTTGCACGCCCTGCTATCAGCGACATCCATCGGTACGGCCAAGCTATCTTCACCAAATTCGTGGGCAATTGCGTCCAGCGCCTCCTTGCCTCTTGCTGAAAGCACCAGTTTTGCGCCTTCGGCCGCGAATTGGCGAGCGACCGATGCGCCGACACCAGCCGAAGCACCGGTGATAACAACAATTTTGTCCTGAAATCGTCCAGACACAGCGCACTCCCATACTCAACAACGGGACGATTCTATCCCGGTTGCAGCCGTACAGGGTTCAAATTACGAAGAATACTTAGCGGAATTACGGCGAGAGAGGCCGCTCCACATTCAGGTTACTTTTTGCAGGCTGTAGCCGCGGCGATAAACCGAGATCAGGCGCCAGCCGCTTTTCCCATCCAGTTGGAGCTTCTTGCGCAAACGACTGATGTGGGTATCGACCGTGCGGCTAAGCAGGAGCCGGTCGTTGCCCCAAATCGTTTCCAGGATATGGTTTCTGGATACGAGCTGATCGCGCCGTTGAAACAGAAATAATGCCATCTCGAATTCGCGCGCAGTCAGCTTGATCGGCTCACCTCTAAGCGATATCTCGCGGTTCTCAATATCGATCTCGAAAGGACTCACTTCGGTCAAATTTCGTTGTTCAGCGCGGCGGCCCAGCGCCTTGATGCGGGCCACGAATTCTTTATGGCGCAACGGCTTTCGTAGATAGGCGTCGGCACCTTTTTTCAGCGCCCGAACCGCGTCGCGCTCATCGGCCTTGACTGTAACGACCATGACCGAGGGGGCGCCGTTTGCGATAGATCGATATCGACTAATTACTTCGAGACCGTCCAGATCGGGGAGCATCCAATCCAGGATCAGCAAATCATAGCTTTCCTTAGCGATCGATTTGAGAAACCCGTTCCCGTCGTTGTAGATCCGCGAGCTGAATCCCGCCTCTCCGATCCAGGACTCCATGAGCTGGGCCTGATGTGGATCGTCTTCCACTAAAGCGATTCGCATTGATGTAGCCATCTCGACCAACTTTTTTATCTCCTGAACAAGCCGCAAAGCAGTTCGTCCTGTGGACTGATTTCGTCCACTTTCGATTATCAACAGTAGTCGTTGCCAGTACAGGCATCTCGACCGTTGTTTGCACTTGTTTGCACTAAGGCACAACTGCAAACTTCTGTGGCGCAGCCCTGGTTGGCCCATTTCGGTCTATACCTACTTCCATCTCCCAGGGTCGGTGCTATGCTTTGCCTATGAGTGAGAAAGAAAACCAGCTGGAAAACGTGGTTGAGGCCCTGAGCCGTGAACGTGACGAGCTACGCGTTAAACTCGAGCTTGCCAAGCTCGAAATACGCGATCAGTGGGAACCGCTGGAAGAGAAATGGGAATCGCTGGAGGCTAAATTGCGTTCAGTTGGTGATACGACCAGTGAGGCCAGCAAGGACGTGCTGGCTGCAAGCAAGCTGCTACTGGGCGAAATCGGCGACGCGTATAAGGAGATCTGGAAACAGATCAAGAGCTAAGCCACGTTCCCGACACGCATCGCGGGCTGACCAATATCAGCTTCGCTCGCGCAGGCGAAAATACAGCAGCTTGTGTACCCGGCAACAAATTTCGCCGTCTTCGGCGCGCCACTCCAGCGTGTATTCTTTTTCCAATTTAGATTCTTCTCTTAGCTTAGCCCGAATGAACGCGAGCTCGTCCTGGGCAATTTCGACATCGGCGTACAGGGTGCCGCGTCCGGGTTTGAGATATTCGATACGGCCGGATTTGTCCCAGACGACATAGTCCTTGCCCAGTAACCGAATAAACATCACCATTAGGATGCCATCTAACGCGCTGTACATGGATCCGCCGTAAATCGTACCGACATAGTTCTTGGTCGAACGTTTCAATGGCAGTTTTAGCTTGATCAAATGCTGGTCATCGGAAATATGAGTAATCCGCGCCCCAGTGTTTCGAAACACTGGAAACAGATTGAACATCCAACGCATGGTTGTTGTTTTCCAACTCACCGTGATCAATCACTCTTGGCAATGCGGCAGCTCCAACATCTGCCGGCAGTTGCGTAGTCTAACGTGGATCAAGGCGGGCCTTCATTTCTCGCGGCGCGCCTCGAACTACCCGTGACTTGTTTCGCCCAGCTCGAAGCCGGTATGTATCGACAGATGCACGCCACGTAGAGAGGTCCCCCGGTGGGGAGGGGAGACTAAAAAAAGGCCGCTCCCGTTTCCGGGGCGACCTTCGCTACCTTTCCGGGTGGCCCGGAGAGGAGACGTATTCGCTTAGATCATGCGTGCGCGACGACGCCGAGAAAGAAAGCCGACGAACACCAACAGGCCGAGTAGACCCAGTGCCCCACCACCACCACCACCACCGCTGCCGTTAATAGCAACAGACAGCGTCTGGCTGGTTACATCGATTTGGCGGGTCTTGCTGTTGTTGGAGACCTCACGATCATAATCACCGGTCGAAGCCGACGCCAGTATCTGATATCTGCCTGGTGCCGACGGAACGATCTCAATCGTAATCTGAGCTGCCTGTCCGGCTGCGAGGCTATCAATCTCGCAACGAGCCGTGCCGCCAAATGTAGTACAGCTGCCAATGTCTGTTGATAACCCGACTGACAGCAGGTCGCTCGCGCCAAACTCCACAACGATAGACCTGGCCGCTGCATCACCCCTGTTCGTTATTACGACTGTATGTGTGCTGGAGACGCTAACGTGCACGTTGCCGGAGCCGTTAAACTCCAAATCGAGGTCAACCTCTGCAACCGCGGCGAGATTACCGGTGCCGCTGTTTCGAAACACGTTCGAACCGCCTGCGTCGCCGGAGTTAAACACAACGTCCATATCACCATCGCCATCGATATCGGCAATCTCCACGGCTACGGCGCCTTCCGAGACCACTGAAACAGGATGTGGATCAAAACCACCACTACCATCGCTCAGATAAACATTATGCACGCCCGTGTCACTGACAACGATCAGGTCCGGTATGCCGTCGCCATTGAAGTCGGCAACACCTACATCGCCGGCATCGCCCAATCCCATGGCAGCCGTCTGCGTAAACCCGCCGTTTCCATCGTTCTGCCAGACTACGACCGTTGTCGAATCAGCTTCATCGGTAGCCAGCGGCGTGACGACCAGATCATCGATTCCATCGTTATTGGTGTCGATGAGCTCCAACGAAGACGTAGGGCCAGTAGGTATTGTTACTGGTCCGGTTAAACCGCTGTCGCTTCCCATCCACACAGTGACATCACCATCGGCATTCGCAAATAGCACATCGAGATGACCGTCGCCGTTAATATCGCTGACATCGACGTCTTCTGCCGCACCTTCATGCAGCGGCACGGCCTCTCCGACGCCACCCATACCGTCACCGGGATAAAACTCGCTGATACCATCGTTGGCAATAACAAAGTCCAGTGTGCCGTCACCATTCACGTCGGCGACTGCGATCGCATTGCTGTCGCCCTCACCAAAGCTGTTATATGGGGTGAAGGCCCCGCTACTGTCGTTAAGCCACGTAATAGACGGTTCGCCTTCGGCGTTGGCCAATACGAGGTCCAGATCGCCATCGCCATCCAGATCCCCGAGCTCGACATCTGTGCTGTTGGCTGTATCGCCCAGCGTGCCGCCGGATACATAACTACCGGTACCATCATTGAGCCAGAGCTCAGTCGGTTCACCCGGTCCGGTGGCCACAACCAGGTCCAGATCTCCATCACCGTCGATATCGCCAAAAGCGCTGGCAAGGGCAACGCCGTCGCCGAGCACTTGCGCCGGTTGATCACCGAAGAATTCAGAGACCATGAATGTTTTGGTCATCGTGTTGTTGTCGGGGAAATCGTCGATGGTTGTCGAGCCGACGGTGGAGCTGACGATGAACTCGCCTGCTGCCACGGCCTGTATGTTTATGTCATAGCTGTGCTCCGCACCCACCGGCATTTCGCCGCTGTAGACACATTCCAACGTTACGACTCCGGTCGTACCTGACATCGTGCACTCGCTACCGGCGTAATCCAGCGTCATGTCGGGGGCATTGATCGTCGCCTCCAGCGTGGCGCCAGCGGCCATATCGGGTCCGGTATTGCCAATAGTGAGCGTCAACACGACACCGTCAGACACTAACGCCGGCGTTGGCGTGGCCAAAATGGTTGCCTGCAAGTCGGCACCACGACCACTCCGGTCCGGATCGTTCGGGAATAGATCACTATTGTCACCCACCCCGTCGCCATCGCTGTCGACCCACTCACTCGGATCATTCGGGAACGCATCCGCATTGTCGCCAACACCGTCGCCATCGCTGTCGGCCGACTCATTCGGATCGTTCGGGAAAGCATCTGCATTGTCGCCAACGCCGTCGCCATCGCTGTCGACGGTCTCATTCGGATCGTTCGGGAAAGCATCTGCATTGTCGCCAACACCGTCGCCATCGCTATCGGCCGACTCATTCGGATCGTTGGGGAAAGCATCTGCATTGTCGCCAACACCGTCACCGTCGCTGTCGGCCGTCTCATTCGGATCGTTCGGGAACGCATCCGCATTGTCGCCAACACCGTCACCGTCGCTGTCGGCCGTCTCATTCGGATCGTTCGGGAAAGCATCGCCATTGTCGCCAACACCGTCACCGTCGCTGTCGGCCGTCTCATTCGGATCGTTCGGGAAAGCATCGCCATTGTCGCCAACACCGTCACCATCGCTATCTACCGATTCGTTCGGATCTAACGGGAAGGCATCCTCTTCATCGGGCACGCCATCGCCATCGGTATCCCCGTCACAGGCATCACCGGTTCCGTTGCCGTCGGTATCAGTTTGATCCGGATTGGCCACCAGTGGACAGTTATCGGCCTCATCAGCGATTCCGTCGTTGTCGTCGTCCGCATCGCAGGCATTACCTAAACCATCCTGGTCGATGTCACCTTGATCGCTGTTGGCCACCAGCGGGCAGTTATCTGCCGTATCGGCGACCGTATCATTGTCGTCATCTGTATCACAGACATCGCCTGAACCGTCCTGGTCGTTGTCGGCTTGATCGGTGTTGACAATCAGCGGACAGTTGTCGGCTGCGTCAGCCACGGTGTCGTTGTCATCATCTGTATCACAGACATCGCCCGCGCCGTCCTGATCAGTGTCGGCCTGATCGGTATTTGCTGTCAGCGGACAGTTATCGGCTGCGTCAGAGACCGTATCATTGTCGTCGTCTGTATCGCAGACATCACCTGAACCGTCCTGGTCGTTATCCGCCTGATCGGTGTTGGCAATCAGCGGACAGTTGTCGGCTGCGTCGGCCACAGTGTCGTTGTCGTCGTCTATATCGCAGACATCACCTGAACCGTCCTGGTCGGTGTCGGCCTGATCGGTATTCGCCGTCAGCGGACAGTTGTCGGCTGCGTCGGCAACGGTGTCGTTGTCATCGTCGCTGTCGCAAACATCGCCTGAACCGTCCTGGTCGTTATCCGCTTGATCGGTGTTAGCCGTCAACGGGCAGTTGTCAGCTGCATCGGCAACGGTGTCGTTGTCATCGTCGATATCGCAGACATCGCCCGCGCCGTCCTGATCATGGTCGGCCTGATCGGAGTTTGCTATCAGCGGACAGTTGTCCACCTCGTCTGCCACAGTGTCGCCGTCAACGTCACCGTCACAGGCATCGCCCACGCCGTCCTGGTCGGTATCAGCCTGATCGATATTAGCCACCAGCGGACAGTTATCCGCCGTATCGGCAACGGTGTCGTTGTCATCGTCAGTGTCGCAACTGTCGCCTGAACCGTCCTGGTCATTGTCGGCTTGATCGGTATTCGCTGTCAGTGGACAGTTATCCGCCGTATCGACAACCTGGTCGTTGTCATCGTCAGTGTCGCAGACATCGCCTGAACCGTCCTGGTCGTTATCTGCCTGATCGGTATTCGCTGTCAGCGGACAGTTATCTGCCGTATCGGCGACCGTGTCATTGTCATCGTCGGTGTCACAAACATCACCTGCGCCGTCCTGATCGTTGTCCGCCTGATCGGTGTTTGCTATCAGCGGACAGTTGTCCACCTCGTCTGCCACAGTGTCGCCGTCAACGTCACCGTCACAGGCATCGCCCACGCCGTCCTGGTCGGTGTCGGCCTGATCGGTGTTCGGCGTCAGTGGACAATTATCCGCCGTATCGGCAACGGTATCGTTGTCATCATCGGCATCGCAGACATCGCCTGAACCGTCCTGATCATTGTCGGCTTGATCAGTGTTAGCCACCAGCGGACAGTTGTCAGCTGCGTCGGCAACGGTGTCATTGTCATCGTCTGTATCGCAGACATCACCTGAACCGTCCTGGTCATTATCAGCCTGATCGGTGTTCGCCGTCAGCGGACAGTTATCTGCCGTATCGACAACGGTGTCGTTGTCGTCATCAGTGTCGCAAACATCGCCCACGCCGTCCTGGTCGTTATCGGCCTGATCGGTGTTCGCCGTCAGCGGACAGTTATCTGTCGTATCGACAACGGTGTCGTTGTCGTCATCAGTGTCGCAAACATCGCCCACGCCGTCCTGGTCGTTATCGGCCTGATCGGTGTTGGGCACCAGCGGACAGTTATCTGCCGTATCGACAACGGTGTCGTTGTCATCGTCCGTATCACAGACATCGCCCGTGCCGTCCTGGTCATTGTCGGCCTGATCGGTGTTGGGCACCAGCGGACAGTTATCGACCTCGTCTGCCACCGTATCGCCATCGACGTCACCATCACAGGCATCACCCACGCCGTCCTGATCGGCATCGGCCTGATCGGTATTCGGTGTCAGTGGACAGTTATCCACCGTATCGGCAATGGTATCGTTGTCATCGTCTGTATCGCAGACATCGCCTGAACCGTCCTGGTCGTTATCCGCTTGATCCGTATTCGCTGTCAGTGGACAGTTGTCAGCTGCGTCGGCAACGGTGTCATTGTCATCGTCTGTATCGCAGACATCACCTGAACCGTCCTGGTCATTGTCGGCCTGATCGGTGTTCGCCGTCAGCGGACAGTTATCTGTCGTATCGACAATGGTGTCGTTGTCGTCATCAGTGTCGCAAACATCGCCCACGCCGTCCTGGTCGTTATCGGCCTGATCGGTGTTCGCCGTCAGCGGACAGTTATCTGCCGTATCGACAACGGTGTCGTTGTCATCGTCTGTATCACAGACATCGCCTGTACCGTCCTGGTCATTGTCCGCCTGATCGGTGTTGGGCACCAGCGGACAGTTGTCGACTTCGTCTGCCACGGTATCGCCGTCAACGTCGCCGTCACAGGCATCACCGATGCCGTCCTGGTCGGCATCGGCCTGATCGGTATTCGGTGTCAGTGGACAGTTATCCACCGTATCGGCAATGGTGTCGTTGTCATCGTCTGTATCGCAGACATCGCCCGCGCCGTCCTGGTCATTATCAGCCTGATCGGTATTCGCCGTCAGCGGACAGTTATCTGCCGTATCGGCAACAGTGTCATTGTCATCATCTGTATCGCAAACATCGCCCACGCCATCCTGATCGTTGTCAGCCTGATCGGTGTTCGCCGTCAGCGGACAGTTATCTGCCGTATCGGCAACAGTGTCATTGTCATCATCTGTATCGCAGACATCGCCCACGCCATCCTGATCGTTGTCAGCCTGATCGGTGTTCGCCGTCAGCGGACAGTTATCTGCCGTATCGGCAACGGTGTCGTTGTCATCGTCTGTATCACAGACATCGCCCGCGCCGTCCTGGTCGTTATCCGCTTGATCGGTATTCGCCGTCAGCGGACAGTTATCCGCGGTATCCGCAACGGTGTCGTTGTCGTCGTCAGTGTCGCAGACATCGCCCGCACCGTCCTGATCGTTATCGGCCTGATCGGCATTGGCAACGGCCGGGCAATTGTCGATGCCGTCAGGCACACCGTCGCCATCGGCATCGGGAGGAACATCGGTAGACGCCAGAATGTAGAGATCCCGACGCGTCGCATAGCTCGGCACATTTTCTGTAAATGTCCAATCCGTATGACGGCCGCTGGCATTTCCGATACCGGCGTCATCGGTTTTTGTGGCATCCCACCCGTTATAGGCGAAAATGGTTTGCGCTGCACCATAGTTGTGCACCTGCATTGATCCGTGACAACCGGCGTTTGCACGCAGGTCGTCAAAATCGAACGCATTTTTGTTTGCGCCCGGCAGCGAAAGTCCGTTGGGCGTTTGATAGCAGTGGTGCCAGAACTCGATGTTTCCCGTCGTGATGTCCGTACCCGTAACAACACCAGGGTCATTCGAATAGACACTCATATTGTTGACGGTCTGTTGAAACGTTGTAGCCGTCGCGGAAACCGGTACACCGAGATGGCTGGCGTTGGTCGTAAATGCATCCATCGACACCCAGGCCCATTCCAGCCCGGAACCATCGTCTAGCTCCATGCAATAGGCGACGCGGCTAAAGCCACTGGTGGTCGCACTGTTGTCGATCGCATAGGCAGGCGCGCCGGCATCGTAGTTCGCGTTGTCGGGCAGCGTCAGTTTATAAACGACCTCATAGCCACCAAATTCCGGTACGTTAGCTGCACTACAGCCGTCCCCTTCGAAGGCACTGGCAGAATTAGTTGCCGCCAACAACAAAAAGAATGACACCCAATGAGCAACGTATGAAAAAGGATTACCACGGATGAAGCCGACGCTTTTCGATGACATTCTTGTTCCTTCCACGAGGATAAGTTAAATGAGCCTTGTAGCGACGCCGAAAAGGAATCGCTATTAAGACAGCAAGCTTATGTTTTGTGGAAGACTGGAGATGTGAGAAAAATCACGCTGAAGGAACGCCGTTTCGTGACGGTTGTCTCAGCTTTGCAACTTAGAAATTACTTAAGTAAAACCGCGGCTAAAGAAACAAAAATAATTGCCGATCTATCTGCGGGTGTGAGCCGAACGTGCGTCGAGACACGGGAATTAAACATATTGCGTTAGCACCACTTCCGAAGGTCGACGTGCCCCCGGGGTCGGACCACAGATTACCCTGCTATTGCAGGCTTCAATTGTTTAGCCATTTCTGGAGCCTTAGATCTCGTTTTTAACAGCGAAATCGCGTTCTAAGTGTCGCGTTACTGTGTTTCGACAAACCTCCAACTACGGTACGCCAAACAGGCAGCGCAACTCACGACAATGCTACGAAGGACTCGATCTTCTCCATGACGTCGAGACGATGAATCAGGTCGTTTACGTAGTCGATCTTGTCAGTCTCAATAATGAGCACGTCGCTACAATCGTAAGTCCTGAACCAGTCCTCGTACAGGCGCTCGAGACGCTTAAGATAGGCCAGCGGAATGTCCTGCTCCATCTTACGGTCGCGTAAACGAATACGACTACGGAGCGTCCGCATCGAACAACGCAGGTAGATCATCAGATCGGGTGGTTTAATGGCGCTGAGGATTGTTTCGTAAAAGCTCCAGTAAGTTTGCCAATCCCGATCGTCGATGTAACGCATATTACGTAGGGCCGTCGCGAAGATCTGAGCGTCCTCGTAGATGGTGCGATCCTGAACGACTACGCCCTCCGCCTGGTCGAGTTCCTGATGAATCCGGAACTTGCTGCTGAGAAAATACATTTGCGAGCTGAATGCCCATCGCTTCATGTCAGCGTAGAAATCGGCCAAATAGGGGTTGTCTTCGTTCGGTTCGTAGAACGGTTCGGCACGGTAGGTCGTGCTCAGAAAATCGACCAGAGACGACTTGCCGGTTCCCATATTTCCCGCAATGGCAATGGCACGCCGCGATTTCATTGAATTTCCTGATACACGATTGCCAGCCGTCATTCTATCGAAATTGGGAAGGATAAATTGCGTTCTAGCGCCGTAGTGACACTTGCATGAGACCGCACGTCGATCGGGCGAATTGCACGCGATTCGCCCCCCACCCTAGCCCTCCCCCCGAAGGGGGGAGGGAATAATACGGAAAAGAAAGCAACGGTCTTCTGGTGACAAACCATAAAAAAAGCCGCATCCCTTTCGAAATGCGGCTTTCTCCTTATTAGATGCCTGGCGGTGACC
>Ga0224508_10000352_pt1 | contig 45697 bp, 49 predicted proteins | sample SF_Jan12_sed_USG_4_FD_170157 | JGI IMG/M metagenome (GOLD analysis project Ga0224508, IMG submission 170157) | Sediment microbial communities from San Francisco Bay, California, United States - SF_Jan12_sed_USGS_21 | ecosystem: Environmental > Aquatic > Marine > Sediment | place: USA... | reverse complement strand
AGACGGGGTGCGTTATCACGCGCGGGATGTTGCGATCAAGCGCGCGCAGATGCTCGATATCCCGATCATCCTGGGTTCGGCCACGCCATCGCTGGAAACAATTAGCAATTGTGAGCGCGATACCTATTTTCGTTACCGACTGGATCAGCGCCCGACCCGATTTCCGCCGCCGCCAATTCAGCTGATCGATGTGCGTAACAATCGCTTAGAATTCGGTTGCGCGGCGCAGACTTTCGCCCATGTCGAACGACACCTGGCGCAATCCGGACAGGTTTTGATTTACCTGAATCGTCGCGGCTTCGCACCGATCGTGATGTGCCATGAATGTGGCTGGCAGTCCCTGTGCCAGAACTGCGATGCACGCCTGACCCTGCATCAGTCGGTGCAGACCCTGTTATGCCATCATTGCGGCTTCGCCCAGCGCATACCTGAAGTCTGCCCGGACTGTGGCCACAACGAGGTCAAACACTACGGCATAGGTACTGAACAACTAGAGCTGGGTCTGACCCAGCGTTACCCGGACACGCCGGTGCTGCGTATCGATCGCGATGTGATTGCATCTCGCGAGGCGCTGAAATCGCGGCTGCAACAATTGCAAACCGGGAAACCCTGCATTCTGATTGGCACCCAGATGATCGCCAAGGGTCATGATTATCCCGCGATAACCTTGAGCGTGGTACTGGATGCTGACCAGGCACTCTTCAGCGCTTCCTATCGTGCCAGCGAACGACTTGCGCAGACCCTGTTCCAGGTTTCCGGACGCTCGGGGCGGGGCGATCGTGAAGGCGAAGCCATCCTGCAAACCAGGTTTCCGGATCACCCTTTGATGCAGGCTTTGGTCAGGCAGGACTATCGTCAAATTGCCAACGACCTGTTGCAGGAGCGTCGCCTGCTCGGATTTCCACCTTATGCGCGGGTGATAATTTTTCGGGCCGATGCGATCGAGCTCAAGGCAGCGCTCAAGAAACTCGAAGAAATCAGAGTGCTACTGGAAACCGCGAGTCGCTTCGATTCGCTGTCCTGCGTCGGACCGATGCCGGCTTTGATGACACGCCGTATTGGCCGCTATCGCGCGCAGCTGTGCCTGGTTTCGCAGGATTACCAGGCGCTGCGCTCGGTAATGCAGCAATCCATGCCGACAATTGAACAGCTTGGCAGCAGTGCCCGCGTCAGCTGGAGCATCGACGTCGACGCCTACGACCTTTAGTCTTATCTCTGTCATCCTCGCGAAAGCGGGGATTTTTTAACTCATCGCTCCGCAAAAAAGATTCTGGAGTTAGTTATTCAGGCCTTTGGCGACCTTGGGTAAATGTGCGTAAAAGACGCTTCCAACCGGCGCTTGCGCCGGTTGGTCCATCCATGGAATCGCTTGGTCCCCGATGCGTCGGACCGCGGCATCCATGCCTCGGTACACTTTTGCGCACATTTACCCAAGGTCGCTGGATCTTCCGGGTGCAGGGTATTACTCAAACCAGAGAATTATTTATAAATTGAGAAAAATGATGGGTGGCTCAGGCAGGGCAGCTCGGGTAAAATCCACGTTCATTTTTCCCCGGCCCGGGTGCGAGTTTTAACCCTTGAAGCAAATCATTAGCGATCTGATTGCACAGGCTCTACGCGAGCTTGAGCAGACTTCCCAGATTCCGTCAGAAATCGGTGCCAATATCCAGGTAACGCCCGCGAGGGATCCGGGCCAGGGCGACTATGCTTCGAATGTTGCATTAACATTGGCCAAGGCAGCCGGCATGCCGCCGCGCACGCTGGCGGACCTGATTGTCGGCCAGATATCGGCGATCGACACTATTGAAAAAGTCGAAGTTGCCGGTCCGGGTTTCATCAACTTTTTTGTCGCCAGCGCGACCAGCCATTCGATTATTCGCAATGTACTCGAGCAGGGTGACGATTTCGGTCGCAGCTCGCACGGCCAGGGGGGCAAGATCCAGATCGAATATGTATCCGCCAATCCAACCGGGCCATTGCATGTCGGTCATGGTCGAGGTGCCGCAATTGGTGCGACGCTCGCTAGTCTGCTGAACTTTGTCGGTTACGAGGTGCAGCAGGAATACTACGTCAATGATGCCGGGCGGCAGATGCATATTCTCGGAACTTCGGTGTGGTTACGGTACCTGGAGCTCTGCGGTGAGACCGTAACCTTCCCGAGTAATGGCTACCAGGGTGATTACGTCTGGGACATTGCGGCAACACTGCATCGCGAAAACGAAGCGCGTTTTCAAAAGCCGGTGGCAGAAGTGATGGCAGAGGTCAGCGAAGATGCACCAGCCGGAGATAAAGAAAAACATATCGATGATTTGATCGAGAAGGCGCAGACACTATTGGGTGAGAATGAGTACCGAATCGTGTTCGACCTGGCACTGGTGACATTGGTTGACGTAATTCGAAACGATCTGCATGCCTTCGGCGTCGATTTCGATTGCTGGTTTTCGGAACGCTCGTTAAGCGACGATGGCCTGATCGACCAGGCAATACAGCGCTTACAGGACAGCGGTAATGTCTATGAGCAGGATGGTGCGCAGTGGTTTCGTTCAACCGATTTTGGTGATGAAAAGGATCGCGTGGTACGTCGTGAAAATGGCCAGACCACTTATTTTGCTTCTGATATCGCCTACCACATGAACAAGTTCGATCGCGGTTTCGGCAGGGTTATTAATATCTGGGGCGCCGACCATCATGGTTATATACCTCGTGTCAAAGCGTCGTTGACTGCACTTGGTTATGATGCCGATAACCTCGAGGTCGAGTTGGTGCAGTTCGCCAACCTGTTCGAAAACGGTAACAAGATTTCGATGTCGACGCGCTCTGGGGAGTTCGTCACGCTCAGGCAACTGCGCGAAGACGTTGGTCTCGATGCCGCGCGTTTCTTTTACGTGATGCGCAAGACCGAGCAGCACATGGATTTTGATCTCGACCTCGCGCGCGAACAGTCCAATGACAACCCGGTCTATTACCTGCAGTATGCACATGCGCGTATTTGCAGTGTCAGGCGCCAATGCGCCGAAAAGGGCATCAGCCTCGTAACCGGGGAAGCCAACCTGGAACGGCTTGAAAACACGCACGAGCAGGCCCTGGTTAAGCAGCTGAGTATTTTCCCGGAACGGGTCGAAGCCGCGGCGCTTCGACGTGAACCCCACCTGGTGGTTAACTACCTGCGTGAGCTCGCTAACCTGTTTCACTCCTGGTATAACGCGCACCAGTTTATGGTCGACGATGTCGAACTTCGTGATGCGCGTATGGCGCTGGCGTCGGCGATAAGCCAGGTGTTGCGTAACGGTCTTAAGCTAATGGGTGTTTCCGCGCCCGAAACAATGTAACGATTCTGATGGCAAAAAAACAAGCGACATCACCGTGGGTCTGGGTATTCCTGTTATTAATACTGGCATCGTTCGTGGCCTTTGTTCTATTTCTTGATCAAAAGATTGTTCAAAGCGGAGCCGAAAGCCAGCAACCGCAGGAATCAACCGGCAGCAAGAATAAACCGACCATCGATTTCTATTCGGTTTTACCAAAACGCGAAGTAGAGATCCCGATTTCGGAGGAAGATCGTGATGCGATCGAAAATCCGAGTATCAACAAGGAAGTTGTCGATCAATCGATATTGCAGGTTGGATCTTTCCAGAGCGCAGGTGAAGCCGACAGTCTCAAAGCGCAGCTGGCTTTCCTGGGCCTGCAGGCAACCATCAAGTCCGCCGTTGTCAATGATGAAACCTGGCATCGAGTGCAGCTGGGGCCCTTTGCCAGCCAAACCAGGTTGTCGCGCGCCAAAAACCTGCTGATCGAAAACCGGATCAAGTACATGGAGCGTAACCGGTCAAACTAGCGTCACGCGCCCTGGCAAGGGTCGTGTTAGCTATAGAGATCTAGCAGGAACCAGTCAGGTACCAGGTTACGCGAGTCGCTGAGTAATTTTTCATGCGCTCTGAAATCGGGGCAGTGTGATTCCACCAGGGCCCAGAATGCTTTCGAATGATTCAGGTGACGCGTGTGGCAGAGTTCATGAATCATCAGGTATTCCACGGTCTTTGCCGGTAGAAATAACAATTGGTCGTTGAGGCTGATGTTGCCGCGTCTTGAACAACTGCCCCAGCGGGTTTTTTGACTGCGGACACTCATTTTATTGAAGCCAAGCCCTGTCCTCGAGGATATTTGCGTCAGCAGTGCCGGGAACGACTCCCGGGCCCTGTGTCTTATCCATCTGCGCAGTTCACGAACACGCTCCTGGTGCCCGGCGGCACGAACCACGATCTGATCTGTACCTTGCTCATCGAATAACTCGAAATTGAACTGCAGCGGATCACCCTGGTAAATCACCGGGGTGGCGCTGTTGTCGAATGCCAGGGACAGGTATTGCGGCAGACGTATCGATTCGCGTAGTTTTGACTGTCGGGCAAGTTGACGCCTGGCCCAGGTTTCATGCTTTGCCACCAGCCCCGGCACCTGATTACGCGGAAAGCGCTTCGGTATCACCACTTCAAGCCCGCCAAAGGGCTTGATTTGCAGTTTTGCGTAGCGCGCGCGTGGCGATATTCGAAGTTTCCACTGCAGTGCTGATGGCGATTCGATATTTTCGTCTACCATGAAGCGCCTCTATAGTCCTGACATGATTTCGATTTCGGTCGCCTGAATGTCATCCGGGTGGCCCTCGATGATGAAGACATCACCTGGCCTGAACTCAACCTCGATCAGTGGATCGTTACTTGTAACGCCGTTACGTCGCAGCCCAATAATGTTGATTTTATCGAGGCTTTTCAAGGATTCGATGCTGTGACCGACGGCGGCATAAGTGCCGAGTATATCGATACTATGCATATGGTGATGATCGGGCGTATCGAGATCGACGTCGTCGACGCTGTGAAAGAAAGCCCGCACTCGTGCGTAGTGCCCTTCACGCGCTTCGTCGAGCATTTCATCGATGGAATGCGCATCCTCACCCAGCGCGGTCAAGGTATGTTTGGCAAGCATCATACTCGATTCGACCGTATCCGGGATGACTTCATTGGCACCGCATTCGAGCAGGTGCTCGAGATGGCGGTCGTCACGGGTACGAATGATCATCGGGATATCCTTGCTTAGTTCGCGTGCGGTTCTGGCGATGTGTTCACTGGCCTTGAGTTCGGTAAAAGAGATGACCAGTACCCGGGCCCTGGCAAAGCCTGCGCTTTGCAGGATCTCGGGTTTACTACTATCGCCATAGAATACCGGTTCGCCCGCCTCGCGCGCCTCGGTGACAATGTCGGTATCGATTTCGAGCGCGACGAATGGAATACCGACCCGCCGCAGAAACTGTGCGAGATTTTGCGAGGTGCGGCCAAACCCGCATAGAATAACGTGACCCGAGATATCACTACAGGCTTCCTCGATGCTTGTTTCGACCTGGTTCAGGCTGTATCGATATTCCGGATCAAGCCGGCAGGCGATGGTTTCATTGTATTTAATCAGTACCGGCGAAATTGCCATGCTCAGAATGATCGCGGCGATGATGGGCTGACTGAGTCCGAGCTCAAGCAGGCCGGTGGTGAGCGCGACTGCCAGCAACGCGAATCCAAATTCACTGCCCTGGCCGAGCAGAATGCCGGCCCGAACCGCGACGCCTTTGGTAAATCCTGCCAGGTGGGCAATGACGGCGATCGCGATACCCTTGCCAGCGATCAGGCCCAGGGTCAAAATCGCAACCGCCATGGGTTCATTGATGATGATACGCCAATCGAATTGGGAGCCGACGGAAATAAAGAATAATCCCATCAAAACATCGCGAAAGGGCCTGATTTCATTTTCGATATGATGCTGAAACTCGGTTTCAGCGAGCATGATGCCGGCGAGGAAAGCACCCATCGCAAGCGATAGTCCCAACTGCCAGGTCAGCCAGGCGGCCAGCAGCGCAATCAGCAGGATAAAAAGCGTGAACAATTCATGCGAATGTGTCGCCGCAACCGCTCGAACCGCAGGTCGGACCAGGTATTGACCGGCGTAGAATATTACCGCGAAAGCGAACGCGCCCTTGGCCAGGGCCAGGCTGATCGGTACCAGCAGCGATTCCGAGGTCGGCGCCGCGAAAATCGGGATCAATACCAGGAAGGGCACCACGGCCAGGTCCTGGAACAGTAACACGCCCAACGAAATGTTGCCGTGCGGCAAATGCAACTCGTACTGTTCGGTCAGCAGTTTTACCACGATAGCGGTCGACGACATCGCCAATGCGCCACCAAGAGCGAAAGCGACTTGCCACGTCAGTCCCAGCCAGAGACCAACCGCCACGGTGCTCAGGGTTGATACAACGACCTGTACAAAACCGACGCCGAAGACAATTTTACGCATCGAGATCAGGCGTGGAATCGAGACTTCGAGACCAATCGTGAATAACAGGAAAACTACACCGATTTCAGCAATTTGCTCAATCGCATGTGAATCATGAATCAGGCCAAAGGCATTTTCGCTGGCCAGCAAACCTACCACCAGGTAACCCAGCACCGCGGGGACGTCGATGAGTTTAAACACCGCAATGCCCATCACCGACAGTATCAATATAATCAGGATATCATTTAACATTTGGGGACTGGTCTAATCTAACCCGGCTCTGTATAACACACTAAGATCTTAAATAAGATAACAACTGTAACAACTTATCGTCAGAAATATAAAACTGGCGTTATACATTTGTTGTTTATATACGTTCGCTTATCGCGATACTGATTTGAGGCATGTTTTAAAGACTGTCAATATTGCCAATTATGCTCGAAAATGTGATCCATGGAGCCAGCCGGAATTGAAACATTTGCCCTCGAGCGAGAAGCCTTCATTCGCCTAGGCTTTTTCGCATTCGTGTTCGTTACCATGCTGATATGGGAACTGATCGCGCCCCGACGCAAGCTCAGCGTGTCAAAAGTATTGCGCTGGACTAGCAACCTGGGATTGTTCTTGCTGAACATTATTGTGCTGAGGTTAATGTTCCCGGCCGCCGCCGTGGGAATCGCCTATTCGGTTGCGGAACGAGAGTGGGGGTTGTTCAACCTGGTTGATTGGCCCTTATGGCTCGAAATTTTCGCGGCAGTGTTATTACTCGATCTCGCCATTTACCTGCAACACCGCTTGATGCACCAGTTGCCTTTGCTGTGGCGTTTGCATCGAGTTCATCACGCCGATCTTGATTTTGATTTAACAACAGGGTCCCGCTTCCACACGATTGAAATCATTATTTCGATGCTGTTCAAATGGGGCGTGATTCTATTACTCGGTCCGGCGCTGGTTGCAGTCCTGGTTTTCGAGGTTCTGTTGAACGGTATGGCTATATTCAATCATGCCAATGTCAGCCTGCCCGGCGCTATCGAGCGGGTAGTACGTTCTCTCCTGGTAACCCCGGACATGCACCGGGTGCATCATTCGACGCTGGTACAGGAGACCGATAGTAATTACGGTTTCAACCTTTCTATCTGGGACCGGATCTTCAAAACCTATACCGATCAGCCACAAATGGGTCACGACGCTATGACCATAGGACTGGCGGAGTATCGTGACGTCAAACAGGTCGACCAACTGCCCGGCATGCTGGGTTTGCCTTTCGTCGGTAAGTAGTGAATAAGCTGCTGGTGATGGATAGTCTGAAATTATTGCAGGTGCCCCAGGGTGAATTTGAACTGGTGCGCAAACCTCGCAACGAGCTGCTGCAGGCCTGGGATGCTGCCGATGAATTCCTGCTGAATTACGTCGACGAAATCAAGGTGCTGTCTCGCCATGGTAAGCTTTTGATATTAAATGATGCTTTCGGTGCGCTCGCGGTGGCGCTCGCCAATCACCCGGTTTATTCCTGGAATGACTCGTTTATGGCGCAACTGGCGTTACGTGAAAACCTGCTTGCAAATGGCTACCCCGCCGAGCAGGTCAAAACCAACTCGGGCATCGATTTTCCGACGGTAACCGTGGATTGTGTGTTGATAAAGATTCCCAAAATGCTGGCCTTGCTCGAACACCAGCTCTACGTACTGCGCCAGGTGCTGGATCACGATACCCATATTATATCGGCCGGGATGGCACGAAATATTCATCGTTCGACGCTGGAGTTGTTTGAAACCATACTCGGGCCTACAACCACAACCCGCGCGCGCAAGAAAAGCCGACTTATCCTGGTTCAGCGTGATCAGTCACTCAAAGAGGGTCAGAGTCATTATCCCGATAGCTACGAGTTGCAGGTCGATCGAAATTACAGAATTATCAATCATGCAAGCCTGTTCAGCCGCGACCGCCTGGATCGGGGTAGCCAATTGTTGCTGGAACATATGCCAGTGGCAGAGCGATTTCGACGTATCGTCGATCTGGGTTGTGGTAATGGTGTGCTTGGAATCATTGCCACGGCCCTGAATCCGAAGGCAAGCCTGTTGTTTTGCGACGAATCTTACATGGCGGTCGCGAGTGCCGAGGAGAATTTTCGGGCCGCGTTTGCGCAGACGCGAGAAGCCGAGTTCAGGGTCGCCGACGGTCTACAGGGATTGGCCGCCGATAGTCGAGACCTGGTCCTGGTCAATCCGCCGTTTCATCAACAGCACAATGTCGGTGATGCGATTGCATGGCAAATGTTCAAGCAGGCACGGACGGTGCTCGTGGCCGGTGGTGAGCTGCGCATAGTTGGCAATCGACACCTGGCTTATCACAGCAAGCTTAAGAAATTGTTTGGCAACTGCGAGACCGTTGCCGCCGACAGCAAGTTCGTTGTCCTCAGCTCAATCAGGCATTCCTAGATCAAATCTACTTCTGCTGAAACCATGCGTTAGGCGCGACCAAGGGGATACCTTTGCGGGAGCGCCGTAAATACGTCCGTGTAGGCTCGCGCGCAACATCCCTGTTGCGCAGCGTCCCGCAAAGGTATCCCCTTGGCCACACCTGAAGATTGAGGCTAGTTTGCTAGAAACGTCGCAAAAGTGTAGCGAGGCATGGATGCCGAGCTCCAAGCGATTCCATGGATGGACCAACCGGCGATTACGCCGGTTGGGAGCGGCTTTTGCGACGTTTCTAGCAAACTAGCTGACGGTAATGTAAATGTGAGTTGGCACAGCAGTCTTTACGGGCGAGGAGGTTACCAGCCGCCACCACCACCGCCTCCGCCACCGCCGCCAGATGATCCCCCGGACGATCCGGACGATGAACCTGGCGCGACCGACGATGACGAGATTGCCGAATCCAAAGAGCTCGATAATGCACTTGAAAAATGATCAGCGCGATGACCTCGAGCGTGATACCAGCCTGGATGAGAATATTGGCTTTCGACCAGGCCAAGCGCGATCGCGCGATTGAGCTTTGCAGTCCATTCGTTTTCTAGGTCGAGCGCAATCGCGTAGGGTAGGTAGGTCTCGTACAGGCCGATGGTGAATTCAGGCGCCCCGGTTAACGCAATTTCATCTTCTTCGGCCACCTTGAGGTAATGTTTGAAGCCCTCGATCTTATCGAGCAGGCGGCGCCCCACAAGCGTCGGCGCTTTCAGCCATTGGTAGAAAAAATAATGCATTGCCAGCATTGCGATAGCGCCGGCGATCAGCGGCAGGGGCGCCACTTCAGAAAACTCCATGATAGGTGCCGCGATGTTGTTGACCACGGCCCAGCAAAAAACCACTAGCACCACGAGATTAATCGCAACCTGGAACTTTCCACCTTTTCTACGACGTTTGAACCCGCGCCAGACGGCGGACAGTATGATCAATGGTAACGCTGTAAAAACGCCAAAGAAGATTGTTTTCATAATGATTTCTTCCGATGGCAGGTTCGAGACCGCCGTCGCAATAACGATTACTGTCGCCAGGATTCCCGGAAGCAACAGCCAGCTGTTGGTGTTGAAGTATGTTTTTTCGTAATCCCGTTTAAGCGATTTTTTATGTTTGCCAATAGCCTTGGAAAGAATACTGTGATTGGACTGGGCGATACTGATATTGTCACGCCCTTTTCCGAACAGTCCGGCGAGCACCTGCGCTTCCCCGGGGGCCAGCGACAAATCCCGGTCCTGCTGCTTTGATATCTTGAACTGGCCGTCGTCATCGTTAATTTCTGTCGCACCCTTGACCGCGAGGTTGATGATTGCGCTGGTAAAACATTTCTTGTCGTAGCCCATGTTCTGCACAAATCGCATCGAAGCAGGCGAATACTCCTCGGGTGGCTGGTAAAGCGGTACGATCACGCCCGTCTCGGGATCCCTGCCAAACCATCGCCACAGAATCAGGTAATAAGCGAACAGGGCAAGCGCGCCACCAATAACGATAAGAGAAGGTCGGTGGTCTTCGAAAAACCATGCGCGGCGTTGAGCATCGCCGGGTTCGTTGACGACGCCCTTGGGCCAGCCGGCGACAATTGTGAGCCCTTCCTGACGAGCCAGGGGTTGGCTGGTTTCAAAATAAGCCTGGTTGCCAGCGCTACGTCGATAGACAAGGTCTTGCGCGGTCGAGCCCTGCGGGCCGGTGTAACCGGTAAGCTGAAAATCGATGAAGGCATCGGGCAGTGTTACCAGGGCCGACGCCCGGTCAATTCTAAATTCCCAGCCAGTACCGGTGACGTTCCAGTAAAGCTCATCGAAGTCATCGAAAAAGCCTAGCTGCCGGGTGGTCGTGTAGTTAATTTTATATTCATAGAATCCGGGGGACAGTAAGACATTCTGATCACCGATATAAATCCGCTTGCCATTAGATCGATTCTTGATGTGATAGGGTTCAGTGCTGCCATCGCGTTGCACCGACAGCACCTCGAAGCCGACCGACACATTGTCACCCTGCGCATTCTGGTATCGGGTTGGAAAATCACGGTAAATTCCGCGTCGGATGGATTTACCCTCGGCCCTAACGACGATAGTTTCGGTCACATTTAAATCACCGTTAAGGCGCACTTCGATATCGCTGTGAAAAGATTCGATATACTCATCTGCCAGGCAGGTGAAAGCCAGCGACAGCAGCAGCGAAGCAACCAGCCCACGCAATAGAGTCATGGCCCGATTTCCTCGAATTCGAAGTACTGGGCGGACTCGTAATTAAACAGGCGAGCGATGACCAGGTCAGGGAAACTTTCGATCCGGGTATTCAAATTTCTGACCGCACCGTTGTAGTAACGCCGCGCAAACTGGATGTCCGCTTCGACAGCACTGATGTCGGTTTGTAACTGCAGGAAACTCTGGTTCGCCTTGAGTTCAGGATAGGCTTCCTGCAGCGCGAAAATCGACACCAGGCTTCGAGAGATATTGTTTTCCAGTTCACCCTGTTGTTCGACTCCACGTGGATTGCCAGCCTTGTTACGCAGCATGGTGACCTGGTCGAGTGTCGCCTGTTCGTAAGCCGCGTATTGCCTTACTGCGTCGACTAACTTCGGAATCAAATCGTGTCGACGCTTGAGTTGCACCTCGATATCACTCCAGCCGGCACGCGTGCGTTGACGGTCTCGTACCAGGTAGTTGTAAATGGCAATGGTGTAAACGACTACCGCAATAATTGCAGCCATGGCTATCCATTCAATCATGCTTCCTGCCTTTTATTTTTTTTGAGTGGATTTCGCAACGCGGCGTCGAACGCGAGTCTTGCCCAGTGCCGACAGGATTCCGGGTCTTCAAAAAACTCCTCGGGTGCAAAGTAGTAGGAAAGACGGTATTCCTTTTCTTTCTTATAGTAGCTGAATGCTTCAGACCCCTCGGCCACGAACAGTTCGCGGGTTTTGTCGTCAGCCTTGAGATAGAGACTGCCGCCGGCAATCAAACCAAACATCAATCCCTGGTGAAAAATGCCGAAGCCGCCAAACATACGCCTGGCTTCACAGGGCCCGAACGAATCCAGCAGGTCGACGATATGGGTCGCAAGTTCCTGCGCTTCGGGCATGGTTTGATCTCGTGCTAGTTTTGGACGACAGTGTTGTCGATTGTCGGAAAAGTGCGATTTCCCTCGTAGACGATCTGCCAGTTGGCATTCGTCTTGCGCCAGAAAAGCTCCTTCGGAGATTCGACATTCAAGTTATTACTGCGATAGTCCTGTACAAACTGCATTAGCATCAGCTTGTCTTCACCGGGATAGTTAAAGATATTGAGTTGGCTGTATTCGACATCGATCCGGGTCTTGTTGCGGTTGACCCAGCGTTTGTGACTATCCCAACTTGCAAAGTCACGCCCGTAAGCGTCCAGTTCGGATTTCGAATAGTGGCGGCGGTACCTTTCGTGATCGAGACTCTCCCAGTCAATAAGCCAGCTGGATAAAAGTTGCATCACTTCCCGGCGCTTGGTCAGCCACTGTTCGCGATTAATCCAGTTCACCTGTTCCGCGACTACAACCGGGGTGTGCAGGGCGGGTTGAATGTAATTATCGATATGCAGAAAATCAGGGTTGCTGACCACGATGCAGCCATTGCTGGCCCTCGGCGAGCGGTTATAGGTGTATGACGGGGTACCATGAATCCAGATACCACCGCCGGTGCGTTGCTTGCGTACATCCCAGGCGTTTGGATAGTTGATTGGAAAGGCACCCTCGCCATATAAATCGGGTAATTCCATACCATCGATGTACCGGGTTACGTGGTAGATTCCGATCGGGGTCTTTTGATCGCCGCGTTTTTGCTTGCCGTAACCGTTTAAGCCAATGGTGATGAAATAATCGGTTTCAAGCCGCAGATCGCCACCCTCGTTGCGGTAGACGTAAACGCGCGAGTTTTGTTGATCAACGAGAATGACATAGGGTTGATCATCGGCCACAAACAATATGTTGTCCGGGTACAGGTTCTGATGCGCCTCGCTGGAATCGTGTTGCCAGCGCTGTCGTATTTCGTCGCGGAAGTCCTGCATCGCACGATCGGTTCCAATGCCTGAGCCGATTTCAGTCAACGGTTCGGCCTTGGCCAGTAACAGGTCGGCGTAAAGCATATGTCCGAGCCGGCTGTACGGATATTCTTTAATAAGGTCACGGGTACTGTTCAAGGCCTGCTCGTGATCGAGGCTTTGAATTTCCTTGATCGTTTCGAGGAGGCTTTGCTCGTATCGATTCCCGGGTGGATCACCCGCAAACAGGCTACTGTGAAACCCCAGCACCAGCAGGAATGTTAAAAATCTTTTCATAGTGCGGATAATACCTGCTCCTCGGTAATTTTCCATTGCGAACCAATACGGATAAAGCCAAGTCGTTTCACGACGCGATCGCTGTAGCCGGGTGAATCGTAGGCCTGTTTGAAATCAATGATAGCTCGATTTTCACTGCGCCACTTAATTTGTATGTCACTGACCTCGACTTTTATCGTTCCCGGGCGCGCGATACGTTTGCGACGATACTCGACCCATTGCCCATGTGATTCGAAGCGGGCGCGATATTCAGGCGTGTAAAAGCCGGTATAGGCAGCGAAGTCCTTGCTACTCCAGGCCGTTGCCCAATCTTTGACCTGTTCGATTAACAGGGTTTCCTGGTTGGCGAAATTGACCAGGGTTTTTTGAGCATCAGGGATTTCTTCGACTATCGGTTCCTGGTCCGCTGCCTCGAGGTTGGTGAGCGCGGTGAGTTCTATCTTGTGCGTGTATTTTGCAGGCTCACCCGATTCACTGACTGCGCGCCGGTAAGCTTCGCTGGCGATGCCCTTGTATATCTGGCTCAGGTTATCGTAGGCGATTGCATAACTGGGACTGGTATTAAGCGCGTCGACCAGTAATTGACTGGCGCGATCGTAGTCGCCTTGTGCCAGGTAAATCATGGCCAGGTTATTGCGCGGTTCGGGCAAGTCCGGTTTGTCCCTGATCAAATCCTGGTAGAGCATCACTGCCTTGTCGGTCTGTGCACTCATCTGGTAGGCGTAGGCGGTTAGAAACCGGGTGCGCGCATGCCCTGGACTTTGCTGCAGCAATTGCTCGCCCGCATTGGCCGCGTCGACATACTTTTGTTGCTCCAGTAACTGTTGCACCTGCTTAACTGAAGTGGCGGCCGAGGCCGGAGTGGTAGCCAGCAAGGTAGTGAAAATGACAAGAAAGCGTAACATCGAATCACAAACTCAAAATAGTGCGCGCGATTATAGCAAACACCATTGTAAAATCTTTATACCTTATTGTAGTGAAAGCTCTATTAAATGCGTTTATTCCTGGTCGATTCCAGTATATTCATTTTCCGGGCCTGGTATGGCCCGGAGCGGGAGCGGGTAAACCTGCAGCAGCAACCTAACCAGGCCTTTGTCGGTTTCAGCGATTTCGTGTATCGGCTTTTGACCGAGCAGGCACCGCATCGACTCGTTTTCGCGTTTGACGAGAGTCTGTCGAAATCGGCGCGTAAAGAAATTTATTCGGAGTACAAGGCGAATCGCAGCCCGGCCCCGGTGGATTTGAAGCGCCAGTTCGCCTGGTGTCGGCAATGGCTGGAAGCCCTGGGGATAACCTGCGTCAGCAGTACGCGTTGGGAAGCGGATGACCTGATCGGTTCACTCGCGCATTACCACGGATCCGAGCAGCTACCGGTTGCCATTTTGACCGCGGACAAGGATCTCGCACAATTAATTAACGAGCAGGATATCTGGTGGGCTTACCTCGACGATAAAAAATTCGACTATCGCGCGATTTGTAAAAAGTATGGAGTGCGTCCTGAACAGATAGCCGATCAATTAGCGCTGACCGGTGACAAGGTTGATAATATCCCGGGAATTCCGGAAATCGGGCCGAAAACTGCGGCCCGATTACTGAAGAAATACGACAGCATCGATAATTTGCGTCGGCATCTGCATGAAGTCGGAGAAATGAAATTTCGCTATGCTGGAAACGTACAGCGTTCATTAATCGAGCATGAGGCATTGCTCGATGTCAGTCTTCAGTTAACCCGGATCAATCGCGAAATTAAAGACATGAAGCGGGTCGATACCGGGCGTCGGCTGGCCGAGGTGACAGAGCTGAAGCGAATGATGCATGAACAGGCGTTTGATAAAGCACGCAGCACTCGTTGGCTTGGTTACCTTGACGCGCAGGGCGCGGAATAACATGGCACGGACATTATTATTCAACAAGCCCTTCCAGGTGCTAAGTCAGTTTTCCCCGTCAGGGGATAAACGCACGCTGGGCGACTACATCGATGTTGCAGGAGTCTACCCGGCCGGCCGGCTTGATTTTGATAGCGAGGGTTTGATGGTACTCACCGACGATGGTGCGCTACAGGCGCGAATTTCGAATCCGCGTTATCGGCAAGCGAAAACCTACCTCGCGCAGGTCGAGGGTAGTCCCGATACAGGGGCACTGCGGGCGCTGTCCTCGGGTGTAAACTTAAAGGATGGTCCAACCCGCCCGGCAAAAGTGCTGCAGGTCGACGAGCCTGCCTGGCTGTGGCAACGGGATCCGCCGATTCGTGTGCGCAAGAACATCCCGACACAGTGGTTGCAAATCGAGATCCAGGAGGGACGTAATCGGCAGGTGCGGCGCATGACCGCGGCGGTCGGGCATGCAACCCTGCGCCTGGTCAGGACAGAAATCAGCGACTGGGCATTAGACGGATTACTGCCAGGCGAGTACCGTATGCTGGCATGAAATGGCAATCGCTCGGTGCTTCGGTAGCACGACAATTACGACTCCCGGGTGGTGATATCCAGGTAGTACCGGTCCATGGTGGCGATATCAACCAGGCCTTCCGGCTCGAGTGCGGCGTGCATAAATACTTCGTCAAGGTTAATCGAGCTGACCTGTTATCGATGTTTGTCGCCGAAAAAGCCGGGCTCGACGCAATCCGTCGCAGCCAGACGATCCGTGTCCCTGAAGTGTTTCTGACCGCTCATGAAGATAATTATGCCTTCATAGTCATGGAATACATTGAACTCGGTGGGCGGGCTGATGCCGGGCAACTCGCGACCGCAATTGCAGCGATGCATTGCTGTTTCGGGGAGCAGTTCGGCTTTGAATGCGACAACACCATCGGCAGTTCACCGCAACGCAATACTTTCAACAGCGACTGGGTAGACTTCTGGCGGCGACACCGATTGGGATTTCAGCTGGAACTGGCGCAGCAAAACGGGTTTGATACCGGCCTGATCGATGCCGGTAATCGTCTGTCACAGAATCTCGAGAAGTTTTTTGCAACCTATCATCCGCGCCCGTCGCTGCTGCACGGCGATCTGTGGAGTGGCAACCAGGGAGCCGATCTGGATGGTAACCCGGTTATTTATGATCCGGCCTGTTATTACGGTGACCATGAAGCCGATCTCGCGATGATGGAATTATTCGGTCACCCGGGGGAACGCTTTTTTAGCAGATACAGTGAGCATTTCCCGATCGATAACGGTTATGCCGAGCGTCGGGAACTTTACAATCTCTACCACGTACTGAACCATGCCAACCTGTTTGGAGGCGGTTACGCCGCGCAGGCACGGCGCATTATGGAGCGTCTGCTGGCGCTCTAGGGCCTGGCCCGGTGCTGCCACAACTGGTAGTTCAAGGGCCAAAAAAAATGTTAGTATGTTGCAATAACTAAAAAACTATCGCAATAAAAGCGATATATCCGGGAGGATAGACCGAATGAGCGAAGCATCAGCCGACCACGCGGCGCTGGAGGTCGTAGACCTGCATAAAAGCTTTGGTGACGTTGAAGTAATCCGCGGCGTATCGATGAGTGCGCACAAAGGTGACGTGATTTCGATACTGGGTGCCTCCGGTTCCGGCAAAAGCACCTTCCTGCGATGCATTAACCTGCTTGAAATCCCTAACGCTGGCGATGTCTTCGTTGCCGGCGAGAAAATCCTTATGCATACCAGCAAATCCGGTCGTTATGAGCCTGAAGATATACACCAGGTTGAGCGCCTGCGCGCGCGTCTCGGCATGGTTTTTCAGAGCTTCAACCTTTGGTCGCACATGACGGTCATTGAAAACGTGATCGAAGCACCGGTGCATGTACTTAAAATACCGAAGGCCGAGGCGATCGAGCAGGCTGAAGTCTTGCTCAACAAGGTCGGTATTCTCGAGCGTAAGGATTACTACCCGGCGCAATTATCCGGTGGTCAAATGCAGCGCGTGGCAATAGCACGCGGCCTGGCGATGAATCCCGAGGTGATGTTGTTTGACGAGCCGACCTCGGCACTGGATCCGGAACTGGTGGGCGAAGTGCTCAAGGTTATGCGCGACCTTGCCGAGGAAGGACGCACCATGCTGGTTGTCACCCACGAAATGGGTTTTGCCCGTGACGTATCGTCAGAGGTCGTGTTCCTGCACGAGGGCCGGGTAGAGGAGCAGGGCGAACCAACCCAAATGTTTAAAAATCCGAATTCTGATCGTTTTCGAAAATTTTTATCGAGGACAATGCAGTAACCACCCACAGGGTGTAAACGCCCGCAGGGCATAACAATATAGTTTCCCAGTGAAACACAACCAAAGTGAGGAAAGTAAGATGAAGTTCAGAAAATTAATGATGGCGCTAACCGCGACTGCACTGATACTAGGCATGGGAAGCGTTCAGGCCGCGGATCTTCGTGTCGGCGTCGAAGGAGCTTACCCCCCGTTTTCGTGGAAGGAATCCGACGGCACCCTGAAGGGTTTCGATATCGAAATTGCCGAGGCTATCTGTGCCGAATTGAAGCGTAAGTGTGTGCTCATAGAGCAGGATTGGGATGGCATGATTCCAGCGCTAAAGGCTAGAAAATTCGATACGATTATCGCCTCGATGTCGATTACCGAGGAACGTAAAAAGCAAGTCAATTTTAGCGACAAGTACTACAACACGCCCGCAAAGTTCGTCGCCAGGAAAGGCGCCGGGCTGGAGATCAGCAAAAAAGGGCTGATGGGCAAACGTATCGGTCTGCAACGTGGTACCACGCACCAGTGTTTCATGGAAAAGATGTATCCCGATGCCGAGCTCGTGCTTTACGGAACCCAGGACGAGGTTTTCCAGGATCTTGCGATTGGTCGTATCGATGCCCAGTTTTCGGACTCGATTGCTGCCGATGACGGCTTCCTCAAAACCGATGCCGGCAAGGACTTTGAATTTACCGGCGCAGATCAGCATGATGAAGCCTGTCATGGACCTGGCGCAGGCATGACGGTGCGTAAATCGGATGATGAATTGCGCATGGAACTCAACAAGGCTCTCAAGGCGATTCGTGCCAACGGGGTTTACCAGAAGATTAATGCCAAGTATTTCGAGTTCGATATCTTTGGTGGTTAACCATCTAAATGCCGTTAACCCGGCCTGTTTGATGCAGGCCGGGATTTTCAATTTGCGAGACAACGAGCGCTAACGTGGATCTGATAATCGAGTACCAGGGCCAGTTGTTATCGGGCACCTGGGTGACGATAAAGCTCGCGCTGCTTTCCCTGGTCCTCGCGGTATTGTTCGGGTTGCTCGGTGCCTGGGCCAAGCTGTCTAAAAATATCCTCGCGCAGAAAATCGGGGCGGCTTATACCGCCATCGTTCGCGGGGTGCCTGACCTGGTGTTGATCCTGCTGGTGTTCTTCGGCGGCCAGGAACTGGCCAACTCGATCGGTACCCTGACCGGTCTTTGGGACTACGCCGAAATCAGCCAGTTCGCGGCCGGAGTCGGGACCATTGGCGTGGTATTTGGTGGTTACATGACCGAAACTTTCCGCGGCGCGATCCTGGCGATACCGAAAGGCCAGATAGAAGCCGGTGTCGCCTGCGGTATGTCACGCCTGGTCATATTTCGCCGCGTTATCTGGCCGCAGATGGTGGTTTACGCGCTCCCCGGATTCTCCAACAACTGGCTGGTGCAGATCAAGTCGACCGCGCTGGTTTCTGTAATCGGATTGCAGGACGTGGTTTACAATGGATTCGTCGCGGGTCGTTCGACACGAGAACTGTTTACCTTCATGTTCGCGGTGTTGATGATTTACCTGGTGCTGACTGCGATTTCCGACGTTGGGCTGCGCTGGCTTGATAAAAAGTACAGCAAGGGCATCGTGAGGTCTGAAGATGGGTGATTCGATCGTCCAGTTTCTCGAAACCTGGTCGCCGATCGATATCGTGTTGATTGCGCAAAACTTCGACCGCTTCCTTTGGGGTGCCTTGACGACCCTGGAGTTAACGATAATTTCCCTGGTCGTGGGCGGCATCCTGTCGATCCCACTGGCAATAATCCGCGCTGGCAATAATCCGTTTCTCAATGCACCGGTGTGGGCGTTTACTTACCTGTTTCGTGGTACCCCGCTGCTGGTACAAACCTACCTTATTTATTACGGGCTGGGCCAGTTCGAGTGGATCCGTGAAACATTCCTGTGGGGGCCCGTCCTGTCACAAGCCTGGTATTGTGCACTGATAGCGTTTTCACTCAACACCGCGGCTTATACCACGGAGTTACTGCGGGGTTCGATCGTAAATACCAGCCAGGGCGAAGTCGAGGCCGCCAAGGCTTGTGGTTTCAGCAGTTGGATGCGCATGCGGCGTATTGTTCTGCCCAGTGCATTTCGACGCGCGTTACCGGCCTATTCCAACGAAGTCATTTTCATGCTGCATGGATCGGTGGTCGCAAGCACGATTACCATCCAGGACCTGCTCGGCGTCGGGCGCTGGCTCAATGGCCGCTATTATCTTGCCTACGAGGGTTTTATTACCGCCGCGGTGTTGTACTTTATTATCGTGCTGGCGGTCTCCCGCGGTTTTCGCTTCTGGGAAAAGCACTGGTTGCAACACCTGTACCCGCGTGAAGCACTTGAAGTCAAACCCACCAAGGGTGCCGCGTCCTTTCGAATCTAGCGCGAGGTGATCTTGGGCTGATTTAACAACAGCGACATTATCTGTCAGCGGCGTCCATGCCGCCGCCCGAGGCCGCAAGCGCCGGAGAATAGAACATGAGTGAAAACAAATTTAACCAACCCCTGGGAGGCAATGAAATGCCTCGTTTCGGCGGGATTGCAACGATGATGCGCTTGCCACATCAACCCGATCCCAACGGCCTTGACATCGGTTTTGTCGGTGTGCCATTCGATGTCGGAACCTCGAATCGTGCGGGTGCACGTTTCGGACCGCGTCAGATCCGAACCGAATCCTGCCTGATTCGTCCTTACAATATGGCAACCCGTGCGGCGCCATTCGATTCGCTACAGGTAGCCGACCTCGGTGATATCGCGATCAACACCTTCAACCTGCAGAAATCGGTCGCGATTATCGAACAGGCTTATGATGAAATTCTGGCAACGAAATGCAAACCCCTGACGCTCGGCGGCGATCACACCATTTCGCTGCCGATACTGCGCGCATTGCATAAAAAACATGGCCCCGTTGGCATTGTACACATCGATGCGCATGCGGATATCAACGATCATATGTTTGGTGAACGGATTGCCCACGGTACCCCGTTTCGACGCGCTATCGAAGAGGGCTTGATCGAACCGGCGCGCATGGTGCAGATCGGTCTGCGCGCCAGCGGTTACGAGGCCGATGATTTTGACTGGCCGCGTTCCCAGGGTGTGCGCGTGGTGCAGGCTGAGGAGTGCTGGTACAAGTCGCTGGCACCGCTGATGGGCGAAGTGCGGGAGCAACTTGGCGCAGGTCCGGTTTACCTGACCTTTGATATCGATGGTCTCGATCCTGCCTATGCACCCGGTACCGGAACCCCGGAAATTGGTGGCCTGACCGTGCACCAGGGACTCGAAATCGTCAGGGGTTGCCGTGGTCTCGATCTTGTGGGCGGCGACCTGGTAGAGGTCGCGCCGGCCTACGATACCTCGGGTAATACGTCCCTGGTTGCGGCTAACCTGTTGTTCGAGATGCTGTGTGTCTTCCCCGGCGTCGAGTACCGTGTTTAGACACTTTTCTGCGAAATAAAAACTCGTAATCCCTACTCCAGGCTGTCATACCGCGGCTTGACCCGATGCGTCGGACCGGCGGTATCCAGAGGAGTAGACGATTCAAGAGTCTGGGCCCCGCGGTCGAACCGCGGGATGACATCGGGAATTAGCGTCGCCGCCGGCGACGCGAACTGCCGCGCGTTTGCACTTCGTGCTGGCCACCAGCCTGGGCGTGCGCACCTTTAGTCACCGCACCGAGCTCGCGTTCTACATCTTCGATACTCGGAACCGGCCCAGGCTCGGTGTTGTCTAGCGCATGACGCATTGCCGCGACGTGTTCGGGCGAGGTACCGCAACAGCCGCCGATGATTCGTGCGCCTGCATCGCGCGCCATGGTGGCATAGCGCGCCATGATTTCGGGCGTGCCGTTGTAATGAATTTCACCGTCGATGAACTCGGGAATGCCGCAGTTTGCCTTGGCCACCAGAATCGGATCGTCGCCATCGGCTGGTTTGGAGGCTCGCATGTTCAGGATCGCGGCGACCACTTCGGATGCGCCGATACCGCAGTTGGTGCCGCAGGCATGCACGCCGAGGCGGTGGTTCAATTTCATCATGTCCTCGGCGCCCACACCCATCATGGTGCGGCCATTGGTGTCGAAACTCATGGTAAAGACGATCGGCAACGCCGTTTGCTGCGCACCTCGAACCGCGTACTCGACTTCTTCCTGCGAGGACATGGTTTCTATCCAGATAACGTCGGCACCGCCCTGCTCCAGCGCGAGTGCCTGCTCGGCAAAGGCCGAGATCGCGTCTTCGGCCTGCAAATCACCCAGCGGTGCGAGAATTTCGCCGGTGGGTCCAATCGAACCCGCAACGATGACTTCACGGCCGCAACTGTCAACCACCTCACGCAGAATCGTCGCTGCCGCAATATTTAACTCGGCCACGCGCGACTCGGCCTGGTGCAGCTTGAGTCGATAGCGGGTACCGCCAAAGCTGTTGGTTAGTACCAGATCTGATCCGGCATCGATGAAAGCCTGGTAGTGCTGGGATACCCTTTCGGGAAAATCAACGTTCCACAGTTCCGGGGCATCACCGCTCTGCAGTCCAAGGCCGAAGAAGGTGGTACCCGTGGCCCCGTCGGCAAGTAATATTGCCCTTTCGCCAAGTAGTTTTTCAAATGGATTCAATAGCTTCTTTCAACCGCGTAATCCGCCAGAAAGATCAATGCCTGTTTATAGGGGGACTCCTCGAGGCAGGCAATTTGCTGCCTGGCCAGAACGGCTTCAGACTGTGCCTGATCGACAGTGTATTGCAGGGCCCCGGTTTCCCGAATTGCCTGGTGAATTTCGTCAAAACAATCGGCCCTGTCATTTTCGATTGCATCGCGGATCAATTTTTGCTGATGGCTATTGCCGACTTCCATGGCGCGAATTAACGGCAGGGTTGGTTTACCCTCGGCCAGATCATCGCCAACGTTCTTGCCCAGTTCATCACTCTTTGCCGAGTAATCGAGTGCATCGTCGATAAGCTGGAACGCAATCCCAAGATGTTTGCCGTAGGCTTGCAACGCAAGCTCCTGTTCCGCAGGCACCGCTCCGAGCAAGGCACCGATGCGGGCCGCGGCCTCGAACAGACAGGCAGTCTTGGCATAGATCACCTCGTGATACCCGGCTTCATCGGTATTCGGATCACGAATATTGAGCAGTTGCAGCACTTCTCCCTGGGCGATGGTATTGGTCGTGTTCGCCAGCAAATCCATGATTGGCATCGACTGTGCACGCACCATCATCTGGAAGGCGCGTGAATAAAGGTAATCACCGACCAGAACCGCGGCTTCATTACCCCAGATCGTGCTTGCGGTTTCCTTGCCGCGGCGCATCTCGGAGTCATCGACAACGTCGTCATGCAACAGGGTCGCAGTGTGAATAAATTCGATTACCGCGGCGAGCAACGCATCTTCTTCACCCTGGTATCGACAGGCTTTGGCGGCGAGGATAACCAGCATCGGGCGCAGGCGTTTGCCACCACTGAGAATAATATGCTGGCTGAGCTGGTTGATCAGTGCCACTTCCGATGCCAGGTTGTCAGTAATGACCTGGTTTACCCGCAGCATATCGCTGTCGGTGAGGTTTTTGAGGTCTTCCAGCGCGAATGAATGACCCGGTGTTAATGCTGCTTCAGACATAATGCGGAGTATTGCAAAGACACTGCCCGCGATCTAGCATAAGTGCTGGTTTTATTTACAAAGATTGATAGTAATTGATCAGGATTTCAGCGACTTCGGGGCGTGAAAATTCTTTCGGTGGCGCGATACCCTCGCTTAGCATTTCGCGCACCCGGGTACCGGAAAGCAGCACGAAATCCTCTTTTGTGTGATCGGGTGCTTCGTTCATCATTACCACCCGGTTCAGTTTTTTCGACCAGGCGGTGTGATCGGCGCGGAAGATTTCGATTTCGAGCGCATCAGGCGGAACCTCGGTGTCGAAGATCGTTTGCGCATCGAAGGCGCCATAGTAATCACCGACTCCCGCGTGATCGCGGCCGATAATGAAATGACTCGCGCCCATGTTCTGGCGGAAGTAGGCGTGCAGTACGGCCTCGCGAGGGCCGGCGTAGAGCATATCGAATCCGTAACCGGTAACGATGGCACTGTTTTCCGGGAAGTATAGTCGCACCATGGTGCGAATCGCATCGTCGCGCACGTCAGCCGGAATATCGCCCGGCTTGAGTTGGCCCAGCAACATATGGATTACGAGCCCGTCACATTCGAGTCGCTGCATTGCCATGTGGCATAGCTCTTCATGCGCAAGATGCATCGGGTTGCGCGTCTGGAATGCAACCACGCGCTTCCAACCGCGCTGCTCGATTTCGGAGCGAATCTGTACTGCGGTTCTGAAAGTATCGGGGAAATCAGTTTCGAAGTAACTGAAATTGAGCACCTGGATCGGGCCACTGATTGCGTAGCGTCCGTGACTGTTGAATGCCTCGACCCCGGGATGCTCGTTGTCGGTAGTGCGATAGACTTTTTCAGTCATTAGCGCCATTTGTGCGTCGCTGACCAGTTCGATTGCATCAACCTGTTGAATTGCAATTACCGGGTTACCCGCGACGTTCGGATCGCACAACGCGATCCGCTCGGCACCCTCAATATCGGCAATCGATTCCACCAGGTTAAGAATGGGTACCGGGAAGAAACTGCCATCGCTCATGTGCATGTTCTCGGCAACGCTGAGCGCGTCTGCAAGATTCATATAGCCTGACAGTGGGGTAAAATACCCACCCCCGAACATGACCGCGTTTGCGGCTGCGGCCGAGCTGACTTCCACCGAGGGTAATTGTTGCGCTTCCTCGACTAGTGCATTACGTGTCGATTCGTCGTAGACGTAGAGGGGTTTTAGGCTACCTGAGCCGACCGGGTTCGTCATAATTATTGCTTGATATTTTTGATTGTATGGAATTTAACGGCTGTCGGCACAGTTCGCAATCGAATCTGGTTGTAGGTGCATTCAGTGGGCTTATTCGCGCCACTCGTTAAAGACAGTTTCGCAAGGCCGCATTGAGCTGATCGAGGCGTTGTATGATAAGCGGTGATTGTGGGTCGACTACTGTCATCGTGAGTACGTTAACGACCTGCAATTGATACTTTTGCGCAAGGTTCCGGGCCAGCGGCGACGCCGGGCTATCCAGGGTCAGTAAACAGGCCGCGGGTTTTTTTCGCAGCTGATCTTCGATCCGATTGAGGTCCTTGAATCCACCGTGAGTGTCGTGCTGATCATGAATTGTCGCAATGGCCTTAATTCCCATATCGGTTTCGAAATGGGCTGTAAATGCGTGATCAGTAATAAACCTTGGTTGGCGGCTTTGCCATTGGGACTGTTTATCTTCGCGCCAGGTTTCTATGGCCTCGACCAGGCTTGAGGCATTCATTCTATATTGCGCCTGATTCCCGGGATCCAGTTTAGTCAGCGCGGTTACAATGATTTTAATACTGCGCATTAATAGGGTTGCTGAATACCAGATGTGGCCATCCCCATTCTCGATGCCAAGCCCGGGTAGTAATTCAAGTTGTTGTGCCGAAGGCGGTAAAACATCCGGCACGCGATTAAACCCGGCCTCAAATTGACGTCCAATCCAGATAACGAGATCGGCCTGTTGCAGCAATATCATGTGTGAGGGTTTGAAAGCGAAATGATGTGCGGAAGCATGGTCCTTAATGATCACGGCAGGTTCTCCAATCCCCTTCATTATTGCAGCTGTCAATTCATGCAGCGGCGCGATCGATGTAACCACGCGAGGCGCGGCGGACAGGGCTGCAGACTGCAGACATAACAGCAGGATAAATAGTCGCATTGAAAGGATCAGGGGCGTGGCAAAAAAGTCAGTTACGTTATAATATAACAAAATGGTTCGAAAAACTAAGTCTCCAGATATTGCTTTTCGCAAGCACGACCATGGTCGCTGCCAGCGACAGTTAATGTCTGAAGCCAGGCAGCTATGCGAAACCCGCAAATTGCGCCTGACGTCGCGGCGCAGGCAGGTGCTCGAAATCCTGCTGGCCAGCCACCAGCCGATGGGTGCCTACGATATCCTTGCCGAGCTCAACCGGGTCAATCCGTCCGCAATAATTGCCCCGCCTATCGTTTATCGCGCTCTCGAGTTCCTGATGTCGGAAGGATTGATTCATCGAATCGAAAGCAGGAACGCATTTATTTCCTGCGTGCATCCGGGGCATCAGTGCGCCGCCCAGTTTCTGATTTGCCGCGATTGCGAACAGGTGGCGGAACTTGAAGACAGTGATCCTCCGCTGCTGGTCGAAGCCGATAACCTGGGTTTTGCAGTCGACCATTCGGTCGTCGAAATCACCGGGATCTGCGCGCAGTGTCAGAAACATGCAGGCTGAATTACTGGTTCGCGCGCGCCGTTTGAGCCTGACACTTGGTAAGCGGCAGATTCTCGATGACATCAGCTTCGAATTGCGGCGCGCCGAGATTACCACAATCATCGGCCCCAACGGAGCCGGAAAAACAACCTTGACCAACATCGTCAATGGCCTGATCGGCGACTTCGAAGGTGAAATCGAACGCATGCCCGGTTTGCGGATTGGTTACCTGCCACAAAAAGTTTATGTCAATACGCTAATGCCACTCAGCGTTGAGCGCTTGCTGCAATTGACCTATAGCCCTACCGACCAGGAGCTTGATCGTGCCCTGGCCCAGACCGAGGTTGCCTACCTGAAACAACGACAGGTGCGCTCATTGTCCGAGGGTGAGTTAAAGCGAGTATTGCTGGCCCGAACCACGCTTGGACAGCCTGACCTGATCGTGCTCGATGAACCGACGGCGGGGGTTGATGTCAGCGGAGAGATCAGAATGTATCAGCTAATCGGCGAACTGCGTGACCAGCTGCAATGCGCGGTGTTGCTGGTGTCACATGATTTACACCTGGTCATGTCGCAAACCGACCAGGTGCTTTGCCTGAACCAGCACCTGTGCTGCTCAGGTTTGCCCGAATCGGTTAGCCAGCATCCGGAGTATCTTGCGTTATTCGGGCAGCAGGCCTCGGATTCTATCGCTATCTATACCCATCACCACGATCACGAGCACGATGTGTCGGGTGAATCCTCGGAGCATCGGCATGATTGAATGGCTCGATGATTTTGGGGTACGCGCTGTCATTGCAGGCCTGATCATGGTCGCCATTGCGGCCCCCATGGGATGTCTGATGGTGTGGCAGAGACTTGCATTTTTAAGCGACACCCTGGGACATGCCGCGGTTATGGGGGTTGGCCTCGGATTGCTGCTGCAGGTGCAGCCGATATTCGGGGTGTTGGCGGTGGCCCTGTTAATCGTGTTTTCGCTTAGCCGGGTGACCGGTTTCAACACCGCGCTTTCCGAAACCACGCTCGCGATTATTTCCCACACCGGGCTTGCGGGTGGCATTATCCTGGTGGGCTTGCTGCCCGCGAATACGGTTAACCTCGAAGCAATTTTATTTGGCGATCTACTCGCCACCACCACCCGCGACTTATTGACCTTGCTGGTGACCACGGTGCTTTTGCTGTTTGTCTTGTTGCATCATTGGCGCTCGTTTGTCGCGGTCTCGGTCAGCCGTGAAATCGCGCAGGCCGAAGGCATCGAGGTGCGCAAGGTCCAGTTCCTGATGTACATCATGATTGCATTGCTGGTGGCAGTAATGATGAAAGTCATGGGTGTGTTGCTGATCGCGGCGATGCTGGTTATCCCAACCTCGAGCGCCCGCCTGTTCAGTCGCAGCCCGGAGCAAATGGTTTTTATCAGCGGACTTTACGGCCTTGGCGCGCTCGCCGGCGGCATCACCGGCTCCTTCCATTTCGACTGGCAGACCGGCCCCGCCATCGTCGTCAGCGCCACCCTGCTGCTGCTCCTGACCCTGGTCGTTACCCGCAGCTTCAAACCCCACCTCGAATAATCCCTTCATCCTCAAGTAATTTCCACTTAAGCCTTTCCACGATGGCAACCGATGATGGTCCTTGTGACTGACTGGGTGGCCTGCGGCTTCCCGAAAAAACAATGATTTTGCAGGGCAAGGCGAGACTCGGCATCCATGCCTCGACTCGCCACAGGCCGCGTCCATGCGGCCTGACCCTGCAAAATCATTGCTTTTTCGGCACCCAGTATTTACGTCACAAGGACCATCATCGGTTGCCTGCCTGATTTTGATCTGGGCCTGTCAGATAGCTCGAATACACAGGTGCGGACGTCGGAGATATGTTTGCGAGACGCTGCGCAACAGGGATGTTGCGCGCGAGCCTACATGGATGTATTCACGGCGTTCTCGCAAACATATCTCCGATGGCCGCGCCGAATCGGAGGGGCTGTTCCAAATGGTCTGGTGTTTGATTTAATTCTGGAGGGCTTAGGGTTAAAGGCATTGACCTGTTGGCTGGCAGCGGCTAGAATTCGCCACCTTTTTCAGTATTGCATCGGAGTAACACATGTACGCTGTCATCGCCACCGGCGGAAAACAGTACAAGGTAACCAAGGGCGAGACCCTGCGCGTAGAAAAGCTTGACGGCGACGAAGGTTCGACCGTAAAGCTCGACAACGTGTTGATGGTTGCTGACGGCGACAAGGTTTCAGTAGGAACCCCGACGCTCGACAAGGCAACAGTGACGGCCAAAATCATGGCGCAGGGTCGCGGTGACAAGGTAGAAATTATTAAATTCCGCCGCCGTAAACATTCGCGTACCCAGGCCGGGCACCGTCAAAGTTATACTGAAATAGAAGTTACCGATATCAAGGCATAGGGTCTGAACAATGGCACATAAGAAAGCGGCGGGCAGCACCCGCAACGGTCGCGATTCCGAATCCAAACGTTTAGGCGTGAAGAAGTTCGGTGGCGAGGTGGTAATCCCGGGCAACATCCTGGTGCGCCAGCGCGGCACCAAGTTTCACCCCGGTAATAATGTCGGCTGTGGCAAGGATCACACGCTGTACGCGAAAGCCGAGGGCAAGGTCGAATTCAAGGTCAGGGGGCGTCACAATCGTACCTTTGTGAGCGTGGTGAACTAGCAGTAGCCTCTGTTTAAAACGAATTCAAAAAGCCTCGCCTCGTCGAGGCTTTTTTATTACCGATGGTATTATTCCGCGATGAAATTTATCGATGAAGCCAATATTTTTGTGAAGGCCGGCAATGGCGGTAACGGTATTGTCAGTTTCCGGCGCGAAAAATATATCCCGATGGGTGGCCCTGATGGGGGCGACGGCGGTGATGGCGGCTCGATCTACGTCGTCGGCTCAAAAGATCTGAATACGCTTTCCGATTTCCGGCATACGCGCCGCTTTGTTGCCAAGTGCGGTGCCAATGGACAGGGTAAAAACTGCACCGGTGCCAGGGGCGAGGATGTAATCATCGAGGTACCCCTGGGCACCATGATAAAGACACTGGACCAGGGCGAGTTAATCGCCGATGTGTCTACGGAGTCGGAACCGGTTCTGATTGCACGCGGTGGTTTTCACGGGCTCGGCAACACGCGTTATAAAAGCTCGACCAATCGTACGCCGCGCCAATGCACAAAGGGCAGTGCAGGTGAACAGTTTGATCTCAAGCTCGAACTCAAGGTGATCGCCGATGTCGGCTTGCTGGGTATGCCAAACGCCGGTAAATCCACCTTCATTCGTGCCGTCTCGGCCGCCAGGCCGAAGGTGGCCGATTATCCTTTTACCACCTTGCATCCGAATCTCGGCGTGGTCAGCGTGGGTACCCACCGCAGTTTCGTAGTGGCGGACATCCCCGGCCTGATCGAGGGTGCCGCCGAAGGTGTCGGCCTGGGCATCCAGTTTTTGAAACATTTACAGCGTACCCGGTTGCTACTGCATATAATCGACGTTATGCCAGAGCCGCAAGCGGATAGTGCGGTTGAATCGGCAAACAAGGTACTGCGCGAGTTGCAACGCTATGACGAAGCCCTATATCACAAACCACGTTGGTTGGTATTGAACAAGCTTGACCTGTTACCCGATGATGAGAGTGATAGCCTGTGCGATGAAATTACCAGTGGACTCGAGTGGTCGGGCCCGGTATATGCAATCAGCGCAATCAACCGAGAAGGGGTCGATCAACTTTGCCATGACATCATGAGTTTCCTGGAAAACTAATGAATCGGTTTAAAAAAGTAGTCGTCAAGATTGGTTCCGCGCTGATCACCGCTGGCGGCAAGGGACTGGATCGAGAGATGATCAGCGCCTGGGCGGACCAGATGGCGCAGCTGCGTGCCGAGGGTGTCGACGTGGTGCTGGTTTCTTCAGGTTCGATCGCCGAAGGTATAACCCGGCTCGGTTTGAAATCCCGCCCCGGCAGTATTTCGGAGCTACAGGCCACCGCGGCGGTTGGGCAAATGGGGCTGGTGCAGGCCTACGAGGCCTGCTTCCAGGCGCACGGGATTAACAGCGCCCAGATTCTATTGACGCACGCGGATTTATCAAACCGGCAGCGTTACCTGAATGCACGCACCACGCTGCGCACGCTGCTCGAATTCGGTACCGTGCCGGTGGTCAATGAGAATGACAGTGTCTCCAACGAGGAAATTCGTTTCGGTGATAACGATACGCTGGGTGCACTGGTAGCCAACCTGGTCGAAGCTGACCTGCTGATAGTTCTAACCGACCAGGAAGGTTTGTTTGATGCCGATCCAACCGCTAATCCAGACGCGAAACTGGTTGAGCATGCCGATGCCAGGGATCCCAGGCTGGTGGATTACGCCGGACCCAGCAGCGGTCATCTCGGACGTGGCGGTATGCAGACCAAGGTCAGTGCGGCACAGCTTGCGACACGCTCGGGCACGCACACCGTCATCTGTTCCGGCAACACGAAAAACGTGATTACTCGAATTGTACAGGGCGAAGCGCTTGGCAGTTTCCTGGAAGCGAGCGAGGGCCATCTCGCGGCACGCAAGCAATGGCTCGCCGGGCACATGCGTTGCGCCGGAGAGTTGCGCCTCGATGAAGGCGCGGTTGACGTGCTGGTGAACAAGAATGCGAGCCTGCTGCCGATTGGCGTCAAGGCGGTCAGCGGTGTATTTAATCGCGGCGAGGTGGTTGCCTGCCTTGCCCCGGATGGCACCGAAATCGCGCGTGGACTGGTGAACTATCCGTCGGATGAATGTAAGCAGATTATCGGCAAGGCAAGTAAGCAGATTCCGGAGATCCTCGGCTACCAGGATGATCCGGAGCTGATCAATCGTGAAAACCTGATTTTAATGAAGGCCTGAGTTTATGAATAAAAAAGTTGTCGCCTTCGGCGCAAGCAATAGCAGTCGATCGATCAATAAAAAGCTGGTGACTTATGCCAGTGGATTGTTGGAACAAGCAGAGGTTGAAATTCTCGATCTTAACGATTTTGAATTGCCATTGTTCAGCGTCGATCGCGAAGATGAAATGGGTCAGCCTAAGCTCGCGCAGGCATTCCTGAAAAAATTAACCGATTGCGACGGCATTATTATTTCCTTTGCCGAAAACAACGGTAGCTACAGTGTCGCCTACAAAAACCTCTATGACTGGGTATCACGGATTCAGCCCAAGGTTTACCAGGATCAACCGATGGTTTTGTTGTCGACCTCTCCAGGTGGTCGCGGCGGCCGGTCGGTGCTCGAACTCGCGCTGAGCCAGATTCCCCGCTTTGGTGGCCAGGTAAAAGCGAGCGTTTCGGTGCCTTCGTTCGGCGAGAATTTTAATCTTGAAGCGGGCGTGATTGTGAACGACGATATCGCGTCTCAGTTGCTGGAGGCGGTTAATCGCCTGTTCAAGTAATGAATAACAACGCCACTATTCTCTTCTTCCCCCATGGTGGCGGGCCGCTGCCTTTGCTTAACGAGCCGGGCCACGCCGCTATGAATCGCTTTTTGCGATCCTTTCCGGAAACGATAGCGAAACCGGATGCCATCATTGTCATCAGTGCTCACTGGGAAGAACCCGTGGTCACCATTACCGCGGCGGCCGCACCAGCTTTGCTGTTCGACTACACCGGATTCCCCGCCGAAACCTACGAATACCAGTATCCGGCCCCCGGTAATCCTGAACTTGCACGCAAAATTCAGAGCTTGTTGCAGCAGGCCGGCACCGACTGCAATCTCGATTATGAGCGTGGATTTGACCACGGTATGTTCGTGCCCTTGATGTTGATGTATCCGTTGGCCGATATTCCCTGCATCCAGATTTCGCTCGCGGCGAGCCTCGATGCCGCCGAGCACATTCGAATCGGCAATGCGCTGGCGGAACTGAAATCTGAAAACCTGCTGATACTCGGTTCAGGTTTTTCGTTCCATAATATGGAAGCGTTAATGAGTAAGCGCGATGACTCCATTGATCTCCGCAACCAGGAGTTTGAAACCTGGCTAGCCGAGGTCTGCGGTGATCCTGATCTGTCCGAAACAGAGCGCGAACAACGGTTGACTGGTTGGGAATCAGCACCGCATGCGCGCTACTGTCATCCGCGCGAAGAGCATCTGTTGCCGCTGCAGGTTTGCTATGGCATCGGACAAACTGCTGCTAAAAGGGTTTTCAAGGAACCGGTAGCGGGATTTACCGCCAGCGCCTACCAGTGGGATTAATACTGCTCCTGCTGCGGTAGCTCGGCCGCCTGAACCGGTAACAGGGCAGTTTCGTTGCGTTCTATCTGGCGCTCGCGGTACCAGATGTAAAGGCTGCTCGAAATCAGCACGAAAATACCGAAAATCGTGGTGACTCCCGGCACTTCGTTCCAGAACAGGTAGCCGAATACCACCGCCCATACGATATAGGTAAATTCGAATGGCGCGATTGCGCTCGCTTCCGATGCACAATAGGCCTTCGACAGGCAGTAAAAGCCAACCGCCGCAATTGCTCCAATGACCAGCATCAGTATGAAATCGATATCGGTCGGCATGCTCCAGTCGCGCCCGAAGAAGGCGAGCGAGGGGTGGTCAGATGATACCGAGATGATTCCGTTGAGTAGCAGCAGGCTCAGTGTTCCGCTGGCAAGGGTAAACACCAGTATCGCGTTGAAGGCGATGGTCATCGGATGATCATGGCTGCCCAGGAAACGTGTCAAAATGGTCTGCGATGCATAGGTAATGGCCGCGGCGAAAGCGAACAGGACCGCAAGCGGGTTGAATTCACCACTCGGTGATAAAATGATCAGTACGCCGATAAAACCGACTACGACCGCACTCCAGCGTCGCACACCTACTTTTTCGCGCAGAATCAGCGCGGACATCGCGGTGACGAACAACGGCATGGTAAAGGTAATCGAAACGACTTCGGCCAATGGCATCGCCGCGACCGCGAGATAATAAGTCGTATAGGAACTGAATCCGAGCAGACCTCTTGCCACCATCAGTCCCGGGCGGCGCGATATCAGTGATATGGTTTCGCGCGTGTACTTGATCATCATCAGCAACAATCCCAGCGCTATCAGTCCGCGTATGAAAACGATCTGCAGCACCGAGTAATGGTCGCTGAAATGCTTGATGATAATGTCCTGTATCGAAAACAGGAACAGGCCGAAAACCAGGATAATGGCTCCGTTAGCGGTATCGAGGGTGGAAATGGCCGAGCTGGCGCGCATGGGTGTCCCTGAATTTTTAACAGGACACGAGTCTAGTGTTTAGCGGCTATTTGAAAAGTGAATTTTTATGGTTAGTATAATCGAAAAACCCGATTGACTTATGAGTGGAGGCCACGCGTGAAAATCGACCATATTCGCACCTTTCTGGAAATCTCCGACTGTGGAAACTTTAATCTTGCCGCAAAGAATTTACACGTTACCCAGTCCACCGTCAGCGCTCGCGTCAAGGCGATGGAAGATCGATTCGGCAGAATTCTGTTCACACGGGGTCATTCCGGGGTCGAGCTGACCTCGGCTGGCCAGCATTTTCGCGAGTATGCACTCAATATTCAACGGCTCTGGCAACAGGCGCAGCAACGCGTATCGCTGCCCGAAAATTTCAGCCACGGCATCGGTCTGGGCTCGCAGGTCAGTCTCTGGGACAGCCTGATTCTGAGATGGATTCCGTGGATGCGACAAAATGCCAACGATGTCGCGATTCACGTCGAGGCGGATTACTCGCCGAGCCTGATGCGACAACTCTCCGACGGGCTGCTGGATATCGGCGTTATGTATAACCCCCGCCAGACGCCCGGCCTGGTGGTCGAGGACCTGCTCGAAGAAACCCTGTTACTGGTGGCAACCAACCAACGCGATATGGTGGATGGCTGGGTTGAAGACTATGTTTTTGTCGACTGGGGAGAAGAGTTTCGCCGACTTCATGGTGAAGCCTTTCCGGATATGGATACACCTGCAATATCGGTCGGACTCGGATCACTCGGGCTCGAGTATATTCGGCAAAACGGCGGCTCGGGTTACTTTCCGATGCGCGTGGTACAGCCATTTATCGATAAGAGTGAGTTGTTCCTGGTTAACGGTGCACCCGAGATGAAGCGGCCGGCCTACATGGTCTATCCCGAGGTCGCGCGTTTCCAGGAAACCCTCGACCTGGCGTTAACCGGCTTACGCGAGATTGCCAGCCAGTGGGAAGTTAATTGATTGAAAAGTGGCCCAGGGTCTACATCTCGATCATTTCGAAATCATCCTTGCCCATGCCGCAGTCCGGACATTCCCAGTCGTCGGGAACATCAGCCCAGCGAGTACCGGGTGCAATGCCGTCTTCCGGCCAGCCCTCCGTTTCATCGTAAATAAATCCGCAAACGATACATTCCCAGCGTTTCATTAATTCAACCTCGATAATCCCGTGATAACAGAACGTAGTGCCCGGCCACATAGGACAAGTACTCGATCTCACGCTCGGTGAGCGTTCGCTTCTGCGTTACCGGGTTGCCGAGGTAAAGATATCCGGATTCCAGAACCTTGCCGGGCGGCACCAGGCTGCCTGAGCCGATGATGACTTTGTCCTCGATTGTCGCGTCGTCGGTGATGATCGAACCCATGCCGATCAGGCATTGATTGCCGATTCGGCAACCATGCAACAGGGCCTTGTGCCCGATTGTTACCTCGTTGCCAATATGCAATTCGGCGCCATCGGGACTGTAGTCACCCCGGTGGGTAACGTGCAGCACGCTTCCATCCTGGATATTAGTCTTATCACCAATGCGGATTTTATTAATATCTCCGCGGATTACGGTAAGTGGCCAAACTGAGCAGTTTTCCCCGATTACGACGTCCCCTATTACGACCGCGGACTCGTCGATATAGCTGTTTTCACCGATACTCGGGATCGTATCCCTGAAACTGCGAATCATTGTTTCGCCCTGCTGAAAGAAACGCGTATAGTAACGATTTTTTCGCAACACGCATCGGTTTTTGGTGAAAATTAAAGGACTTACAATTCCCGACCTACCGCCCGAGCTTGGCAACAAGCTGGGCTTGTACTCCCAGTTAATACGTTTCGAAAAACCAATTGGATTTTACCTGTTGCTTTGGCCGACGCTGTGGGCACTTGCAGTTGCCGGCGAAGGATCACCTGACGGCTGGATCCTGTTCGTCTTTGTCATCGGAAGTTTCCTCATGCGCTCGGCGGGTTGCGCGATCAATGACTATGCCGATCGTGATATCGATCAGCATGTCGAACGCACCCGGGAGCGCCCGTTGACCAGTGGAAAAATTACACCGGCAGAGGCGCTCGCAGTGTTCGCGGTGCTGGCCCTGATCGCCTTTCTGCTGGTATTAAGCCTGAATCGTTTCACCATAATGCTTTCCTTTGGGGGAATATTGCTTGCCGCGAGCTATCCTTTCATGAAGCGATATCATTACCTGCCCCAGGTTCATCTCGGAGCCGCTTTTGGCTGGGCTGTTCCCATGGCGTTCGCGGCGCTGACCGGTGAGGTACCGAAGGAAGCCTGGTTGATATACGTCGCGAGCCTGGTATGGACCGTCGCCTACGATTCGATGTACAGCATGGTTGACCGGGAAGATGATCTGAAACTCGGGGTAAAGTCGACGGCGATCCTGTTTGGCGATTATGACCGCTTTATGATTGCCGTATTTCAGATCTTGTTTTTGCTGGCCCTGGTACTGGTTGGCGTCGACCTGGAATTTACCGGTATCTACTACCTGGGATTGGGAGTCGCAACGCTGTTAATGGCTTACGAACAATTCCTGATTGCCGATCGGGTGCCGGCACATTACTTTAGTGCCTTTCTGCACAACCACTGGGTCGGGGCCGCGGTCTTTGCCGGCATCATGGGGCACTACTACTCACTTTAAGCCCTTTGGTGCTTTTTATTCGATTTCGCTGATGAGCTGCGACAGTTCACTGGCCAGGGTTTCAACCATTTCGATTTCCTGTTTGCTAAACGGTTCTTCGCGCTGGGCCATGCTGCTGAAATCGACGCAGCCCCAGGGTTTGCCGTTGATCACTATGGGTGCGCCGATATAAGACTCGAGCGGCAACGAACGATACAGGGGATGATGCAACGGCGTCGGGGAATTTGCGATACAGGCTTCGGCAATCGATTTCTGCTTATCAAATACTTCCCCACTGTAACTTTCGCCGAGGGCATATTTTTCACCCGGCACGTAAGCGCCCGTGTTTGACTGAACCGCGTATATTTCGTAGCTGTTATTTTCGATTTGTGCCAGTACTCCCAGGCTCATCGAAAATTCGTGGATTCCTTTTGATAACAGGCTGTTGACGCGATCCTTAAATTCAGTAATTGACATGTAAGCAGGCAATTTCTACAGGTTAGACAATTAATAGTAGTAGCCGGACCTGTTAACACTAATTGTAAAATACTATCTCAGGAATTGGCCTGAAAACCTGTATTTGAGGCTAGAAGGCACTTTTAAACGACCATTTTCGACTTAAAGACCATACAGGGCCGGATTGTTGATTGATAAATGTTATCAATTCCGGGTTTGATCACGTGGTAATAGCAGTAATGTGTTCTAGAACGGACCGAAGTATGGATTAGGTTTCGATGGGTAAACCAAACTGTTGCAGCAACCAGTTGCGAAATCGGACCACATTGGCGTCGTTTTCCAGGTTGTCGCGGCAGATACAGTAATACCCCAGATCGGTTTTAAGCGATTGTTCGATGGGTCGTACCAGCTGGTTATTTGCGATCAGATCGTCGACCAGGTAGCGCCAGCCTAGTGCCACGCCATGTCCGGCGCAGGCGGCGTCGATAACCAGCGGATAACTGTTCAGTTGCAGGTTACGGTTTCCCAGGGGCTGATCGATGTTGTTACCTCCCAGCCACAGGCGCCAGTTCATCCAGTTCCAATGACTGTCGGCGAGGTCGATCAACGGCGCTTGCAGCAACCAGGATACCCAGTCTTGCTGCGCCAGGTCGTAGTCGAACCCGGGACTGCATACTGGAAATACTTCCTCGTCGAACAGTCTTAAGGTTTGAAATCCGGGCCACAGGCCATCGCCATGCATAACGGCTACCTGTACTTCACTACCCTGGCTTTCGTTATAGTCGTCCGAGGCGATGATGCGCAACGTAACCGCCGGCATCAACTGTCGCAGTTGCGAAAGCCTCGGGCTTAGCCATTGGCTGGCGAAAGACTGGTCACAGCCGATCACCAGTTGCTGCGCGAATTCGACATTCTGAATGTCCATGGTGGCGCCGGCGAGTTGTTTCAGTATCGCCGCCACGGTGTGCTGGTATTCGCGTCCCTCGTTGGTTAACTGCACCGCGCGATGCGAACGCGTGAACAGCTTTACCTGTAAACTTTCCTCGAGACTACGAATCTGCTGACTGATGGCAGCCTGCGTTAAATGCAATTCTTCGCCTGCCCTGGTAAAGCTGAGCAGGCGCGCGGCTGCTTCGAAAGCAATCAACGGATCGAGTGGTGGAAGTCTATTTTTCAGCATCGATCAATAAGATTATTTAATCTATTTTGATAAATATATAGCGTTTGAGTCGAAGTATCCATTAGTTTAAATTATATGAAACGAATAGTAATACTGTGGGAGTCAAATATGAGTGTTGTAACGTTGCAAAAGCGAGCCGACGAATCGCCTTTCGATCCGAATCCCGAGCAATCTTTTACGATTCCAGCGCGTTATTACCTGGACGCGGAAATCCTGCAGCAGGAAAAGGAAGCCATCTTCTATCGAAACTGGTGGTATGCCGGCCACCAGAGCCAGTTAACCACGCCGGGTTGTTACCTGACGGTGCAGGTTTGCGATCAGAATATCATCGTTATCCGTGACAAGAGTGGCGAGCTCAATGCGTATTACAATGTTTGCCAGCATCGCGGCCATGAACTGCTGTTCGGCAGTGGCAAGGTTCGCACCATAACCTGCCCTTACCATGCCTGGTCGTACGGGTTTGATGGTGAACTCAAGGCTGCGCGTAATACCGATAAAATGGTCGATTTCGACAAATGCCAATTTTCCCTGAAACCGGTACAGGTCGAAGTGTTTTGTGGCCTGGTGTTCGTAAATCTCGATCTCGAGGCAGAGCCCCTGAAAGAACAGGCATCCGACCTGGAAACAGAAATCCGCGAGTTCTGTCCGCGTGTCGACGAGGTCAGGTTTGCGCAACGAGACGATTACGATGTTGCCAGCAACTGGAAAGTGATGGTGGATAATTTTCTCGAATGTTACCACTGCCATCCCGCACATAAGGATTTCGTCAACCTGGTTGATATGGATAGCTATACCTCCAGGGTGAACGGGATCTACTCTAGCCACATATCGAATGCAGTTGCGACCACGCAAAGCAGTGCCTACCAATTCGAAAAAGGCGAGGTCGATTTTGGTTATGCGGGCTGGTTTCTGTGGCCTAACCTGACGATCTGGATCTACCCCGGGGAACCCAACATTTCGACCCTGCAGATAATTCCGAACGGGGCCGGTCGCACCATTGAACACCAGGACTGGTACCTGCCCAATCCTGAACCCAGTAAGCAGCAGCGCGACGCGATGGACTATCAGCGTGATGTGTTGCAACCCGAGGATGTAGGTCTGTGTGAAAGTGTGTATCGTGGCCTGCAGTCGAAAGGCTATAACCAGGGGCGCTTCGTCGTCGATCCTGAGCGCAGCGAGTTATCCGAGCACGCCGTGCACCACTTCCAACAACTCTACGTCGACGCAATTGATTCCAACATCTGACCAGTTCGCCATTCCGGGGAAACGAACGCAAAAGACGCTCCCAACCGGCGCAAGCGCCGGTTGGTCCATCCATGGAATCGCTTGGAGCTCGGCGCCCTGGCAGTCTGCTCGGAGGTCGTGGATGGGTTGAAGTTGATGCAGGCCAGGTGTTAGTGAGTTTTTTGATGGTGTTGCTGATTGACGGTGGTGGCGCTAGAAAGGCTCGAAACCTCAGAGATAGCTGCCGATAAACGCGATAAGCCCGGGATTCAGGCTAAACTCCTTACATTACGGTATCTTAACAAGCCTAATGGTGCATAAAAGCCCGTTTGCATTGGATGGCAAGCGGCGTAACATTGTCAGATATGATGAATTTCAAGCGCTACATTCCAGACCATGCGGTGACGACGGTACCGGCACTTGCGTTGTTGATTGCGCTTCATTTTCTGCTGTCGTCAGATGATCCTGCCGAAACCGGAATCGAAGCAACCTCGGGTGATTTTGGATCTTATGATTATTGGCAGCAAGAAAATGAGATCGATGAGCTCGATATTGATGCCAGGCTGTCGCAACTGGAACTCGATGACGCCAAACGCGACCGGCTAATTCGTGAATTGCTGCAACAGGGCAAGTTCAAGCAGGCACGCACCCAGTTACTGGAAATAGCGGCATCATCGATGCTCGCAGAAGATCAAAAGCAGCTTGGCGATACCCTGCTATTGCTGGGTGAGGTCGCAATCAATCAGCAGGAGTTGGCGACTGCCGAAGTGTATCTCCAGGAATCGCTTTACCTGGCCATGTCGCGCAATGACGTTGTTGGTACCGCACGTGGCTACCAGTTGCTCGGACAATTGAATATCCGCGCACGCGAACTGGCCCGGCGTGCAGCCAATACTTATGACCAGCTTTGGCAGGCACGTAATTCGATTGCGCGCGGATTCTACCACGGGGTAAACGATAATCTGCAGGGAGTAATTCGCGATAACCTGGAAATTCGGCGTTACGGTGCCGCCGCGGATGCCTGGGAAGCACTGGCCTCGCTGCACGACAAGGTTCATGATGGATACCAGGCGCAGCAGGCTCGTATCGAGGCGGCCAGGTTGTTTGCCTCCACGGGTCAAATAACCCACGTGCGGCGCCTGATCGATGACCTTGATCGCAGTTTGATCAGTGATTTCGATTTAGACAGTATCGAGCGCGAAATCGAAGGTCTTTTCCAGGAGCATCAGCAGGACCTGGTGAAAACATCGCAGGCCCGCGATTATCAAATGCTCTACCATCATTACCTGCGTATTGGACAGCCAGAGCGTGCCTGGAAATTCAGAATCAAGTCGAGTGAGATGCTTTCCGATACCAGTGATCGCTCGATGTTTCAGCGTCAGGCCGATGTCATTGCGGTGCTTTACAATTCCAATTTCGCGATGCAAAGGGCCAGGCGTTATCTCGATCAGGCTGGCAAAATTTACGACGACAGTGGAGTGTCAGATGGGCTTGAACAAACCCGAGAAATGGAATCGCTCATCTATTAAACGGAACTTCACTGCATGACCGACAACAAAGCAGCCGAAATCGACGCTCGCGATCTGCGCCGCGCATTTGGAAATTTCGCCACCGGGGTTACCATTGTGACCACGCTTGACGAGGCAGGTTTGCCCTGTGGTTTCACCGCTAATTCTTTTACCTCGGTTTCCATCGATCCACCGCTGCTGTTGGTTAATATTGCAAAGTCAGCTTTCGGGCGTGATGCGTTTACCGGTTCACGCGGATTTGCGGTCAATATTCTTGCTGCCGAGCAGCGGGAACTGTCGAATCGCTTTGCCAGGGCTGGCACCGATAAATTCGCCAACCAGGACTGGCACTCCGCAATAACCGGGTCGCCGATAATAGACGCCGTGGTGGCATGGTTTGATTGCGAGCATTTCGAGCAGGTCGACGCAGGCGATCACATCATACTGATCGGCAGGGTGTTGAAATATGATTACAACACCCATGCGCCACTCGGATTTTGTCGTGGTGCTTATGTCTCGTTCGGATTGACACCGAACATGCTACAGCTGGTTTCAACTCCCGGCAGTCTGCGGGTGGCCGCAATAATCGAGTCCGACGGTAAGATATTACTGGAGCGTAATCCTGAAAATGGCCAATTACTCCTGCCTGCCAGCAATCGTGTTGGCGATGCAGCTACTGGTGACAGCCTGCTCGGCAAGCTCGCGTCTGCCGGCATCGAGGTTGATTTACCTTTTATATATGCGGCCTACCATGAAAAAACACAGCGATTTGTTTATTACCTGGGTGAATTGCTATCGATAAACGATGCCGTTGAAACCAGGACCATGCGTTTTTACGAGTTTGATAACATCACCTGGGAAGAAATTAACGATAGCGCAGTTATCGCAATGCTGGAACGATTCATCCGTGAAAAAAGGCTCGGAAACTACAGTGTTTACATCGGTGATCGAGAGCAGGGGGAAGTTCACCCTGCGTAATTAGTTTATTCGGTAAACAAGCCGTGATCTTCCGAAAACCAATTTATAATCAACAATATCCTACCTTTTGGCAGTGTCGCGTTAAGGCAATGTGAAGTCGCTGCAGCGTTTGACCCCCTGCCGGTTAAATCCTATTCTGCTTGTTCATGGCTGCCTTTGCGGGCGGTTCCCGATTGCGTGAGGATTTTTTTAAATGACAGACTACGAAGACGACGACGACTACGAAGACGATCTGGATTTAAGCACCCTGCCAGACGATGAACTGGTCGAGCAAATGCACGACGATTTGTATAACGGTCTCAAGGAAGAAGTCGCCGAGGGAACCCAGATTCTGCTCGACCGCGATTGGGATGCCAACAAGGTCCTCAACGAAGCGCTGGTTGCCGGCATGACGATCGTCGGTATCGATTTCCGTGACGGTATTTTGTTTGTGCCGGAAGTTTTAATGTCTGCCAATGCGATGAAAGCAGGTATGGCTCTCCTCAAGCCGCTGTTGTCGGCTTCGGATGAGCCCACCGCGGGTAAAATGGTCATTGGAACGGTCAAGGGTGACATCCACGATATTGGTAAAAACCTGGTATGCATGATGATGGAGGGTGCCGGCTTCGAGGTGGTCGATCTTGGAATCAATACCCCGGTTGAAGATTTCCTCGCCGCGCTCGAAGAGCACAAGCCGGAAATTCTCGGCATGTCAGCCCTTTTAACCACCACAATGCCTTACATGAAAGTCGTCATCGATACCATGAAGGAACAGGGTATCCGCGACGATTACATCATCCTCGTCGGTGGCGCACCTTTGAACCAGGAGTTTGGCGAAGCCATTGGTGCGGATGCTTATTGTCGTGACGCCGCAGTTGCAGCCGATACCGCAAAGCAACTCGTAACTGAAAGTCGAGCGGGCTAGTAGCCTGAAGCCTGGCCGTCAGGGTGACAATGCGATATGGAAAAATCAGCCCCAGTTCTGGTAATCACCTGTGCCGCGATCGCACGCGAAGTCAATGAAATAAAAAAGCTTGGACAGTGGTCGCAAATGGATTTGCAGGCCATTACAGCCGACCTGCATGCACGACCTGAAAAAATTCCTGCCGCTGTGGCCGACAAAATCGACAAGGCCCGTGATCAGTACGACCATATTTTTGTTGCTTACGGTGATTGCGGCACCAGTGGTGAACTCGACCGGGTACTTGAAGAAAAAGGCGTCAAACGTCTACCGGGCGCACACTGCTACGATTTTCTCGCCGGTCGCGAAAATTATGAACAGATGCAGGAACAGGAGCCGGGTACTTTTTACCTGACCGATTTCCTGGCGCAGCATTTCCAGCGCCTGGTGATCGAGATACTCGGGATCGATCGACATCCCGAATTGCTGGAGACGTACTTCGGCAATTACACACGCCTGGTTTACCTTGCGCAGACTGATTCTGACGAGATAACTGAAATCGCACGTGCTGCGGCCGATCAGCTGGGGCTTCGATTCGAACGTAAATTCACTGGCATGGGTGAAATGGTCCCGGAGCTGGATGCGGCGATGCAGGAGGCAATGTGGGGAAATTAAAAATTGTCTACTGGCGCGATATCCCCGGACAGGTTGTGATCCGCGAAGGACGACGCAGCACGCGACTGAGGCTGCCGTCCCGATTTATGAAAGCGATCGAGCGTGCCGGATACCGGCTCAAGAAAAAACAGCAGGATGCCTTGTTCGAGCCCTGGCATGACGTCACCCAGCCCTTTAACGGTGATATCAAGGAGCAGGCGAAACAGTTGGTACAGCAGTTGGAGGAACAGTACACGGAGGAGGTTCTGGAAACATTAATTCGAGCCAGCGGCGTTGACGAAACCCGCGGCTTTAACGCCTGATTGGAGAGACTCGTGTATAAATTTCGTCAATGGTCGGTGAGGAATTCGAGAAAACTCGAATCCGTTTACCGCAACTTTGAACCGGTTTTAATCAAGCTGCACCCGCTGTTTAAGAAGCTTGGTTACGGGCGCCTGGAAAAACCAGTTCGGGTGTTCGAGAAAACGGTCAAGGGTTTGATGTTCGATTGCCAGATGTGTGGCAAATGTGCGCTTAGCGCTACCGGCATGTCGTGCCCGATGAATTGTCCGAAATCGATTCGCAATGGTCCATGCGGTGGGGTACGGCTCAACGGCCATTGTGAAATCAAGCCCGAAATGCGCTGTGTCTGGGTAGATGCCTGGCAAGGCAGTGAGCAGATGCGTGATTCACAGGCGATCCAGCAGGTGCAGGTCCCGGTTAACAACCTGCTCAAAGGCAGCTCATCCTGGTTGCGCGTGGTGCGCGACGTGCATGCGGCGCAGGAAAACGAGACCGCCCAATGACCACGACCTACGACCAACACCCCGGCAAGCCGTTGCCACCAAAAGAGGGCCACGTATCGACCGGTCGCCTCGAGCGGGTCTTACGCGAGGGCAAGTTTGCGGTTACCGCTGAACTGGCGCCACCCGATTCGGCCCTGGCCGAAGATGTTTATGAGCGTGCACATTTGTTCGACGGTTACGTCGATGGCATGAATGCAACCGACGGCTCGGGTGCGCATTGCCACATGTCCAGCGTTGCGATGTGCGCGCTGCTGACGAATGTCGGCTACTCGCCGGTACTACAAATTTCCTGTCGCGACAAGAATCGTATCGCCATCCAGGGCGATGTGCTCGGCGCGGCGGCTCTCGGCGTATCCAATGTGCTTTGCCTGAGTGGCGATGGTGTTCAGGTCGGCGATCACCCGGAGGCCAAACCGGTGTTCGACCTCGACAGCATGTCGCTGCTGGAAACCGTACGTATCATGCGTGATGAATCACGTTACTTGAGTGGCAGGCCGATTACCACGCCGCCACAGATGTTTCTCGGCGCGGCAGAGAATCCCAGCGCACCGCCGTTCGATTTTCGACCACATCGGCTGGCCAAGAAAATTGCCGCGGGTGCCCAGTTTATCCAGACGCAGTACGTCTTCGATATCGAACATTTACGCGCATTCATGACAAAGTCGCGTGACCTGGGCTTGCTCGAGCAATGTTTCATTATTCCGGGTGTGGGGCCGCTGGCCTCGGCTCGCACCGCACTGTGGATCCGCAACAATGTGCCGGGTATCCACATTCCGGATGCGATCATCGAACGTCTCGAAGGCGCAAAGGAGCCGAAAAAGGAAGGTCGTAAAATCTGTGTCGAACTGATCCAGCAAATCAAGGAAATCGAAGGAGTCAGCGGGGTGCACGTTATGGCCTATCGCCAGGAAGAAGCGGTCGGTGAAATAATTCAGCAATCGGGTGTACTGGATGGACGAGTTCCGTGGTATCCGGGTTGTGAGGTTCAGTCCAATTCCGCTTAAGCTAAAAGTGTGAATCGGTTTAAGCGTATAAAGTTTGATTATTTGAGGAATTAATTATGACCGAAACGGTTGTCAGCTCAGCAACAAAAGAACTAGTCATCGGTTTCGACCGCCCGTTCGTGCTCATCGGCGAGCGTATCAATCCAACCGGCCGAAAAATTATGGCTGAAGAAATGAAGAACGGTGATTATAGCCGCGTGCAAAGTGATGCTCTCGCGCAAGTTGAGGCGGGTGCTCATATGCTTGACGTCAATGCCGGCATTCCGCTGGCGGACGAACCGCGTATTCTGGCTGAAGCGATACAGCTGGTGCAAAGCCTGACCGATGTGCCCCTGAGTATAGATTCATCAATCATCGACGCACTCGAATCCGGTCTTTCGGTATACCAGGGCAAGGCGTTGGTTAACTCGGTTACCGGCGAAGACGAGAGCCTGGACCGGGTTTTACCGCTGGTCAAGAAGCATGGTGCCGCGGTGGTCGCGATCTCAAATGACGAAACCGGTATTTCGGAAGATATCGACGTGCGCTATAACGTCGCCAAAAAAATCGTCGACCGTGCGTCCGACTATGGCATCCCTGCCTGCGACGTTGTTGTCGATCCTCTGGTGATGCCGATAGGCGCAATCAATAGTGCCGGGCGCGAAGTGCTTAAATTAATTCACCGCTTGCGTACCGAGCTCAAGGTCAATACCACTTGCGGTGCTTCCAATGTCAGTTTTGGATTACCTAATCGCAATGGTTTCAACGGCGCGTTTATCAGTATGGCGATCCAGGCCGGGATGACGTCGGCGATCACCAATCCGCTACATGCCGAGGTGGTTGCAGCGAGCCTGGGTGCCGATGTCATGCTGGGTAAAGACCCGGATTGCGGGCGCTGGATCAAACAATTTCGTGAACCGGCACCGGAGGGTAGCGTGGTTCGCGGTACCGGACGCCGTGCCGGGCGCCGTCGACGTTCAGTCGCTTAGGGCTGATCACAGGTCAACCCAGGGTGGAAGAAGAAGCCAGTATACTGTTCATGCCGTCGGGTTTACGCGGACAGGTTCCGGTCGGGACGACTGTACTGCAAGCCGCCCAGCGACTGGGGGTTGACCTGGAATCGATCTGCGGCGGACAGGGAAAATGCCGCAAGTGCCAGGTGCTTCCGCAAGAAGGTGAATTTTCGAAACATGGCATTGTTTCCCGTGCCGAACATCTTTCCGAACTCACCGAAACCGAACTTCATCATCAATCCAGGAAGCGTCTCAAGGGTAGTCGGCGCCTGGGTTGTAATGCCCGTATTCTCGGTGACCTGGTGGTGGACGTTCCCGAGGAAAGCCAACAGCACAAGCAACACATCGCCAAGGCGGTCACTGCCTACGATATACAGGTTCTGCCCGCACTGCGTCTTTACACGGTGACCCTGCCCGAGCCTGACATGCATTCGCCGATTTCCGATAAGCGTCGCCTGCAGCAGGCACTGGCGAGTGAACACGAACTGCCGATCCTGGACTGCGAAATGTCGCAGCTGCGCCTGCTGCAGCCTGCGCTCGCAAAGTCCGGACGTCGAATAACCGTGGCGGTATACCAGTTTCAGCAGATTATCGGCGTCT
>Ga0224508_10000351_pt1 | contig 45782 bp, 34 predicted proteins | sample SF_Jan12_sed_USG_4_FD_170157 | JGI IMG/M metagenome (GOLD analysis project Ga0224508, IMG submission 170157) | Sediment microbial communities from San Francisco Bay, California, United States - SF_Jan12_sed_USGS_21 | ecosystem: Environmental > Aquatic > Marine > Sediment | place: USA... | reverse complement strand
GAGCGGGAAGTCCGAATCGATGCTCTGCGCCGTGGTGTTTTCGGTGTCGAAGCACGCCAGCGTGTCCATCAGCGGTGAACCGGAACCGATTTCACCGCGATAAACGTCGGCCAGTGGCGCCTGCCCCAGCGGCCAACTCAGGAGGGCGTCGAATGGGACACCCTTGTCCACCGTAAGGAGCAGCGGCGGGAGTGGATGCGCAACCCCGCAAACCAGCGGCTCGCAGTCGTTGTCGTCTTCGACACCATCGTTGTCATCGTCCACGTCGCACGCATCGCCGACTCCGTCACCGTCGGCGTCTTCCTGCAGGGGGTTGATGACCAGCGGGCAGTTGTCGGCCTGGTCAAGGACTCCGTCTTCGTCGGAGTCGGCGAGCGCATCACAGACATCCCCGAGGCCGTCGCCATCGGTGTCCGCCTGATCCAGATTCGGGTTGTCGGGACAATTGTCCACGTTGCCGCAGATCGTATCGCCGTCGATGTCGTTGTTCGGGTCCAGGGGACAGGGGTCGCAGGCATCTCCCAGCGTGTCCAGGTCGACGTCACTCTGTTCGAAGTTGGGTACTATGGGACAGTTGTCGATGTCACCACAGGCACCGTCAGTATCAATGTCGTTCTGAGGATCGTTCGGACAGAGGTCGCAGATGTCACCTTCCAGATCCCCGTCGGCGTTTTCCTGCAACGGGTTGACGCGCCTGAAACAATTGTCGCAGTGGTTCCCGAGGCCGTCGCCGTCGTTGTCCACCTGACTGTTGTTGTTCGTGGTCAAGCAGTTGTCGCAAGCATCACCGAAAGCATCCGTGTCGCTGTTGGCCTGACCGGGGTTGGGAATCAAGTCGCAGTTGTCGGCGCTTTCGCAAACGCCGTCACCGTCCTGGTCGTTCTCGGGATCAGCTGGACAGGAATCGCAAACGGTACCGATGCCGTCCTGATCCTGATCTTGCTGGTTTGAGTTGGCGATACTCGGGCAGTTGTCGACGTCGCCGCAATCGCCGTCGCCGTCGATATCGTTGTCGGGATCGTTGGGGCATGTGTCGCAATCATCGCCCAGGCCGTCCGAGTCGGTGTCGGTCTGACTCGGGTTTTGATCGTCGACGCAGTTGTCCACGTTGTCGCAGACACCGTCACCATCCGTATCCGTAAAACAGAAATCCTTGTAGACGGTGAAGTAATCGAGGACCGCGCCGGTGCTGTCCACGAACGTCATCTCCAGGCTGTTGCCGTCGACGTCCACGACGACCGACCCGAGCGTGTTCGTTGAGAAAAACATCGCAGGGTGGTTCAAGGGACCGCCGCTGAGCTTGCCGGCATTGCCTGCGACCGTGTGAACAATTCCGGTATGGGGATCCGGGCCCAGGTTTTCCTTCATGTAGGCGCCGCTGCCGTCCAGCTTCCCGTCCCCGGGATCGACCATCATGTCCGGCAGGAACGTACTGGAGTGACCGTAGTGGCCGTCGATCAGGAACGAGCGCTCGTAACTGTGACTGTGGCCCGTGAAGGTCAGGTCCGCCCCACGGTCATCGAGGATGGGGACCGCGTTCTGGCGCATGTCGACCATGCGGCCCTCGGTATCCGAATCGTGGCTACCTTTGCTGTACGGGGGGTGGTGCCAGAAACAGATGACCCAGTCCTGGGCCGTGCTGGCCAGATCCAGATCGAGCCACTGCATCATCGCGCCGCCCGCTGAGGGGTTGGTCTCGTGGGAATCCAACACGCAGAAGTGGATGTTGCCGTAGTCGAACGAGTAGTAGGCCTCGGTTCCCGAAGCGACGCCACCGCCTTCGGTTCCCGTGGGGAGCGTGAAGATGTCGTAGTACGGCCCCGACTGCGTGGAAGAGTCCGCCGAGGCACCGTCATGGTTCCCGAGCGTGGGCCACAGCACGGTCTTGTTCAGGATGTCGGGGTAGATGTCGAAGAGCTTGGTCTGGTACTCATCGTCCGTACCCAAATTGTAGGCGTTGTCTCCGAGCATCAACCACAGATCCGGGGGGATCCCGCCGGACCAGGTGACGAAGGAGTCGCGCACCGCCAGGGCGTTCGCGTCCCCCGTGCCGGAGTCTCCGACAATCCAGATGCGTGTCGGCTTGGCGGTTCCGGTCTGCGGCGCCGTGACGAAACGGTGATCCGGGTCGCCGCCGGCCAAACGTAGCGAGGTCGTGCCGACCGCATAGTAATAGGTCGTGTCCGCGCTGAGGAACGGCAGCGTGACGATGTGTTCGGTCGTCAGAGCCGGATCCGTGACGGCCGGGGTCAGACTGGCGGGCGACGCACCGGTCTCGACGACGCTATCGGTTGGGATGCTGGTTCTCCAGCGCACGACGATACTGTCCGACGTACCCAGTTGGAGATACGGCCCACGAGTTACCGTGAGTTCCTTGTTGACGGTCAGGTTGGGGACGAGGACCAGATCACTCGAGATCGAATTGATGTTCCAGACACCGATGGCCAGAACGTTCGAACCGTTCTGCAGGGCTGCAATGCCCGGGGTAGAGATGTCCTTGAAATCGTAGGCCGGCACCGAACCGTTGCTGGATTCGTGGTCGGCCGCGGTCGTGTCCCAGGCCAGGGCGCCGCCGGGCATCGAGGCCGATCGAAACACCTCGACGCCGTTGATCCAGGCCACGTAGCCGTCGTCGTAATCACTACCGAGAAACAGATTGGTGACCGTGTTCACGTCCACGATGTTGAATGTGGAACGCGTGAAGACGGAAGAAGACCCGATCGGAACCGTCGACTCGATCAGGTTTTGGGCTCCGGTCTGGCCCTCGTACCCGACACCGTAGTTTCCGGCCGTCCACGACGAGTCATCGAACGCCGGCGAGGTCCAGGTCATGCCGATGCCGGGATCGGCCGTGTTTGCGAGATAGGTGTTGGGGGATCCGGCCTGGACGACGATCGTTTCCTGAGCGGCTACAGGAACGATCGCGGCGCCTAGAACGGCCACGATCGCGAGAGACCTCGAAAGAAAACAACGCTGTCGAGATTCGGCCAAGCGGCCTCTCCTCTAAGTTACTCGCTGTCGATCGGGCGGCTCGCGCTGTCACCGGCGTCGGGACTTGCCCCGAATCGGAAAACTGAGTCTGCCCCCTTGTCCGACTTACGACGGCCTGTGACCGACCCTTGTTCTACGAGTCTTGACTAAGGTGATCCGAAACCGCTACCTGTTTAGATACTATTAAGAGGCCCAAGAACCAAACGTTTTGATTGGATTTATGGATTGTCGGCGAATAGGGCCAAATAATCCCCAATAGTGATGTATCGGGCGGGTGCCTCCGAGCCCCTGCTACGACGTCTGTCACGACCTGGACGCGCCGACAGCTGCGACGACATCGAATCCTACGTCAATCGCAGGCGTCGCCTTTTCCGTCACCATCGCTATCCCTCTGATCGGGATTGAAGACATCCGGGCAATTGTCACACTTGTCCCCCACTCCATCGCCGTCCCTGTCCCCCTGGTCCTCGTTCTTGTCGTTGGGACAGTTGTCGCAGACGTCGCCGTGGCGATCCAGATCCGAATCCTGCTGGCCCGGATTGGGTTCCGTCGGGCAGTTGTCGCAGGCGTTGCCGATCTCATCGCCGTCGGCATCTCCCTGGCCGGGGTTGAAGATCGTGGGACAGTTGTCGCAGACGTCTCCGACAAAATCGACATCGACGTCGTCCTGCGTAGGGTTCGGTGTCAGCGGGCAGTTGTCCTCGAGATCGAGCACTCCGTCACCGTCGGACTCTCCGTTGACCGATGGGCAAATTGCCGGCGGAGCCCGGGATGCGCCATCGCTGCTCTCCCCGACGTCACTCTCCGCGCAGACATTCTCGGCGCTGACCAGATAAAGAAACAGGCCGCCGACTGGCGGGTTCTGGGAGTCGCCGGCCTGCACCTGCGGGGTCTCCGGAACGAGGCAAATTGTCGCAATCGCGCCGCCCGGCACGGCGCGGTAGATGTTCGACACGTGCCCCTGGATACCGCGACTCCAACGCAGCCGTGTCTGCGACAGGGTTCCTCCACCGCCGGGCTGGAAGTTGGTCTTGCCCATGACAAGCGACGGACCCACCTGGCCCGGCGGGAACGCAACTCCCGGTGACAGGTCGGCGCAATCGCACACGTCGGGAATGCCGTCGCCATCGCTATCGGCCACGCCGCTGTCCAACGGACATGGATCGCATGCATCGCCCTTGCCGTCGCCATCGGAGTCGATCTGCCCGGGATTCGGTATGTCGGGACAGTTGTCCTCGTCACCGCAAACGCCGTCCCCGTCGATGTCGTCGAAAGGATCGAGCGGACAGATATCGCAGGCATCGCCCAGGCCGTCCATGTCCTGGTCGGACTGGTTGGAATTGGGCACGTTCGGGCAGTTGTCCACGTCGCCGCAGACGTTGTCCTGATCGATGTCGTTGTCCGGGTCGTTCGGGCACGGGTCGCACACGTCGCCCAGCCCATCCTGGTCGCCATCCACCTGACCCGGATTCGGATCCTCGGGGCAGTTATCGACATCCCCGCAGACGCCGTCGGCATCGGCGTCGTCGTCCGGGTCGTTCGGGCACGGGTCACAGACGTCCCCGGCGCCGTCGCCGTCCGCGTCCTCCTGGCCCGGATTCGGGTCGACCGGGCAATTGTCATCGCCGGTGCAGACTCCGTCGGCGTCGGGATCGTCACACGTCTGCTTGATGATGGTGAACGTGTCCAGCGTCGCTCCACTGGAATCGAGAAAACTCGCATCGAGCCGTTCGTTGTCGAAATCCAGCACGAGCGATCCGAGCATGTTCAGGCCGACGAACATCGCCGGGTGGTTGAGTGCACCCCCCGTCGCCTGTCCCGAACTGCCGGCAACCGCGTAGATCGCACCCTGATGGCCGATCGGACCGGGCCCGGGCTTCGCGTACGCTCCATCGCCCGCCGGGTCGCCGTCGCCGGCATCGATCTGCATGCTGGGGATGAACGTCGACGAATCGCCGTAGTGCCCGTCGATCAGGAACGAACGCTCGTAACTGTGGCTGTGGCCGCTGAGTACCAGATCGACGCCATGGGCCTCGAGAATCGGCAGCGCGTTCTGGCGCATGTCGATCAGTGGGGCCTCCGTGTCGGAGTTGTGCGAACCCGCGCTGTAGGGTGGATGGTGCCAGTACGCGACGGTCCAGTCCCTCGTGTTCGCCGCCAGGTCGTTGGTCAGCCATGTCAGCATGGCCCCGCCGGGTGAGCGATCGGTCTCGAAGGACTCCAGAACCACGAAGTGAATGTTCCCGTAGTCGAACGCGTAGTAGGCCTCGGTTCCCGAACTGAGACCGCCGGCCTCGGCGGCCGTCGGTAACGTGAACATGTCGTAGTATGGACCCGTCTGCGTCTGCGAATCGGAACTGGCACCGTCGTGGTTGCCGAGGGTCGGCCAGAGCACCGACTTCCGCAACATGTCGGGGTAGATGTCGAAGAGCGCGGACTGGTAGTCCGAGTCAGAGCCGACCGGGTAGGCGTTGTCACCCAGCATCAGCCACAGGTCGGTGTGCTGACTTGCGGCAAAAAGGTAGTAGGCGTCGCGCACGTCGCGGGCGTTCTGGTTAGCGGTTCCGGAATCGCCAAGCACCCATACTCGCGTCGGACTGGGTGTTCCCGGCATGGGAGCCGTGACGAACAGGTGACGGTCGTCCCCGCCGACCAGTAACGATGTCGCGTCACCGACGCCGTAATAGTAGGTCTGGCCGGCGACGAGTCCGGTCAGCGTGATCTCGTGTTCGGTCGTGAGGGTCGCGTCGTTGGCCGAGAGCGTCAGCGCCTCCGGCGCCAGGCCGTAGTCCACGCGACTCTCGGTCGCGGTCGCCGTTCGCCAGCGCACGGTGATCGCGCTTTCCGATCCCGATTGTAAATACGGCCCACGCACCAACGAGAACGCCGGATTCGCGATCAGTTGAGGGACGAGCACAAGGTCGGACGATGCGCCGCTCACATTCCAGGCTCCGACAGCCAATACGTTGGGCCCGTTCTGCAGCGCCGGGATTCCGGTGAGCGAGATGTCCTGCACGTCGTAGACCGGTAGCTGTGCGTTGCTCGACTCGTGAGTCGAGGCCGCCGTGTTCCAATCCGGCGCGCCGGCGGGCATCTCTACGGAACGAAAGACCTCGATGCCGTTGATCCAGACCACGTAGCCGTCGTCGTAGTCGGCGCCCACCGTGAGCCCCTGAACAGCGTTGATATCGTCGATGTTAAAGGTCGCCCGCGTGTAGACCGAAGAGCTCCCGCCGGGGACGGCGGTCTGGATCAGGTCCTCGGCGCCAGTTGCCAGTTCGAAGCCCACACCGTAGACGCCCACCTGCCACGCGGAATCATCGAACGCCCCCAGGGTCCAACTCAGACCGATCCCCGGATCGGAGGCATTCGCCAGGTAGGTCATCGGATTCCCGGCGTCCAGCAGGACCTGCTCCTGGGCCTGAATGGGCTGGCAGGCCAGGGCGATCACGAGCGTAGCAAGGACAGATAGACTCTTCACAAGGACCTCGTTCCGTCGGACCCCCCCGGAGTCTGTTCTATATACGGTGTCTACGCGGGATGCGGCATCATTCGTCTGGGGATTCTTGCGGAAACCCGTCAATCGCCGTCTCAGATTGGATGGGGACCGCGTCGGGTCAGAGCCGCCCCACAGACAGGCATGGGAGGCACGGTGGGAAAGCGAACGCCGATTCCACGATCTCTGCCAACACCCCGGGCGGGACCCCCTGCTCGGCATCACACTTGAGTTTCGCTCGGTCGATCTCGCGATGAACCACCTCGATCAGCAGCCCCTGCGCGCCGCTGGCCAGCGCTGCGTGACTCATGGCCGCGACGAGTCGCCATGCACCGGTCGCGTGAGAGGGATCGACGATGATCGGTAACGGACACAGACGACGCAGCGGCTCGATCACGTTGAGGTCGAGGACGTTGCGGGAGTAGTCCGAGTTGCAGGACGTCCGGATCCCTCGCTCGCAGAGCACGATGTTGCGATTACCCTGTTTCGCGATGTACTCGGCCGCGCAGAGCCACTCCTCTAGGGTCGCGTTCCAACCTCGCTTGAGTAACACCGGTTTTCGAGTTTTGCCGACTTCCGTGAGCAGCGGGAAATTCTGCATCGAGCGGGACCCGATCTGTAGCATGTCGGCGACAGCGGCCACCTGCTCCACCAACCGCGGATCCATCACCTCGGTCACGATCCCCAGCCCGGTCAAACGCCGAACCTCGTCTAGGATCTCCAGACCCTCTTCGCCCAGACCCTGAAAACTGTGCGGACTGGTTCGCGGTTTGTACACACCGCCACGCATCAGACGCACACCGACGCGGCGAACGTCACGCGCGATGGTTAGAGTATGTTCCAGACTCTCCACCGCACACGGGCCGGCGATGATCACGGGAACCTCGCCCCCAAAGCTGACGCCGTTGACCTCTACCTCGTGGGTTCGGGATTCGTCCTTGTAGTCCGACCAGCATCGTCTAAGGACGCTGAGATCGGGTATTTCGTACTCCATGCTTTCCCTCACCTCGCCGAAGCCGGGATTAGCGGCTCCTGCACAGTTATCAATGCCCCCCACGCAGGCGAGGCCGGAGCAGTTGTCCGTTACGGACAACCCCGAACTCGATCGATCCCACACGATTCCCGCGCGAATCGAACGCAAACGTTCCCGTGTGGCCGTGAACCTGCGTTTCGCCCAGCCCGCGACGTAACGCCTCCGGTTCTCGCCCCCGCCGTCGCGCCGCGTCGGCCAACGCGCGAATCCCGTCGTAACCCAGCGCGTGGTGGATTCCCGGCGCTACCACCGGGGACGCAGAGTCGCCCCGGAGAAGCGGAAGGACGAGTCCTTTCGCCCAATCCGGAAGCGCGCCGACGAGTTCCGGAGTATCCAGCCGCGTGCTGCCGAGGATCCGCTGCGGCGTTCCCTCGCGCCCGAGCGCCTGAAGACGACCGACGGCCTGCGCTGCATCGAGCCAGAGCAACAACACGTCGGCAGCGGTGCTATCGTCGCCAGCGGGCTGGTCGCCGACTAGCGTTTCAACCACGCGCACACCGAGATCCCGACAGGCGCTTCGAACCGCTGTGGCGCGCTCACGACCGGAACGACCGTCGGGAACCGCCAGTAGCGCGGTCTTCCCTTGCGGATCTTCGAACAGCCCGCGCAGCAACGCGCGAGCTTGCGCGCCATCGCCGGGAACTCCCCGGAAGACCCACGGAACCATCGCCTGCGTCAGGGACTCCTCCGGAGACAAAGTGATCACCGGGATCCGCTTTCGCGTTGCGATCTGAGCAGCGACGTGGGCCGCCCCGTCGGCGGTCGGACCGATCAGACCCACGACCCGCTCTTCAAAGACCAGACGCGCCGTCAGACCGGCCCCGTCGCTCCACGGTCCCCCCACGGCGAGGCGGGCGAGTTCGAGATCTCTCCCGTCGATACCCCCGGCCATGTTGATCTCGTTCACGGCCTGTTCCGCGCCCTCGGTGAGCGCCTCCGCGGAGGGTCCCGTCGTCACGAGCAGCCCAATCACGATGCGATCGGGCTCGGCGCCGGTCAGCGGAAGACCTGCGAGGATCGTGACGGCCAGGGTGACCTCAGCGAAAGACAAAACGCCCCCCAACGACCTTCGCAATGACAACGGGTGACACGTTGTTCGACGTCGCGTCGAGGTGAATCGTCCCGGTCACACCGTCATACTCACGGACGGCGCTCAACCCGTCGCGTATCCGCGCGCGGTTCAGCCCCTGCGTCCTGACGGTCTCAAAGACCAGCCGTGCCGCGTCGTAGCCGTAGGCCGCGAACGCGTCGGGGTCGGCCCCGAACCGCTCGCGGTAGCGGCGGGTGAATCCCAACCAACCCGGATCCTGTCGTCCGGGGTTCATCCAGAACGCCGCCTCGGCCCCCTCGCCCGCTTCACCGGCGAGCTCGAGAAACTCTTCCGATACGATCCGATCCGTACCGACGACGGGTAGGTTCATTCCACGCTCAGCCATCTGGCGCACGATTCGCCCCGCCTCCGCCGCCTTGACCCACAGGACCACCGCCTCGGCACCGGAATCTGCGAGACGATCCAGTTGCGACGAAAAATCCCGTTGACCCAGATTGACTAGAAGCTCCATCGGGAGCGGTCGGCCCAATCGTCGGGCACCGTCACGGAACTCCTTGATGCCAAACCGGCCGTACCGATCGCTCGAACGGATCACGGCGACACGGGACAGCCCCTTCTCCTCGAAGATCAGAGAGGCGATCCGATAGCCCGACTGCCGGTCGTCGGGAGTTATCCGCACGATCCACGGGATCCCGGTTTCGGTCATCGTCGGATCGGTGCTGCCGACATTGACGATGGGCAGTTCCGTCTTGAGGGCGACCCTCAAAGCCACGTGGGTGCTGTTTGGATCGACCGAACCGATCACCGCCCAGACCCGGTCGGTGTAGGCCAATTCGACGAGGGTGTTGCTTGAGCTGCCCCACAACGCCTGATCGTTCTTGAGGACCAACTCGAAGGGAATCCCTTGATACGCACCCTGGTGGTTGGCCTCGTCCAGCGCCAGTTCGACGCCGCGCCTGAGACTCGAACCTGCCGCGACATCCGGCGAATCGTGCAAGGGCGCCAGCAGACCGATGCGCACCGTCGACACTCCGGCAGGGTCTGCACCCTCTCGGCCCTCTCCCCGGAACACCGGCGCTGTCAGGTAGAACTGCCGATACGGGTTTCCCGACCGGGAATAAGGCACCAGTTTGTCGGGTGTCCGAGCATAGACCTGCTGTGGCTCCCCCCGGTCGGCTTCGCCGGACTCGCCCGCGCGAATCGTCGAGCTGCCGACGAACAGCAGGCCGGCCGCCAGCAGCAAACCGATCGCTCGTGACGCCATCCGTCTCATCCCCGCGGCACGATCGCCGTCGCCTCGATCTCGACCAGCAGGTCGGAGCGACAGATACGGGCCTGGATTCCCGTGCTTGCCGGCAGCGGGTTCAGACCGACGGAGTTCATGAACGCGGTTCGTAGTTCGTTGAAGCGGTCGTAGTCGCGCTCGATGTCCCGAAGGTAGCAACTCGTCCGGACGACATCGTGCCAGCTCGCTCCCTCGGCGACGAGCAGCTGAGTCAGGTTGCCAAACGTGCGCAGGCACTGGGCGTCAAAATCGCCGGGATGGATACTCGCGCCGGTGTGGTCCACGCTGGCGGTCCCGGAGAGTAGGATCATCGTCGCTCCGGGTAACTCCACGGACATGCCGCGGCTGAACGATGCGGGTTTTGCGTAGTCATATGCCTCGTTGAGCATCTCGGGCGCTTCGATCGCCCGCTTGGGAATCAACGGTCGATCCGCTACGGGATCGAGACCCAATCGTTCCGTTCCGACCAGACCCAACGCCTCGAGTTCGGCCCGGGCACCCGGGCTGAGGCGTTCCTCGAATACTTCATCCATTGACATGGTGAGATCTTCTTTCATTCGTCGTCTCCTTAATTCACTTGTTGGGCTTGATCGAGGGGTTCGAATCGGCAGCGATTCCGTGAGCGAGTCCAGCCGCGGTCGCGACCCAGACATCGTCGCCCGCCAGACCGATGCAGAAGACCGTATTGCTGGGGAGACCGCTTGTCTGCCGTCGCGTTCTACGCTCGCCGTCGGGTCCGTCGATCTGCAGTTCGAAGGATCTGCCCGGAAGTCGGCGCCAGGTATGCCAGGTCTGACCGTCAAAGCGGCTCATGCCCTGGTCCGTCGCGATCCACACCAGATCGTCACGGGCGACGACGAAATTGATGAAGTCGCCGGCCAGACCGCTGTCCATCTGACTGTAACTCTTCCAACGCCGTCCGTCGTACCGACTCAGCCCGAAGTAGGTGCCGACCCACATCAAATCGCCCGACACTCCGATCGCAGACGTGACATCGTGGACCAGGCCGTCGTCACGAAAGAGGTCGATCTCCATCTCGCCATCCGGATCGCGATGTTCGCGAAACTGCCCGGTCACTCGGTCCCGAACGATCACGCCGCCGCCCCACACGGCGACGTAGACCGCGCCGCGCTCGGCCAAGACCGAATAGGTCCAGGGCTCATGCATCAGCGTGTTGGTCGTGTCGAAGATCGCCCACCCACCGGTGCGCGTGTCATAGCGACTGAGCCCGGCCGCGGTGGCGACCCATACGTTCGGCCCGTCCACGCTGATCCCATAGACAACGTTGTTGGCGAGACCGCTGTTGACCTGCGTAAAGACGTCAAACCGCCCGCCGGTCAATCGCGCCAGCCCACCCATCGTTCCGATCCAGAGATCGCCGTTCTCCGATACGGCGAGAGCGGTCACCGCAGGGAACGGAAGACCGTCAGCCGTGCCAAACACGCGCACGGCGTCGTTCTCGAGCAGGGCCAGTCCTTCCTCGGTACCGGCCCAGACACGCGGCCCCTCGACCAGGACGGCAAAGACCTTGTTCGACGGCAACCCGCTGGCGGTGTCGAAGACTTCCCAACCGGTGAACGGCACATCGCCGGCTGCGACCGGTGCGGTCGAACACAGCAAGACGAATGCGATCAGCGTGGCCAGTTTGGCGCGCATCACAAACTCCTCAGATAGATCACGAGATCGTTGAGTTGCACCTTGCTCAGATCCTCGGCGACTCCGTGCGTGTCGTCCGGGGAAAACACCGTCCAGATTTCCTCCAGCGTCAACGCACGGCCGTCGTGCAGGTAGGGCGCAGTCGACCCGATATCGAAAAGGTGGGGTGTGTCGAAACGTCCATCCGTACCGACGTCCGAGGACAGGCGGTCGGTGAACAGCGGCGGACGGTGGCACGTGTCGCAGCGCTGCTCGGTGGGGATCATCCGACCGTTGTTGGTGTGGGTTCGGAAAAATATCTTGCGCCCCGCTTCCAGCGCTTCGGTCGAGCCATGGGACGACCGCCGTGGCGGCACGGGTATCGACTCGATGAAAGCGACCAGGTCTCTCAGTTTGTCCGGGGGGAACGGGTCGGACCGCGTGAGCACCTTTGCAAAACGCGGCCCGCACTGGGTTGCCAGATCCGGGTTCTTGCCGTTCCACTTGAAGGGAGCGGTGTCGCGAATCCCGCGCAACGAACGGGTGTCGACCAGGTTCTGCCCGACACCGTCGATCTCGAAATCCCAGATCAGACCGTCGCTGTGTCCGTCGGGGTGACACGAGCGACAGGAGAACTGCCCCTGAAACGTCCCGGAGGCGTCATGGAACACCTGCTCGCCACGGCGCTCCGGTGTTCGCTGGTTCGGCCCCCCGAGATCGATCCGGTCGACGACCTCGAGTAACATCGTATCGATCACGGCGATCGAATCGGCCAGCCGCTCGGCGACATACAGACGATCTCCCGATGGCGACAGAGCCAGCCCCCGGGGTGCTTCGCGGGTCGGGATTCGTGCCAGCACGTAGCGCTCCGAGATCCCCAGGTCGTCGGCCAGTAGGTCGAGCTCCCGTTCGTCGCGATCCGCCACCAGATCGCGCAACGCGTGCACGTCGATCGCGGTTACCTTCCGGGCTCCCATGTGAGCCACGAAGGCGACGCCCTCGTCCGGGGTCAGCGCCACGCCCGAGGGATCGGCGAAGAAGGCGTTCACCTCGTCCAGTGGGAACTGGACGGTGTGACCGCCGGAACGAGTCTCGATGAACACGATCGAACTTGTCATCACCGCGCCGCGGGCGACCTGCGTCAGGGGCAGCAGATTGCGAAATCTCAGCGCGCTGGCCAGGACGAGGGAGCCGTCGGCCGAAACCGCGATGCCCTCGCTCAGGTGGGCCGAGGGAAGTTCTCGCCGCTCCAGAATGCGATTGTTCCGGGCATCGATCAGGGTGACCTCGGAGGCTGCGAGAACACCCGGTCGGGCGGGTCGGACCAGCCGGTTCGCCACTGCGAGCAGTTGCTCATCCTGCGAGAGGTCCAGTGCGTACGGTTGCATGCCGGCGACCAGTCGGCCGACGGTGGAGGAGGATGTCTCGGCGAAGACGAGCGCGTTTCCAAATCCCTCGGCGACGAAGAGCCGATCGCCGTCGGCGGAGAGGGCCAGACCGAGAGGTTCGGCGACCTCGAGCTCCTCTTGCAGTTCGAGCGTCGCCATGTCGAGGATGCGGACCCGATCCCCGTGACGGCTGGAGACCGCCAGCCTCCGGCCATCTGCAGAGACGGCCACGCCATGGGGGCCGCCCGGCAGGTCGATCGATCGACTCGTTTTCCCGGTCGATAGATCGACCTCGATCAGACGATCGACACCGGATGCAGCAACGAACAACCGAGCGCCGTCGGGTGAGACCGCCAGGCCTTCCGGGGAGACGAAGCGGGTGTGCGGGCGCTGCGCCGCCACCGGGGGCGCCGTACGATTCGCATGACACCGAAGGCACATCCCCTGCGGCACCTCCGTACGACCGGTCTTTACCTGGACGTGGGCCGGGAGCCAGGTGTGTGCGCCCACCCAACCGGCCAGACCAAGAACCAGAGTGACCAGAAAGAATCCCGTCACCGCGTAGCGGATCCGACGTCGGGTCATGATCGTCATCGCCGGGCCACCTCGACGGTCGTCTCGACGAGCGAGATAGGCGGCCGCGTCGTGGACAGGACCCTGCGGTTCACCGGTGCCGACTCGCGGCTTTCGTGGCAACCGAAACAGGCCCGCGTCTCCCCCGGCCGAACCCAGAACCACGCGGATGTCGAGATCTCGGCCCCGTTCGCGTCAACGGAGCGCACACGGATCGGTCGATCGGGAGGCACCTCGGCGAAGAGCGAGCCGTCGGCCTCGAGCGGGACGACTCCCAACGTTTGCGGCCGACCTTCAGAAAAGGCCTGCACGACGAGTTCGACCGCGCGTGGCGTTCCGGGGGACGGACCCACCACGCCGTCGGATCGGTTCGCATCGTAGAGGATCAGCTTTCCGCTGGTCAGGTCCGTTCGCCGGCCGGACGGTTTTCCGCGCGGCGGCTCCACGATCGAGAGAGCGACGGCCTCGACCTCGTCCCACGCGGGATCGTCGAACACCGGCTGCAACGCTTGAACCCCGGGAACCGTCCGAAAGACGGCTGACGTCCGCGCAGAACCCGTCCCGGACCGCATCCGGCCGGTCAGCAGTAGCCCGCCATCGACCATCGGTTCGGCCGAACGGAGGTCGGCGAGACGCTGTTCGGAGCCCGCATCGAACACGAGCGTTCGCGCGGTCGCGAGCGGGCGGCGCGTCTCCACCCGTTCCAAACGAGTGTTGCCGTCCGGATCGGTGGCGATGAAGACCACGCCTCCGTCGGTCGTCGCACGCGGGCGAGATCGGATCGACCCGAACTGGTGGCTTCCGAAGAACGGCTCGATCATCGAACCGTCGGGATTGACCGTGAACAGAGCGGCCTGCAGGCCCTGCTTCATGGAGAAAAGAATCCTGCCGTCACCGAGTCGGGACGGATCGGACGCCGAACCGACGCCGAAGGTGATCCGTTCGACGTTCGAACGTGATCTCGTGGCGGTGAACAATTCCCGACGGGACCCCGAGATCGTCGCCACGTCCTGGCCGTCAACGGCACACACGACGACCCATCGGTCCGCCGTCAAATAGGCAGGATCGCCGCAGTCGCGATCCAATACGATCACCTTGCGCGGTTTGGATCCGAGCGCCGAACACTCGTAAACGCCCCAGCGAGCATCCGCGGTCCTCCGACCGGCGAACATCACCCGAGATCCGTCGGGTGAGACCGCAGGGGCGCCGGCTGTCGCGAACCCCCGGGAGAGGACGGTCCAGTCGTCCGCGGATGAGCCTGGACGGACCCGGATGACGCGGCTCCCCAGCGGGTACCTCGCGTCGAGATCGAGGCGCTGGGCGGGATCGACGACACTCTGCGCGATCGGCAACTGAACGACCACCAGATCGGAGAGAGTCTTTGCGGGCGCGGTGGCGGGTGTGGGGCTGCAGCCTGCGCAGACCATGACGAAACAGGCGAGAGCGGCTACGCGACCGAGCGTCGATACGGCGCCGGCCCTCACAGGCCCTCCTCGATCCGCACGATCTGACGCGGCGCGACGTTGGAGACCACGCTGCTTCCGCCGCCCGGCCAATCGATCCGGATTCGGTCGATCGAGCGATCCTCGGGACCTAGCCCGAAGTGGAGTCGCGAATCCCCCTGCCCGAGGTAGGCCGACCGGCTCCGACTGGCGCCGCCCAGCGTCTCCCCTGCGATCTGCATCTGGACCTGCGCGCCAAAGGGATCTCGCGATCGCCGTCCGACCAGATCCAGCATGACCCACGAGTCGCGTCCGGCGATGTCATTTCGAAGCAGAACATGATGGCCGTTCAGACTCGTGACAAACAGATCCATGTCGCCATCGTTGTCGTAGTCCGCCACGATCGACGACCTACCGATGTTGCGCGATGCGAAGTAGGAACCTCCCGCCTCGGTGGCATCCTCGAATCTAAAATCTCCGACGTTGCGCATCAGTAGGTCTTCCCAACCCACCAGATGGTGAAGACCGCCATTCGCGACGAATAGATCGAGTCGACCGTCGTTGTCGAAATCAAGCAGATTCTGCCCCCAGCTGACGTACTGGCCGGAGAGGGCCCCCACCCCGGAACCCATGACCTCGTCGCGAAAACCACCGTTGGGAGTCTGTCGATAAACCGCGCCGTAGCTGGTGTCCGAGACGGCCAGGTCGAGCAGACCGTCCCCATCGAGATCCCCGACATCGGCCGCCATCGCCGCCGTCTGCTCCCCGTTCACGCCCATGGCGACGCCGGCGACGAGACCGTTTTCGGAGAACAGACCGGAGCCGTCGTTGAGCAACAGGAAGTTCGCTGTCGCGTCGTTGGCCACGAAGATGTCCGTGTCTCCGTCTCGGTCGAAGTCGGCGGTCGCGATACTCATCCCGCGTCCGATCACCGAACCGATGCCGGAGGACGACGTCACGTCCTCGAACGTGCCGTCACCACGATTACGGTAAAGCGTATCTCCCTCGGCCTTGTAAGAGAGAGGGCCGGGGTACCCGTCGGGAGCAAAGAAATTGTCTTCCCGCGGGTCGAACTCGAGGTAGTTGGCGACGTAGAGATCGAGATCTCCGTCGTCTTCGATATCGAGAAACGCCGCGCCGACACTGAAGCGCGGATCCGCCACCCCGGAGGCGGACGAGGCCTCGTCGAACGACCCGTCTCCCCGGTTGATGAACAATCGGTTGGGACCGCGATCCGCCAGGTACAGGTCGCGATGACCATCCCCGTTCACATCGCCAACAGCGATCGCGACGGCGCCGGTCGATGCCGGGATTCCCGTACGGTCGGTGACGTCTTCGAACGTACCGTTCCCGAGGTTGCGATAGAGCCGCATGCCCTGGTGTGCGTCGGGCGCTCCGTCCGGGTCGGGACTCCGCGGACCACTGGCCACGACCAGGTCCAGCCAGCCGTCCCCATCGAGGTCGCCAAACGCTGCCCCTCCCCCCACCGCATCGATGATGTTGGTCAGATCGGGCGTGGGCGCATGATGTCGAGCACGGATGCCGGCGCCGAGGGTGACATCCTTGAAGCCGCCTCCCGCGACCGGATCCGGCAGGCTCACCGACTCCGATTTCCGGGCCCCGGCCAGATCGTCCCTGGTCGACACCCGTGCGGTTTCCGCGGAGCAGGCCGCGAGGAGCAGCAGGCACAGCAGCCAGATTCCTGACAGTCGCGGCGGTGGCCGGTCGAGACGACGGTCGCTGGCAGGCGGGCTTGGATAGAAAAAGCCCGAAATGTGGATGTTATTCGCAGACATTGGCACTATTTCGGATATTGAATATCCGGAATATACGAGATCTCAACCCTGTGTCAAGGGCCGAAAAGACCGAAAGGCCACCCGATTCCGCTAGCGGGTGGGTTTGTCTCGTTCTCGCAGAGCCTGGATCACCGACGGTTCCGGGAACTCCACTTTGGCCGCGAGTGTCGCCAACGTTTCGCCCTCGAAAACGCGGTACTGCGCCATCTCGGCTTCACGAATGACGGAACGCACGCCGCATCGCGACTGGCGAGGGCAATCCCCCACCGAGAGCAGGCAGCACTGGGAAACGAGAGGCCCTTCAAGCGCTTCAATGATGTCGACCATGCAAACGGTCTCGGGTTCGCGGGCAAGCAGGTATCCCCCACCCGGACCCGAAGCAGCCTGGGTGAAGCCGGCCCGCGCGACGTCCTGGAAGATCTTGGCGATGTATCCCGGAGAAAGCGTCAGCTTCTGCGAGTAGGCCCGCAGGTAGGCCAGGATCTCGTCAAACGGAATCGGCTTACCCCTTGAGAACGCAGCAATATAGGCCAGACCGTGAAACGCGTACCGGGTCTTCTTCGAGAGTGATCTCATTGGCCCACCCACTTCGGATGCTTTTTCCTGCGAATGAGGATACGTCACATTCCGGATAACGCATATCTATCTTGACCTCGATTTGCGACCAAACACACAAGGGGCCACCCGGCTCTCCGGGTGGCCCCTCTCTCTCATGGTCGATGAAACTAGTTTGAAGTTCTCCTCCGGAATCTGTCCACTACCTCAACGTTCGCACATTCGTCCAGCACGTCGCCGTGGTTCAAGTGCGCGGCGACATCATCGGGATCGACACAGATGTCGTGTCGATTCCTCGGGTTACCCCGCGGAATATGACAGAGGCAAACTTCGTCGGGCTCCTCCATCTCGTGGAAGTTCTTGGCGTAGTCTTCCGCCCAGAGCAGGTTCTCGCCCTGGTGACAACTCAGGCAGGCGAAGTCCAGCGTGACTCCGGCCTGACCCATCTCGTCCAGGAGCACCAAACCACCATCCTCGGTGAAGAGGTTCGCATCCGCATCGGTATTGATGCGGAACAGGTGGGTCCGTATGTCGCCCTTGTAGGGGCCCAGTGCCTGGGCGGACTTGGTGGCGAACGGCATGTGACAGTCCTGGCATTCGACGCCGAATTCGCCCATTTCGGTCAGGGCGTAGGAGTCGGCGATACCGGAGTGGCAATCCTCGCAGGAGGTCACGATCGAGTACTCGGCCTTCTTGTGCGGGTTGTGACAGCTGACACACTTCAGTTCCGCATGAGGGCTGGCCAGTTGCTCGTTGTACTGCTCGTGGTGACGGATGAACCCACCCTTTGCCGGGATCGTCGCCGTGTCGCCACGGAAGTGACAGCTCCCGCAGGCAGCCGCTGAGTCGTCGATGCCCTGGTACTCGCCGGAGAAGTGCGCGCCGGGGCCATGACAGGCTTCACACTGCACGCCGCCGAACGCGAAGGTGCCGTGCATTCCGGGAAGACCGTCCTGGTTGTCCGAAAGATCGCCGTCGGTCTCCCAGTCGGTGTCGGGCACCCAACCGGTTGTGTGACAGGTCCCACAGTTGTACGGCTTGAACTCTTCCCCGGGATGGTAGTCGGACCACTCCCCCGTCAGCATGTTGTACTGGTTCATGCCGGGGGTGTCGGCCAATCCATCGCCGTCGGTATCCACCGAGGTGATGATGTAGCCGTCGTTGTCGATGTAGCGGACCTTCCATTTGTAGCCGCCGATGATGTAACTCACGTCGTCCCACGTCAGACCCGACACGCCCGGCGGCAGGGGTGGCTGCGGAAGAGGGACCGCACGGTTCTGAGCGACCTCAGACGAAACGAGCTTCCAGGGATGACCGGAGACGATCCACTCGTTGTGCTGGGTGATATGGCAGTTCGCACAGGCTTCTGCGCCGAAGTAGCTCTGTGCGGCAGCATTGAATGGAAACATCAGGAGTAGACCACCCAATATGACGATGAGTAAGGGCGTGTTCTTCTTCATGATGCCTCCCCTGATTAGGTGTTCTTGTTGCTGAGTATGGATCGGCCGTGGGAACCCACGATCCGTTTGATGTCTTGCCGGCGTTCCATCGGTGCCACCACGTCGCGGATGGACTTGATCCCATCGTTGGGTGGGATTCCGCGCATGGGAACAAAGTACTCTGATCGCCAGAGCTTGGTATCGGGAGTTCTACGTATGAAGGGAGGGGGGAAACAGCCGGGAGGGCGGGTCAGAGTTCTGCGACGACGGCCTCCGAGAGCACGCCGATCCAGACACCGTTCACGACGCCGCCCGGGCCGACCTGCACGGTCGTCGGGATGCGGGCCACCTTGTAGCGATCGAGGACGCTCGGGCTACCGACGAGCACCTCGCTGCGCAAGTTCTTGTCCGCCACGTACTGACGCGTTCGTTCTTCGTCGACCGTCGAGATGAAGACCACGCGTCGGTTGTCTCCGAGGTCGGAGTCTTCGATCGCCTGCCAGTTGGCGAAGTTGGTCTTGCAGGCGGGGCAATCGGGGGAGAAAAACAGCAACAGGGTTTCCCGGTCGGTGTAATCGAGATTGGTCTGGGCACCGTCCAGCGCGGGCAGAGTGAACCCTTCCACCACATCTCCGACTTCGAGTCGCGGTATCTCTTCCAGTTCAGCGTTGTACTGGGATTCCAGCATCGCTCTAAGCTGTCGATTCTGATGGATCAACAGCCCCGAGATCACCACCAGGGCGACGACCATCACGACTAGCGCGATGTTGAGAATCCGGTTGTGGTCCGACATGGAAGCCTCGCGGAAAATGACCTGGACCGCGAGATGATCTCACGGCCCAGGTCAAACTTCTACCTTCGGCCGCGTCGGACGCAGACCCCGCCGCAATCCGCTCCACCCGTCTGGGGGCAGCAGTTGTCTCGGGGATCGTCGATACAAACGAGATTGCCGGGGCATTCGATGCCCGCGATTCCGCCGCAGAAGATGTTGCTGACCGGCCCGCCCTTCGGGCAGGCGGGTCTGGCCTCGACGGGAGGCGTCATGAGCGTCGTCGCTCCCAGTACTACGACGACCAGCGCGCATGCGGTCAACGATGCAATCAGAACTCTCTTCATTCATTTCTCCTTATTGGTCGGGTTGTTTGAAACCCGTATCCGCCCAGGCTACGCAGGGTAAGCCTCGACGGTCTTGAGGGAACCTGCTGTTCTTCCAATCGCCAGGATCGCATTGTGCCGGTGTTTTTGGGGTAAACTTGAACCAATCGTGCGGATGAGGGGCGGGAGAGAGGTCACGATGCGGCTTGGCAACGACGATTACCTGGAGCCCCGCACGCTAGCCCCGCATGCGCTCGAGTCGACGATTCCCCAGGTTTCTTGTGCCGATCCCTCCCCCGAGGCGGCCTGCTTCTTCTGGCACGAGATGGCTCTCTTTATCGGGCCTGCGCTCCGATCGGCTCCGCATGGTCATTTTTGCGTCGAGTTGACGCTGGCGTTGGATGGGGAGTTGGAAGTGAATCCGGAGGGCGGAGGCGGCGCCACCGGACTGGGCGGCGTGCTGATCGGCTCCAACGTACCGCACCATCACCGCATGCACGGCAGCCGAGCGGCGCAACTCATCGTCGGCCCGCTGACGACCCCCGGCATGGCTCTCCGCGCGAGTCTTGGAACCCGGCCGATCGGTTTCATCAGACCGGCGAACGTGGAACCGTTTCGCGCGGCGCTACACCGTTTGATCGGCTGCGACGACATCGCAGCGGCTCTTCGCGTGGCCCGATCGCTGGTCCGACACTTCTCGGCACTCGGCCCCGTTGCACCCGCGGACGGTCGGGTCTTACAGGCGATGCATCGCCTGCTGCGAGATTTCACGCTCAACACTCCGGTGCGTGAATTCGCGGAAGAGGCCGGTCTGTCGGAGAGCCGGCTGAGCCACCTATTTCGCACCCACGTCGGCGTGCCCCTACGCACCTACCGGCGCTGGCTGCGGTTGCGGGCCGGTGTCCTCTTTGGGCTCTCGGGATGGGATCTGGCTGCAGCCGCCAACGAGGCCGGCTTTTCCGATCAGGCCGACTTCTCCCGCGCCTGCCGTGAAGCCTTCGGTGTTGCACCGTCGGTCATCGTCCAGGCCCCGACTTCGCTCTGGGTCGGAGAGACGCCGGCGGGCCGCGGGCTCATGCCTGACCTGACTGCCGGATCGATCAAGTCGGTGACCCGGAAAGGCAAACGCCCATAGCGGTGCCCAATTGAGGCGGCGACCGCTTCCGTGGGGGGATACCATTCGTTTCCTGAAAACCGGAACATGAGGAGGATGACATGCGTGTCGTGGTGATAATGGCTCTTGCGATCGTCGCGCTGGGATGCACGGCCGATGCGACCGAACCCCGGCCCGCCACCCAGTCAGCCGGCTTCGAACGGATCGCCGGGACGGTTCTCGAGACCCACGACGCTTCGAACTACACCTACGTGCGTTTCCGGACCGCCGACGGTGAGGCGTGGGCCGCCGTACCCCAGGCCCGTCTCGAGGTTGGAGCGCAGGTCGTCATCGCCAATCCCCAGGCGATGCCGAATTTCGAAAGCGAGAGTCTCGGACGGAGCTTCGAGACGATCTACTTCGGGACCCTCGAGAACTCCCCCGCGGTGTCGCCGAAGGCGCCGACCGGCAACGCGCCGATCGCGATCGACAAGCCGGTCGGGAAGACGGCGCGAACCATCGCCGAACTCTACGCCGACAGCGGCGAGCTCTCCGGGAAAGTCGTGACGTTGCGGGGCCAGGTCGTGAAGTTCAGCTCGGGCATCATGGGCCGGAACTGGATCCATCTTCAGGACGGCAGCGGCGACGAGACTGCCGGAACCCACGACATCACCGTGACGACGTCCGACGCGACAGCGGTCGGAGAGATCGTCTCCGTTCAAGGGACCGTCGCCGTCGACAAGAACTTCGGCGCCGGCTATCGCTATGCGGTCATCGTGGAAGAGGCGACGGTTAAGTAATTCCGGCGGCCCGTGATCGTCGATGGACTCTAACGTTCGTTGCGGAATCAAACCCCACTCGAATCATGAGTCCCACGACTGAGTCCAGACCATCGGCTTCGGAAGAGAGCACGGATCGTCCCATGTATGCGCGTATCCGCGTATTGCCGCTTTCCGGCCCCGTGAGTTCTTATAGAGGACGAACGTGAGAGCTCGGTCTGCCTCGACTGTCTCCGTGGCAGGCCGGGCTCTTATGCAAACGGAGGCGCCCTGGTTATGAGAACTACCCATCTGGCCTGTTTATCGTTGTGCGTTCTGGCCTGCCTGGTCCTTGGTGTAAGCGACACCCAGGCTAATCCCAGATACAAGAACGACGCAGGAGATCCAGGCTCCAGCTGTTCCGCGTGCCATGGCGATTTCACCGGCGGCACGTCTCCTACGGGCGCCATGTTTCCCGGAGACGACAAACATCAGATGCACCGCTCGTCCAGCTACATGAATGCCGATTGCAACGTCTGTCACACCGGCGGCGATGGCAGGAATCCGTTCATCGGCTCCTCCGACGGCACCGGAGCGAATACCGGATATGGCTGCGTCGGTTGCCATGGTCGGCTGGAAGATGCCGGCAACGACTCGATCTCGGCGGGATTGGGGGCGGGGCTGCGTCAGCACCACACCCAGGCGGGAATCAGTTCCTGCGTCAACTGCCACGCCGACGCCAATCCGATGGCGTACACGCCGGTCGGCGAGCACGTCTTGCCGCCGTACTACGACACCGCAGACACAGACGCCTCGATGCCTTGTAACCCGGACGCCACCGCGAACGTGAACGAAAACTGGTCGGTGGGTGACTTCCTCGGACTCGACAACGACGGGGATCTTCTCTACGACGGTGTGGACGACGATTGCCAGATGGCCGTCGAGTGCCTGGACGACGACAACGACGGATTCGCCGTGTGCGACGGCTCCTGCGAGCTGGCGATGGGTGACCAGTGCGGCGATTGTGACGACAGCGAGGCGACGGCCAACCCGGATGGCGTCGAGGGACCGTTCGGCGATGCCACCTGCAGCGATGCGATCGACAACGATTGCGACGAGCTGACCGACACGATGGATACCGACTGCGACGCGATCGTTGTGTTCTGCGCCGACGATGACGTCGACGGTTATGTCGTTTGCGACGGCGAATGCGAGGTTCCGAGCGGTTCCGAATGCGGCGACTGCGACGACAGCAACGGCGCCGTCAACCCCGCAGCCACCGAGGGGCCGGCCGACGACGCCACCTGCAACGACGGTTTCGACAATGACTGTGACGGGACGACCGACACCGCAGACACCGACTGCGAGCCGGTGGTGGTCGTCTGCCCCGACCTCGACGAGGACGGCTACGCGGTCTGCGACGCGGGCTGCGAAGTTGCTTCCGGTGCCCAGTGCGGCGACTGCGACGACAGCAACGGTGCCGTCAACCCTGCCGGCACCGAGGGACCCTTCGGCAATGCCAGCTGTAGCGACGGTTTCGACAACGACTGTGACGGGACGACCGACACGGCAGACACCGACTGCGAGCAGGTCGTGGTCGTCTGCCCCGACCTCGACGAGGACGGCTACGCGGTCTGCGACGCCGGCTGCGAAGTGGCTTCGGGTGCGCAGTGCGGCGACTGCGACGACACCAACGGCGCCGTCAACCCTGCCGGTACCGAGGGACCCGTCACGGATCCTACCTGCGACGACGGTTTCGACAACGACTGCGACGGAACGACCGACGACGCGGACATGGACTGCGACGCCGTCGTCGTCTTCTGTCCTGATGTCGATGCCGACGGATATGCCGTCTGCGACGCCGGCTGTGAGCTGGCGGTGGACTCCCAGTGTGGCGACTGCGACGACGCCGATGGAACGGTCAACCCCGACGGGGTCGAGGGTCCGTTCGGTGACTCCACCTGTAGTGACGTGCTCGACAACGACTGCGACGGATCGGTCGACTCCGCGGACGGAGACTGCGATGCCGTGGTCGTCTTCTGCCCCGACGACGACGCCGACGGGTATGCGGTCTGCGATGGGTCGTGTGAGTTGGAAATGGGAGATCAGTGCGGCGACTGCGACGATGCCGATGGAACGGTCAACCCCGATGGGGTCGAGGGTCCGTTCGGCGACGCCACCTGTAGTGATGTGCTCGACAACGACTGCGACGGCTCGGTCGACTCCGCGGATGGAGACTGCGATGCCGTGGTCGTCTTCTGCCCCGACGACGACGCCGACGGGTACGCCGTCTGCGAGATGGGCTGTGAACTGGCGTCCGGCAGCCAGTGCGGAGATTGCGACGACACCGAAGCCGCAGTGAATCCCGCTGCCACGGAAGGACCGCCGAGCGATCCGAGCTGCACCGACGATCTCGACAACGACTGCGACGGCATGACCGATCTCGGAGATGCGGACTGCGAGCAGACGATGGTCTTCTGCGTGGACGAAGATCTGGACGGGTACGCCATCTGCGACGACACCTGCTATCTACCGGTCGATACCCTGTGCGGAGACTGTGACGATTCCGATTCGTTCGTCAATCCGGGCGCGGCCGAAGGGCCGTTCATGGATCCCACTTGCGACGACGAACTCGACAACGACTGCGACGGGTTTGTGGATCTGGACGAGACCGTCTGCACGGAGCCGACGCTCTCCGACTATGACATCGTGTTCTTCCGCTGCTCCCATCAGGCCAAGGTCGGAAAGCGAGTCTCTCTACGGATCACCATCGAGAATCAACTGGACACCGACCCGGGCGCGGAACTCACGGTCTATGGCACACGCTCGGATGGGACGAACATACCGATCGTCATGGGGTTGGAGATCTTCGACCGCACGGATCACGGGCCGCTGGGGATCGGTGGAAGAACGGCTCGAGCCTCCAAGGCGCAACGGGGTTCAAGATCCCCGAACCCGGCCAGCGGTCGCTCGCGGCCGAGATTCACCTACACGGCCACGGCCGACGATATTGGGTGGGTCACATGGATGGCCGAAATACTGGACGGAACCCCCGGCGCCGAGGACGAAGCCGAGGATACGGCCAGTTGTGTCACGAGGATCCGTAAGGACCCCTCCAATCACGGCGACGACGATGACGATGACGGTCATGATGACGATCGCGACGAGAGTGAAGACGACGACGAATAGACGTCAATGATTCTCATGCGGCTGCTCCCCCGGCTCGTCGCTGGCGAGCCCGGGGAGTCGTCGAAGCTGTCGCCACACGAACCTGACGACTAGCGGTCGCCGGACCGGCGGATGTTGCCGCTCTGTCCCGGCCCCCCGGATGCGTTACGGGTGCCTTTCCCGCCGCCGCCGGAGTGCCTCTGCTTGTGGTCGGCGCCATCGATCTCTACCTCACCGGCCTCGACCAGCTTCTGGACGGCCGGGTGATCGATGGCCTTGGCCCCGATCTCGCCGGTCTTGAACGGTCCCAGCCGGAGCTTCTTGCCACCGGGTAGCGAGATCGCCAGGGGCGCGGAAGTCTTGTTGGTGATGGATGCCATGTTCGCCTCGGGTTGTTCGTGACGAACGATAGCCTCCGCGTGGCGGAACGGCAAGCGGGCCGATTCGTCTCGATGACGCTAAGATCGCTGCCCATGACTTCACTCCCGCTTACCTCGATCCCCGGCCTGACCGAGGTCACCTGGCAGCAAGGTGCATCGAACGGACCGGTCCTCGTCCTGGAGTTGCCCCATGGGGCGACGACGGAGAACGAGTACCGCGTTGTCGCCGAGGGGCTGAAGTCCCGGCTCCCCGAGAATCTGATCGATTTCTTCCACGTCAACACGGATTTCGGAACCCCGGAATGCGCGGAGCAGATCGCTGCATTCGTGGGAAGGACCGATCCGTCGATCTCCGTCCTTATTCTGCGATGCCGGCTCCCCCGCACACTCGTCGACTGCAATCGGACGCTGGAGGAGCAGACCGACGGCATGACCGAGGCGATTCCCGTTTATGTGGACGACTCCGAGGATCGCCGGAGGCTGTCCGACCTGCATCGACAGTATCTGGAGCAGGCCGATCTGGCGTATGAACTCGCCGGTCGGCGCGGCGTCGCCATCAACCTTCACAGTTATGCCCCGCGTTCGGTGGGGATCAACGTCGTGGACGGCGGGATCGTCCAGGCGCTACACAAGGCCTACGAGCCGGAGGTCTACGAGGGCTGGCCGCGTCGGCCGGACATCGAGTTGATCTCGTCGGACGTACACGGACGGTCGCTCCTCAGCGAATCGTGGCTAACGGCCCTCCGACAGGCGTACCGCTCTGCGGGCATCCCGCTGGCGGAGAACGAGACCTATCATCTGCACGACGGAACGCTGGCAGCCAGGTACGCCGAGGACTACCCGGGGCGGGTGCTGTGCGTCGAGTTCAATCGTCAGCGATTGGCGAGGGACTATCGACCGTTCGTCGAGCTCGAGACATCGACCGACGCAGTCACGCGCTACGTCGAACCCCTGGCGCTGGCGACGCTCTCGGAGCTGGCGTCGCTTAGAGGTTGAAGTCCCTCACGAGCTGTTGACATCGTTCCATGAGTTGGAGAGCAGGTTCAGCGAATCGGCCAGGAAGGCGGAGGTCGTAGCCATCGCGGTGGCGCGGGCCTGCCGCAGCTGGGCCTCGGTCATGGCGACCGCGATCAACTCCACCAGTGTCATCCCCGACTAATGATTGCCGTATGTGTTTCGCATTCCCGTCTCCATCCCACCGAAGCAGGTGGACGAAGATTACGAATCCGAACTCACCTCTTCATGGCGAGTTTCGTAACGATTGCGAAAGTCAACGCCGACAATCCGGATAGCCCGGAAGGCGCTCCGCAAGAATCGCCAGGGCCTCTGCGGGTCCGACCCGTTGGGCCACAACGCGGCCGTCGGGCCCCACGAGCAGGCTCGTGGGGAACTGCCGGACACGGAACATCCCGGTCAGCGCCCCATCGCGCCCGCCGGGGATCACGATCCAGTCGATGCCGTGGGTGGCGAGGTAGCGATCCAGCACGCCCGGTTCGTCGCCGACGTTAATCGAGACGATACGGAAGCCGTCGTCCCGGTAGGCCTCGGCCAACCCGACCCAACCCGCGACGTCGTCGACGCAGGGCTTGCACCAGGTTCCCCAGAAGTAGATGAGGGTCCACTCCCCTCGGGTGTCGAGGAACTCGAACGACTGGCCGGACCGTGTCGTTGCCGTGAAACCCGGGACCACGTCTCCCACCAGGAGCGGCGGCACGACGCCAGGATCCAGAGAACGCTCGCGAAAACGAAGCCGGTCCCCACGCCAGTTGGAGACGAACCCGTAGGCCCGGCCATCGACCCAGAGTGTCGCCCCCTCTACGACCACCGAGGGTTCCTCACCGATGACGTCCAGCCGGACGTCCACGCCACCGAAGCCGCTACCTGCCGTCGTCAGTTGGATCCGCAGCGGCCGACCGGCGATCCGGACCGAACCGGTTCGTCGGACCCGACGGAACAGGTCCCCCTGATCGCGCAGGCCCCCGTCTTCCCGCAGATCGATCTCGAACCGGAACGGGAGTCCCTTTCCGCGGGCTCCCTTTGACGTGGCACGCCCTTCGACCCTCAGCCTCTCACCCTGATCTCGGAGTTCCCTCCACTCGTCCTCGTCGAGAACACCATCGGCGTTCAGATCGATCGCCGCAGACCAGCCGCCGTCTTCAATGGGGCGCAGTAGCAGGACACGACGCACACCGGCGAGCTGAACGAGCGCGTAACGGTCCGGCCCTGTCGGCTCAGCCTCCGGATCTTTTAGGAACACGTAGCGTGGACGGCTGCCGTCTCTTACCAACTGAACCCGATACTCGGTCGCGTACGAGAGCCTGACGATCTCGTGACGCTCGATCAACTCGGGCGGCCCGAGACGGGAGGCGGCCAGACCGTTCGACACGGCCACCAGCCACAAGCATGCAAGAACTACAGTCCGCGCAACCATTCCGGTCGTAGGGGCACGGCCCCCTCCCGTGCACCATCGAGGACTGCCAACAGACGCTCACGGTCTCTCGGCAGGCGACCCGACAACGGCAGGTAGTTCGAGGCGTGGTTGGTACGAAAGATTGCGTCGGTCGGTCGCGCAATATCGATGAAGGCGTACAACTCCTCCAACAGACCCTCGAGACCAGGCAGGACGAACTTGCCCCGACGCTCAAGCTCAGCGATCGGGGTGCCGGGGACCACGGTGAGCGTCAACAACGAGACAAACCGAGGGTCCATGGCGCCGGCGAGACGTGCCGACTCCTGCGCGTGCGGTACGGACCGTTCGACTCCGCCTGCGCCAAGCAAGAAGATCGTCGACAGCCGCATTCCGGCGTCGTGGGCAGATCGCGCGGCCTCGACATGCTGGTCGTGAGTGGCACCCTTGGCAATCCGCTTCATGGTGACGTCGTCCCCCGACTCCGGCCCCACGTAGAGCAACGAGAGCCCCGCATCCCTTAGTCGCGTCATCTCTTCCGGCGACTTCTCGAGGATGTTGCGGGCCGTGGCGTAACACGACACCCGGCGCAATCTGGGAAACGAGGCGCGACAGCGTTCGAGGATCGGAAGCCAGTGACCCAGATCCATCGCCAGCGCATCGCCGTCCGCGACGAAGATCTTTGTGATGTCGACGCCAGCCTGGGCGGCAACCTGGTCCAGATGCTCCAGCGACTCCGCGAGAGGGCGAACGCGGAAGTCCTTGGCGCGATACATGTCGCAGTAGGTACAGGCGTTCCACGAACAACCGACGGTTGCCTGCAGGATCAACGCATCCGCTTCACTGGGCGGGCGATAGATGGTCCCCTCGTACAGCACCGGTGACGACTCAGCGCTCCACGATCTGAATGTTGTCCGGGAGATTGGGAACCATGCAGAGGAATTCGAAGGGTGCGTCAAGCACGGTGTAGTCGTGAGGAACACCCGCGGGGATAAACACGACCGTACCCTCCGACACCTCGAACGACTCCGTACCGATCGTGACGCGGGCGCGACCGCGAAGCACGTACTGCTCGTGTTCCACGGTGTTGGTGTGGAGCGGCATCCCGCCGCCGTCCCCCATGCTGAACCGTCGCATCGCGAAATGGGGCGCGCCGTCGGCGGCGCCCAGCAACGTCTGGGTGGTCGTAGCCGTTCCCGCACCGACGACAGTTGCGTCGACGTCGGAGGCTTTCTTGACTGCGTGACCGCTATCGTGACTCATCGGGCGATCCTCTCAGGCTTGTGCCAGACCCTCACGGATCGCGTAACGGGCAAGATCGACACGATCGTGGATGTCCAGCTTGTTCATCGCGTTCTGGGTGTGCATCTCGACGGTCTTGACGCTGACCTTGATCAATGCCGCGATCTCTTTCTTTGACATCCCACGTGCGATGTAACGGACCGTCTCCAACTCTCTTTGAGTCAAGGTACTTGCCTTCGTCCGTGTTCCATCGCCCAGGGACATCCCCGTCTCGTCGATCACCAGCCGTTCCTGGACTCGCGGGGAGAAGTACGCCATCCCTGACGCGGCCAGGCGAATGGCCTTCAGGACGATCTCCGGCGGCTCGTCCTTGGTGATGTAACCGGTACCCTCGGACTCGAGGGCGTCGGAGATGTACCGATCGTTGAAGAAGGCGCTCAGATAGAGAACACGGGTCTCGGGACACTGCTGACGTATCTGCCGCGCCGCACTGAAGCAGTGGGTCCCCGGCATGTCGATATCCATCAAGACGATATCCGGCTGCGACTCTCCCGCACGAACGATGGCGTCGTCACCGTTTGAAGCGGTTCCGACAATCTGGATATCTTGTTCGCGGGAGAGACGATCAACGAGCATTTCACGGACGAGCGAATGGTCGTCCACAAGCAACACGGCGATCGACTGTGTCATCGAGCTTGCCTCCTGCGTTGTTGACTCAGAGCCCCCGAACCATGACCCGATCTGGGAAATCGGGTGTCGCCACAAGAGAGTAGCACGCCGGAGTGGGGCGCTGCCCCGGGGCCCAATTCCGAGAAACTCGGGCTGTATTTGCCTGCTAGCCGTTTCCGGCGCAATAGTTAAACGAGGCCCTGAGGTGCCGTCGATCCGACGAGGATTCATGAGACTCCGCGTACTGACCTACAACATCCATCGGGCGATCGGCATGGACCGACGGTTTCGCCCGGAACGGATCGTACGCATCGTCGCGCACCATGACCCGGATGTGGTTCTGCTGCAGGAAGTCGACTGCGGCGTCCCACGCTCCAGAGAGATGGACATGGCACGGGAGCTGGCGGTCTCGTTGCGCTTTCCACACTACGTCGTCGGGCACAATCACGTTCTACGAAAGGGCCGCTACGGCAACGCGACCCTCAGTCGCCATCCCATCGAGCATGAACGGAACATTGACCTGACGGTCGGGGCGAAGAAGAAGCGTGGCTGCCAACATACCCGCATCCGGATGGACGGCGACGACGGGATCCCCCGACACGTGGACGTGTTCAACCTTCATCTCGGGTTATCGGCTCGTGAGCGTACACACCAGCTCGGGCTTCTTGCCGAGTCCGGCGAGTTCGCGGCCGTCGGCCACGATGGTGCGTGCCTCGTCGGTGGAGACTTCAACGATTGGCGGTCGCTCCTGCATCCCGTCCTGACCGGCAAGATGGCCATGGCCTCCGCGACGAGTCGGGCGGACGCTCCCTCCAGAGCCGTGGCGACCTATCCGTCGTTTTCTCCGACCGGGGGGCTCGACCGCATTTACTTTCGTGGGCCGCTGAAGTCCGTCTCGGTGACCCGCTGTCCCCTGCCGATCTCCCGTATCGCCAGCGATCACCTGCCGATCCTCGCCGATTTCCACCTGGACTGATCGCCGCGCCCGCTGCGGTGGGCTACACTGAGCTGCGGCGATCGGGAGTGATTCATGGGTCTTTCGGTGAGAATTCGTGCGGCCTGCCTATCGGCCGCCCTCCTGGCGATTCTGGGCTGTGGGGGGACCGAAGACGCTCCCGCCGGGTCCCAATCGACGCCGAGCGTCACCCGGTCGGCGGTCTTCGAGCGCGGTCCGTTCGAGCGATCCCTCCTCCTCACCGGGGAACTCGAGGCCGTTCGCTCCATCGAGGTCAAGTCGCCACAGACCGCCATGTTCCAGTTACGCATTCTGTTCATGGCGGACGAGGGCTCCACGGTCGAACCGGGGGATCCACTGATCGGATTCGACGACTCGTCACTGGCCGATCGTGTGCGTGTCCTCGAGGCAGAGATCCTCAACGCCGAGATCGCCATCCTCTCGTCGCACAACCAGCTGGCCAGCCAGCTGAAAGACCTCGAGATCGAGTTGGCGGAGAAGCAGTTCGAGCGCGATCGCGCGGCGCTGCTGGCGTCGATCGACCCGGAGGTGCTCTCGCGAAAAGAGTACAGCGAGCGGCAGTTGGCGTTCTCGAAGGCCGAGGAGTCGCTGGCCGAGACGCAAGAGCGATTGGCGTTGACGCAGGGACGCGGAACCACCCAGGCCGAGGTCCTGAGAATCGATCGCGAGAAGAAGAAGAAAGATCTGCGGACCGCCCGCAGTGATCTGTCCCTTCTGACGATTCAGGCGCCGGCAGCCGGGCTGGTCGTCTTCGCCACCCGGGACAGGACGACGACGAAGCACCAGGAGGGCGATTCCTGCTGGCCGGGCCAGGTCCTGGTGAGTCTGCCGGACCTGAGCGAGATGAAGGCGGTCTTTCTGGTCAACGAGGTCGATGCCCCGCAACTGGAAGTCGGGATGCCGATCGAGATCGACCTCGACGCTTTCCCCGGCCAAACGGTTTCCGGACAGATCGAACATATCCCCTCGATGGCCGTGCGTCGCAGTGACAGTTCGAAGATCGCCATCTTCCGCGTCGAGGCGACTCTCTCGGAGACCTGGAGTGACGGGATGATGAAGCCCGGCATGTCGGCCAGAGGCCGGGTCGTGCTCGATCGACATGCCGACGCTCCACTCGTCGCTCGTGGCTCGGTCGCGAGCGATGGAGAGACGTACTGGCTCTTCACGGCCTCGGGAAGAACGACGATCGATCCGATCGCACGCAATTCGACCCACTACCTGCTGACGGAGGATGCGTGGTCCCAGCTCACCGTCACGGCGCCTGAGGCCGGCGGAGCGACCGGCGTGAAGGATGCGGCGCCATGAGTCGCCGAAGCGCTCGCTATCTTGGTTTCACCGCCCTTGCGATCGTCATCCTCGTGGTCGTCGTCCTCGGGTCAAGGTCGAGCGAAGGTTCGCGATGGGCGCGGGTGGAGCGTGGTGACCTACCGCTCGTCGTCGAGGCGCCCGGGAAACTCGAGTCCAAGATCCATATCGAGATCGGACCCCCATCGGTGAGGGATGTCTGGCGGTACAACTTGACCTGGATGATTCCGGAAGGAAGCTGGGTCAAGGAAGGCGACGTCGTCGCTCGATTCGATGCGACGGATCTGGAAGATCGGCTGCGAATCGAGCGGGCGACGCTCGAGACCACACGACAGACAAAGGACAAGGAGCAACGGAACCTCGACGTCGCGCTGAGGGAATTGCGTCTTGACCTCGTTCGCGCCGAGGGCGAACTGAAACTGGTGGATCTCGATCTCTCAGTTCCGGAGAGCCTTGTCTCTTCTCTTGAAGTCCGCGAGAACGAGTTGCGAAGAGATCTGGCCCGGCGTCGCGTCGGGTTTCTGCAGGAGAAGATCGGCTTCGAACAGGAGTGGGTACGTTCATCCCTTCAGTTGCTCGACGCCAAACAGAAATTCAGCGAGGACCGCATCGCCTACTACGAGGAGGTCAGAGACAAATTCAACATCCCCTCCCCGGTCGGTGGCCTCGTCGTCTACATCCCTAAGCGGAACGGGGACCGCTGGGAGGTAGGCGAGGCCGTCTGGATGTTGGCCAAGATCATTCGTGTGGCTGACGTATCGACTCTCCAGGTCGAGTCCACCGTCCTCGAAGCAGATGCGGCCGCCGTCGCGCCCGGGCAGCCTGCTGAGATCAAGATCGACGCGATTCCCGGGATGGTCCTCTCCACCAGTGTCGGCAGCATCGGCAAGATCGTTCGAGAGCGCTCCATTCAGGATCGCAGCAAGATCTTCGATGCCATCCTCCCATTGCATGAGATCGACACCGAAGTCTTGCGACCCGGAATGGGCGTGACCGTTCGAGTCGAGACCCGTCGCGTCGTGGGACAACTCACGATTCCTCTTGCGGCGGTCCGCAAGGACGCGGATGGAACGTGGGTCGCCGTCGCACGATCGGGAGGCACCCGAAGGCAATCGATCGTTCTCGGCGAACGAGGCGCCGAGCGGGTCATCGTTCGCGAGGGCCTGAAGGAAGGCGATCGATTGCAATTGCCGGAACGCTCATGAATCTACGCTGCGCAGGTCTCCTGACCCTCGGGCTGCTGTTGATCGCCGGATGTGGCGATCCTCCCGTCGACGACACCGTCCTCATCGTGGCGGAGACGACGTCTATCCACCTGTACGTCCCGGCAGACGGCTATCTCGAAGCCACGGATGCTTCGCCGATCGCGGTCCCGCGAGTTCCGACCGGCGCGCTGCAGGTCAAGGATCTGGCGCGGGAGGGTACGTTGGTCAAGAAGGGCGATGTCGTCGTCACCTTCGACGACACGAAACTGAATATCGACCTGGAAAACCATCGGGCGTCGTTCGCGTCATCCGAGCAACGGCTGACGGGAAACGATCTCAACGCGGAAATCGCCGAGGGGACCCTGAGCGTGATGCGTGAGGTCGCAGAGCTCGAGCGCGACAACGTCTCTGCGTTTCAGATCGTGGACACGACGATCTACAGCAAGCAGGAGATGCTTGAAGACGAGGTTCGACTCGATGACGCCGAGGAGACGATCGTGTTTGCCGATGCAAGCATCCAGCTCCGGGGTGAGTTTTACGAGATCGAGGAACGGATCCTCGATGTGGAGAAAGAGCAGGTAAGCGGCAACATCAGCCGTGTCGAGACCAGTCTTGGCAACATGGTACTTCGCTCCCCGCTCTCGGGTCTGGTGCTCTATCGAAAGAACTGGCGAGGAGCCTCGGTCGGTGTGGGCGACTCGCTGTTCTCGGGAAATGTCATCATGTCGATCGTCGATCCGGACAGTGCCGCATTGACGGCATTCGTTGCGGAGCGTGACGCCGCCCGCATAGAGAAGGGTGCCGACGCAGAGGTACGCATCGACGCCCGCCCCGGACACGTGTTCGCAGGTAAGGTGGACCACGTCGCCGAGCTCTCCCGTCCCATCGAGCGAGGGTCTCCCGTCAAGTTCACGGAAATACGCGTCGCCCTGACCGACGTCCCCGCAGGTCTTCTGAAGCCCGGGATGAAGGGAACCGCGCAAGTCTCGGCCGGCCGCGTCGAGGATCGCATCGTCGTCCCGCGCGCGGCATTGCGCGGAGAGGGTGAACAACAGTTTGTCGTGGTAGCGGAGAACGGCCAATTTGTGCGTCGACCCGTGGTTCCCGGGACCGGTGATCGCGTTCGAGTGGTGATCGACGAGGGACTGGCCGCCGGCGAGCGCGTCGTCCTCGGTGATGTCGAACTCGCCCGCGACTCCGAGGATGCCTCCTCTTCGCCGGACGCAGGTTAGGGGGCCCGGCGAATGCACTTCCTCGAGTACCTGCGGACCGCAGGCGGAAACCTCGTCAGGCAGAAACTGCGTTCACTCCTGACCATGCTCGGGATGATCTTTGGCGTGGGTGCGGTAATTTCCATGTTGTCGATCGGGGCAGGTGCACAGGCCGAGGCCCTCGAGATGATCGACGCGATGGGCCTCCGGAACATCCTCATTCGCGAGAAGGCGGTCGACAACGAGGATCTATTCACGATCCGAGAGCGTAGTCAGGGCCTGAAGCGAACCGACATCGACAACATGCGGATGGTCGCCCGGGACATTACGCTTGCAAGCGCCCAGAAGAGAATCCGAGTCGATCGGGTCCTCTCGCCCCATGGCCGCAGCGAGGGGGCGGTTCTTGGAGTCGGCCGCAATTACTTCGAACTCTCGAACCTCTCGATCTCTCGGGGCACTCTCTTCGATGCCGATGAATCGGACGGCTTCCAGCGTGTCTGCGTCCTCGGGGATCGCGCTCGCGAGGAGCTGTTTGCCTTCGAGGACCCGATCGGCCGACCCGTAAAGATCAGCGATACGTGGTTTACGGTCGTCGGACTGCTCGCCCCGCAGATCCTCGCCAAGGACTCGTTCCAGGGTGTCGATCTCGACAGTGCGGACAACTCGGTCTTCATTCCCATCAGCACGGCTCTCAAGATGTACGAGCTTTCCACACTCTCGAGCGAACTCGACGAGATCGTGTTGCAGGTCGCCCACGGCGCATCGATCGAAAGCACCACCCGGATCATCGATGAGGTGCTTGAGGATCTCCATGGCGGCGAACGTGATTTCACGATCATCGTCCCGCAAGACCTTCTGGATCAGAGCCGCAGGACGCGACGGATCTTCAACATCGTCATGGGTGGGATCGCCGGGATCTCGTTGCTGGTCGGTGGGATCGGGATCATGAATATCATGATGGCCAGCGTTCTGGAGCGAACTCGGGAGATTGGCGTTCGCCGTGCCATCGGCGCTCGACGGCGCGACATCCTCTCGCAGTTCCTGTTTGAGGCGGTCCTCATCTCGTTGCTCGGCGGCATGCTGGGCGTGATCCTGGGGATCAGCATCGCTCAGGGCGTCTCCGCGTTATCGGACTGGTCCACGGTCGTGACCGGATTCTCGATCCTGCTGTCCTTCAGCTTCTCCGTCACGGTCGGGATCGTGTTCGGGACCTACCCGGCGGTCAATGCGGCCCGGCTGAACCCTATCGACGCGCTTGGCTACGAATAGCTGCGTTTTTGTCGCGGGCATTTTTTTTCCGGATTCGTCCGCTCCATGCGCGGTATATAAACGTTCGATAGCTCCTGGGGGGGTGAGATCATGGGACGATCAGCGTTTGTCGTCGCGGCTTGGTCAGTGTTCGCGCTGGCCTTCGTGGCTCTTGTGTCTCCCGCGTTGGCTCAGACCTACGTCGAAGACGCCGCGGCGACGAAATTCAATTTTGTCTCCGACTATGGCCCCACATTCCCGGCGCTCGCATCGACCGGCGCCGACCTGCTGCAGCGAAACATGGGGACGGGTCTGGCCGTCGGCGATGTGGATGGCGACGGCGATCTGGACGTCCTCATGCTCGACCAGCTCGGTCGCACCAACCGCCTGTTCGTCAACGAGTTGGACGTCGGTGCGAAGCGTTTCAAGGACGAGACCGTCAGTTCGGGGCTGGGAGATACGGGCCTCTCGCGGGTCGCTCAATTTGCCGACCTCGACAACGACGGCGATGTCGACCTGGTCCTCGTCAACGACGACGACGGCAGCGGTAGTTACCCGACAAGCAAGATCTACCGAAACGACGGCACCGGAGTCTTTACCGACGTCACGGCCGGTTCGGGGTTCGACCCGGTCGGTTATTTTCGATGCGGTTTATCGATCGCCGACTTCGACGGCGATGGCCTCCTCGATCTCTACGTTCCGGCCTGGACCCGCGAGGTCGGCTCCGGCTCCCCGGAGTTTGACGCGTGGAACCGTGTCTACCTGAACCTTGGGAGTTTGCAGTTCGAGGACGTGACCGCGACCAACATTCCGCTGTTCGCGCGGGACAGTTTCGGGGCGGTCATCGCCAATTTTGACGGAAACCTCGATCCGGACATCTTCGTCGCCGTCGATCATACGGCCGACGCCTACTACAACAACGTCGGGGGGCGCTTCTTCGATCGGTCGATGGCGGTCGGGGCGACTCACACCGGAAACGACATGGGTCTTGCGGTCGGAGACATCGACAACGACCTGGACCTCGATGTCTTCGCCAGCAATATTACGGACCCGGATCTCTATTTCGGCACCACCCAGTTCAATGCCATGAACGTCAACGAGTTCGCGGCCACCGGGACCGTCTATTTCAACGACGAGGCCGGCGCGCGGGGCGTCGCCGACACCTACTGGGGGTGGGGCGCGGACTTCACGGATGCGGACAACGACGGTGACCTGGACCTCGTCGTCGTGTCGGGCTTCCAGCAGTTCATCGCTCTTGTCGGCCTACCCAACTCGGCACTCCTGGACACCCCGTCCGTCTTCTTCCGCAACAACGGGTCGGGTCAGTTCACCCGGGACGACGGCGTGGGTCTCCTGGCACCGGATGATTCCAGAGCGTTGATCGCGTTCGACTACGACCGGGACGGTGACGAGGATCTCGTCGTCGGCAACCTGCTCGATCCCTCAAGGCTGTACGAGAACACGAGCGGACAGTCCAACAACTACCTGTCCGTCCGGCTCGTTCAGCGTCCGGGATTGAATCGTGACGGCGTGGGAGCGCGCCTGCTGGCCACCATCGGTGGGACCACCCATCGTCGCGACATCGTTTCCGGCGAGAGCTATCTCTCGGGCAATGCAGCGGAGGCGCACTTCGGCCTCGGCTCGTCATCGACGGTCTCTCCGCTGGTCATCCGCTGGACCGACGGGACGGAGAGCACACTCCTGAATGTCGCCGCCAACCAACTTCTGACGGTCTCCCAGGGTGGCGTCGATGGAGATCTCGACGGCGTCGGCGACGCCGTCGACTGCGCGGTGGCGGATCCCGCCATCTGGAGTCAGCCGCCGGAGCCCGTGAAACTGCGAGTCGAGTCTGCGTCACCGACCGGGTTTGCCTGGCGGCAGCCCGTCGATTCCGGAACGACGACCCCGACCTACGACCTGCTTCGCTCCGGCAGCGCGACGGACTGGAGTGGGTCGACCTGTGTCGAGGACGGGACCTCCGCCATCACGGCAAGCGACGGTTCCGTTCCCGCTTCGATCTACTACTACCTGGTCCGGATTCGATCGACCTGCGGATCCCTGGTCGGGCCGGCAACAGCCGGCTCCAGGGTGGTTCCGGCCTGTAGCTAGTCGTCCGACTCGGCCCCTGCGGAGGAACCGGTCCGTCGTGCGGACGCCGAACCCTGCGGCGGGTACTCGGCGGATCCGTCGAGGGCGTCGACCATCGATTCGCTCAGATCGGGGAACGGCAGCTCACTGCGGTCCCGCCACGCGGCGACGGTTTGTTCCGCAGCCGCCGTGCGCTCGCCATCCAGTCCGTCGTCTCGACCGAGATAAAGGGTCTGCGACGGGAAAGCGAAGCCCGTCCCACTCTGATTGACGACGTCGATGAAGCGCAGATAGATATCCTCACGGATCGCAAGAAACTCTGCATAGTCCGTCGTCTTGACGTAGGTCAGGACGTCGATATCCAGCGAACTGGCGCCGAACCCGGCAAAGCGAACGCGGGCGGGGTCGTTGGTCACCTGCGGATGGGACACCAACACCTTCCGCAGCTCGGCAAGCACCCATCGCATCTGGTCGGGCGACGTCCCGTAGAGTAACCCCAACGTGGTGCTCAGCTTGATCCGATCCCGCGCGGCGAAGTTCTCCAGATGCAGCTCGGAGAAAGACGAATTGGGGACGGACACCCGGGTACGATCGAGCGTCCTGATCCGTGTCGAACGCAGACCGATCTCCTCAACCGTTCCCGTACGGCCATCACCGAATCGACAGTAGTCCCCGACCCTGATCGGCTGATCCGCGAGGATCGTCACACCGCCGAATAGATTTTCGATCGTCTTCTGGGCGGCCAGGGCCACGGCAAGGCCACCCACTCCAAGACCCGCAAGTAGGCCGGTAATCTCGAAGCCGAGATTCTGAATGACACCGATGAACGCCAACGCGATGACGAACGTCTTGACGACCCGTCGCCCCATCGGGAGCGCGGCAATTGCGGAGCGGCGCTGTTGTCGTGCCAGACGCCGACGAACCATGATCTCTGCGATGTCGACGATACGGAGAGCGATCCAGGCGATAGCCAGCAGCGCCAACGCCTTGGCGATACTGGTCACGGTCGCCTGCGCCGGCACCTTCAGCCGAAGAAACAGATTGCTCCCCAGCACCAACAGGCCCGCGGCGGTCAGCAGTCGCACGGGCGCCATCAGGCGCTCCGCCATCTGATCATCGAGGTCGGTCGCGGTCCTGGAGGTCAGCAGGCGCACGAACACCGCGACGATACGGACTCCCAACCAGGCGACGACCCAGGCCAGCAGGACAAGAATCAGCAGCCCGCCCCACTGCCAGAGTTCGATCTCCAGAATCTGCATCTCGAACATGAACGGTGGCAGGACCTCCGCCAGCGGACCGTCGCCATGAGAGTCGTAGAGACTCGGAACGCGCTCTACCGTACTGCGGGCAAACTTCCAGGTCTGCCCACCGCTGTCCAGCGGGATCCGTTGCAGGAAGAACTCGACATCACCTTCGCCACGAAGGCGCTCCAGGTCCGGCGGAAGACCGTCCTCCAGATCGCCCGTCGGCTGATCCGAGATCTGCTCGTAGTGGATCCAGAGGACACGATCGAGAACCGACTTGAGTCGCCGCGCCAGCTTCGGCCCGTTCGCGTCGGGTTGGGAGCGGAGATCGAGCATCGTCGCCGCACGCTCGTAGTCCCCTGTCCGCGCCGCGTCGATGTACGTGCGCACCGCCGAGACCGGCGTTCCGCCGTCATCTTCCCCTGCAGCCGGCGGCGATACCGGCGGCTCGGTGGATGCAATCAACGGGAGTGTGGCGGCGAACAGCAACCCGACAACGAGCCCGCAGGCGATTCGACGCATCATGAACTCCCCGGGACTCGTCGACTCCAACGATCGGCGATGGACTCCAGTCGGGCCAGGTACTCGTCCGCGAACTGAAAGTCCTCGCGTTCGATCAGGTCACGTGTCCGCCTCAATGACGTGGTCGGGTCCACGCCCTGAGGGTTGTAGCCACGTTGATCCGACTGATCGATGATCAATAACGCATAGAACGACACCAGCGCCTCGGTCCGCGGCGAGCGGCGCTGCAGGAGGCTGCGACCGCCGAAAGTTTGAAAGACGTACGCCGCGTACGAGTAAAGCGACTCATCGGTCAGCGATGTCTTTCCGGACCGTACGCACGTTTCACGGCTGGCGGCCCAACGCCAGAGCGTCATCGACAACGGCTCGATCAGATACGCCTCCTCGCGTAGAACCCGTCGTGTGGCGGTCAGCGACTTGCCCTCGACACTACGTGAGAGATGGAAGATATTCGCCAGCAGCTGGGCGTGACGCTTGATCTCCCCTTCCGAATCCGGTGGATGGGCGGCCAACGACTCGGCGACCTCCTCGAGGAGCCCGCAGCTGCCACCCACCCTTCGGTCGTCGCCGCGGTACGACCGACGGTCGATCACGGCGCAGACTCTGGAGAGATCCAGGTCGATCTCGGCACATGCGGTGGGTTCGTCGAAGTCATCGGGCCAGCGCGGTTCGTGCCCCAGGAGTGTCTCCCAGTGGCTGACCCGGTTCGCCGCCTCCGCCTCCAGCGCCTCGCCGGCCGAGGCATCGACGGTGGTTTCTCCGGCATCTGCGCCTTCCGCCTGGTCGGGGGGCGCGGTCGGCCACCACACGAACGCGGCGACGGCGATCCCGATAACGAGGGCTGCCACCCAGAGGACGGGAACAAGGGAAGACGAAGCGCGTGGTTCCATGATTCCAAGGCTATCAGGCAATCGGGACCCGATACCATCCGATTTGCGGCCACCTCACCCGAAATGGGGTCGGATGGCGTCGAGAATCCCCGCTTTGGCGGCCCACGACGGGAACGTTTCTTGCTCTCCGTCGTTGGGATAGGATCGTCAACAGGCGGACCTCCCGAGGGACGGTCACGCGGGGGAATCACATGGAAAAGCTCCGGCGGCTCGGCGTCGCACTCGTCGTGCTCATCGCGTGCGTTCTCTGCCTGTCCGATGGCATCACCCGGGCCGAGGAGACCCTCACCGTCCAGGGCCGGGTCACCGACCGCGATGGCCAACCCATCGCCGAGGCTTCGGTCGAACTCCGACCGATCCGCTCGAGCCTGGCCCGCCTCTCGTCCACCGATGACCGCGACGACGCGGCCGCGCGAACACGAAGCGATGAGGGCGGCTGGTTCCGTCTCGAGGCTCCGGCACCGGGGATGTGGGGCGTCGAGATCCACGCAGCCGGTTTTGTCAGCCGTGAAGCCCTGCTTCAGCCACTGGTCGAACCGATCAACCTTCCCGACGTGCGTCTTCGCCAGGAGCGTGCGCTGTCGGTCCTGATCGTCGATGACGGCGGCACCGCGGTCCCCTCGGCGCGGGTCATCGCCCACCCGGAACGATCGCGGTTTGGCGGGAGTCTCTGGAGACGACCTCTCAGGGAGTGCACGACCGACGACAGCGGTCGTTGTCGTCTTCCCCGCGACACTCACGAACGAATCAATCTCTCGGCGTCCGACGACTCGGGTCGCTACGCCGAGTTGGAGAGTGTGAGCGGTGCCTCCGCACGGATCGTCGTGCCGACGGGCAAGGCGGTCACCGTCGCCGGACGTACGGCCGAGGGGCAACCACGTCCGGGTATGGTGGCGTCCGTGGGCAGCTGGGCGCATCCGATGGGCGTCACCGATGAAGACGGGCAGCTGTCACTTAACGTGCCCAACGCATCCGAACTGTCCGTCACGCTGGTCGACGATGCCGGCCGGACGGTCTCGAAGACGATCCAGGGCGGCAAGGAGTTCGATAAGGTTGTGACTCTGGCCTTCCCGGAAGCCTCCCGTGCGACCGGTCGGCTCATCGCGTCGGACTCGCGACGGGGTGTCGGCGGGGCCATCGTCTGGGACTCACGAAACCCGAGCCTGTACACCGTCGCCGACGGAAACGGCTCGTTTGCCGTGGACTGTTCGATCGGAGACCGCCTCAACCTCCGTGGCGGCGCGCCGGGCTACCTCCCCTCTCGATCTGCGGACCTGACCGTCGGCGCGTTGGGCCAGCAGCCGCCGACGCTTGTCCTGCAACCGGCAGCTGCCATCGAGGGCAACGTGACAAACGCCGACGGCGACGCCGTTGCCGGCGCAGAGATAACCCTGGAAGAAAAGCACGTCGGGGGTTCGTTCCGGATAGAGATCGGTGGGCCGGAGGTCAAGGCCCGAACGAAGACCCGTGAAGACGGCAGCTACCGATTGAGTCCGATCGATCCGGAACGACGCTGGCAGATCGATGTCGCCGCCGAGGGCTACGCGCCGCTCCGCCACGGGTTGGGAACCCTTCGTCCACGGAAGACCACCCCGTCGGTCGACATCACACTCGAGCCCGGCGCGACCGTGATCGGCCGTCTCGTGGACACGGACGGTATCCCGCTGGATGCCGGAAGCGTCTCCCTGGCGAAGGCCACCCGCGGTGGCGGCGGACCGATGATGGTGATGGAGCCCGGTGACGGGAAGACCGCGGCGGAATCCGAATCGGACCTCGAGGGATCGTTCCAGTTGACCGGGATCCCCACGGGGAAGTTTGACCTCAAGGCATCGCGACCCGGTTTTGCCTCGCGAGACCTCCCCGGACTGGAGGTTCTCGAAACCGGCGAACAGATCGATGTCGGCGACTTCATCCTCGAACCCGGCGAGACGATCCAGGGTCGGGTGATCGACTCCGACGGTGTCGCCGTCGAGGGGGCCACGATCGCGGTCGGAGGTGGCGGGATGCGGATGATGATCGGCGGCCCCGGTGACTTCGAAGAACAGGAACCCGATGCCATCACCGACGTCAACGGCTGGTTTTCGGCGGAGGACCTGAACCCGAAGTCCAGCCCCGCGCTAACGGTCTCGCGGGCCGGGTTCATCACCCATTCGAGCGGCAGCAACCCGCTTCCACAGGTCGAGCCCCTGGAGATCACTCTGGAGCCTTCATCGGATATCGGCGGGAAGATCGTCGATGACAACGACGAGGCGATCCCCGGCGCAACGGTCAATCTGTCGCGAACGAGAACGATGCAGATGGGTGGCAACACCATGATGATGCAGATGATGATGGACACGACCACCGATTCAGCCGGTGAGTTCCTGTTCGAGAACGAAGAGCCGGGCACCGTCTCGATCTCGTCTTCGTCCGCGGGTTTTCAGGAGGCCAAGCGAGACAACCTCGAAGTCCCCAAGGGTGAGGACCTGCTCGACATCAAGTTGACCCTGACGCCCGGGGCCATCCTCCAGGGCAAGGTCATGACACCCGACGGCCGACCGGCAATCGGAGCAGAGGTCAAGAAGGTCGGCAGCGACGACGAGCGTCGCTTCATGCCGGGGAATCCCGTCGATGGAAGTGGAAGTTACCGTCTCGAGGGTCTGACATCCGGCACGATCTCCGTCGAGGCCACAAGCCCCGACTATCCACGAGTCGTCCGTGACATCCAGCTGGAAGACGGTCTCAACACGCTGGACCTCGAGTTTCAGGGTGGGCAGGGCGTCCGCGGCGAGGTCATCGACGACAGTGGCAAGCCGATCCCCGACGCGTCCGTTCGTCTTGCGACACTCGGGAGCTTCTGGGGCGGCCCCGAGACGTTGAGCGACGGCTCCGGTCGATTCGAACTGCCGGGCGTTCAGTCCGGCGAATACCGTTTGTTCGTCAGCGCCGAAGGTTATGCACCGGAGCCCGGCGGGCAGACAATCGTGGTCGAAGAGCAACCGATCGACGGCATTCAGGTTGTGTTGGATGCCGGCGCTCTCATCGAGGGGCGGATCGTCGGTGTCGCCGAAGCGGACCTACCACGGGTCTCTGTCCGGGCGGAGGGAACCGGCTTCGGCGGTTTCGGTGGCAACGCCGTTGACTACGAGGGTCGGTTTCGCCTGGAGCATCTTGCTCCGGGGACCTACGACGTCGTCGCCAAGCTCTCTCAGAGCGGGCGCCAGGCGCGCGAGCGGGTTGTGCTCGAACCGGGACAACCCTCGGCGCAGGTCGAGCTGGTGTTCGGCGGCGGCCTGACACTCTCGGGGCAGGCGCTGCAGTCCGACGTCCCGATTCGTAACGCCTCGATCTACGTCAGCTCACAGGGGACCAACACGGATGGTGACGGCCCCACCGACGCCGAGGGCCGCTTCTCGATCGACGGCCTCGAGGCCGGTGTCTACCGCGTCCAACTTCAGGACTTCCGTAGCGGATTGAGTTACAGCGAAGAGGTGGAGGTCACCTCCAATCGCGAAATCACGCTGAACGTTCCGAGCGGTGAGATCGTCGGACGTGTCACCGACGGCGGCGATCGCCGTGCGCTCGCTGGTGTAACGGTGACGCTCGAGGCTCCGGACGATGCCGGCCGATCCCCGTTCGCCAGCCACACCGCGACCAGCGATATCGACGGCAAATTCAGAGTTCTGGATGTCGGGGACGGCAACTGGACGCTACACGCACGCAAGAAGGGCTACAGCGCCCAGCAACAACAGGTCCAGGTTCAGTCGGGGCGCGGCCCCGAGAACCTTCGGCTGACGATGGATCCGACCGAGGGCATGACGCTCGAGACCCGTCTTCCCAACGGTCGGCCACCGGCCGAGGTCGACGTCGCCGTCATGACACCGTCCGGTGTCGCGCTCGTCCGAGACACCCTGGCAACCGGCGAGAACGGACGGGTACGTCTGACGACGGTGCCTCCCGGCGAGTGGGATGCGCTCGTTCAGGCGGGTGGCTCGGCCACGACCCGGGTACGGGCCCAATCGTCCGGCGCGACGACCGCCGTCAGCCTTCAACCGGCCTGCGAACTGGAAGTGGTAATCCCCGAACTGGGGCCCGGCGGGGCTCCGGCGACGATGACGATCACGGACAGCCGGGGACAGCCCTATCGAGCCCTCGGCTGGGGTGCCCAGCCGAGATCGGAATGGACGCTGTACTCCGGTCGAGGACGCCTGCGTCAGCTACCACCCGGCAGCTGGACGGTGCAGGTGCGCTCCGGCGACTCCAGCTGGCAGGGACAGGCAACGACCACGCCCGGGCAGCCGACGACGCTCACTCTCGAGTGACGTCGTCGCCCTCCCGGGGGCCAGGCCGAAGAACCGACAGGTAGTCGCGAAATTCTTGCCGAGCCGCGATAAACTCGGCTCGGTCCAGTTGTAGTTCGGCGCTGATCTGCTTGATGGTCTGATCCTCGACGGTCGACACGTCGTGGTCGGCGGCAGAGATGGCGAACAGGCTCCGCAGCAGGGCACGTTTCTGACTCAGGTTGGCAAGTCGGTTGAACTCACGAGTGACGACGAAGTTCTCGGTTCCACCGAACAGGAGGTTCTGCGTCTTGGCCATCTGCACGACGACGATCGCCTGTCGTTCATCGAGCCCGGCATGCTCGATCAGCATACGCTCCATTCCCGAGGACTCGTCGGAGCAGATCTCTCGATCCGCGTACGCCACACGGGAAAGGATGTACGCGAATGCCGCCGTGAATCGGGCACGGTCCGGATCCATCTCGTCGAGCTGGGCCACGATCTTGCGGACGGAATCGGTCTCTGGGCCGGTGTCCGGCGTTTCGCTCTTTCCGAGCCCCAGAAAATTCAGAATCGACATCGGACATTCTCCTTCGCCGACGATCCGGCATGCCGGCTGGGCGTGACTCGATGGATCGTCGCGCCGGCATCCTCGCACATCTGACGTCGCTGCCGACAACCGTCGACGGTCGACCCGACACCCAGTCGTTCCTTACGTGGCTCCGGCGATCCGGTTTCGCGTCGTGGCAGATCCTACCTGTGGGGCCGGTCCACCACCATCGATCCCCCTATGCGTCCCCGTCGTCGTTTGCGGGAGATCTCTCCCTCATCGATCGACGAGACGATCGGCCTCCGGGTCCGCGACGACTGGCGCAATTCGCCAGGTCGACCCAGCAACGCCCGTGGCTTGAGGATTGGGTGCTCTACGCGGCGTTGCGTGGAAAGCTGCGACGACCCTGGTACCGCTGGCCCGTCGCCCTGCGTCGCCGACAACCCGCTGCCCTGCGCGATGCGATGGTCTCTCTACGGGACTCCATCGATCTCGAACGTCGCATCCAGTGTCGTTTCGCGGACGGCTGGTCGAGGTTTCGACGTCGCGCAGCTCGGGCTGACATCGAGCTTGTCGGGGATCTCCCCTTCTACCCGGCTCTCGACAGCGCGGACGTCTGGGGGCGGCCGAACCTGTTCCACATGGATGCCGACGGCACGATCGAACTGGAGGCCGGCGTGCCCCCGGACTATTTTTCTCGTCGTGGTCAACGATGGCAGGCCCCCCTCTACCGTTGGGAGGCGGACGATCGCTCGAACGAGTCTCTCTGGCGAGCAAGAATCGATACG
>Ga0224508_10000350_pt1 | contig 45818 bp, 43 predicted proteins | sample SF_Jan12_sed_USG_4_FD_170157 | JGI IMG/M metagenome (GOLD analysis project Ga0224508, IMG submission 170157) | Sediment microbial communities from San Francisco Bay, California, United States - SF_Jan12_sed_USGS_21 | ecosystem: Environmental > Aquatic > Marine > Sediment | place: USA... | reverse complement strand
GACACCGAGACTACGGGTCTCGATGCTATGACGGCCGAGCTTGTCGGGATCTCTTTTGCCGACACGGTGGGCAGCGGTGCCTATGTACCATTTGGCCACGTGTATCCCGGCGCCCCGCGGCAACTCGATCGCAGACTTGTGCTAAACAAACTGAAACCACTGCTCGAGGACCCTGACCAGATCAAGGTCGGCCAAAATCCCAAGTACGACATAATCATCTTCGGCCGCTGCGGTATAGACCTTTTGGGGATGAATTACGACACCATGTTGGAGTCTTATGTGTTTAATAGCACTGCATCGCGCCACGACATGGATAGTCTCGCCTTGAAATATCTCGGCTATAAGACCCTCAAATATGAGGATGTTGCCGGCAAGGGAAAGGGTCAAATAAATTTTAGAGAGGTTGATATCGAGCAGGCGGCGCCTTACGCGGCCGAAGATGCGGACGTGACACTGCGATTACATGAGTGTTTGTGGCCAAAGTTACAGCAGCAACCGAGGCTCCAGAGGCTTTTCCAAGAAATCGAGATGCCACTGGTATCGATTTTGGCGACTATGCAACGCACTGGCGTAAGAATCGACGCCGACATGTTGCGACGTCAAAGCGGTGAGCTCGCGCAGCGTATATTGGAGCTTGAACAAGAAGCCCATAACGTCGCCGGACAGCCCTTTAACTTGGATTCGCCAAAACAAATCCAGGAAATCCTTTACCAAAAGCTCGGTTTACCGGTGCTAAAAAAAACGCCCAAGGGTCAGCCGTCGACGGCCGAAGATGTGCTGCAAGAATTGGCTGAAGACTACCCCCTACCCAGACTTATTCTCGAACATCGCAGCATGAGCAAACTGAGATCCACTTACACGGACAAGTTGCCGGAGATGATCAATGCCGACACCGGCCGGGTTCACACTAGCTACCATCAGGCGGTGGCCGCTACCGGTCGCCTGTCCTCTAGCGATCCTAACTTGCAAAACATTCCCGTGCGCACGGCGGAGGGGCGGCGCATCCGCCAGGCGTTTATCTGTGATACGGGCTTTAGCGTGCTATCGGCTGATTACTCTCAGATTGAGCTACGCATTATGGCGCACCTGTCCGGCGATGCCGGTTTGCAGCACGCCTTCGCCCAAGGTGTCGATGTGCATCGTGCCACCGCCGCCGAGGTTTTCGATGTTGAGCTGGACTCTGTTACAGATGAGCAGCGACGTAATGCTAAGGCGATCAACTTCGGTCTGATCTATGGTATGTCTGCGTTCGGATTGGCGCGTCAACTAAAAATCGATCGCACTACCGCGCAGGAGTATGTCAATCTTTACTTCACACGCTACCCAGGTGTCAAAGACTTTATGGACCGAATGCGGGCGCAAGCGCGTGAACAGGGTTTCGTCGAAACCGTATTCGGTCGACGGCTGTACGCACAAGACATCAATGCCAGCAACCAGGCGCGCCGACAATATGCGGAACGCGCTGCCATTAATGCGCCCATGCAGGGTACGGCCGCCGACTTCATCAAACTGGCAATGCTCGCGGTGCATGATTGGATCAACAGCAGTGCCGCCAATGTCAAAATGATCATGCAAGTTCACGACGAGCTCGTGTTCGAGGTGGCGGAAGCGGACATTGATCTCGCGACGGACAACATCCGTCATTGCATGAGTGGCGTCGCGAAGTTGTCGGTGCCGCTGGTGGTCGATATCGGGGTGGGTCGTAACTGGGGCGAGGCGCATTGATAATCTTATAATAATCACTAACTTATAGAGAACACTGAACTTTTTACTTCTACTCGGGTCTACAAAAACAGACGGCCTGCGGGTCGTCCTACCCGCTCCTCCTCCCTGAGCGGGTAACTCCTGGAATGTCTCCTTAGATTGTTTCCAGGAATCGTTACGCCCCGGGCTTTCTCCCCTTGTCGCCGGGGCGCTTTTTTTGTTCAGTGTTCAAACCAAGCCAATCTACCATCAACGCTTGCACCTGCTCGACGCCCCGGCGTTTAGTTGCTGAGAACAATTGTACCGACACATATGGACCGAATTCTTGTAACGCTGTTTCAATCTCCTGCAAGGTAGCCGCGGCGCATCCGCGTGAGAGTTTGTCGCACTTGGTTAGCAGTACGTGCACAGGCATCGCCGTTTGTTGGCACCATCGTAGGAATTGCGAATCATCCGCCCGCAAAGGATGGCGCACATCCGTGACAAACACGAGGCCACGCAATGACCGGCGTTCCTCCAAGTAACGATTCAGCAGACGCTGCCATTGCTGTTTAACCGTACCGGGAACGCGTGCATAACCGAACCCAGGCAGATCGACAATGCGATGCTGGTCATCCAACACGAACATGTTTATTTCTTGGGTTCGACCCGGGGTCTTGCTCGTGCGTGCGAGCCGCTTGTGTCCGGTGATGGTATTGATGGCGCTCGATTTACCCGCGTTGGAACGTCCGGCGAACGCGACCTCTGAGCCTTGATCCGAGGGCAGCTGCGACATCGATGCTACGCCCTTGCCGAAACGCACATTAATGAGCGGATTCTTCACTGGCTTATAACTGGAAATTGACCGGGGGCCGGGCTGTTGGTATATAACGTCGTCACGAAGGATTTACCGCCCGCGGTTGATGCCAGACTTGCCATCGTCGCAGGCGTTTTGGTTTCACAATTCCGTACTAAATTAGATGGGTGGTATTTTACCGCGTATCGGGGTCATGACCCGGGCGCCGGGAGAGAAAAACATGGCGAAGAGATCGGTGACCACGGTGCTCGTTTTGTGGCTGTTAGCAGGGGTGGGCGGCGTGCACGCGGCCGGTGACGCCGAGGCCGGCGAGGTCAAATCGGCAGCCTGCGTGGTTTGTCATGGGACTGCTGGCAACAGTATCAGACCGGAATGGCCCAGCCTCGCGGGTCAGGTGCCGGAGTACCTCGTCAAGCAACTCCAGGATTTCAAATCGGGCGCGCGGCAAAATCCGGTCATGGCGAATATCGTGGGGCCGCTGTCAGCGCAGGATATGGAGGACTTGGCTGCCTATTTCGCCAGTCAGACTATGAAAGTAAGTGCCCCGGCTGATATGAAGCAGGCACAGCAGGGTGAGCGACTCTACCGCGGCGGTAACGTGAAGATGCTGGTTTCGGCCTGCATGAGTTGCCATGGGCCCTCAGGACGGGGGATTCCGCCACGTTTCCCAAGAGTATCTGGCCAGCAAGCGGTATACAGCGAAATCCAGCTACTGGCGTTTAAGGCCGGTAAGCGTAGTAACGACAACGAGGTCATGACCCGGATCGCGTTTCGCATGTCAGAGAGCGACATCAAGGCGGTGGCGCATTACATGTCGGGCCTGAAATAACACCGGATCCGCGGGCTTGGCCCGCGACCGCTCATCCCCTAAATTATCCCCAGGGTGCCGCTTGTCGGCGCCCTTGATCGTCGTGCTGTCCCTCAACGTCTATGTTTTGACCCTCGATCGACGTCCCGTCCTCGATAGTTAGCCCTTATATTTCCAATACTTATGGCGTTTTTGCAATCATGGCACGGGAATTGCCTTTACCTTGGGTCAGAGCAGTAAGGCAGCGTCACATTAGCGACGCGTTTTGGAAGAGGACATATCAATGCTTAGTCACATCGTCAATCTGGTAAGTGGATACGAAGCGGACAACGGTAACCGGCCGAATCTGGTGTACATGAATGAGACCCATTACACCTATCTGCGCCAGGAGTTGCCAGGGGTGCGCGACCACAACGATGTTGTCGCCATGCTTGGTATCGATATTGCCTTGAGCGAAGTGGCGGTCCGTCCGCATGTTGCCACCGTGCGGTATACGGAAGAAAACATTCTGGTCAGCTGAGACGAATTCTCCTGTTAGATTAGCGTGTGGGGCGCACGCAAGGGCCGGGCAAGATCCCGGCCCGTTTTTTATCTGGCGTCTGCGAATGCCTTAGCCGCAGCCGCGGTTGTCGCCGCCAGGGTCTCGTCGCCGTGGGCGGCAGACAAGAATCCTGCTTCAAACGCCGATGGCGCCAGATACACACCCTCCGCCAGCATGCCGTGGAAAAAGCGCTTAAAGCGCTCCGTGTCGCAAGCCATCACCTCATCGAATCGCGTGATCAGTGGTTTGTCGGTGAAAAAGACACCGAACATGCCACCCACTGATTGTGTCGTCAAAGCGACCCCAGCCTTATTCGCGGCCGCCCGCAGGCCGTCCGTCAACGCTGTTGTCTTGGCGCTTAGCTGCTGGTAGAAGCCGGGGGCGCAGACCGCCTTAAGGGTGGCCAAGCCGGCGGCCATCGCGATGGGGTTGCCGGACAGCGTACCCGCCTGATAGACCGGACCGTCGGGGGCGATGTGATCCATAATCTCGGCGCGCCCACCAAAGGCCCCGACCGGCATGCCACCACCAACGACTTTGCCGAGTGTGGTCAGGTCAGGGGTGACGCCGAACAAGCTCTGGGCCCCGTTTAGGGCGACCCGGAAACCGGTCATGACTTCATCGAAGATCAATAGGCTACCGCTGTCGTCGCAGAGCTCACGCAGCGCTTGCAAGAAGCCATCCACCGGCGGTACGCAGTTCATATTGCCCGCTACTGGTTCCACGATTACGCAGGCCACCTGGCTACCGATGTCCGCAAGCACACGCTCGGCCTGATCGGGGTTGTTGTACTCCAGGGTCACGGTGTGGCGGACGAAATCGGCGGGTACGCCCGGCGAGGTCGGCACGCCTAGGGTCAGGGCGCCGGAGCCGGCCTTTACTAGCAGGGAGTCGGAGTGGCCATGGTAGCAACCCTCGAATTTGACGATGGTGTCGCGACCGGTGACAGCGCGTGCCAGTCGTATGGCGCTCATGGTGGCCTCGGTGCCAGAATTCACCATTCGCACTTTTTCGATCGATGGCACGAGACGGCAGATCAGATCGGCGAGTTCGACTTCGAGCCGTGTCGGTGCCCCGAAGCCTAGCCCGCGCTCGGCGTATTTCTTGACTGCCTCGATCACGTTTGGATGGGCGTGCCCCAAGATCATTGGGCCCCACGAACCGACGTAGTCGATGTACTTCTTGCCATCTTCGTCCCAAAGATAAGGGCCCTGACCACGACTGAAAAACACCGGTTCACCCCCCACCGCCCTAAACGCCCGCACTGGGGAATTCACGCCGCCGGGGATATGTTGGCAGGCCTTGTTAAATAATGAGCTTGAAGTAGAAGTATTGGTCATGGCTTCTTCCTGTGAACATGGGGGCTACGGTCGACTGAAAAGCAGGGCATAGCGATAGGCCGCCTGACGAATATCGGTCTGCTTGAACACGCCTTGTATAACGGCCAGGCTATCGGCGCCGGCGTTGATTAGGGCGGCACCATTCTCGGGGGTGATACCGCCAATCGCGACCACGGGTATATTGAGCTGTCGCTTGGCAGTTCGTAGCAGTGTCGGCGCCGCGCGTACCGCCTTGGGCTTGGTCGTCGAGCTATAGAAGCTGCCAAACGCGACATAATTGGCGCCCTCGGCCTCCGCCGCCAGGGCCAGCTCGAGCTGGTTGTAGCACGATATGCCGATAATCGCCCGCGACCCCAGGCGTCTTCGGGTCTTGGTCACCGACGGGTCGGTACGGCCCAGGTGGACGCCGGCGGCACCGACATCGGCCGCGAGCTCGGGATCATCGTTAATGATTAGCGGCACGCGCTGGTTTTCACAGAGACGGGCGAGCGCGGTTGCCTGGCGCAGGCGCGATTCACGATCTCCCGCCTTATCGCGGTATTGAATGACGTGGGCGCCGCCGGCGATGGCCAGCGCCACGCTATCGATCAGGCGTGCGGCCTCGATCAAACTCGTGTCCGCTATGACGTACAAACCGGCGAGGGTGGCGCTAGTCGTCATGGGACCGTTTATATTCTCGAGCCCAATAGAGGCGATCGGGCAGAAACTGGCCCATACCGGGGCGGTAGCCCTGCTTGAGGCTCTGCCAGGTGTAGTCAAGCGCCTTGGCGACCGCGCTCACGGGATCCAGTCCATGCGCGAGGCCGGCACTGCAGGCGGCCGCTACCGTACAGCCGGACCCGTGGTAGTTATGGTCCAGCCGCTCGCACTCGAAGGTTTCGAGCAACCGCAGGTGGCCATACAGGCGGTTAATCACTTTTGATGTGTCGTGGGCGCCTGTCGTCAGGACATATTCGCAGCCCAGCGACATCAATTCCTGTGCACACGCATCCGGCGTATCGGCGCCGGGGGCGAGGTTTTGGGCCTCCAGGGTGTTTGGCGTGGCCAGGGTTGCGCGTGGGAGTAACACTGTACGCATTGCCTCGTCTAGCGAATGCTCTGTCAGGGGATCGCCGGTCCCCGCCGCTTGCACTGGATCTACGACCAGCGGAATGCGCGGATAGTCACTAAGGATGCTAACGACCGCACTCAAGATCGTTTTGTTGCCAAGCATGCCGGTTTTGGCGGCGGCTACCGGCATGTCTTCCAACACCGCGCGTGCCTGTGCGATCACGAGTTCGGTGTCTACCGACGCGAACTGCTTGACGCCCACCGTGTCTTGAGCGGTGACTGCGGTAATTACCGGCGCCGCATGACAACCCAGGCTAACGATGGCCTCGATATCAGCTTGCACGCCAGCGCCACCAGTGGGGTCACTGCCGGCAAACACTAGGACGACGGGCGGGTTATGGCTGCTCACTAGTCTCTAAGGGCGCCCAGTACACAGCCTTTGAGCGCTGCAATCAGGAGCGGGTTATCGTTCAAGGCCGGCACGACACGATAATGCGCGACCCCTTGTTGTTTGGCCAGTTCCGCGTACTGGATGCCGAGCTCGTACAGGGTTTCAACATGGTCTGATACAAATGCAATCGGATACACGAGTATCTGTCCTGTGCCGGCCTGTGCCTTTGCCTTTATAACGTCTTCGGTATAAGGCTTTAGCCACTTCAGCGGCCCGACACGACTCTGAAAGCATAGGCTGGTATTGGGCCAATCGAGCGCATCGGCGATGGCCTCATAGGTAGCCACAATATGCTCAGCGTAGGGATCGCCAGCGTCGACGATTTTTTGTGGTAGCCCGTGTGCCGAAAATAACAGTTCGATCATAGCCGGATCCGGATCGGGCAGTTTTTTGGCCTCATTTTCAATCGCTTCGACAATCGCTCGCTGGTAGGCGTCCGACTCATACCAGTGTTCGATGTAAACAGTTTCTGGCCGGTAGCGCTGTCTTGCGCATTCGCGCATGAACTCATTGTAGGAGCTACCACTCGTGGTCAATGAATACTGCGGGTACAGTGGCAACAACACTAACTGCTCATAAGATCTTTGTTTCAGTTCGGTGACCACCTCTTTGGTGAGTGGGTGCCAGTAGCGCATGCACACATAGACGTCATATGCGCCTTCCTCCGCCAATGCCAACTGCAAAGCGATGGCCTGGGCGCGCGTGTTTTCCAACAGCGGCGATTTGCCGCCAATTGCCGCGTAACCCTTACGCGCCTCCGCGGCGCGGCGCCTAGATATCACATACGCAAACAGTTTTTGAGTGACGAAACCTAGCGGAAACTTGAAGATATCGGGATCGGCAAACAGATTAAAAAGAAACGGTCGCACCGAATCCAAGGAATCAGGCCCCCCGAGATTAAATAGGATGACAGCAGTTCGTTCACTCATTCAGTCACGAGCATTAGTGATGCCCACACTAGCTCTAGAGATTCTACCTTCCACCCGGGCCTATTTCACGGATGTAGTGAAAAATGCGACAATCTTTGGCAAGCAAGATCCAGGTACAGAATTTCGATGGAAAGCAATGTATCACCCGATGTTATGAGGACCTATATGTGTGTCGTGTGCGGCTTCGTCTACGACGAGGAGCAAGGCCTACCCGAACAGAACATCGCACCTGGCACGCGCTGGGAGGATGTTCCCGACATCTGGACCTGCCCGGATTGTGGTGCCAGCAAGGAGGAGTTTGAGCTCATAGAGATTTGAGCCACAGTATCCCAATAGTCAGAAGCGTCCCATCAGATTGAACCCTATCACATGCGTTCGGCTCGAGTATTTTCCCTCGAATACACTGGTATCACCTAGGGGCGCAATATCATCCTGTTTGCTTTCACTGACATCTCGCCGGTGTCCGTGTATGAATTGATAAGCGAAGTCCAGACGCAAGCCATTCTTTAGTGTAAAACTTCCGCCTAATCCCAACCGTGTCTTCCTAAGCATGTTGACATTGGGCGAAACATCGATCCTCGCAGTGGGACTTGGATCATAACCCAGCCCCGCGTGTAACGTCAGACGCGCGCTGTAACGCCACTTTAATCCCCACCTAACCGACAGCGTGTCGTCATTATCGAAAGTGTTGCGACCAGCATTAGCAATGGTCCCGTTTGACTGGATGATCGTAAGTTCGTCGACATAAGACCAGCCGATCCAGTCTAAGTCGAACTCCCACCACAGGTTCGGTCGTAGTGGTACCGAAATCCCGGCCTGCAAGCGAGCAGGCAAGAGAAAATCGACTTCGGCGTCACCAGCAATAAGGCTAGTCGCAACCGGATGGATATCCTTCAACGATCCTTCGACTTTCGTATTTGTTCGTGTCGTATAGGCAGCGGCAATAATGAACTTGTCACTCTTGTATCGTACGCCGAGTTGGGCTCCGACGGTGGTGCCATCGCCTTCGGCGGTAGATAAATCGTTTTCGTCTAGCACATCGATGTATTGGCCGAACACGCGGGCGCCAAAGTTCCAGTGATCGTCAAGCGCGATGGCGACGGCGGGCCCAAACCGAACGCTGGTCAACTCCGCCTTCTGTGCGATATCCAATACGCCAAACGGGAGCGGCGCCGTATTCACACCGTAGGCGCCATCGGGCCATTCTACGTTGAGTCCATGTGGCGACTCGATAGAAAATCCGAATGCCCGGCGCTCTGAACCGGCAAATCTAAAAGCGACAAACGGTATGAACGGTCGCTGCGTGTCTGCGTCCACGTCTCCCGCGGCGGCGCCGCCAAAACCAGCGACCGCCGGGCGTGAAAACGAAGTGGAGACACGACCAAAACCACCGCCGACATCCCAATCGGAGCTATTATCATTTTCGAGTACTAGGTTGGCCGGATTTATAAACTGTGCGGCTGGACCACTCGAGAGCGCGACGTTTGCATCGGCCATCCCTAGTGCCTCACTCGTTGCACGGGGCAACGTGTTGCCACTTGCCAATACCAAGGGCGAGTAAAGGCCAATCGACGCCAGCAGCCACAAGCGCCCTATCGATGTCATCAAGGGTCTGCCATATTGTTGATTATTAAAGGTGTTCATCATCGTTTAGCGGTAGCTTGCAATCTATGGCGTATCGAGATATTAAGGAACACCATGACGCCTGAGCTGCGAGAGAAAATACGCCGAAGATTGCGTAAACCTGGACCCAAGGCCGATATGCTCATCGAGCACTATCTAGGCCGCCCAGCCGGCGCGGATGGAGCTCAACCATATTCACGTGATGTCAACGCGGCGCTGACGCTGTTGCCTAACGGTGTGCATTTTCTGTGTGGACGGTTCGAAGAAGGCCGATTGTTTTGGTGCGATGTTGGCGTTCGCCCACAAGTTCAGGCCTGGGGAGAGACTATGGCCTCGGCTATCGCGGGCGCGATTTTCGCTTACCGCACCCATCCCAACTTCGAACCACTTGATCCCCGCTCCAATGCGTCTCCGCGCGAGAATGTCCTATAGTCTGTTAGTCTGGTCGTTCGCGTTTTTTCTTGGGGCCTGACAATCTATACCGCTGCAATTTGTAATGCAGCGTATTCGGCCGCAGCCCGAGCAGTCGTGCCGTTTTGGACTTGTTCCCATCACAGCGTTCGAGAGTTTGCGCGATTAGACGTGCCTCGAACTCAGCTACGTGCTCATCCAAGGATTTATTTGTGACATCGTAATCGATATCTGCCGCCCCGAGGGGTCGTCCCTGCTTCGATTGCAGTCGTTGGAAGACCGAGGCCTTTAACGCGCTTACGTTAGCCGGAAACTCTTCGGCCATGAGTTCGTCGACTTCGGTTTGGCGTAGATAATGTTCACAACCTGCTTGTAAATTAAATTGCAGCGTGAAGTAGTGGACCAGCGATTGTATGTCAGCCTTTCGTTCACGCATATTTGGTACGTCGAGACGCAGCGGGTGACACTTTTTATTGATAGCCCGCACTCGAGTCACGATCTCGCTGGCATCACCGCTGCATGCGGCGATTACACGCGTTTCATTCTCCTGCGTTATCGTCGCAAGTAGCTTGTCGAGAGTAACGCCGGACGCCGCAGAAAGATCATCGATCATTAGTGTCCCGCTTTCGCAATCATCGAGTGGCAAAGCAAAATCGTCGCCGTCGTTGATCGTCTGTTCCAACTCGGAGACCCGCAATATATTGAGCCTACCTCGGTGGTCGCTGGCCTCGTACATGTAGTTTGCAAGCGCAACCGCCTGTTGAATATCGGTGGTTGAAATGAGAACGAGTTCCATGAGGCCGCCCAGCCGGCGCGCCTCGGATAGCGAATGCGAAAACACCTGGCTACGGGCGATCAGTGGACAATTCGGATCCTGAACAGCGGCAACTGTCTTACGCAATTCAGCCATTGCGTGGACGGTTCGTACTAAGGCCTCGCCTGTGACTTCCCTTGGCATTAGCTGAATCAGTGAGCCGCGCAACTCCCGTTTGTGCTTGAAAGCAAACTCGCTTGCCGCCGACCCGTATAGCAGGATCGATAGCCGGCCACGATTTTCGGTAGCAAGTTTCAAAAGCTTGTTGTTTGCGACCGATGCGCTGGACTCAACCTGCGCAACCAAGACGTCGGGTAGGCTTTTGCGTCTGAAGCCAATCGAATCTGGCCCCACAAAACGGGCCGTTTGTGGAAAGTGTTGGCGCAAGCGGTGCCACATAGGTTTATCACGTGCGAGCAGGGTGACGGTAGCCGCGAGTACTCTTACCGAGCTCTCCGCCCGCCTACGCCCCAGACTATCCGCCCGTTGTTCTTTGAGTAGACAGATGTTTTCGCGGCGAAGCGTTTCAACTTCACATTGCAAGGGTACAAGTATGTTTTCGGTTTTCTCGACTTGGCGTTGCATTGAGCGCAGTTGCCTATTCGCCTCTGCCAGTTGCGCCCGCATAGTCAAGAGTTTGTCCAGAAACAGGTCCGCCATCTTGTCGAACAGTTCCTCGACAAGCCGGAAATCGAGCGGTGTGTAGACCTGTTCGCTGAACGAATCGCCGAGCAAGAGCCAACCTGATGCATTGCGGCTATGTGGATAGAACGGAACAACCGCCGCGACACCGTGGCGTTTCATGACCGCATGGCTTTCAGGATGAACGTCCTCAATCTCGTTTGTGACGATGATACTTTCTGATTCGAACAGCGCTTCTTGCGGAACCTGGAGCATTCGGTCAGTTGCATTTGCCACCGCCATTACAGTGCCGTCGTTTGCAAGGAGCGCGACCGGACAGCCCAAAGTATGAGCCAGCCTGTTAATTGCTTCGTTGACGGAGGGGAGGTCAGCAATCTCGGCGATCATCCCGCGAATGCGACGATAGAATGCAGTCTTATGTTTCCTGACCTTTGACCAAGGGATATAGAACTGAATATCAAACAATCGGTACTGATGTGTTGCATATGCAGTTACGATAAGGAAGAACGTAATCGCTATTGGTAAAGTGACAGTGCTATTAAACCAACGAATGTCTAAGTGCAGCAGAGCCACCGTGGCGATCACTAGAATCGCCATCGGCAGCATACCAAACAGCATGAATTGGCATTTGGCCCGTTGTTGTCTGGTAGCTTGTTTTAGCGAGCCATATAGAAGTAATCCAATAACGAATATCAAGGCCAAAATCGCATAAGCCTCGAACAAAAAGTACAGAGGCCCCGGAACCCTTGAGAAACCGTAGTTGAATGGCGCGAAACCAGTAACGAGGTATGGCGTAAACAGGAGAAGCACAAGCAGACACGCCATGCAGCTATATATACCTACCACTAATGGCAATTGCGGCTGGTCTTCGCGGGCTACTAGCGATAGCGCGAGATGGAGGAGCAGCGCTATCGCCACGATACTGACCGCGAAGTAAGCGAAACCCTCAAATAAGGGTGTTATGCCCTTATGCGTTGCAAAGAAACCAGAGATCTCTATTATATTTTGCAGCGCCAGGACAAAGATAAAATACACAAACAGCCGCGTTTGTTTACTGCGTACTGGGGACTTTTGGGCATAAAGCACCAAGACCAGCTTGAGGCCGAAGGCAATAGCGGCGGGCAAACTAAGTAGATACGGATTCATCTCATCACTAGCCATTTGGGCGCCAATGCCCAGCGGTTTGCCGGGCTAGCCATTGGCGCTCAACATCAACGTCTATCTGGCTACAAGCGGCCTGATGACCGAGCAGATTCTGCCATCATGCCGCGTCCCATACCAGTCCTGCCTGGCTTAGACAGATTCCACTCCCGGTCCCAGAAAGATAGATTTTGGCACCATTTTGCAGTTTATGGTCTCTCGATAACAACTGCAGATTTACCGGAATGGTGGCCGAAACGATATTACCTAATGAATCTACCGATACTGGCACTTTATCTACGGGTACACCAGCGACCTCGGCATGTTTTCTTACCGATCTGAGCCCTACTTGGTGTGGAATGTATCGATTGAGCTGCTCAGGTTTCCATTTTAGGTGATTGCACATCAAGGCTTCATACATCGGTCCAACCAGTTTGGTGGTTTCTTTGACGATTTTGCTGACATTAGTTGTCAAAGGGCTATCGTCTCCCGAATTGCCGCAGACGCAAAGCTCATGAAACTCCGCCTTGGACTGTACGGCAAAACCCATGAACCCGGTATCAGGGCCAAGTTTCGGTGCCATGATCGCGGCTGCGCCAGCATCTCCAAGCGTCAAACCAGCCCAGAGAGAGCCAAAGCTATTACGGTCTGTAGTTTCGGTGAGACACCGCACCGCCTTTTGTGTGTAGGGGTGCCCCTTTTCTCCTGTGACCACAAGGCCTCGACGAACTTGACCGGTTGCTATCAGGGAGTCCATTACATGCATCGCATTCATGAACCCTAGGCACGCGTTTGAGATGTCAAAAGCAATGGCATTTGCTGCACCGATTTTGTGTTGAACTACATGTGCAGTCGCTGGTTCGAGATGGTCACGATCGACGCCGGCATAGAGGACAGCATCTATTTTGTTGGGTCGGAGACCAGCCTGCTCCAGGGCCTCCGTCGCCGCTTTGGCGGCCAGATCGGAAGGCTTTAAGTGCCGTGGCGCCACCCGTCGTTCGCGTATACCGGTGGTGCGTTCTAGCCAGTCGAAAGGTATGTTGAACCGATTTTTAGAATCGAACTGTTGCATAATCTCCCGCGAGGTAATCCGTTCTTCCGGGAGAAATACGCCGGTGCTGATGAGGCGCGAATGTCCTGCTGTATACATATAACCGGGATTTTTGAGTGTTCGCATTGGGTTCTCCTGGTTCAGGTCTAATTGAAAAATGAGCACCAAACCAACCGCATTGCGAAGCAATAGCGCGATGGTCCGAAATGCCTGGGGCGTGGCGAATCGGCACTGGGTGATGGCTCTCCTTGCGTCGATAGCGTCAACGCGCGCACGATAGCGCTAACATATGAGATGTGTCATTCAAATTTTTGATAGAATTTATTAATCGATTATGTTTGTGCATGATAATCAATGACTTGTGTCAGGTTCTTGATCGTATCCATAACTTAGGATCGTGCTCGTTTCGGCTTGATTACACGCGCCGAAACTCCTTGGCCGTGAGGCCTTCTAATCTAAAGTGGTAAAATCGACCAATCGGGCCCGTTAGTGGCGCTAAACACCGGGTTTGAGGTGGTATTTGAGGACGCTATGAATCTTCTACTGTGGATTGCTATTGGTTTTGTTGGGGCGTGGCTGTTGGCCTATCTGGCGGTGCCCCTCTATCTGTGGACCACCGCGGTGGCACTGGTGCTGGCGGCCTATGGTCTCGGGCACGGCGTTTCTGTGGGTTACAGCGTTGTCGCTGTCTTATTTGCACTCTTGGCCATCGCCCTCAATGTCCCCTTGCTTCGCCGCAAATTGGTCAGTGACCGCTTGTTAGAGGCATTTCGCGACATAATGCCGACTATGTCGGCCACGGAGCGTGAGGCCATGGACGCGGGCACGGTGTGGTGGGACGCGGACCTCTTTAGTGGCCGACCCCGTTGGAAGAAGCTACTGGCGGTACCCGCGCCCAAGCTTTCTGATGAAGAACAAGCGTTTATCGACGGGCCGACGGAAGAGCTGTGCCAGCTTGTCGACGACTGGCAGATCACGCATGAGCTGCAAGATCTACCCCCCGAGGTCTGGCGTTTTATTCGCAAACAAGGATTCCTCGGCATGATCATCCCGAAACAGTACGGCGGGCTTGGATTCTCGGCCCTGGCCCACTCGACGGTCGTGGTAAAGCTCGCCAGCCGCAGTATTGCGGTGGCCAGTACGGTCATGGTGCCTAACTCACTGGGTCCGGCGGAGCTGCTGTTGCACTACGGTACCGAGGGGCAAAAAGACCACTATCTGCCGCGTCTCGCCCGTGGGCAGGAGATCCCTTGTTTTGCCTTAACCAGCCCCGAGGCCGGCAGTGACGCCAGTGCCATGCCCGACAAGGGCGTGGTGTGCAAAGGTGATTTTGGCGGTAGACCCGACGTGCTTGGGATCCGCTTAAACTGGCAAAAGCGTTACATCACCCTGGGACCGGTCGCTACCGTACTGGGCCTGGCGTTCAGGCTCTACGATCCGCAACATTTGTTGGGCGACCAAGAGGATGCCGGCATTACGGCGGCACTAATCCCAACCGATACCCCTGGTATCACCATCGGCCGGCGCCATGATGCCCTAGGGGTCCCGTTCCAAAACGGTCCCAATAGTGGAAAGGACGTATTCATCCCCGTGGATTGGATAATCGGTGGGGCTGCCGGCGCCGGGCAGGGTTGGCGTATGTTGGTGGAGCGGCTGGCAGCTGGGCGTGGTATTTCGCTGCCGGCCATGGGTACCAGCGGCGGCAAGGTCGCCAGCCGCGTCACCGGTGCCTACGCGCGGGTACGCCGGCAATTCCGGTTACCGATTGGTCGGTTTGAGGGGGTCGAGGAAGTATTAGCCCGCATCGGTGCCACCACTTACATGATGGACGCAGCCCGCACACTAACGGCGCAGGCAATAGATGCGGGTGAGAATCCGTCGGTGATCTCCGCTATTGTCAAGTATCACCTCACTGAAGGCATGCGTCGCGTTATCAATGATGCCATGGATGTGCACGGCGGTTCGGGGATATGCCTGGGACCGGCCAACATGCTCGGGCGTGCCTACCAAGGCCTACCCATCACCATCACGGTCGAAGGCGCCAACATCATGACGCGTTCGCTTATCATTTATGGGCAAGGCGCGATTCGCTGTCACCCCTACGTCTACCGCGAGTTGCAGGCAGTGGCTGATACAGACCTAGGCCGGGCGTCCAAGACATTCGACAAGGCTATCTTTGGTCATGTTGGCCATGTCATCAGCAGTGCGGTGTGCGCCCTGTCGTTAGGGATGACCGGTGCCCGCATCGCGTGGGCGCCGGTATCCGGACCCACCCGCCGTTACTATCAACACCTTGCCCGCGTCAGTGCGGCCTTTGCGTTCACGTCCGACGTTGCCATGTTTGTGTTGGGTGGCGCCTTAAAGCGCAAGGAGAAGATCTCGGGTCGCCTGGCAGACGTTTTGAGTTACATGTACCTGGCGAGCGCCGCGCTCAAGCGTTTCGAGGACCAGAATAGGCCCGGTAGTGATTTGCCGCTCGTGAAATGGGTGTGCGAGGACGCACTCTATCGCATGCAACAGGCACTCGATGGCGTAATTCGAAACTTTCCTAATCGGCCCATGGCTTGGCTGCTACGTCGTTTCGTGTTCCCCTTCGGTCGCCGCTTTAGGGTACCTAGCGATAGGCTCGGGCACCAAGTGGCGAGCTTGCTGCTAGCGCCCTCGGATGCCCGCGACCGGCTCACCAAGGGCATCTACATACCGAAAGATCTAAATGAGCCTATCGGTCGCCTAGAAGACGCGCTGCCAAAAGTGATTGCCGCCGAACCCCTAGAACGCAAGATTCACCGTGCGCTCGACAGCCAGGCATTCGTGACGCGTGATTATGATGCGCTAATCGGTGACGCGTTGCGCCTAGGGGTCCTCAATGATGACGAAGCAAACCGGCTTCGTGCCGCCCTCGAGGCTCGCCATCGAGTAATTCAAGTGGATGACTTTCCGGCGAGCACTACCCTAGTCTCTGCCGTCGAGCGGGCCGACGTGGCTGGGTTCTAGCCGAAAGCACGTGCTTGGGTACGACCACACCTATCTTGTTCGCAGTCCTTGCATTCCGAAAACCACGGCCGTTGAATTATAATGGGTACACCCCATGTTAGCGGTTAAGCCAACAGGAGGATTCATTGGTGGTGACTAATAAAGTCTTTGTAGTCGATGGCGCACGCACGCCGTTCCTTCGTGCCGAGGGTAAACTCGGGCCCTTTAGTGCGGCTGACCTCGCACTGGCCGCCGGTCGGCCGGTACTTGCGCGCATGCCGTTTGCCCCCTCTGCCATCGACGAAGTTATCGTCGGTTGCGTCATCCCAGCGCCAGATGAAGCCAATATCGCGCGCATCATTTCTCTTCGCCTCGGTTGTGGCGAACAGGTGCCGGCATTTACGGTGCAACGTAACTGTGCCTCTGGTCTGCAAGCCGTTGCCTCGGCGAGTGAGCGCATCACGCTAGGCTACTCTGACATCGTCTTGGCTGGCGGTACAGAGGCGATGAGTCGCGCCCCCGTGCAGTGGAACGCCGCCATGGTCACTTGGTTGGCTGGCGTTATGCGTGCGCGCACTGGGTTCGCGCGCCTCAAGGCGATGGCTGGCATTCGCCCCGCCTATCTGAAACCAGTGTTTACGTTGTTGTTAGGCCTGAGCGATCCGTTGGTCAAACTTTCGATGGGGCAAACAGCGGAGGTGTTGGCGCATCGATTTTCAATCACGCGCGAGCAACAAGATACCTATTCGCAGCAAAGCCACGAGCGCTTAGCGGCCGCCTTCGATGCCGGCCATATGCGAGGTGAGATAGCGACGCTTTACGATACCCGTGGCCAACACTTTTTTGAAGACACCGGTCTGCGTCGAAATTCCTCCCCCGAGAAGCTTGCCAAACTCAAGCCAGTGTTCGATCGTGGTTACGGTTCGGTCACCGCCGGCAATAGCTCGCAGGTCACCGATGGCGCTGCCATGCTTATGCTCGCCAGTGAAACGGCGGTGGAGCGACATAAGCTGCCGGTAATGGGTGAAGTCGTGGGACACGCCTGGGCCGGCGTAGACCCGCGACAAATGGGCCTGGGACCGGCGCACGCGGTGGCCAAGTTGTTGCAAAGACATGGTGTTGCTATGTCGGACCTTGTGCACATGGAACTCAACGAGGCGTTTGCGGCACAGGTGCTGGCGTGTCAGGCCGCGTGGGCGAGTCCCGACTATGCGCGCGACGAGTTGCACATGGCAGAGCCTCTTGGCAGCATAGATATCGAACGTCTTAACCCCGAGGGTGGCGCCATCGCCTGCGGACATCCGGTTGGCGCTAGTGGCGCGCGCTTGGTGTTGCACCTGTTGCACACCCTTAAGCGGAAAGGTGGGGGAACTGGTGTTGCCACCCTTTGTATCGGCGGTGGTCAGGGCGGTGCCATGCTATTGCAGGCCTAGTTAGGAGCAATCGGTGAAACACTGGCGATTGGAATTGGCGGACGAGCGTGCAATCGCGACGCTGGATGTGGCCGGGTCGTCGGCCAATGTGTTGTCGCGTGAGGTCTTGCAAGAGTTCGATGACATCATTGCGGAGCTCAAGAATAAACCGTTAACGGGCCTTATCATCCGTTCCGACAAAGAGAGTGGGTTTATCGCCGGTGCCGATGTGCGCGAATTCCAGCACATCGATGATTCTACCCGTGCGGCCGAGCTCGCGCACACGGGCCAGCAAGTATTCAACCGTTTGGCAGATCTCCCGTTCCCGACGGTTGCCGTGATTCACGGTTACTGTCTCGGCGGCGGTCTAGAGTTGGCGCTTGCCTGTAGCTATCGTGTGGCGCGCGACGATGAGGGCACGCGATTAGGCCTGCCCGAGGTTAGGCTTGGAATCAATCCTGGATTTGCTGGTACCGTGCGTCTGCCGCCGTTAGTCGGCGCCGTAGCCGCGCTTGACTTGATGCTCACCGGCCGCAGTGTGAGCGGCAAGCAAGCACGCAGGCTTGGATTGGTGGATGTGATTAGTCCACCTCGGCATCTTATGAATGCGGCAATCGCGTGCTTATCAAAGCCACGAACGAGGCGAAAGTTACCGGGGTCAAAACGTGTGACGGGTGTATGGCCACTGCGATCGCTAGTCTATGGTCAGGCGCTGCGGCAATTAAAGAAGAAAGCAAATCCTGATCATTATCCGGCGCCGTATCGTATCCTCGAGTTGTGTCGACAAGGCGCCACCCAAGAACAAGAGGTGGCATCGCTTGGTGAACTACTGGTGAGTCGCACCAGCCGCAACCTTGTGCACGTCTTTTTGTTAGGCGAAGAGCTAAAGCGTCAAGCGCGCAAGCACGCGCACGACATAAAGCATCTTCACGTTATCGGGGCTGGCGTGATGGGTGGCGACATAGCGGCATGGTCGGCGTTTCGGGGGTTTAGTGTAAGCCTTCAGGATCAAGAATCTGAAATTGTCGCGCGCGCCATAAAGCGTGCACACGAACTATTCAAGAAGAAGCTAAGGGAACCGCGCCTCGTGCAGGCGGCTATGGATCGACTAATGCCTGACATCGCCGGCAATGGTTTGCGTCGCGCAGATCTGGTCATCGAAGCGATTGTTGAAAACAAAGAAATAAAACAAAAGGTATTTCGTCAAGTGGAACAGGATACGCCGCCAACAGCAGTACTGGCGAGCAACACCTCGAGTATCCCGCTGGAGGCCATCGCATCTGCTTTAAAGGAACCGTCGCGTTTGGTCGGCGTCCACTTCTTCAATCCGGTTGCAAAGATGCAATTGGTAGAGGTCGTGCGTGGCGCGCAGACATCGGACGCCACATTGAATCGCGCCCGGGCCTACACGGTAGCGATCGATAAATTGCCGCTGGTCGTCAAAAGCAGCCCTGGTTTTTTGGTAAATCGCATCTTGATGCCGTACCTGATGGAAGCCATGAAGATGGTGGAGGAAGGGTTACCGTTGAAGAACATCGATCACGCCGCTGTCGAATTCGGCATGCCCATGGGGCCGATTGCGCTTGCCGATACAGTGGGCCTGGATATCTGTTTGTCGGTGGCCGAAGAGTTAGCGGCGCCGCTGGGTATCGCGGTGCCAGAAGGGCTACGCCAGATGGTCGAACGTGGCGATCTCGGCAAGAAAAGTGGCAAGGGCTTTTACAAGTATGGCAGCAAGGGGCAGTCTCGGACGCGACGGGCACTGCGTAAATCAAGTGAGGTGCCAATTGCGGAACGTTTGGTAATGCGCATCGTGAACGAGGCGATGGCATGCTTGCGCGAGGGCGTGGTACAAGATGCCGATGCGGTTGATGCAGGTATGGTCTACGGTACCGGTTTCGCGCCGTTCACGGGTGGCCCCATGCGTTATGTGGAAAGCCTAGGAGAAACCGGTGTCAGCCACAGCTTGCACCAACTATCTGAAGAATACGGGGAACGTTTTATTCCCGATGCGGGTTGGTCGCAACCGGACCTGTTGGTGCGAAACGTCGCAAGTTAGCCATACGGTTATCTGTCACCGAATAACCTTTAGTTTGCCTACCCCCGGTCGGCCTTGCGGGTACTTATCATTGATAAGGCGCAACATGCGGGCGGGATAGTTAGGTATAGGCGAGCCCACCGCCAACTCGGCGAAGGAGTCATTATGGTTCGTATCGATTATCGTTATCCGTAGACCCTGCGCCAATTTGTGCTCATCCCCGGTCAGGGCATGGAGGCTGCGCGCCGTCTGCAGAAACAATTCATCGGCGGCTTGGAAGGCCGAGTCGGTTTTCCCGGTAGCATGAAATATGTAGGCCTTGTCGTTAAAGTAGACAACCGTAACCCGGGTGTGGCGCAAACCGAATAGTCCATGGACTCGAGTGATAGCAGTATAACCTTCAAGGTCTGTTCCAGTGAGCGTGCCTTCTTGCTTAAGCTTCTTCAGGCGCAGCCGCTTGAGCATGAACTCGCGTGGTGAGATGCGCCGATTGAGATCCTCCACCGTGAGAACCATCACCGCATTACTATCACGACTAGTGGCCTCGATCTGTTTGGGACGGTTTTCAATGCGCCAGCCGGGTGGAAACTCAAGGGCAAAACCAAGCTTGCTGTGGAAGAATTTCTGGTTATAACGTATACCCTGGCGCACGCTGTCGCCGAATAACACGCCATCGACTTGAGCCAAGAATTCGTCTCGTCCAACCCGCGGGGTCGCTGCCGTCGATTGTTTCGATTCCGCCACTACTTCCTGTAAGCGTTGGTCGGCACTCGGGTGACTGGCAAACACCCCGTGATAGACGCGTGCCTCACGTCCTTCGATCTTGGCGCGCTCTTTCTCGAATTCTTCTTGGTTCTTAAAGACCCCCAGCACCGCTAATATCGCCTGCGGATCGTAACCGCCCCGCGCCAGGTATTCCGCCCCGAGACGGTCGGCCTCGAGCTCGTGTTCGCGTCCGTAACCGCTGATGAGCGCCGACCCAAGTACATTGAATAAGTTGGCGGCGTTCTGGTTTGCCAGCTCGGGGATAAAGAGCGCACCGATGGTGTAGCCAATGCTGGCCGCGGTGGCGGTGGTGTATTGGCGCATTGCATGTTTGGCCGTCACGTGTCCGATCTCGTGGCCGAGAACCGCCGCTAGCTCTGCCTCGGAGTTGAGATAGGCCATCAGGCCGCGGGTTATGTAGATGTAGCCACCGGGCAGCGCAAAGGCATTGACCTCCGGGGAATCTAAGACAGTGAAACGATACACCAAATCTGTGCGGTGGCTTTGCGCTGCGAGCTTCTTGCCAACCCGGGTCACATAGGCCTGTAACTCAGGATCGTCATAAACGCCGTATTGCTTGCGGATCTTGGGATCAAACTCGCGTCCAGTGGCGATCTCGCGCTCCTCAGACATCAGGCTTGGCTGCTTCTTGCCGGTGATAGGGTTGGTGGTGCAACCGTGGATACCGGCTGCTAGCAACAAGACAATTAGCACAGCAGGTCTAAGCATGATGGCTGACTCCAGACTTCACTGGAAGCATAGCTGTGGCGGTGGCTAGATCTAGTGAGATTGATCACCATGCGGCTGAGGCTGGTGCCCTACGTACGGCGTGGGGTGCTGCAACAAATAGGGCGTCAGATTGTGACACCCTTTGGTACTGGAGTTTCGCGCGGATTACTTCTTAAGGCCGTATTTTTGACGGAATTTCTCTACCCTACCGGCCGTATCCATGATTTTTTGCTTGCCCGTATAGAAAGGGTGACAAGATGCGCACACGTCAATCTGCATGTCATGGCCCAGGGTGGAGCGGGTCGTGAATGAATTGCCGCATGAGCAAGTCACCTTCATTTCCGTGTATTTAGGATGGATATTCGCCTTCATGTTTCTGTCTCGTAACCGGGATTGTCCGTTAGCGCTTCATCGACTCGAAGAACTGCGCATTGTTCTTGGTTGCTTTGAGTTTGTCCAGTAGAAATTCCGATGCCTCGAGCTCATCCATTTGGTGTAGTAATTTGCGCAGTATCCAGATCTTTTGCAGTGTAGCCGGTTCGATCAGCAGCTCCTCGCGGCGCGTACCGGATCTATTGATATTGATCGCGGGATAACTGCGTCTTTCGGCCAAGCGCCGATCCATGTGGATTTCCATGTTGCCGGTGCCCTTGAACTCCTCGTAGATGACGTCGTCCATCTTGGAGCCGGTTTCGATCAATGCCGTCGCCAATATGGTTAGACTGCCGCCCTCCTCGATGTTGCGGGCGGCACCAAAAAATCGTTTCGGGCCCTTTAATGCGTTGGCGTCCACACCGCCCGTGAGCACCTTACCCGACGCCGGTGCCACCGTATTGTAGGCGCGCGCAAGCCGGGTGATCGAATCCAGTAGGATCACAACATCTTGTTTGTGTTCGACCAGTCGCTTCGCCTTCTCAATGACCATCTCGGCCACCTGCACATGGCGTGAGGCGGCTTCGTCGAATGTCGACGAGATCACTTCACCCCGTACCGAGCGCACCATCTCCGTCACCTCTTCCGGCCGCTCATCGATAAGCAAGACCATCAGCGAGATCTCCGGATGGTTGGCGGCAATCGCGTGGGCAATGTTCTGAAGCATGACGGTCTTGCCGCTCTTGGGTGACGACACCAGCAGGCCACGCTGGCCCTTGCCGATGGGTGCGATCATATCGATCACTCGCGCCGTCAAGTTTTCGGCTGACTCATTGTCACGTTCAAGTACTAGGTGTTCGTCGGGGTGCAGCGGCGTGAGGTTTTCGAATAGGGTTTTATGTTTCGCGTCCTCCGGGGTTTGTTCGTTAACCTGTTCGACCCGCAGCAATGCGAAATAGCGCTCCGACTCCTTGGGCGGTCGAATATTGCCCTTTACGGTATCCCCCGTCCGCAGGCTAAACCGGCGTATTTGGCTGGGACTTACGTAGATGTCGTCCGGTCCTGCCAAATAGGAGGCATCGGCCGAACGCAGAAACCCAAATCCATCTTGCAGAGTCTCGACCACACCTTCGCCGACAATGTCCTCACCTTTCTTCGCCTGTGCCTTGAGAATGGCGAAGATCAGGTCTTGTTTGCGCATGCGGCCACCGCCTTCCAGGTCGAGGGCGGCCGCCATGTCTACTAGGTCGGTGGCGGGTTTTTTCTTCAGTTCAGAAAGGGTCATCATGATAGGCAATACACGGTTGGGTGATCAGCGCCATAGCACTGGAATATGGTGTCCTGCTGGGACGTCTGGGAATAGAATGGGGTCTGCTTAGCTGAGAGTTACGAAACTAATACGGTATTTAGTCAGCTCTTAAAGTTACCTTAGCACCTGCCGCCAGTGGCGTCTAGTGTGAAAAACGCATGGCACCAGGTCAAAGATTGCCATCGATAAAGGCCGATAGCTGCGACTTCGAGACGGCGCCAACCTTGGTTGCTTCCACGTTCCCGTTCTTGAACAGCATCAGGGTTGGGATGCCGCGAATGCCGTATTTCGGCGGCGTATCGGGGTTTTCGTCGATGTTCAGCTTGGCGACCTTGAGCTTGCCCTCGTATTCGGTGGCGATTTCTTCAAGCACGGGGGCAATAATCTTGCACGGGCCGCACCATTCGGCCCAGTAGTCCACCAGCACTGGGTCATCGGATCTCAGTACTTCGTCTTCGAAAGAATGATCGGTAATGTGGACGATCCCTTGACTCATAGCTGGAATGCCTCCATATATGACTGGGGTCGGGTATATTGAGCGATCATGCTGACAGAATCAATTCCAGAAGGAGACTATAATCATAAGTAGTTATGTATTGGGCCGAATTTCCTAATTGCAATTCCATCGTATCGCCCATCTCCATCCACAGAGCCCGCAACGCCGAGATTGCAGCCGGTCCCCGTTCGCTCTATTTTGCCGTTTTTCGTGGCCAGCAGGTACCGATCACGGTATGTGCTTATACTGACAATTGAGGACAAAATGACAATCGCATACTCTCATAATTACGGCGAAAGTAGCCGTTATTGCACTGCATGAGCGAGCAACCCGCTAGTACTGCATTCGCCGACCTGCAGTTATCGCAAGCCGTAAAACAAGGTGTCGCCGACGCCGGTTTCGAGGTCTGTACCCCGATTCAAGCGCAAGCCCTACCATTGGCGTTGGCTGGGCACGATGTGGCCGGACAAGCACAAACGGGCACGGGTAAGACCGCGGCATTCCTGCTCGCGCTGTTTAACTATTTACTGACGCGACCGGCGGATACGAAACGTGGCCTCACCCAACCGCGGGCAATCATTCTGGCCCCCACCCGCGAACTTGCGGTACAGATCCACCGCGATGCCGTCACCCTGGGAAAATATGTGGACTTTAAACTCGGGCTCGTTTACGGCGGCACCGGCTATGAATCCCAGCGAAACCAATTGAGCCTCGGTGTCGATGTACTCATCGGAACCCCGGGGCGACTGATCGACTACTTCAAGCAGGGTGTGTTCGACCTAAAGGCGGTGCAAGTGGTGGTGTTGGATGAAGCCGATCGCATGTTTGATCTTGGTTTCATTAAGGACATTCGCTATGTACTGCGCCGCATGCCACGCCCGACGCAGCGTCTAGGAATGTTGTTCTCGGCGACGCTGTCTTATCGCGTAATGGAGCTCGCCTACGAGCACATGAACAACCCGGAGTTTGTGCGGATCGAACCCGATAAGGTAACGGTGGATACGGTAAAACAAGTTGTGTATCACCCAGCCAACTCGGAAAAGATGCGCCTCCTTGTTGGGCTATTAAGGAGCATGGACCCTTTGCGCAGCCTTGTGTTCACCAACACCAAAGGTGCAGCCGAGCGCGTCAGTGCGTGGTTGCGCGGCAATGGCTTTAATGCCGAGACGCTGACTGGCGATGTCCCACAAATACAACGGCTCCGTCTGTTGGAGCAGTTTACCCAAGGTGAGCTCCCAGTGATGGTCGCGACCGACGTTGCGGCTCGCGGGCTACATATCCCCGACGTAAGCCATGTGTTCAACTACGATTTGCCGCAGGATGCGGAAGACTATGTACATCGAATCGGCCGCACGGCGCGGGCCGGGAATAGTGGCGATGCCATTAGCTTTGTGTGTGAGGAATATGCGTATTCGCTGATGGAGATCGAAGCCTATATCGATCACAGTTTGCCGGTGGAACGCATAAACACAGAATTGTTGCCGGAGTTAGCACCACCCGCATCGCGGGCGTATCGATCACGACGACAACCCGGCAAGAGACCGCCCCGCGATAACGGTGGTCGAGCCGATCCGCGCAGAAAGAAACGAAAATCTGTCCACAATCGCGATGCCAACGGGGCAGCTTCGCATAATAAATCGGCCTCGCCCGCGCAACGCCAATCGACGCCGCAGCCATCGGATACCCGCCGGACCGAGCGCCTAACCCCGAACGAGCGCACGGCGCCACGACGTAAACCGTCGATCGGCTGAATACAACCGTACTTTTTGGCGCGTTTTCTTGCTGTTTTGCTAGATTCGTGGTCAGATAATTTCTACTGCATGCCCGGCGTCAACTGCCGGCGGCAGAAGGACTGAGGTCAAAGCTCGTATGGTGTCAATGAACTGGCGACGCATACGCATCGCATTGTTTCTTCTCCTAATCGGTTGGCCGTTGTTCATTCTGGGAGAGGCCCAGAAACAAGCGTCACCGGTGGTGTTGCTCGGTATCGATGGTCCCATCGGTCCCGCCACCGCAGACTATGTTCATCGCGGGCTGAAAAAGGCGCACGACATGAACGCCATGTTGGTAGTCTTGCGCATGGACACGCCGGGCGGGCTTGATGTTGCTATGCGCGATATTATTCAAGATATCATCGCGTCGCCCATCCCCGTCGCGGTCTTTGTTGGCCCCAGCGGTGCGCGGGCGGCCAGCGCCGGTACTTACATTCTCTACGCCAGCCACATTGCCGCCATGGCGCCCGCCACCAACTTGGGCGCTGCCACCCCCGTGCGCATCGGCGGTCCATCGCCAGGTGGCGTACCTAAGCCACCCGAGCCAACGGGCAAAGACGAGACTGCCAAAGAAGACGACAAAAAGGGCGACGATAAAGACACTAAGAAAAAACAAGAAGCCCCGGCAGTGAAGGGCGATGCCATGGAGAAAAAGATCATCAATGATGCCGCCGCCTACATCCGCGGCCTCGCCCAAATGCGTGGGCGTAATGTCGAATGGGCCGAGAAGGCAGTGCGCGAGGGCGTTAGCCTGCCGGCGGAAGAGGCGGTAAAGAAAAACGTGGCCGACCTACTTGCCAAAGATGTCGCCGACCTGCTAGAAAAAATCGATGGCCGTAAGGTTACGGTGCTCGGTAATGAGATCGAGCTTAAGACTAAAGCGGCCATGGTCACGCGCATCGAGCCTGATTGGCGTAACCGCTTGCTGTCCATCATCACCGATCCGACCGTGATCCCGATACTGATGATGCTCGGGGTCATGGGCCTGCTCTATGAACTCCTAAACCCAGGCTTCGTACTACCAGGGGTAATCGGCGGCATATGCCTGTTACTCGGCCTCTATGCGGTACAGGTGCTACCGATAAACTATGCCGGCCTCGCGTTGATCCTGCTTGGCATTGTGTTCATGATTGGTGAGGCGTTTGCCCCCAGTTTTGGGGCGCTGGGTATCGGAGGCGCGATCGCGTTTGTGGTCGGTTCTATTATGCTGATCGATACTGAAGTCCCGGGTTACGGCGTATCTTGGCCGATTATCATCACAGTGGCGGCGGTTGGTGCCGTCATCTTCGGCAGCGTCGCCGCGTTGACCCTCAGAGCCCATAGGCGACAGGTAGTAAGTGGGCAGGAAGAAATGATCGGCAGCGCCGGCGAGGCGCTCGAGTCGTTTAAGACCGAAGGCAGAGTGCGCGTCCACGCCGAAAGTTGGAACGCGCGCACACAAACGCCACTAAAGCGTGGTCAAAGGGTTAAAGTTACGGCTATGGACGGATTGACCCTAGTCGTTGAACCAGAAACTCCGAAGGAGGGCTGATATGGGCGGCGGTGGTTTCATAGGTTGGGCATTGGGCATTGGTCTTGTTGCAATTTTTCTGTTCGCAGCTATCCGTATCTTGCGCGAGTATGAGCGGGCAGTGGTGTTTTGGCTTGGACGCTTTCAGAAGGTTAAAGGACCCGGGCTAATCATCATCATCCCAGGCATACAACAGATGGTGCGCGTCGACTTGCGTACCATTGTGATGGATGTGCCCTCGCAGGACGTGATCTCGCGCGATAACGTTTCGGTCAAGGTCAATGCGGTGGTGTATTTTCGGGTTGTCGACCCACAGAGGGCCATTGTCCAGGTCGAGGATTTCTTCGCCGCTACCAGCCAGCTCGCGCAGACAACGTTACGGTCGGTGCTCGGCAAGCACGAGCTCGACGAAATGCTGGCCGAACGCGACAAGCTCAACGCCGATATCCAACAGGTGCTGGACATCCAAACCGATGTCTGGGGCATAAAGGTAATCAGTGTCGAGATCAAACACGTCGACATCGATCCGACCATGGTGCGGGCTATCGCCAAGCAAGCGGAAGCCGAGCGCGAACGCCGCGCCAAGGTGATCCACGCCGAGGGTGAGCTGCAGGCGGCGGCGAAGCTGGTACAGGCGGCGGAGTTGATCAGCGCCAGGCCGGAGGCGCTGCAACTGCGCTATATGCAGACGCTGACGGAAATTGCTGGCGAGAAGAGCTCCACTATCGTATTTCCACTGCCCATCGACATTTTGGCGTCGTTCAAAGAGTTGGCGAAGAAACGCTAGCGTACTACCCAAGAATCAATAAATGTCAGACCCGTAGTTAGGCCAAACTCTAGCGACGGGTAGTAGCCTTCTATATTAGGTAGCGTACTGCTGGTGAGCACGATCAGTGTTGCTATCCCCTTCACCGTGGTAAGCGGTACCCAACGCTTATCCTTTCGGATAAACAACGGTTCCTGATTGAGTTGGAAGTGGGGCAGCCACTGGATGTTGCGATCCCTAAAGTAGCGAACGCTAACCGTGCATAGCGGCACGCGCTCGAGCCCCACCTGCCGGAACAAATGCACGATCCTGTCGTTTGGACGTTGTTTGGTAGTGAGCGCGTCGCCGGGAAGGATGGCGAAACTTAGCTGCCCCTTGCCGGCATGAGGTGATGCCTTTAGGTCGGCTACAGCCTCGATTTTCGTGCTAATGCGCTTTCCCTCTTCCACGTGTTCGAGCAGCATGATAACGGGAGCCGCTACGACGGGACGTGATGCGGCGATAACCAGCAACAGCAATATTGCCAAAACATAAGGTACGTATTGCGTACGCGGCATCGCAGTCTCTGTGTCCATACTGACAGCGTAGTGGGTTGCAAAAGACGTGTCTACCTGGCCGCGCCTGCGTCCGCGGCATTAGTGCCTCCATGTACGTCAGAACAATCCCTGCCGTGCACGTCGTCCACTTATAGAGTCAGGCCGCTAGTTGATTCGTCGCGTTAGCTCGAGTACTTTAGCACTTAGTGGCGTCGCGACTGCGACTAGTCACCGCGAAATGCAGAGCGTCTTGTCTGACAACGATATCAGCAAGAAGCAAATCGGGAAGTTTCACCGACGGGTTTCAATTGTTCATATCTCATAGACGTTCCAGGGCCTAAAGACAGGTGAGGGAAACGCTCCATAAAGCCCTGCTCCAGGCCGGTCGATGTCCAGCAACGACCAGTGGCAAAAGAACCGTGAGAGGTAGCGCCCTCCACGAATAGAATCGGTGTGACGCGCCCTTCCTTAGTATTTCCAATATTGCTTAGCCTCGGGAAATCCAGTCTGGCGATGGCCAGTTCGCTTACGGCCCGCGAAATCGCGCCATTCCCGCGGGAATTCGTTGCCATGGAAAAACCGGGGCAGCTACCCCAAAGTCGCGTGGTGAGCGGTGTTAGGGATATCGCCGTGGTTTGGCTCGCGGGCGCGACCAATCGATATCAACACGGCGTGCTGGGGGATGATTTGGAGGCGTCGCGATTAATGATAGAGATGCGTGATGGCAGATCATTAAGTGTCGAGCTTCCCGCCGAGCGCGTGTTTGAAGACTTGGAGCCGCGGCTAGCGGACCTGGACGGTGATAACAAAGATGAAATCCTTGTTGTCGAAAGTGATACACATCTCGGCGCGTCGCTCACTGTCTATGGGGTCGTGGATGGGTGCCTCATGCGACGTGCCGCGACACCCTTTCTCGGCCGCCCAAACCGGTGGCTAAACCCAGTAGGTGTTGGGGATTTCGACGCCGATGGTCGCCTCGATATAGCCCTGGTAGCCACGCCTCATATAGGCGGTATCTTGCGTCTATATCACTTCACGCTGCCGACATTGTCCCAGTTTGCCAAGGTCGGGGGTGTGAGTACGCACCGCATTGGCAGCACCGAACTTGGCCTCGGGCAGGTGGTATCAGGAAGCGATCGTGATCGGCTACTGGTCCCCGATCAGTTACGGCGTTCATTGATACTCTTAGAATGGTCTTCGAGTGGGCTGCGCGAACTCACCCGCGTTACGCTACCGGCGCCGGTTTCCTCGTCACTCAAGTCGGTGGGTCGCCACGCGTGGCGGTTTCGGGTACAAGATGGTCGGCACATGGAAGTTCGATTGGACTAATTTTGAGCTTGTATTAAGTTACGGCTAGATAAATGGGCATTCACAAAGAACAGGTGAAAAAGTTTTACAGGGTCCTATGGGATGCCCACGACAATGACCAGATTCCGTCGGTTCTGCATGAAGATTTTGCGTTTCGTGGATCCTTGGGCCAAGAGAAGCGAGGCCATGCAGGGTTCGCCGAGTATGTAGATATGGTGCACGATGCGTTGGGCGAGTACCGATGCATCATCGAGGAGCTCGTATCTGAATCGAATAAAGTCTTTGCGAAAATGAAATTTACCGGTATACACAAAGGAGAATTTCTGGGCTATTCGCCGACGCAACAACGGGTAAGTTGGAACAGCTGCGCGCTGTTTACCTTCAGAGGCGACAAGGTGGCGAATCTTTGGGTGCTTGGAGACCTCGCGTCTCTACAGAAACAATTGCAAGAAAACAGAACATAACGTGTTGAGATCGAGCTCACGTACGAAATGGTTGTTATCTTTCGGTTCGGTTATCGTATTTACGGCGGCAGGCACATCTAGTTCGGCGCAAACCATCCAGGTATCGAATCAACCGGTGCAAGGCTGTCCGCTCGTACTTGGTGATGCTTCTTTCGATACAACCGTTTCTCGTGGTGATGAAGCGTTATTGTTGAAAATGGAACCTGTCAGGTACGGTAGCTGTTCGAGATTCAAGGCGTTGCGCCTAATAAGTCCCGAAGGTAAGAAGCTTAAACCACGAAAGATCAAGCCCAAACGTTCGGGCGGGGGGCGTATTTCCATTGGCGTTGGCCGCCGTAGTGGTGGAAGTACGGGAGGTAGTGTTTTCGTGCATGGTGGATCATCTGGCGCTTACGGTAGATCGAACCGTATCACTTACGTGTTCGAGCGGGGATTGCCCGAGGGTACATTGGGACCGGATTGGATCTGGGCAATCAAGACGTTCGATCGCTGTACAAAGACAAAGGAAGAGCGACACATCCCCGTCGATCATTTGGTGTCGTGCGAGGCCGACTAAGCGCCAAATCATGACAAACAAGATTTTTTGGGAAGATCCTTACTTAACTCGACTCGAAACACGCATTGCCAGTGTCGATGGGGCTGACGTTACGGTCGAGGAAACCATCTTTTATGCGCTTTCTGGCGGTCAAGAAAGCGATCATGGCACGATTGGGGGTATGCGCGTTCTCCAGGCGCGTAAGGAAGGCAAAGACATCGTTTATACGTTAGAAGCGAACCACGACCTAAGACCAGGCGATGTCATCTGCATAGAAATAGATTGGGAACGACGCTACAAGCTTATGCGATTGCATCTTGCCGCAGAACTTGTACTTGAATTGGTATATCAGAATTTCGCGTCCATCGAAAAAGTCGGCGCGCACATCGCGCAAGACAAAGCACGCATAGACTTTGAGTGGCAAGGGAGTATTGCGCAAACATTACCATCCGTAAAAGAAAAGGCGCTCGCAATCGTTAAAGCAGATAAGGAGATAATCAGCGCGTTCAGTAATAAGCAAAACCAATGGCGATACTGGGAAATTGAAGGATTCGCGCGGGTCCCGTGTGGTGGCACGCACCTGAAGAAGACTGGCGAAATCGGAGACATGAAATTAAAGCGCAAGAACCCAGGGAAAGGAAAGGAACGAATTGAGATTTATGTCAATTAGTAGCATGATTGTTTGAGATAGAAAGTACTTGCGATGAGCAATGCACCAAAGGTTAGACGGGCAGATAAATTGATGTCCGAGGAGCGCACGCGCGACATGCTCGCGCAGGCGTATTCCGGTCATTTGGCAACTGTCGATGCCGATGGGTGGCCTTACATTGTGCCGTTACTGTACGTGTGGATGAATGATGCGATCTGGGTTCACAATACTCGCGTGCGCGGGCACTTGCGCAACAATGTCGACAACGATGCCAGAGTCTGCTTCGAAGTCGACGGCCCCGGCGAAATCTTCCCCTATGGACGCTTTGAATGTGACACTTCGGTTGCTTATCGCAGTGTGGTCGTATTTGGTGAAATCCGAATCGTCGAAGATCGAGACGAGAAGAAGGCCTTCTTCGATGCATTGATGAAGAAGTATGGTGATCCCTACTGGGATCGCCCCAAAGGCTTCTTCCCGCGGCTGGACGAGGTTACGGTCTACACGATTGCCGTCGAACGCATGACCGGCAAGGAAACACCACTACCGACTGCACAAGAGCGCTGGCCGGCGATCGACAATAGTAAGTCGCCCGACGCAGTGCCTTAAGGACCCGGGCCAAGCCGGTATTTAGCGAAAGGGCTGACATGGCTTCATCAAGGCTCTCCTGGGGATTTCCGCCTAGCCCATAATGCGTATAGCAGTTTGTTTAGACACGAGTCGTCAGCTTAGCTAGTTTACAACCAATCCCTCGGTTTCAAGAATATCTCATACAACTTCGCTTCCGGCGATCCAGGTTCGGGTCGCCAGTCGTAGCGCCAACTTACCTGCGGTGGCAGCGACATCAAGATCGATTCGGTGCGACCGCCGGATTGCAGGCCAAACAAGGTACCGCGGTCATACACCAAATTGAACTCGACATAACGGCCCCTACGGTAACACTGAAAATCACGCTCGCGCTTGCCGTAGGGGGTGTCTTTGCGTCGCTGGGCGATGGGCAGATAGGCCGGTAGGAAGTGATCGCCAACGCTCTGCATAAACCCAAAGCAGTGATCGAAGCTGATTTCGTTTAGATCGTCAAAGAAGAGACCACCAATGCCGCGTGGCTCGTTACGGTGCTTGATAAAAAAGTACTCATCGCACCATTTCTTAAATCGCACGTGATAGTCCTTGCCGAATGGATCACAGGCCGCTTTCGCCTGCTGGTGCCAATGTAGGGCGTCGTCTTCGAAACCGTAGTAGGGCGTGAGATCAAAGCCGCCACCAACCCACCATACGGGTTCCACGTCTGCTTTGCTGGCGATAAAAAAGCGTACATTGCAGTGCGAGGTTGGCACGTACGGGTTATGCGGATGGATGACAAGTGATACGCCCAGGGCCTCGAAGCTGCGGCCGGCCAGTTCTGGCCGTTGGGCGGTGGCCGACGGTGGTAAGTTGTTGCCGAGCACATGCGAAAAGTTGACCCCCGCTTGTTCGAAGACGTTACCGTTAGTCAGGATGCGCGTCTGCCCGCCACCACCTTCGGGGCGTTGCCAACTGTCTTGGCGGAAGCGACCGATGCCATCTTCACGTTCGAGTGTCGCCGTGATGCGCTCTTGCAGCGCCAGCAGATATTCTCTTACCGCCTCAACATTAGCTGCGCCCACGGGAACTACCTCAGCCTGGCCGAATGATTTCGCCGGTTACCCCGTCGGTGATCGGCGTCGGTCTTTCGAGACTACCAATCTCGCCTGGCAGGACATAATCGATCTCATTGCCAAAACAACGCGAAACCTCATCATGAGACTTAGCAGATGGCTGGCCGGCGCGATTGGCGCTGGTAGACACAACCGCCATACCGGCCTGGCGGCAGAGCGCCGCCGCCTGCGGGTGCGAGGTGACGCGAACGGCTATGCGGTCATGATTACCCGTGATCCAAGCCGGTGCGCTCGGGGTCGGCTCCAGCAGCCAGGTGTAGGGTCCGGGCCATGTGACCAAGGCCTTGCGTGGGAATGTTGCAGCGTAGGGAGACAACTGCTCGACCGTGGCGGCAATGAGAATCAACCCCGTTTTGATGTCTCGTTCCTTCAAGCGTAAAAGCCGCAACACCGCCGATTCGTTAGCGGGATCGCAGCCGAGCCCAAAGCAAGACTCAGTCGGGTAGGCAACGATGCCGCCTTGTTGCAATACGTTGGCGGCCTGGGCCAACTCTGACGTCGACAATGCGGTTTAATTCTCCAGTCTCTTCCTCACCGCTTGGTCTTGGGCGACGATGTCTGCCGCCGTTTGCGCGCGGTCCTCGGCAAGGCGTTTTGCCACATCGGGGTCGGATAGCGCCAAGATCTGCGCGGCCAGGTAGCCGGCATTTTTCGCACCCGCGCTACCGATGGCAACGCAGGCGACCGGTATGCCGCCCGGCATTTGTACCGTCGACAGCAGGGCGTCTTGTCCTTTAAGGGGGCCGGCGTCCATGGGCACACCGATGACCGGTTTCAGGGTGAGGGCCGCGACTGTACCGGAGAGATGATTGGCGAGACCAGCGGCTGAGATAAAAACCGCGCAGCCCCGGCTATCGGCATCTTTGACGTAGGCATGGGTAATGCCCGGCGTGCGGTGGGCGGATGAAATCTTTAGTTCGTAGCGAATGTCGAGTTTGTCCAGAACCTCCAACGTCTTTTGCATTGTCGGCAAATCTGAATTGGAGCCCATGATTACAGCAACAAATGGTTTAGCCACTTCCAAGCCTCTCTGATATTGTGGTTACGTCGTAGATTCGCGGGCGATGGCGCGATAGCCGATGTCGTGGCGGTAGTATACGTCCTTCCAATTAATCCGTTGTGCCAGTTTGTAGGCCTTGGTTTGCGCGCTAGTCACGGTTTCGCCAAGTGCGGTGGCACATAACACGCGCCCGCCTTCGGTAACGATTTGTCCATCGCGTTCGCGGGTACCGGCGTGAAACACCTTCTGGGAATTGTCATCGTTTAAGGTCAATCCGCTGATCACGTAACCCTTGCTATAGCTACCAGGGTAACCGCCGGATGCCATCACCACCCCTAGCGCAACCCGTGGATCCCAGTCGATTGTCATGCTATCCAGTTGTCCGCGCAAGGCGGCAACGATTAGTGCCACCAGATCGGACTTAAGACGCAACAGAACGGGCTGCGCCTCAGGGTCGCCAAACCGACAGTTGTACTCCAATACCCTTGGTGTGCCATCAGCCGTGATCATCAGACCGGCGTAAAGAAAGCCGGTGTAAGGATGACCTTCGGCGGCCATGCCCTGCACCGTCGGTTCGATAACCTCGGCCATTATTCGTGCCTGCAGTCCCTCTGTGACCACCGGCGCCGGCGAGTACGCACCCATACCGCCGGTGTTGGGGCCTCGATCACCGTCGTCGCGTGCCTTGTGGTCCTGGGAGGTGGCGAACGGCAAGGCGCGTCTGCCGTCCACCATGACGATAAAGCTCGCCTCCTCGCCACGCAGGAATTCCTCCACCACCACGCTGCGGCCGGCATCACCAAATGCATCACCGCTTAGCATATTGCGCGCCGCATCGATTGCCTGGGGTATAGTCTCGGCCAGTACCACACCCTTGCCCGCGGCCAGCCCATCCGCCTTGATGACGATGGGAGCACCCTGGGCCTCGATATAAGCCGTGGCCGCTTTGAGATCTGTGAAACTCCGGTACGCCGCGGTCGGAATGTTGTGACGCGCTAGAAAATCCTTGCTGAAGGCCTTGGAGCCCTCGAGCCGCGCCGCCGCTTTGCTTGGTCCAAAGCAGGCAAGCTCGGCCGTTTGAAAGCGATCGACGATACCGGCCACTAGCGGCGCCTCGGGACCCACTATGGTGAGATCGATCCGTTGGCGTTGCGCTAGTTGCAGTAGTCCATCGACATCGCTGGCTTGGATTGGGACATTGCTGGCCTTCGGTTCCAGTCTGGTGCCGGCATTACCGGGCGCGACATAGACCTCACTAACCGCTGGTGACTGCGCCACCTTCCAGGTCAGCGCATGCTCCCGACCGCCACTTCCGATAACTAGGATTTTCATGTTGGTGACCGTGCCTAGTGCCTAAAATGGCGCATGCCGGTAAACACCATGGCGATACCATGCTCGTCGGCGGCGGCGATTACCTCTTTGTCGCGTACCGAACCACCCGGCTGAATAACGGCGCTGATACCCGCTTCCGCCGCTTGATCCAGCCCGTCACGGAACGGGAAGAAGGCATCAGACGCCATCACCGCGCCCTTAACCGTAAGATGTGCGTCCGCCGCCTTGATGCTGGCAATGCGGCTACTCACTACCCGACTCATCTGTCCGGCACCAATGCCAATGGTTTGTCCATCGCGCGCATAGACGATGGCGTTGGATTTCACGAACTTGACGACCCGCCAGGCAAATAGCAAATCCTCTAACTCGCGATCAGTCGGTTTGCGCGCACTAACCGTTTCTAGATCCGTGGCTCCCACCGTACCGCGATCTCGATCTTGAACCAGCAGACCGCCAGCCACACGTTTGTAGTCAAACCCTTCGGTTCGATCGGCGTCGGTGATTCCACATTCCATCACCCGAACATTGTCCTTGCTCGCTAGGACTTGGCGGGCGCCGTGGTCAACCTTGGGGGCCGCAATTACCTCTACGAACTGGCGATCGATAATCGACTGCGCGGTCTGCGCGTCTAACGGTTGATTGAACGCGATAATGCCACCAAAGGCCGAGGTCGGGTCGGTCTGGAAGGCACGATCGTAGGCGAGTGCGACATTGTTTGCGATAGCGACACCGCACGGGTTGGCGTGCTTAACGATAACGCAAGCTGGGTTAGAAAATGCGCGTACACATTCGAGCGCGGCATCGGTGTCGGCGATATTGTTATACGACAACGCCTTACCCTGGAGTTGCCTGGCAGTCGCGACGGTGCCGCTTGGGGCTCGCCGTTCCACGTAGAAGGCCGCCTTCTGATGCGGATTTTCGCCATAGCGCAGGTCTAACGCCTTGGTGAACTGCACGCTATAGCTAGTACCAAAATCGAGTTCGTTGCTATCACCTTTCGCATCCAACTGCCACCGGCTGAGGTAGTTGGCGATCACACCATCGTAATGTGCAGTATGTTCGAATGCCTTCACCGCCAGCTTGAAGCGACTGCTATCACTTACTCCGCCGCTATAGCGTTTCATTTCATCAACGATAACAGCGTAATCGGCCTGGTCCACCACTACGGTAACCGCATCATGGTTTTTTGCCGCCGCGCGCAACATGGTAGGTCCGCCGATATCAATGTTTTCAATGGCCAGACGGAGGTCGCAATCCTCTCTCGCTATAGTTTGCTCAAACGGATATAGGTTCACGACCACAAGATCGATAGGTTCGATATTGTGAGTTTGCAACGCTTGCATGTGGTCTTGGAGATCGCGTCGCGCAAGCACACCACCATGGATCTTGGGGTGTAAGGTCTTAAGTCGACCATCGAGCATTTCCGGCGAGCCAGTGTAATTGGAAATCTCGGTGACGCTGACGTTGTTATCAGCAAGCAGTTTAGCGGTTCCTCCCGTGGATAGGATATCTACACGGAAGTTTGTGAGTTCGCGCGCGAACTCGACGACACCGCGCTTGTCGGAAACGCTGATTATGGCGCGCTTTATTGCCGGCATGGATATTTAGGCCGAAGAATCTTTAGCAAATACAAGTTCGGCGACAATTTTGTGGCAGTTGCGAACCACCGCTCTGCAGACGGACTATTTCTTTCGTCTGGTCTTTTTGCGTGGTATGCCGTTGCTAAGACCATGGAACTTGAGTTTCTTGCGCAAGGTGTTGCGATTGATGCCAAGCATCTCCGCTGCTTTGCACTGGTTGCTGCCGGCATGGTTCATGACCATTTCGAGCAACGGTTTTTCCATTTGCGCGAGCACCATATCATAAAGATCGGTCGCCTGTTCGCCATCCAATTGGCGGAAGTAGCGTTCAAGTGCGCTCTTGACGCACGCTGCCAGCGGTCCTTCGCTACCGGTTGTCATGCCGCGAGCTCCACGCGTTCTAGCTGACGGGCGAAGAATGCACGCGTCATGGCGAGTTGTTCTTTCGCGCTGTCGACGCGATTGACGGTCTGCCGGAAAACGGCGCTGCCGGGGTGTCCCTTGCTATACCAAGAGATGTGCTTGCGCGCCACCCTGACCCCGGTATGCTCACCGTAGAACGAATACAGATTGTTTAGGTGCCCGACCAGCGTATCCCTTACCTCGGCAACTGAGGGCGCGGGACGTCTGCATCCTGTCTTCAGAAAATGATCGATTTCCCTAAAAATCCATGGCCGTCCTTGGGCGGCACGACCGACCATGATGCCGTCGGCACCGGTGTGTTGCAGTACGAAGGCCGCTTTCTCGGGGCTAGTTATATCGCCGTTGGCGATAACGGGGATCCCTACTGCCGCCTTGATCGCCGCAATCGTATCGTATTCGGCATCTCCCCGATAAAGGCAAGCGCGGGTACGTCCGTGGACTGCTAATAGCTGAATACCGCTGTCCTCGGCGGTGCGGGCGATGGTAACGCCGTTACGGTGGGCAGTATCCCAACCAGTACGGATTTTCAGGGTAACCGGTACCGCTACTGCCCCAACCACTGCTGCCAGAATCCTTGCCACTAACGGCTCATCTTGCAGCAACGCGGAACCGGCCATGACATTACACACCTTCTTGGCCGGACAACCCATATTGATATCGATGATCTGGGCGCCGCGATCGACATTATACTTAGCTGCATCAGCCATCATGCGGGGGTCCGCGCCCGCAATCTGTACCGACCGAGGCTCTAATTCACCCTCGTGATTTGCGCGCCGTAGTGTTTTCTCACTGCCCCAGAGTAATGAATTGGACGACACCATTTCGGATGGCGCCATGCCCGCCCCTACCTGCTTACATAACTGGCGGAACGGTCTATCCGTGACGCCCGCCATAGGCGCCAGAAACAGATTGTTCTTCAATGTATACGGCCCGATCTGCATCGTTGTTGTTGTCCAGAATCGCAGAGGGAAAGGGCCGCATCATAACCAAAAAAGGTGGCGACGCAAACGATCTGTTTGAACTGATTGATTCGCAATCAAAGATGGTTGCTGAAATAGAGCAACTCTAAACTGGAATAGAGAGGGCATGATAAAATTTTATCGCCCTAGCAACCGAATCTCGTAGCCACCAGGGTTGGGGTCGGGATTACTGATGTCTAACAGACTGTCAACAACGACATTGGGAGTCATGTTATCGCCGACGTCGGCAGATCTAAGGTATTCGGTGGGCGAAAATGTACGTCGCGCGATGACTTCACCGGTGTTGTTGGTCAGCGTAATTTCCATCAGCGGAAAGGGCTGCGGAAAGTCAGCACGATTAACGAGGGCAGCGCGAACGCGCAGCGCTTGTTCCTGTTTAGGGTGTGGCCCGACTGTGGTCCGCAGGATTTCTATTAGCCCTACATCTTGTTTGGCTTGAACCTCGCAACCGAGCGAGGCGCATACACGGGTTACCAAGGGCACTAATTGCGGGTAGCGGGCGAGTTCGGTGGGGTAGAAATAAACGATTTGCCCGAGTAATACGACAAACAAGACCACCGCCCCCATCAGCCACACCAGGGGGGCTACCCGCCATCGCCGTTTTCCACTCAACAATTGGGCGACGTCGGCACTGACAAACTCTTGCTGCAACGATGAGTCTGAATCATCGTCGCCACGCTGGGCCAATTTGACCCGTTTGGTTGGGGTTTGTTTCTGTTTAAGTGCCTGTTTCTTTTGCTCTGGTTCCGGCGTTTGCTTAGTCGTGTCTCGTTTCTGGGCCTTTTCCTCGCTCGGTGGCGTGTCCACCAGGTGCCGATCGCTGCGAAAGACCTGCGAACAGCGCCCGCATCGGACTAGGCCTTTTCGCGCCTTCAATTGCGCCGACGTGAGCGCAAAAGTGGTACCGCACGCCGGACACAGGGTGTGGAGTGTTTTTTTCATTTATTCCGCAGGATGGCGCCTAGACATCGCCAGCATAACCCAGCGATATCCTTGCGCATCTTCACGTTGTACCTGCGCCTGTATCACTAATTCCTGCGCATAACAGGCGCAGACGGCGCTTGCCTGAGATTCCAGTAGTCCCGAGAGAATGAGATGTCCACCGTTTCTGACTAGTGTGGTTAGCCTAGGGGCGAGCGCCATCAAGGGTTGCGCGAGGATGTTGGCCAAAACGATGTCGGCTTGTAGTCGTGGTGGCAACGATTCGGGTGCGAGGCTCTGATAGCACCCTGCGACAGCATTGTGAACCGCATTTTCCTGGCTAGCCTGAAGCGCGCGTGCATCATTATCTATGCCCCATGCACGTCGAGCGCCAAGCTTTAACGCCGCGATGGCAAGGATCCCAGACCCGCAGCCGTAATCGATGACGTCATTGTTAACGATATCCCGCTCCGCCAGCCACTCTAGACACAAACGTGTGGTGGGATGGGTGCCGGAACCAAAAGCCAAACCCGGGTCGATGTAGACATTAGTTGCGGCTGGTTGCGGTGGGGTCGAGGAGCTCGGACATATCCAGAGTTTTGTGCTTATCTGTAGCGGCCGGTATTCTGCTTGCCAAGCCAGTTCCCAGTCGCGATCTGGCAGCGTATCTACGCTGTAGGCGGGAGCGGCGCCGGTATGCTGTTCTATCTGTTGCATGATGGCGGCAACATCGGCGTTAGCGGGGAACAGGCCGGTAATACGGTTGTGGGTCCAGAAAACGGCAGTGTCACTTTGTTCTTGGAATTGTGCGTGCTGGCCTTTGTCTTCAACCGTCACTGAGAGTGCGCCACATTCATCGAGCACCTGGATTATCTGTTCCACCCGATTCTTATCTGCTTCCAGCTTGAGTTGTAGCCAGGGCATGGATTTCGCCACCTTCAAGGGGCAAGCCGACAACTTGCGCCACGGCCAGGTAGACATGGCCGTCTCAACTTCTATTTCTATAACCCCAACTTCTTTTCGAGGTAATGGACATTGACGCCACCTGTCTGAAACGCTGCGTCGGACATGATGTCTTCATGCATGGGTATGTTGGTCTTGATACCCTCGACAACCATTTCTGATAGTGCGACACGCATACGTGCCATCGCCAACTCGCGCGTATCACCATGCGCGATAAGTTTTGCGATTAACGAATCATAATACGGTGGCACCGAATAATTGTTGTAGATGTGGGAGTCCACGCGTATACCGGGCCCGCCGGGCTGATGGTACTGCACGATACATCCCGGCGACGGGAGAAAGCTGGATGGATCCTCTGCATTGATGCGGCATTCGATGGCGTGCCCGCTAAAAGTGATGTCTTTTTGCCGGTAAGCCAATCTCTCTCCGGCGGCAATCCGCAGTTGTTCTCGTACAATGTCGATGCCGGTAATCATTTCCGTCACTGGGTGTTCAACCTGTATGCGTGTGTTCATTTCGATGAAATAGAATTCACCGTCTTCATAAAGAAACTCAAAGGTACCTGCGCCCCTATAACCGATGTTGCGGCAGGCCTCGGCGCAGCGCTCCCCAATTCTTCGTCGCAACTTGTCCGAGATTCCGGGGGCTGGCGATTCTTCAACGACCTTCTGGTGGCGCCGTTGCAGTGAACAGTCGCGCTCGCCCAAGTGGATGGCATTGCCGTGTTGGTCGGCGAGTACCTGAAACTCGATGTGCCGCGGGTTACCCAGGTACTTCTCCATATACACGGTGTCGTTGCCGAACGCGGCGGCCGCCTCTGTCCGGGTTAGTGAGATAGCGTTAAGTAGCGTCGCTTCTGTATGTACGACGCGCATACCCTTGCCACCGCCACCGCCAGTGGCCTTGATCAAAACGGGATAACCGATGTTGGTGGCAAGGCGTAGGTTTTCGGTTCCATCGTCGCCGAGCGGACCCTCGGAGCCCGGGACGCAAGGCACGCCCGACTTCTTCATCGCCTGGATGGCGGAGATCTTGTCACCCATTAGTCGCAACGTCTCCGGGCGCGGGCCGATGAAGATAAACCCGCTTTGTTCGACGCGTTCTGCGAAATCGGCATTCTCGGCGAGAAAGCCATAGCCAGGATGGATGGCATTGGCGTCAGTAACTTCGGCCGCACTTATCACCGCTGGTATGTTGAGGTAGCTTTCCGCTGCCAGCGCCGGGCCGATACACACCGATTCATCGGAGAGCCTGACGTATTTGGCTTCGCGGTCGGCCTCCGAATAAAGCGCGACGGTTCGAATCCCCAGCATACGGCAGGCACGCAGAATCCGAAGTGCGATCTCACCGCGGTTAGCGATCACGACTTTTTCGATCATCGGTATGCTGCCGGTTGTTGCGGTGGCGCAATTATTCGATTACGAACAATGGCTCGCCGTATTCCACCGGTTGGCCATTTTCTTTCTGAATGGCGCGAATAATCCCGGATTTATCCGCCTCGATTTCGTTCAGCATTTTCATGGCTTCGATGATACACAGGGTAGCGCCCACCTCTACCTGGCTGCCGACTTCGACGAAGGGGGCACTGTCGGGAGAAGCGGCACGGTAGAACGTCCCCACCATGGGTGAGGTCACGACATGCCCAGACGGAATGGCAGGGACCGGGGCCGATCGTTCTGGCGTAGCGGTTGGGACGACCACGGGGGGGCTGGGGCTGGCGGATACCGATGGTGCCACCGCACTAGCACGACTGATACGTATAGATTCCTCGCCCTCACGTATCTCGATTTCAGCTAGGCCCGATTCCTCAAGCATTTCGATTAGTTTTTTGACCTTGCGAATGTCCATGACCGCGATCCTATTCTGCGAGATGCTCCAGCGCCGCCTGCAGCGCAAGCTCGTAGCCATGTGCTCCGAGACCGGTGATAACGCCGACGGCAATGTCGGAGAAGTGCGAATGACGCCGGAAGGGCTCACGCGCAAAGACGTTCGACAGATGTACCTCGATAAACGGGATGCTGGTGGCGGCCAGCGCGTCGCGCAAGGCCACACTGGTATGCGTGAAAGCGGCCGGATTAAGGATAATGAAGCCGACCTTTTGGTCCATAGCCGCTTGCACCCGGTCTACCAGCTCGTGCTCGGCGTTGCTTTGGAAAAAAGAGATCTTGTGGCCGGCCGCGGTAGCGCGCTTTTTGAGGCGCCGGTTGATTTCATCCAGGCCGACGTGCCCGTAGACCTCGGGGTCACGCGTGCCAAGGAGGTTCAGGTTGGGTCCATTGATTACCAGGAGCTCAGCCATGCCGATATCCCTAGGCGCTGCCTTCTAAGACCTGCGATCTGTGGTCAACTCAGGTAAGCATGATGGCGGCAACCGCATTTTGCACCGCCGCCACTCGATTGTCTAGTTTCCTGCAAGTTAGCCGAACTTGCCCTCTATATCAAGGAAGATCGATGCAAATCTAGGCTATTTGCGCTGAGGCTCAATTCAGGAATTGCGCGCGATGGTGGGGGCTAGCTTGTTCAGGATCTGCAGAAACTGGTTGGCCGACCGGAAACCGTAAAACCGCAAGTCACGGCGCTCGTCGCCGCTGGCGGTGATAAATACCGTCGCTGGCGGACCGTAGACGCCGAAGTGCTTTTTCAGGGCGCTGCTTTGGGGATCGAATGCATTGGTCACGTCCAGTTGCAACAGCACAAATGGCTCCAGGGCAGCGCGCACATCGGCATTGGCGAAGGTTAGTCTTTCCATGCGCACGCAGTCCGTACACCAGTCTGCATAGTAATCGACGATGACCGGCCGGCCGGCGAGCCGAGCCGCTGTCAGTCGGTCCTCTAAAATAGCGAGCTCGGTGATGCGCTCGAACAGGCTATGCCCGGCGGCGACGCTGACTGACGGATCGGACCCCGACAGTAAGGTCGGTACTGGCCGCAGGACATCGCGATGCCCACTGAGGCCACCCACGAGCGCCAGTATTCCCCAAACGAGTAGACCGGTCTCCAGACCCTTCCACAGAAAGCGCCATCCGCGGGTGCTTCTGGGAAGACTCTGGGTGGCACCCAGATAGATTGCCATGCCCACGAAGAACGCCGCCCACAAAAACAGTATTGGGACGTTTGGCAGGAATCCGAGTAGGTAAATGGCGACCGCGAGCAAGAGGACACCAAATCCTTGCTTGATCTTTTCCATCCATTGCCCGGCCCTTGGTAGCAGCCAGCCGGCGCCGACGCCGCACGCGATCAAGATAACGCCCATGCCGAGGGCCATCGAAAACATCATGGCGCCCCCCAACACCGGGTCTCTGCTGGCAATCGCCACCCCCAGCGCCGAGATCAATAGCGGCGACACGCACGCGCCGACGATCAACGCGGACACCACACCGAGCCCGAAGGTGCCGGCCAGTGATCCCCCTTGTAGACCTTGGCTAGTCTGCTGCAGCCGCGATTGAATAAACGACGGCATTTGCAGCTCGTACAAGCCAAACATCGATAGCGCCATGGCGACGAATATGGCACTGAGGACGCCGATCGCCCAGGTGTTCTGGAAATAGGCCTGCAGTTGATCGCCGGTGGCACCAGCAACAATACCGATGGCGGTGTAAGTCAGGGCGGTACCTAATACGAAGGTCAGTGACAACATCCCACCCCGAACCTTGGTGATGTCGTTGGCGCCTTGCCCAACAATGATGCTAGACAGGATCGGGATCATCGGTAGTACGCAGGGCGTAAATGTCAGCAGCAGTCCGGTGCCGAAGGCCAAGATGATCGCCAATAGGAAACTGGTTGAGGTAATGGCGCCGGCGTCAGCGATCGGGCTACGGGGGCCAAGTGGATCGCGCGAAGTGACCCCGACGATGCCGGTATTTGCCAGGCGGATATCGAAATACTTGCTTATGGGCGGGTAACAAATGCCCTTTTCCGCACAACCCTGGTAGACGGCCTTTAGCGCCAGGTTGGTGGGAGCTGACGTCCTCGTCGCCAGTGGCAAGCTGACCGCCGTCTGGTGGTAGTAGACCTCGGTTTCACCGAAATACTCGTCGAACTTGGGTTTGCCGGCGGGGAGCTCATACGCGGTCAACCGAGCCGCCGTAGGCGCGGCACCGGCCGCGGTACTGAGCTCGAATTTGGTCTTATCGCGGTAGAGGTAATAGCCCTCGCTGATCTGAAACCGTGCGAGCAAGACGTCATCCGCAACGGGTTCTACCGTCAGTACGAATGCATCGTCCGGATGCAGAAACTCCTGCTCGCCGGTCGGCGGCGCCAATAGTTGGCGAAGATCGGTAACGGATGCGGCGCCGCTGCCGGCGGTCACCGTTTCGGCCACTGCCGCCGAGATCAAGTTAAAGGCCACGTGTTTGATGATGGGTGGATAACACACGCCCACCGGTTCATTGCATCCTTGGGCGGTAACGCGCAGGGTCGTTGTTAGGGCATCGGAGTCTCGACGTGCGATCGGTAGTCGCACTGCAACCTGCTTGCTGTAGGTCTCAACCTCGCCAAATAGGGGGTCCGATTTTCTCTCGCCGGCTGGAAAGCCGGGCAGACCTAACGTGACGGCATTATCCTGGGCCTCAAACTTAAACCGATTCTGATACAGGTAGTAGCCATCGGCGATCTGCCAACGCGCCTCTAAGGTCGTGGCATCGATGCTGCGGGTTGACAGACCAAAGGCCTCATCGGGCGGCAGCAACTCGTCTGGCGCTGCCGGCAGCTCGGCGCGGGCAAATTCCAAACGCGCGTTGTCGCTATGGCTCGCCAGCGAAGGTGTAATGGGCAATAGCGTCGCGAGTACTAAAAGCCCTCTAATCATTTGGTTATCCATGGATTTTCCAGCCAGCCCAGGTAGTCAGCGGAGGCATTAGCGATTGGGACTGCCAAGATGGCCGGAAGTTCGTAAGGGTGCCACGCCCGGATGTGTGCCTCGATTTCCCGGTAGTTTCGGGTGGCTGACTTGACCAGCAGCAGGTGCTCGCTGGCGGTCCGGACTTTCTGGCGCCAGGCATACACCGATTTCCCGGCCGGCAGGATGTTTACCGCCGCCGCCAATCTGGCCTCTACCAATCCTTGGGCCAGGGCGTTGGCGCTGTCGCTGTCGGGACAACTGGTTAGTACGATCTGATATTCGTGGTCGGGCATGGTAGAACTTGTCGCTCGTCTCCCGTCAAATTGAGTATCGATGGTTCGTGGTCGTTTGCCTAAACTCCTCCTACCGTAAATTAAAGCCTAGGGTGACCGCGTGTCACCCTTTTTTTATGGACGGTTCCTCATGCCGTGGGGCGGACCGCACGCCGATCGGGCCTTGCGTGCGCTTGCTTTCGACCCGATTTGCCCCCACCTGTAACGAGATTGCCAAACTAAAGTTGCACCACACAGACCGTTCATGACCCAGCTCCTGTTTACCGTATTCCTAGTCGTGCCGCTGGTTGAGATCTGGCTGCTCATTGAGGTGGGTAGCGTAATTGGTGCTATTTGGACGGTAATACTGGTGGTATTGACGGCGATCATCGGCGCCGCGTTGGTACGTGCGCAGGGCCTTGCCACGCTCTCACGCGCCCAGATCCAGCTGCGTGCGGGTGAGCTGCCGGCGGTGGAGATGTTAGAGGGCGTGGCCCTGATTGTCGCCGGCGCACTACTGCTGACCCCGGGCTTCTTTACGGACAGCGTTGGTTTTACCCTACTTGTGCCACCGTTACGTCGATGGTTGATTCGAACCGTCATGGAGCGCAGGTTTATCCAGCCCACGTCCGGCCCCGGAACCACCATGCCCGGTGACCGACGCCACACTTTGGATGGCGAATTCGACCGCGTCGACGACGACAGCCAAGCGCCATAATTTACCTTGACTTTGGGGGTCGCGGCATTATCATTAGCACTCGCTTTAAGCGAGTGCTAACAAAATCCCAAAAGTTGGTGGCCCCACTTGAAATTCGTGATGGTGGGCCCGAAAAAAGGCGGTCTCTAGGCCCGCTACGCGCGATAGGCAGATCGGAAGAG